>Ga0315902_10000846_pt1 | contig 50778 bp, 45 predicted proteins | sample LakEriMetagenome_9_FD_203523 | JGI IMG/M metagenome (GOLD analysis project Ga0315902, IMG submission 203523) | Freshwater fungal communities from buoy surface, Lake Erie, Ohio, United States - Buoy 12 MA117 | ecosystem: Environmental > Aquatic > Freshwater > Lake > Lake biofilm | place: USA... | reverse complement strand
TCGAGATCCCCGCGCTCATGTCGCACGGCTCCTACGACCCGGCGGCCCGCAAGGCGGTGGGCATCGCCGACGGCCTCATCCGGCTGGCCGTGGGCCTCGAAGCCTTCGCAGATCTCCGCGACGACCTCGATTCCGCCCTCTTATAAACGCGATTTTGACGCTCGCCCCCCCCTGTAGCGGCGGTCTCCGACCGTCGTGCCCGGCGACTTGACAACGCATTCGACGGTCAGAGACCGCCGCTACAGTTCCAGTTCCGTCACAAACAGCCGCTCAAGCTGGAAACGCTGGCAAGCCGGGCAACCTCTGCGGATCGCGACGATTTTGGCGGAAGTTCCGAAGGTCTGGATGCCGATAACCCTTCCGATCACGGAGTCTCTGCCGCGCCATCCCGGCCCGCAGAGCCTCGGTTCGGAGGTGATGCCATGACCGTCCACGCCAGTTCACCGCACTTCATCGCGGGCCTCGCTGCCGCCGCATTCGCGGTGTCGGCCACGTTCGCCGCCGACCCGGCCAGCCAGACCGCCGGCCAGGGACAGCTCAAGTGGACGCCGCATCGCTCGGCGGCCAAGACCACGGCCGCGGCGGAACCGGCCCCGCTCACGACAACCACCGAGGCCCCGGCCACGATGACGCCGGCCGCCGCGCCTCCCGCGGGCCCCCCGGCTTCGGTGACGCTTCCCGACGGAGTGCCCGCCGCCGCGCCGGCCGTCCGTCGGCCGCAGCCCCCCGCGGCCTACGCTCCGCTGCGGACACGCAGCCAGGCCCGCGGCGATTACGCGAGCCCCAATCGCATCCCCGGCGCGATGCGGCAGGCGTTCGACCCGAACAACCCCGACGGCATCCTCGGCCTGAACGTGATGCGTTCGCCCCAGGGAGAGGTCGGCCGCCCGATTCTCGCACCGGAGGGACGGCAGGTCGCAGCCATGGAGCGGATGGCCGGACGCACGCCGAGTCGGCCCCAGGCCGCGCGGCTCGGCGGCGGCCTCGCGCCGCGGTACGTGCCGGCCGACGGCCGCCCCGAGCGGCTGGCGATGAACGCCGAGGGGATCCCGTCCGTCATGACCCGGGCGCCTTCCGTGGGCGGACTCGACGACGCCGGGGTTCCCGGCCGCACGCCACCGGGCGCCGGGGCGACCGAGACCCTGCCCGCGCCGGCCCCGGCCGGCGAAGCCGCGGGCCCGACGATCATCGAAACCATGCCCGACGACGCGCTGCCGGACATGTCCGACGCGATGCCCGGCGACTACGACCCCGGCATGATGACGATGCCCGGTGACGACGGGCTGCTGATGGGCGAATATCCCTCTGAACTGCACGTCGAGTCGTTCTACGACGACCCGTACGCGGACGAGGACGAGTGCGAACTGTGCCTGCCGCACGGCCGGATCTGCGCCTGGCTGCGGCGGTTCGGCAAGCCCTATTACGGTTGGAGGTGGTACCGCGACTTCACGGCCAGCGCCGGCATCACGTCGTTCACCAACTCCAGCGACCTGGGCATCAACGGCAACTTCGGCACCAACGAATACCTGAACTGGGCGATGCCCTTCTGGAACGCCTTCGGCGTCGGCTGGCAGGTCGGCTGGCGGGGCACGCAGACCAACTTCCAGCCGGCCACCGTGGAGGTGGGATCGACGACGTTCGAGAAGAACGCCCGCACGCAGAACTTCATCACCACCGGTTTCTTCACCCGGGCCTTCGAGGGCCGCGGACTGCAGGGGGGTGCGGTGTACGACTACCTGAGCGACAACTGGTTCGACAACGTCGACGTGTCCCAGATTCGAGCCGAGATCAGCTACGTCTGGGGCTACCACGAAATCGGCTTCTGGGGTGCGGCCAACCTCGGCGACCAGTTGGGCCTCTTCAGCCCGATCACGAGGTCCAACGGCCTGGCCAGCACCCTCGACCTGTACACCGGCTTCTACCGGCTGCAGTTCGGCGACGCCAACGAGTGGAAGGTGTGGGGCGGTGCCACGAGCGAGAACGACGGCATCGTCGGCACGCTGGTGCGGGCCCCGATGGGCCGATCACTCGCCCTCGAGGGAACTTTCACCTACGTGATCCCGGGCAAGACGCAGACGATCGACGTCCTGCCTGGCGGCGCGGTGTCACAGTTTTCCCCGTCGGCCTGGAACCTGGGCGTGAACGTCGTCTACTACCCAGCCGGCCGCTCGCGGCGGAGCCTGGCGAGCCCCTACCGGCCGCTGTTCGAAGTGGCCGACAACGGCAGCCTGATCCGCACGCTGACCGGCTCGCGGTGAGCCCCCGCCCCGGAGGAAACACCGTGACCTGACGAATCCGGAGCGATTGTTGTATCCTTCCGGGAGATCCGGACCGGCAGCCCGACGGCCGCCATGTGTCCCCGTCCTGGAAGCCAATCATGTCGGAACACGCCCCCCACGACCCCTGGGCGTCGCTCGCCGAGTCGCTCGGCGCGTCGCCCTCCTCCGAGCCGTCGCCGCCTCGTCCCGCACAGCCCCCGAAGCCGGCCCCGCGGTCGCGGTCGGAGTCGCGGCCGCGTCCCGCCCCCGCTGCCGGTGGCGACTGGGATGCCCTCGCATCGGATCTCGGCATCGGCGGGCCCGCCGCCGAACCGCCCCGGCCCGCACCGCGGCCCACCGCGCCCGCGCCCCGTCAGGAGCGAGAGACCGGCGAACGGCCCCCGCGGGTCGAACGCCACCACGACGAAGGGCACTCCCGCGACGAGGTCGCCCCGCGAACTCCGCGTGCCGACGACGCCGAGCGACGCGATCATGATCGTGGTGAGTCCCGCGCCACGGACCGAGCCGAAGACCGAGCCGAAGACCGAGCCGAAGACCGCGGTGAGGACGGCGGTGAGGACCGCGGTGAGGACCGCGGCGAGCGGCGTGGCCGACGGCGGCGCGGCAGGCGCGGAGGACGCGGCCGGGGCCGGCGCGACGGCGATCGGGCACCGGCTGGCGAGGACCGTGGCTCCGTCGCCCGGGAGCCGCGCGACCGCGAGTTCGACGACCGGCCACGCGGGGGCGCGGAAGGTGAACCGCGGCCCCAACGACAGTACGACGATGCGTTCGAGCCACGGCACGCCACACGGTCCGAGCAGGAGCCGATCGAGGCCGACCTGTTCGCGCCGGCCGGCGACGCAGCCGCTGGCCAAGAGACTCCGAGCCGCGATGGGCCGCGTGACGAAGAAGACCGGCCCCGTCGCCGCCGCCGCCGCGGTCGCCGCGGTGGTCGCGGTCGTGCCCGGGGTGATCGCGAGTCCGGCGGCCAGGAGTCCGGCGAGCGCCGCGAGCCTCCGGTTCGGGCCGGGGACGAACACGACGATGAGCCCCTCCCCGCCGGTTACGGAGTGCGGCCCGCCGCGCGGTCCGACGCCGCCCCGCGCGGCGAGGGCGAAGCCGCCCGCACGGGCGACGATGAAGGCGACGGCCGCGGCCGGCGGCGGCGCCGACGCCGACGGGGCGAAGGCCGCTCTGGCAGCGGTCGCGAGGCGGGCGGGACATCCAGCTCCAGCCGCTCCACGCAGGGCCGCCGCGGCCGACGGTCGGACGGGGAACTGCGGTCATCCTCTTCGACGCTCTCGCGGGGCCGCCGCGCCGACTTCGCGCCGGTCGCCGGAGGCTACGACGAGGACGACGAGGGGCTGGAGTTCCTCGGGATCGAGGAAGCCGGCCGCGAGTCAGCGCGGCGGGATTCCCGGCCGGAGGACGACGAGATCCTCGCCGAGAGCGGGCTCGACAGCGTCCGCGACGTGCCCAGCTGGGTCGAGGCGATCGGCATCGTGATCGCCGGCAACCTCGACGCCCGCAGCAAGCCGCGCGGCGAAGGCGGCCGCCGCTAGAGCACCTTCGACTTTTGTGGAGCACCGGCTTCGGTGGCGGCAAGAGTCGCCGCTGCGCGGTCTTGCAGATTCTCGCTGTGGGGCTTTTTGTGAACGGTCACGCGGCCCAAAACTGGGCTTCTTGTGGACGGTCACGCGGCCCAAAAAGCCCCGGGTGGTAACCCGGGGACTCCGGGTATGAAAACCACCCCGCCGTCCATGCCGCACGACTGCTCGCGGCTTCCCCACTGCGAACCCGCATCGCATGGCACACGGGAAGACATGCTCCCTGGCGCGGTGGTCCCTGACCGCCGCGCCAGCCAGAATGCAAACGCGCCCGTCGCAGCTACTTCAGCGCGATCGTCCGGGCCAGGGGCCGCAGGATCTGTTCGACCACGCAGTTGTCGACCACGTCGCGGGCGAGCTGGGCCAGCCGGTCCATCGCATGCACGTAGGTCGTGTCGGGCTCCAGGCTGCCGTACTGCCGCGCGGTGACATACACGCTCAACTGCTCCTCGTTGAACTCGCCGGTCCGCACCTGGAAGGCGTTGGTGCGGGTTTCGGTGCTGATCCGCACCTGGATCCGGCAGTCCTCGTCGAGCGCCACCGTCAGCGAAGGCTCGTAATTGATCACCCTGGCACCCGGGGCGTCTCCGAGGCGGTCGAAGGCCGGCCCCACGCCCAGGGCCTCGGCGAGCAGGGCGTTGTGGTTGCCCCGGTAGGCGAAATCAAAGCCGAAGAGCACGTCGAGCGCCTCGCAGTCCAGCGGGCTGACCGACAGGAAGGCGGGGGCCAAATCGAGCACCAGCCGGTGCTGCTCGAGCACGGCTTCCAAGGAGGGCGGATTCACCTGCCCCGAGCAGAGCCGCTTCGACTCCACGGCCGCCCACCGATACCGCCCCTGGTCCTTGTCCTCCTCGAGGACGTAGTCGCGCTTGTCGCGGCAGTAGAACTTCCGCATCGAGGGGTACTTCTTCTGCACCCGCTCGAAGTAGTGAAGAATCGTCTCCCGCTGGGACGGCAGTTCCATCTCCGTCGCCAGGTTCATATTGACGTAGAAGTCGTCGGCGAGCGACGCATACTGCGTCATGCGGGAACTCCGAAAAATGGGCAAACGAGTTCCAGAGTATAGAAATGCTCGTGCCACGGTGTCAAAACACCCACGCTCCGGCGGCTGGAATCCGCCACCTCAATGGAGCATAATCGTCCGCTGCGGCGGGCGGCCGGCGACCCCGCATGGCCGACGCGGCCAGTCACCCGATCAAACGGTTCGCATGCCCGGTGATTCCGAACCCGCGCGGATTCCCGACGAGCGGCTCTCCATCGAGCAGCGGAAGGACGGCACGCTCGTGGTCTGCGTGCAATCGGAAGAGCGCGGCGGCCCCCGCCTCCCCGACGCGAAGTTCTCGTTTCGCTGCGGCGACCCACAGTACGCCTACTGGCTGGCCAGGCTGCAGGCGCTCGGCACCGACGGCCGCCGCTGACGCCTACTCGTCGCGTGAGCTGGCGATCAGCGAGATGAACTCGCGGTTGCTCTTGAACTTCGCCAACTGCTTCGTGAGCTGCTCCATCGCGTCGACGTGATGCATGCTGGACAGCGTGCGCCGCAGCATGTTGCAGGCATGCAGCGTGTTGGGGTCGAGCAGCTTCTCCTCGCGGCGGGTGCCCGACTGCGAGATATCGATCGCCGGCCAGACACGCCGGTCGGCCAGCTTGCGGTCGAGCACGAGCTCCATGTTGCCCGTGCCCTTGAACTCTTGGAAAATCAGTTCGTCCATCCGGCTGCCGGTGTCGACCAGCGCCGTGGCAACGATCGTCAGCGAGCCCCCCTCCTCGAACACGCGGGCCGTGGCGAACAGCTTCTTGGGGATGTCGAGGGCCTTGATGTCCACGCCGCCGCTCATCGTCCGGCCGGTGTTGCCGACCCACTTGTTGAAGGCCCGGGCCATGCGGGTGATCGAGTCCATGAGCAGGAACACGTCCTTGCCCGTCTCGGCCATCCGCTTGCACCGCTCGATGACGAGTTGCGACAGCCGCACGTGGCTCTCGACATCGCAGTCGAGGCTGCTGGCGAGCACCTCACCCTTCACCGTCCGCCGCATGTCGGTCACTTCCTCGGGCCGCTCGTCGATGAGCAGCATCACGAGGGACAAGTCGGGGTGATTGGTGGAGACGGCCTGCGAGATCTGCTGCAGCATCACGGTCTTGCCGGTTCGCGGCGGCGCGACGATCAGGGCCCGCTGCCCCTTGCCGAGCGGGGTGAGCAAATCCATCACCCGGGTCGTGATCGGCTGCTGACCGGTCTCCAGCCGCAGCCAGGTCTCGGGATTGATCGGCGTCAATTGATCGAACGTCTTGACGTTCGGGTAGAGGTCGGGGGCCATGCCCTCGACCTCCTGAATCTCGCGCACCCGCGGGCCCTGCTGCCGCCGCCCGGGCTGTACGAGCGCCTTGATCGCGACGCCCTCGCGGAGGCGATACCGCTCGATCATCGTGGCGGGCACGAAGGGATCGGTCCGCTCCCGGGTGTAATTCGTTTCGGGGCTGCGGAGAAATCCGTATCCGTTGGGATGCATCTCAAGCACGCCGCTGCCCGGCTCCAGCGGGATCGGCTCACCGTTCTCGGCGACCTCCGGCTCGGGCTCGGGCGGCCGCATGCCCTCGCTGTCCATGCCGACCGCACCAGCTCCGGCCGGCACGGGCCCCCCGCCTCCACCGCCGCCGCGACGATAGCGGCCGCGGCGTCGGCCGCCGTACCCGCCGCCTTGATATCCGCCCCCAGGCCCTTGGGTACCGGGCTGAAAACCGCCCTGGCCGGGCTGGCCGCCGAATCCCTGACGGCCCCGCGAACGCCTCCGCTTCGACATGGATAGACCACCACTCCAAAGTGACACATCAACCCGATACCGCCCGCACGCTGCGGACGAGATCCGTCGGCGAGCGACGGACTACGGGCCCGTCCTGGAACGACCCCCGGGCGGGATTACAGATTCCAAGACGGCCTACAGACGGCGGAGACGCGACACGCGGAACCTGCGGGAGAGCCCTGCGGCGGACAAACCACCAGCGGCGAACGACCCGTGATGCTTCCGCTTCCAGCCGCGGTCCGCCTCGAAAATCCTTGAGGCGAATACGAGCGACGAAAACTACTGAAGAAGCCTTCCGGAACCTCGTGAGCGGTTCTCGGAGTCGCTTGAATCACGACCAAAACAGTATCCGGCCGGGTCCGGAAATTGTCAAGCCGGCGGAAAAGGGGTGGTTCGGGCAAGCCCGCCGCCTTCCCCTGACACGCGACCACGGGGGGAGCGGCAAACCGGGCAGCCGCGGCGGTCGGCGGGCGGCATTTTCCTTGCGATTCCTGCGACCGTTTCGACCGATAGAGATGGAAGGGGCGTTGTCGTCGGGGCCAGTGGCATCCGGCCGCTCCTTCCCGCAACGAGGCAGTCCGATGCTCCTGCAAACACTCTCCGGGGTCGCCCGGTTCTCGCCGGCCGTCGCCGCGTGCCTGGCCTTCGCGTGCTCCTGCCCGGCCTTCGCCGCCCCCGCCTCCCCCTGGCACGCCGACCTGGCCCAGGCCCGCGCGGCATCGGCAGCCAGCCATCGGCCCGTGCTGGCGCTGTTCGTGGCTGCGTGGGACGAGGCGAGTCGCCAGACCGCCGCCGCCCTGCAGGCCGACGCCGACGTCAATGCCCTTCTCTCCGCCTGCTTCGAGCCCGTCACCCTCGACGTCGAGAGCGACCCGGATCTCGCGCGGCGGCTGGAGGTTTCCCACGTGCCCACGGCCGTCGTTCTCGACGCCGGCGAGCAGAAACTTGCCGCCTTCGAGTGCCCGAACGCAGCACCGGCCTTCATCGCCGCGGCGGCCCGGACGGCCCGTGACATCGCGGCCCAAACGGCCGCTGCGGGGGCCGCCAACGATGCGGGCGCCGCTGCGTCCCTGGCGGCGGCCCCCCACGACCCGCCGGCACGCGGATCGATCTCGCTGCTCACCGCGAAGGTCAGACAGCTTTCAAACTTCGCCGCCGATGGTGCGACCACGGCCGGCGCGGGCACCTCGCCCCGCGCGATCGACCTGCACGACTCGTTTGCCGGCGGAACGGGGCCGGCCGTACATGAGCCGATGCTCCCCCAGGTGCCGCCCGCGTGGAACGCCGAACGGCCGACGGCACCTTTGGCGTTGACGACGCCCCCCACTGCCACGTCGCGACCAACCATCGAGCCGGTCGCGCACGGGGCAGCCGCCGCAGCGCAGCCTGCCGGAACGGAGCCCACGTGGCTGGCCACTGCTGGCACGAGCGAAAACGAATCGGCGGCCAGCATCTCCGACATGCCGCCCACGCCCCCCACTCCCGGAGCGGCCGCCCCGGCGAAGCCCGCCACCGGGCTCATGGCGGCGATCCAAAAGCCATTCGCCAGCCTGGTGCGGAAGCCCGAAACCGCCGCGGTGGCCAAGCCCGCACCGCCCCCCACCATGCCGCCGGCCCGACCGCAGTGGCCCGGCACCCTCGCCGGGCCTGCCCCGTCCGCACCGCCGGCGGCGGCCGCGCCGGCCGTTCCCGGCCCAGCCGCCGAGGAAACCATGCCGCTCGGCCTCGAGGGCTACTGCCCGGTGACGCTCGTCGAGAAGCAGGTTTGGACCGAAGGTCGACCGCAGTATGGCGCCCGCCACCGCGGCCGCACCTACCTGTTCGCGGGCCCCGAGCAGCAGCAGACGTTCCTCGCCGATCCCGACCGCTACGCCCCGGCCCTGTCAGGCGACGACCCCGTGCTCGCCTTCGAACAAGGCAAGAGCATGCCCGGCCAGCGCCGCTATGGCGTGGTCTGCCAGTCCCGCATGTACCTCTTCACCTCGCCGGCCACGCGGGATGCCTTCGCCGCGAATCCAGACAAGTATGCCGGCCGGGTGGCCTTGGCCGAGCAGAACACGACGGCGGGCACGCGGACGTATTGAAGGCGGCGTCACCGACCGGCGCGGGCCCAGCCCCTGCTCCGCTCCACCGCGTCGCGCCACAGCGCCCGAAGACGGGCGCGGGCGGCGGTCTCCATCCGGGGCGTGAACGACCGCTCCACGCGCCGCGCATCGGCCACGGCGGTCGCGTCGGCATAGAAGCCCACCGCCATGCCCGCCAGCAGGGCGGCGCCCAGGGCCGTCGTCTCCCGCACCGCCGGCCGATCGACGGAGAGCCCGAGCACGTCGGCCTGGATCTGGAGCAGCAGGTCGTTGGCGGAGGCGCCGCCGTCGACCCGTAGCCGTTCGAGCTCCACGCCGGCATCCTCCTGCATGCAGTCGACGACGTCGGCGACCGACAGCGCGATCGCCTCGAGCGCCGCCCGCGCGACGTGGGCCCGGTGCGTGGCCCGCGACAGCCCGATGATCATCCCTCGGGCGTGCGGATCCCAGTGCGGGGCTCCGAGGCCGGTCAGCGCCGGCACCACCACCACGCCCGCGCTCGACTCCACGCCCCGCGCCAGGGCCTCGATGTCGGCAGCCCGTTCGATCAGTCCCAGCCCGTCGCGCAGCCAGCCCACGAGGGCCCCCGCGACGAACACCGAGCCCTCCAGGCAGTAGGCCTGCGTGTCGGCGCCGGCCGGCCGGCAGGCAGGAGTGGTGAGCAGCCCGTGACGACTCGCCACCGGGCGGTCTCCGGTGGCGAACATCAGAAACGCGCCGGTGCCGTAGGTGCACTTCGCCGCGCCGGCCCGCACGCAGCCCTGGCCGAAGGCGGCCGCCTCCTGGTCACCGGCGCAGCCCGTGATCGGGACCGCCGCCCCCAGCAGCGCCGCGTCGACGGCGCCGAACCCGCCCCCCGAGGGCCGCACCTCCGGCAGCATCGCCCGCGGCACGCCGAGCATCCGACAGAGATCGTCGCTCCAGGCCAACTCGTGAATGTCGAAGAGCAGCGTGCGGCTGGCGTTGGTCACGTCGGTGGCGTGCACCCGGCCGCCGGTGAGCCGCCAGATGAGAAACGAATCCACCGTGCCGAACAGCACCTCGCCCCGATCACACCGCTCCCGCAGGCCGGGCACCGTCTCGAGCAGGTGCACGATCTTCGTGCCGGAGAAATACGGGTCGAGCAACAGCCCGGTCCGGCGCCGCACCTCGTCCTCGAGCCCCGCCGCCCGCAGCCGCGCACAGATCGGCTCCGACACGCGGCTCTGCCACACGATCGCCGGTGCGATCGGCGCCCCGGTGGCCCGATCCCAGAGGATCGTCGTCTCGCGCTGGTTGGTGATGCCCACCGCTGCGACCTGCCCCGCGTCGATCCCGGCCTTCACCAAAACCGCGCGGGCACAGGCCAGTTGCGAGTTCCAGATGTCCTCGGGATCGTGCTCGACGATGCCCAACTCGGTGCCGTCGGGACCGTGGGCCGTCCGTGCATGCTGCGGAAACTCCTCCTGCGCCAGCGCCACGACCGCGCCATGCCGATCGAAGAGAATCGCCCGGCTCGACGTCGTGCCCTGGTCGAGCGCCAGCACGCACCGCTGCGGTCCGCTCATGCTTCCTCCTCCGGCCCATTCTCCCGGCCCTCAGCCAGCCGGCGGCCGTACCGCGCGGCGAGCTGCCCGGCGCACGCCTCGGCCTCGCGGCCGACGTCAGCGTGGGACACGAGCCCGAGTTCCGCGAGCACCGTGGCCACGTCCTCGAGCGTATCGCGGCCCAGCTCCGTGTCGAACGCCAGCATCAGCCGCCGCTCGATGACGTCGCCGATCGTGCGCGCCCATTCCTCGCGCACGCAAAACTCCACCGCCGCCCGCGGCAGCAGGCTCCCGCGGATGCCCCCCGGCCGCGCGGCGATCCCGGCGGCCGCGGCGGCCGCGCGCGCCCCGAAGACCGCGACCATCCGTTCGGCGACGGCGGCCGGATCGACGCCCCAGCCGTCCGCCCGCCGTACGAGCGCCTCTGTCTCGCGCAGCGCCGCGAGCCGCGACTCGCCGACACACGCCCCCGGCAGCGGCCGCTCCCGCGACGAGCCGAGCACCGGCCGGCCCAGCGCCGCGAGCACCTCCTTGGCCGCCGTTTCGGCGAGGCTGCGACACGTCGTCAACTTGCCGCCCACGATCGACCACGCCGGCAGGGGCGCCTCCACATGCCGCACGAGCATGTGCCGCCGCGTCACGGCCGCCGGCGATCCGCTCGACGTCCGCGCCGCCGGCAACGGCCGCACGCCGCAGTAGTGCTGCTGGAGCTCGTCGCGACCGGGGGCGACGTCGGGAAACAGCCGGGCCGCTGCCGCCAGCAGGTAGGCGATCTCCGCCTCGTCAGCCCGGGCCGTCGCCGGATCACCCGTGAACGGAATATCGGTCGTGCCCACCAACACCAGTTCGGGTCCGAAGGGCAGCACGAACACCGGCCGGCCGTCGGCGGCCTCGGCATAGACGCCGTGCTCGGCGAGCGCGGCCCGGAGTCGTGGTGCCCGCAGCAGCAGGTGGCTCCCCTTCGTGCCGCCGATCAACCGGCGGCCGCCGGCGTCGGGCGACCCCGACGGAAACACCGCCGCGAGCGTGCGGTCCACCCAGGCGCCGGTGGCGTTGACGAGGGCCGCGGGCCGCAGGTCGACGACGGCCTGATCGACCGCCCCCCTGAGCCGCAGCACGCCCCCCGGCAGCAGCGTGGCCCGGCAATGCGTGAACACGTCGCAGGCCGCGCCCGTTTCGGCCGCGGCCCGTCTGGCATCGACGAGCAGTTCGACCGTGAACCGCTCCGGATAGAGCAGTTGCGCGTCGGAGTAGATGCAGCCCCAGGCAAACGCCTCACGGTCCACGCTGGGCAGTCCCGCGGCGCCGGCCCGCACCGTGCGATGCCGCGGCGCGCGTGAGTCGCTGGCGAGCAGCTCGTAGAGCGCCAGCCCGGTGCCGACGGTCCATGTGCCGCGGCCCCGCGTCGGCCGCCAGCGGCGGGCCAGCCCCTCGAGCCCGACGAGCCGGGCCGCTGCCGCGGGCAGCCCGCCCAGCCGGCCGCGCAGCGGCACATAGAACGGCAGCGGCGCGACCAGGTGCGGCGCCAGCCGCACGAGCCGGTCCCGCTCCGCGAGGCTCTCCCGCACGAGGCCGATCTCGCCATACTCCAGATACCGCAGCCCGCCGTGGATCAGCCGCGTGGACCAGGCCGTGGCCCCGCATGCCACGTCATCGGCGTCGACCACGACGACCGGCACCCCCGACAGGGCGAGCTCGCGGGCCAGCGCCGCGCCGTTGATCCCGGCTCCGAGCACGACGACAGGCCGTTCGTCCATCATTCAGGCCGCTCCCTCCACGACGATCCCGTGACGCCCGCCGTGCCGGCCCGCCGCCGCCACGGTATTCTCGGAGCCGAGGCTTCCCGCACCCGGCGTGTAACCAGTGCCGTGCAATCATTAGACCGTACCGCGCACAAAAAGCCCCCGGCGGAAGCCGGGGGACTCCGCGTAACTGGCAGTCCCGGCCGCCATGCGAAACGGGTCCGTGCGTCAGCCGCGCTCCTCCTCTGGCTGGCCGCGGTCGCTTCTGCCACGGCGGGCGGTCTCGACGAACCGGTGCGGGCATCGTGGCAGGCGACGCCGCTGCACACATGGTCGGCGCGAGCCGCGGCGCTGGCGGGCATGCCAGTGATCGTCGATCGGCGGCTCGACCCGAGCACGCCGGTGACGCTCGCAGGTCGTGGGGAGCCGCTGCGGGACGTGATGGCGGAGGCCGCCGCAGCGGCCGACGCCGAGGTGGCCGTGCTGCGGTCGTCGATCCGGATCGTGCCCCGCGGCAGGCGCGACCTGTGCGAGCGGGCGGACGAGGCGCTGGAGCGCGAGGTCGCCCGCCTGCCGGCGGCCCCGCGAACGGCCCTCCGCGCCCGCAGCCCGTGGCAGTGGCCCGAGGCCGCACGGCCCCGCGACCTGGTCGCCGCCGTGGCGGCCGAGGCGGGCGTCGCGGCGTTGGAAGGCCTCGACTCCATTCCGCACGACCACTTTCCGGCGGCCGACCTGCCGGCGCTCTCCCGGGCCGAGAAGCTCGACCTCGTGCTCGCCCACTTCGACCGGCGCGTGGAGTGGCGGTCTGCGGACGGCGCCGCGCGGGGCACGATCGTGCCGCTCGACACGAACCTGCCGCCCGCCCGCCGCGCACCTGCGCGGAAGCCCGGCCCGTCCCGGCCGCGATCGCCGGCCCCCGCCGTCTTCTCGCTGCGGGTCGCCGCTCCGCTCGACGAGGTGCTCGCGGCCCTCGCCAATCAGTTCGCTCTCCGGCTCGACCTCGACCTCGACTCGCTCCGCACCCGTGGCATCGCCGCTCGGGAAATCGTCCGCGCCGACATCCGCGACGCCCCCCGCGACCAGTTGCTCGACCACGTGCTCGGCCCGCTGGGCCTGGAATGGCGGATCGAGGGCGAGCTGCTCAGTGTCTTCGCATCTCCTCCGCCAGGAAGCCCCGAATGAACGTCACGCATCACCGGCCGCAGCCCGGCGGCAGCCGCACGTACCGCATCGCCGGCGGGCTCGTCGCCATGGCCGTCTCGCTGGTCATGACCTCAGCCGCAGCCGCCGACGTCCTTACCGACACCGCAGCCCGTGCCCTCGTCGCGGCCGCCGCCGCGAAGCCCTCGGTGCACGCGGAGCGGCCCGAGATCGAAGCGGCGCTGCGGGCCGGCGGCGTGGCCGCGGCTGAGATCGCGCGGTTGTGGGAGGCCGTCGACGCCGCCGCGCTGCCCGGCGCCGGCAGCCGGCTCGACGGCTTTCTGTTTCTCACGCGTGATCCGCAGTGGCAGCGCTGGCGCAGCCATTTCGCCGAGTATCTGGAGATCCCGGCGTCAGATGTCACGCCCGCGGCGGTCCGCGAACTCCAGGCCTACGGCGGCGTGATCACGCTTCGGAGCGTGACGGCGCCTTCAGCCACGATGCAAGCCGCGCTCGACGGCTTCGGCGGCGTGGACTGGGGCACCGCGTTGGAACTGCCGGCCATAAAAGAACTGTCTCCGCAGGCCGCGGCGGCCCTGGCCCGCACGCAATGCCTGGTGATCCTGCCGGCCCTCACAGCGCTGCCGGTCAAGGCAGCCCAAGCCCTGTCTGCCCACGAGGGCGTGGGGGTCGTGCTCGGCGGCCTGACGCGGCTCGATCCCGAATCCGCGGCCGCGCTGGCGAAACTCAAGTCGATGCAGGGCATGCTGCTGCCCGATCTCGAGGAACTCGATTCCATGCCGCTGGCGGCGCGGCTCGCCAAACAAGACCACGTGTTCCTGCCCCGGCTGAAGCGGCTGTCGCCGGAGATTGCCCGTGCTCTGTCGGCCAACGAGGGGGGCGAGTTGGCGTTGCCGGGGCTCGAGGCCCTGCCGCGCGACGTGGCCGGCATCCTGGCCGCCTCGACCTACTTCGGCATCACCCTGCCCCCCGCGCTCGAACCGGAGCCGGCGGCGGCACTGGCCGGTCACAACGGGCCGTTGATCATCCCGGGCCCCCGGCCGCCGCGGATCGACACGGCCGCCGCACTGGCCCGCCACCCGGGCGAGATCCGCCTGCCGGGGATCGCGACGCTGCCCGCGGAAGTGGCCGCAGCGCTCGCGCCGCACGAGGGGGCCCTTGTCTGTGAGCGGCTCGCGGAGTTGCCTCCCGCCGTGGCTGCGGCGCTGGCGAAGCATCGCGGTGGGCTCTGGCTGGGCGGCGTGCCGACGATCGCTCCGGAGGCCGCGCGGTTGCTCGCAGCGTGCCCTGGACCGCTGGCCCTGCCCGACCTCCGGTCCGTCTCGCCCCGGGCGTTGGCGGCGCTTGTGGAGAAGGACGACGTGGAACTTCCGCCGCGGGAATCGCTGCAACTCGTGCCCGAGCCCGACGGCAGCCGCGACGACTTTCCGTCGCCGTGACCCGACACTCCGATTTGCCGATTGAGGTCTCGAAGCGCTGACTCCTCGCCATCGCCAGTGGCGGGCTCACGGAGTTTTCTGACGCGGAAGGACGGGCATAATCGGTGGCACATGTCTCTTGTATCAGTTGCCGACCGCGCAAGCCGCCTATCGAGCGAGAAACTATCGCCGAGGTAATTATGGAACTGTATATGTCGGTCTTGAATGACACCTTCAGTTGCCTCACTCTGAGCGCATTTATCTGGATGCCGCTCACGTACGTCGCGTTTTATCTCGGCAAGCGAGGATTGAATCCGAGTTTTGGGGGCATGGCTGCCCTCGTAATCCTGGAAGTCATTGCGGTCTGCTGGTACTCGGCGAACGCCAGTCGATGGGTAGCAACTTTCGAGGGACCGTAACGAATCTCCAAAGGGTGAGGTGGACCCCATTTATTGGACAGTCCGGGGCCCTGTTTTAAGGAAAAAGACAGGAATAACTTTTGTCGCTGTCGAGCTCCCTCGAACTCGTGGACTGGACGGCCCGCCTCTGCCGCACGGGCAAGGCACGCATCGCGCGGGAAGAGGCCGGCTGGACGTTGCAGGGTCCCGTGCCCTGAAGGCCAGCGCAGTCACGCATCGCGGCGGGAGTCGCCGCGCGAGCGGGGAGGTGAAAATCTCCCTTCGCTCAATCTCGACCCACGCCGCTCAACGGCCGACGCGGGCCCGCGCGGCTTCCACATTGCGTCGCGCGGCCTCGTGGGCCGGATCGCGTTTCAAGGCTTCTCCATAGGAGCCGATCGCCTCGGCGAACTTGCCCTGCTGGGCCTGCGCCACGCCGCGGTTGAACCAGGCCCGCACGTCCTTGGGGTCGTGACGGATCGCCTGGTCGAAGTCAAACTCCGCCTTCCGGGGCTGCTCCGTCCGCAGATAGGCGAGCCCCCGATTGAGGTAGGCGAGCATGAACGTGCGATCGCGGCGGATCGCCGACGCATAGGCGTTGATCGCCTCCAGGGGCCGGTCGAGCTCCATCAGCGTCAGCCCGCGCCACAGTTCAGGCCGGGGGTCGTCGTAGGCGATGCCGGCTGCGTCTTCGAAGTCCTCCAAGGCGATGCCATGGAGGCCGAGATGGAACCAGGCGATCCCGCGTCGCAGATACAGCTCCGGATCCTGTGGATCGATCTCCAGGCCCTGCGAGCAGGCCTCAACGGAACCTTCGAGATCGCCGAGCCGCCGCGAGACGACTCCGAGGGCGAGATAGGCGACCGTCAACTTCGGATCGAGCTTGATCGCTTCACGCAGCTTGCTGCGGGCCCCCTGCAAGTCGCCCTTGAGATCGAGCTGCTCCGCCTCGGCGACGATCTTCTCGGCCGGCGACGGCTCCCACTCGTCGCGGGTCTCGAACCGGTCGCGGGCCGGCACGCGCGGTTCGACCCGCGCCCGATCACGCGGCGGCCGCCGCTCGGCCGGCTGGCCGGGAACCGTCGTCTCGGGAAAGGGAACGGGGAGCTGCGGCGGCGGCTTCACCGTCTCCCGCGGCGCCGTGCCGGGCGGGGTCGGACGGGGCGTCGCCGTGCCGGCCGGCTGCCGCCCGAACGGATTGAGTTCGTCGGCGAACGGATCGTCCTCGGGCACGCCCGGATTCGGCTGGCCGCAAACCGCGGGCGCGAACAGGACGAGCAGCAGCAGGCCGAAGACCGCCCCGCGGGAACGCGGGCAGGCACGGCGGACCATGGGCTGCGCGAGGGACGGCATGCGGGCGAGGCAAACGGACATGGATGGTTTCCCTGGAGAAGATCGGCTGGAACGGTCGGCCCAACGGCGGGAAGCCCGGCCTCCGCGGCCCGGCCGGCTCAACCGTCGCAACCCCACCCGGGGCCGCCCGACGGTCGGCATGGGTCACACGGTCGGGGCCCCCAACAATCCTCCCAGCCGTTCCTGAATGCCCTCCTTGATGCGGCCGGCAAACAGCCCGGCCATGCCGGGCACTTCCACCCGCACCACCAGTTCCTCGACGTGGATGTCGACCTCGCTGCCGATGTCCATCCCCATGATGGAAAGCATGAGCTTCAGTCGATCCTCGCCCTCCCACGAGGCGTCGATGCCACCAACCTTCTCGGCATACTCGTCACGGGCTCGGACGATGGCCGCATCGAGCCGGCGGCGGACTTCGTCACGGCCGAGGGAATGAGGCACCCGCACTTCCAGCGCTTTCACGTTCCGGCTCCGGGGATTGGAGGTTCAGGGCATGGGCGGCAGGATCGGCTCCCGCCAGCCCGCAAAGTTTACCAAGCCGCCGCACCAGTTTCCCGCACACGGTTCCGGACCGCCCGCCGACGCACGCGGCCGAGCGGACGGCGATCACCTCAGGGCCGCAGGCGATGGCCGCCGGCAGCGCCTCGAACGTGAGATTTCCAGCCAACACGGCCCGCATCCCGCCCATCCGGGCCCGGGCGATCCAGTCGGCGACGCGTCGCGCCGACTCCGCATCGCTCACCACCGGCGGGCCCGCCTTGTCGAACGTGTCTGCCAACAGCAGGCGATAACCGGCCGCGATAGCGGCCGCGATCACCTCGTCGGGCGGCGGGCTGCCCGCCCGATCCCAGTCGGCATACGCCACGGCGACCGGCTCGATTCCCGTCGGCAGCGCCGCCCTGAACGCCACGAGCAGCGACCGCCAATCGCCCGCGACCGTGCCGGCCAAGCCCGCCTTCGCGGCGGCCGGCGGCAGGCCGGTGCCGTCGAGCAGCGCGATCGTCCGCCGCACGTGCTCGTGGATGGCGGCCACGCCAGCCCGCAGCTCGCCGCCGGCCAGCGTCCACGGCGTTCGCCGCCCGACGACCGCGGCGATGCGGGCCGTCACGTCGCTGGCGGCCGCGCCCAACGAACCGCGTCCTGGTTCCTTGACGTCCACGATCGTCGCGCCGCCGGCAAGCGCCTCCCGGGCCTCGATCTCGTCGCGCACGCTCACGAGCAGGCCACACCGCCCGTCGGCCGACCGGCGCGGAAGCAGCGCGTCAAGAGCCGTCGGCGCCGCGTTCATCGGCACGCCGTCTCCGCGTCGGGCCGGGCCGGCGCTGCGGCCTCACGCTTCGCCTCCAGGATTCGCTGGCCGAGCTGCTTTGTGACCTCCAGGGACAGTGGCTCGCACCACCTTCCGTCGACGACGACGTGACCGTCGCTCCACGTGCCCCAGGCGGTGAACGTAGGCCGCTCTTTCCAGTCAATGGCCCGTTCCGCCAGCCGCACGACGACGGTGCCCACGCGACGCGGGGCCGCGGTCGACTCCGTGCCCGCCAGGGGGCTCGACCCGGGAAACACGCACTCCACGATCTCGAGCGGCACGTCGTGCGCGGCCAGCGGCGACAGCCGCACGCGCAGCCGGTTTCCCCGCCGCACGAGCCGCGGCAACGACGCCGTCATCACGAGCGCCACCGCGATCGCACCGCCCGCCGCAGCGGCCACCGCCACCGCCCACCAGACCCACACGGGACCGCCGCCCGCCCGCAGGACGGCGACCGCCACCGCCACGGCCAGCGCGACCACCGCCGCCCCGGCCACCGCCGGACGCGGATTGCTGCGCAGCCACACCTCGGAGCGTTCCGACGCCTCGCCAGTCATCGTGCTTTCGGTTTCCGGCCGGTTTTCATAGGATTTTGCGATCCGTCATCCCGAGGTCGCCCTCCACCATGCACGACGCTGCCCACCAATCCGCGACCCACGATTCGCACCATCGCACCGATCCGACGCTGTACCTGATCGGAGCGGCGCTGGCGGCCTACGTCCTGGCGGCCCTCTTCGGCTGGCCCCAGTATGGTCGTGATTTGCTGGTGCAGACACAAGCGGCGCACCATGCCCCCGACCACGCCGCAAGTCCCGACGCCGCCCACCCGCCGGCCGCCGACCACCCCACCGTGTCGCCGCCGCTGCCCACCGTGCTCCCCTTCGTGCTTCTCCTGGGGGCGATCGCGGTGCTCCCGCTGACCCCGCAGTTTTCCCATTGGTGGGAGCACAACTCCTCGAAGCTGCTGGTCGCGGGTCTGCTCGGCCTGGTGACGCTGGCCTACTACACATTCTTCCACCGCCACACGGTGGACCTGCACTTCCCGGCCCACGCGACGGTGGCCCCGGCCGCCGCCGGCCCGTCGTGGAGCACCGCCGCCGCGGTTCTTGCCAATGCGCTGCTTTCCGAATACGTGCCCTTCATCGTGCTGCTGTTCGCGCTCTACTGCATCACCGGCGGCGTGCGGATCGAGGGCGACCTGCAGGCCACGCCGACCGTGAACACGGCATTCCTCGGCATCGGCGGCCTGGCGGCGAGCTTCATCGGCACCACGGGGGCGGCCATGCTCCTGGTGCGGCCGCTGCTGGAGACCAACAAGGAGCGGCGGCTCGTGGCCCACACGCTCGTGTTCTTCATCTTCGTGGTCTGCAACTGCGGCGGCTGCCTGCTGCCGATCGGCGACCCGCCGCTGTTTCTCGGCTATCTGGAAGGGGTGGATTTCCTCTGGACACTGTCCCTGTGGAAGCCGTGGCTGCTCACCAACTCGCTCCTGCTGGCGGTCTACTGGCTGTGGGATACCTTCTACGCCCAGCCCCGCGAGCGGACCGCCGACATCATCCGCGACGTCCGCGCCGCCGGCCCCCTGAAGATCAGCGGCCTGTGGCCCAACGCCCTGCTGCTCGCCGGCGTGATCGCCGCCGTCGCCCTCCTCGATCCGACGAAGACGCTTCCCGGGACGACCTGGCACCCCTGGATCTACCTCCGGGAGGCGGTGCTCCTGGCCCTCGTCGGGCTGTCGCTGCTGCTCGGCTCGCGCGCGGTGCGTCGCCAGAACGGCTTCGCGTACGGGGCGATCCTCGAAGTGGCGGCGCTGTTCTTGGGCATCTTCGTCTGCATGCAGCCGGCACTCGCCCTGCTCAACGAGCACGGCGCGAGTCTGGGCATCGATTCGGCACGGGCCTTCTTCTGGGCTACCGGCGCCCTGTCGAGTGTGCTCGACAACGCCCCGACCTATCTCGTGTTTTTCAAGACCGCCCAAACGCTGCCCGCCGCGGGCCCGACGATGGCGGGCGTGGAAGTCGGCCGACTGGCCGCCATCAGCCTCGGTGCCGTATTCTTGGGTGCCATGACCTACATCGGGAACGGCCCGAACTTCATGGTCAAGGCGATCGCGGAGCAGGCGGGGGTGAAGATGCCGAGTTTCTTCGGCTACATGCTCTACAGTTTCGGCGTCCTGCTGCCGATCTTCGCCCTCGTCTCCTATCTCTTCCTCTGACATTCGGCGGCCTCCCCGCGTGACCCCTGCCCGTTCCGACGCCGATTCCTTCGAGATCGTCACCACCGAATCGCAGCTCCGCGAGCTCGTGCGGCGGCTCGCGGACCACGCCCACGTGGCCTTCGACACGGAGTTCGTGTCGGAGCACACCTACCGCAGCCAGCTCTGCCTCCTGCAGATCGCCGCTCCCGGCATCCTCGCCGTGGTCGATACGCTCGCCGTCCCCGAACTCGAGCCCTTTTGGCGGCTCTTGGCGGAGCCCGGGCGAACCACGGTCGTGCATGCCGGGCGCGAGGAGATGGGGTTCATCCTCCACGCGATCAAGGCCCGCCCCGCGGAGCTGTTCGACGTGCAGGTGGCCGCCGGCCTCGTGGACCACGACTATCCGGCCGGCTACGCGGCGATCGTCCGCCGGTTCCTCAACCTGCCGACGAACAAGGGGGAGACGCGGACCGACTGGCGGCAGCGGCCGCTGACGCAGGCCCAACTCGCCTACGCCGTGGACGACGTCCGCCACCTGGAGCGACTGTGGCGGAAGCTGGAAGGCAAGCTCGAGGCGCTCGGCCGCACTCCATGGATGCGCGAGGAGATGGCCACCTGGCAGGACGACGTCGAGGAGTCGTTCGTCCGCAAGCGCTGGCGCCGCGTCTCCGGCTTGAACGGCCTTTCCCGCCGCGAGCTGGCCATCGCCCGCGAGCTGTGGCACTGGCGCGACGCCGTGGCAGAGCAGCGCGACATGCCGCCGCGCCGGGTGCTCCGCGACGATCTGCTGGTGGAGCTGTGCAAGCGGAAGAGCGCCGACGAGCGGCAGATCTCGGCCGTCCGCGGCATGCAGCGGTCCGACCTGCGGCACATCCTCAAGGGGCTCGCCGACGCGATCGGCCGCGGCCTCGACCTGCCCGACGACGAGTGTCCGGGGGGTGAGCGGCATCGGGCGCCACCGTCGCAGCTGGCGATGCTCGGTCAGTTCCTCGCCACGGCCATCGCCGGCCTGTGCCGGCAGATGAACCTCGCGCCGGCGCTCGTCGGCACCTCCTCCGACATGCGCGACCTCCTGGCGAGCAAGCTCGGCTACGACGCCGGCGACCGCCCGCCGCTGCTCGCCTCCGGCTGGCGGGCCGCGGTCGTGGGCGACGTGGTGGACGACCTGCTCGCCGGCCGCGCCTCGCTGCGGATCGGCGACGTGCGCTCGCACGACCCGCTCGTCATCGACCGCCGCGGCTGACGCAAACCGCGGCTCGATCGTCCGCATCCTGCCGCCATGAAACATCCACCCACCACGCCGCCTCTGGACCTCGCCGCCCTGCCGCCCGACGAGCGCGACCGGGCCTGGCTCGAGCAGGTCTACCAGGGGGACGACGCCGTGCAGCTCACGCCACGGGCCGTGGTCACCGGGATGCTGATCGGCGGGCTGATGTCGGTCTCGAACCTCTACGTCGGCCTCAAGACCGGCTGGGGCCTGGGCGTCACGATCACCGCCTGCATCATCGCCTACGCGGTCTTCAAGTTCCTCGAGCAGGTCGTGCCCGCCTACCGCAAGCGGCCCTTCTCCACGCTCGAGAACTACACGATGTCGAGCGCCGCCAGCGCCGCCGGCTACATGTCGAGCGCGGGACTGGTGTCGGCGATTCCCGCCCTCTACCTGACGACGGGCCGGCTGCTCGAGTGGTGGGAGATCGGCCTGTGGCTCGCCGCCCTCTCGATGCTCGGCGTGTTCATGGCGATCCCGCTGAAACGGCAGCTGATCAACGTCGACCAGCTCCCCTTCCCTTCCGGCATCGCCACCGCCGAAACCCTCGCCAGCATGCACGGCTCCGGAGGCGAGGCGGTCGTCAAGGCGCGGGCGCTGTTCGGAGCCGCGAGCCTGGGCGCGGTCGTGGCGGTGTGGCGCGATCTCGTGGCCGGCATCAAGGCGATCGCCGCCTGGGCGATGCCCGCCGAGATCCCCTTCGGCCCCTTCCCGCTCGCCCGCGACCTGCTTGCGAAGTACACGATCGGCATCGAGGGCTCGCTGATCATGGTGGCAGCCGGCGCCATCATGGGCCTGCGGGTGGCCGCCTCGATGCTCGTCGGCTCGATCATCTTCTACGGGATCATCGGGCCGATCCTCGTCGAACGCGGCATCGCCCAGCCCGGGTACCGCGGGATCGTGTCGTGGGTGCTCTGGCCCTCGACCGCGATGATGGTGGCCTCGGGCCTGCTCGCCTTCGGCCTCAAGTGGCGGACGGTGCTCCGGGCCTTTGGCGGCCTCGGCCGGCTCGTGGGGTCCACGGCCGGTGGTGGCGCCGACCCGCTGACCCGGGTCGAGGTGCCGTCGAGCTGGTTCGTGGCGGGCACGCTCACGGCCGGCACGGCCTGCGTGATCCTCGGCCACTGGCTGTTCGACATCACCTGGTGGATGGGCATCCTCGCGGTGCTCGTCACGTTCTTTCTCTCCATCGTGGCGGCCCGGGCCACCGGCGAGACCGACATCACGCCGATCGGCGCCATGGGGAAGATCACGCAGTTGACGTACGGTGTGGTGGCGCCGCAGAACATCACGACGAACCTGATGACCGCCTCGATCACCTCCGGCGCCGCCTCGCACGCCGCCGACCTGCTCACCGATCTCAAGAGCGGCTACCTGCTCGGCGGCAATCCCCGCAAGCAGACCATCTCGCAGCTCTTCGGCGTCGTCGCCGGCACGATCGTGTCGGTGCCGGCCTACCTGTTCGTCGTCCAGCGGGCTCCCGACCGGCTCGGCACCGCGGACCTGCCGGCACCGTCGGCGAAGGTGTGGGCGGGGGTGGCGGAGCTCCTCGCCAAGGGCATCGACGCCCTGCCGGACGGGGCGGTGGAGGCGATCGTGATCGGCGGCCTGATCGGCATCGTGCTCACGCTGCTGGAGGAGTTCGGGCCGCGGGCCTGGCGGCCCTGGCTCCCCTCCACCACGGGCCTGGGGATCGCCGGCGTGATCCCGGCCTTCAACTCCTTCGCGATGTTCGCGGGGGCGCTGGCCGCCTGGGCTTTCGCCAAAGCCCGGCCGCGGCTCGCGGAGACCTACACGGTGCCGGTGTCGAGCGGACTGATCGCCGGCGAGAGCCTGATGGGCGTGGCGATCATCCTCGTGCTCGAGGTGATGAAGGTCTGGGCTCCCGGTCCCGGCTGACGCCGCCGGTGCCTGGCGGGAAGGATGGCGTTTGAACCCGGTGTCCCCGGGCTCCCGCCCGGGGCTGTTCGTTGCGGCAGCCCTGGGTCTGTGCCGGGCCTCACGCCCGCATCGCCTTGACGAGGTTGGCGTCGATCGCCGCCAGAAAGTCCTCCGTCGTGAGGTGCGGCTGAGTGGGACCGATGAGGATCGCCAGGTCCTTGGTCATCTTCCCTTCCTCGACCGTCTCGATGCACACCCGCTCGAGCGTGGCGGCGAACCGGGTCACGTCCGGCGTGCCGTCGAGCTTGCCGCGGTGCGCCAGGCCGCGGGTCCAGGCGAAGATCGAGGCGATCGGATTGGTGGAGGTCGGCTTGCCCTGCTGGTGCTGCCGGTAATGCCGCGTCACCGTGCCATGGGCCGCCTCGGCCTCCACCGTCTTGCCGTCGGGCGTCATCAACACGCTCGTCATCAGGCCGAGGGAGCCGAAGCCCTGGGCCACGATGTCGCTCTGCACGTCGCCGTCGTAGTTTTTGCAGGCCCAGACGTAGCCCCCTTCCCACTTGAGCGCCGAGGCCACCATGTCGTCGATCAGCCGGTGCTCATAGGTCAGGCCTTTCGCGGTGAAGTCCGCCTTGAACTCGGCGTCGAAGATCTCCTGGAAGATGTCCTTGAAGCGACCGTCATAGACCTTGAGGATCGTGTTCTTGGTGGACAGGTAGACGGGGTAGTGCCGCGCCAGCCCGTAGCGAAAACTCGCCCGGGCGAAGTCGCGGATCGAGTCGTCGAGGTTGTACATCGCCAGGGCCACGCCCGGGCCGGGGAAGTCGTAGACCTGGCACTCCATCGGCTGTGAGCCGTCGGCCGGCGTGAAGGTGAGCATGAGCCTGCCCTTGCCGGGAATCCGCGTGTCGGTGGCCCGGTACTGGTCGCCGAAGGCGTGGCGGCCGACGACGATCGGCTTCGTCCAGCCGGGCACGAGTCGGGGGATGTTCTTGATGATGATCGGCTCGCGGAAGATCACGCCGCCCAAGATGTTGCGGATCGTGCCGTTGGGGCTCTTCCACATCTGCTTGAGGCCGAACTCCTGCACCCGGGCCTCGTCGGGCGTGATCGTGGCGCACTTCACGCCCACGCCGCACTCCTTGATCGCGTTGGCGGCGTCCACGGTCACCTGGTCGGCGGTGGCGTCGCGGTTCTGGATCGAGAGGTCGTAGGAGCGGATGTCGAGGTCGAGATGTGGCAGGATCAGCTTGTCCTTGATGAACCGCCAGATGATCCGTGTCATCTCGTCGCCGTCGAGATCGACGACCGGTCCCTGGACCTTGATCCTGCCTGCCATGCTGCGGGCTCCTGCGGGGATGATGGGGTGGCGATGGAGGACCATCAGTCGGCCGTGACGGTCGCCGCCAGGGCGGCGGCTGCGGCATCGACCTCGGCGAGTTCAATCCACTCGTCGGCGGTGTGGGCCTGGGCGATCGATCCGGGGCCGAAAACCACACTCGGCACGCCTGCCCCCGCAAACACGCTGGCGTTGGTGCCGTAGCGGGCGGCCGACCGCCGGCCAGCCGCGCCGCCGACGCGGACGGCGGCGGCCAACGACTCGATCCAGGCCGCCGCCGCCCGGTCGGCGGAGGCGTCGGCCAGGCCGGCGCTTTCGAGGAACGGCGGATCGTGCTCGACCGTCGCCGACTCACAGGCGGCGGCGATCCGTGCGATCACCTCGTCGCGGGCCGCGACGGGCGACTCCCCCGGCAGCACCCGGCGCTCGACCTCGAGCACGGCCAGATCCGGCACGAGGTTCACTCCCGCGCCGCCGCGGATGGTGCCGAGATTCAGCGTCGGCGGCCCGCACGGATGGTCGGGTTGTCGGGCGAGCAATTCTGTCGCCAGGGCCTCGATCGCCAGGATCACGCGGCCGGCGGGATAGATCGCGTTGCTCCCCTGCTCCGGAAACGCACTGTGGCAGGCGCGGCCCCGGACACGAATCCGCCAGCGGACCGCCCCCTTGTGCTGCACCACGAGCTCGAGGTCGGTCGGCTCCGCGACGACGGCGGCGACGGGCCGGCCGACGACGATCTGCCGTGCAGCGGCGTCGGTCGGCACCGTGACCGAGTCGTCCCACAGCCGGGCCAGCGCCCGGGCGCCGCTGAAGCCGAACTCCTCGTTGACGGTCGCCGAGAACACGACCGTGGCCCGCCGCGGCAGCGGGGAGGCCCGCAGGCGGTCGAGGGCCACGAGCATCGCCGCCATGCCCCCCTTCACGTCGCAGGCGCCGCGGCCGTACATCCGGCCGTCGCGCACCAGCGGCGCGAACGGATCGATCGTCATGCCCTCGGCGGGCACCGTGTCCTGGTGGGCGTCCCAGAGGATCGTCGGCGCGTCTGGAACCGTCGCCTCCAGCCGTGCGACGACGTTGTCGCGGCCCGGCGACACCGGCTGCCGAGCCCAAGCGATCTCGGCCGCGGTGAACCGTTGGACGAGGTAGTCCGTGACGCGGCCTTCGAGGTACTCCGGACCGGAAAGATCGCGTCCCATGGGATTGACGCTGGGACGGCGAACGAGGTCGGCGAGCGTGGCGGCGGTGGCGGACATGCGGACACCCTACCAAACGGCCGCCCTCCTTTCCCGGCCCTCCGCCCGCGGGGGCGGGCGAGATGTATGATGGTGGTGCCGGTGTCCGCACTGCCCTCCCCGTTCGAGGTTTTCATGCCCACGCCATCACGCTCCTCCGCTACGGCCGCAGCCCTCACCGCTTGCCTGTGCCTCTCGTCACTCGCCTGCGGCGCGGCGACCGGCCGCGACGAGCAGGGGCTCCGCGCCGCCGCACAGCGGTATCGCGAGGCCCTCGACCGCGGCGACGGCAAAACCCTCGCCGCGCTGTGGACCGCCGACGGCGACATTGTCGACGAGCAGGGCGCCGTCCTCGGCGGCCGCACCACGGTGGCCGCCACCGTGCCGCCGGCGGCTGACGCCCCGCGGCCGGCCTTCCGCATCACCGACACGAAGCTGCGGTTCCTCACCGACACCGTCGCCCTCGAAGACGGCACGGTGGAGGTGTCCGTGCCCGGTCTTACCCGGCCGCTCAAGGGGCGATTCTCCGCCACCTGGGTCCGGGAAGCCGATGGCTGGAAAATCGCCGCGCTGCGCGAAGACCGGCTCGACGCTCCCGCCGGCGCCGAAACGCTCGCAGATCTGGACTGGATGGTGGGCGATTGGGTGATCCTCGACGAACGGGCCGGCAAGCCGGCGGCCGGCGGACAGGCGAAACCGCCGATGGAGATGTCGGTGCGCTGGAACGCCAATCGCACGTTCCTGCTGCGGGACGTGAAGATCTCCGCCCCCGATGGCAATGACGCCGCGGCCCTCCACGTCACCCAGCGGATCGGCTGGGATCCACTCGCCCGCCAGCTCCGCTCCTGGGTCTTCAGCTCCGACGGCGGCCACGGCGAAGCGATCTGGTCCCGCGACGGGGATTCCTGGGTCGCCCGCACCACGGCGGTGCTGCCCGACGGCAGTCAGACATCGTCGCTCAACATCTACACCTTCGACGGCAAGGACCGCTGCGCCTGGCGGTCACTGCCCACCCACGTCGGCGGCGAGCACACGCCGCCGCTGAACCTGACGATGATCCGCAAGGGAGGCAAGCCGTGATTGACCGTTGCTGGTTCCTACTGGTGCCTTTGGTCGCCGCCGTCATCCCGGCCTCGACGGCCGCGGGCGTCGAGCCCGCCGCCCAGCCGGCAGCCCCTGCCGACGCCCAGGCGACGGCCGCCGATCCGGGCGACGTCGCCCGCAAGGCGGAGATCATGAACAGCGAACGCTGGCGCCGGGCGATCTTCGAACTGGGCGAATGGCTCTCCGCGCAGCAGATCTACACGCCGGAGGAGGTGCGCCGGATCAAGTCGAACTTCAACCGCCGCGTCGCCGGGATGTCGTCCTACGAGCTCGACTACCTGCTCGACGATCTCGACGCCAAGTTCAAGATTCTCGACACGCCCGAGGCGAAGGACGCCCGCAACTGGGTGGGCCAGTATCTGTCGGTGATGTCAGACCGTAAGCGGGCGGAGGTCCTCAAGGACGTGCCCGACGTGGTGACGATGACATCGGGTCAGTTGCAGCAGGAGATTCAACGGATCGAGCAGCGCCGCGCGGCGCTGCAGCAGCAGCAGGCGGCGTTCGAGCAGGGTCGGCGGCAGCTGGTCGACCGGGCGGCCGCCGCCCGGCAGGCGACGGCCGCCGCCTCGAACGCGGCGGCGGCGCGGATGCAATCCGGCGGGGTGTCGATGTCGCCGTACCGTGGTCAGGGTGGTGGCAAGCCGCCGTTTTCCGACGTCAAGGGCTCGGGCATGAGCGTCAGCGCCGGTCCGTTCGGCGCGTGGGTCAACTTCAACGTCGGAAATTTCTGAATATACGGCTGTCGGGCCATCCATGGCCCCGACAGCCTTGGGCCGTCGCGGCAAACGCCAAGGGTTCGCCGGACGGCCGGGCGTTCGCCCCTCCGGGCGACCGTGGCCGCCGCCGAGCGGCGGAGGCCGGCCAAGCACCGCGAGGCACGATGCCGAGGCGGTGCGGGAACAACCCCATCCATGGCCCCGACAGCCTGGGGCCGTCGCGGCCGCCACCGGCGTACGATTCCGGCCAGGAGGACCGCTGCCATGCCGCGACTCGACGTTCGTCTCGTTCTGGGCTCTGCCTTCGTCGGTCTCGCCGCGCTGGCCGGCGGCCCATGGCCGCTCCGCGGCCAGCAACTCCCCATGGCGGAACCGGCCGCGGCCGACGCCGACCTCGACGACCGCTTCCGCAAGGCTCGTCTCCTGGGCAGCGACCGCTGGCGCCGGGCGGTGCGCGAGTTCGACGCCTGGCTCGAACGCCAGCCCGTTTACACGCCCGCACAGGCGCGTGCGATCCGCGCCGACCTCGACCGCCGCGTGGCCGCGATGACCTCCTACGAGGTCGAATACCTGCTCGACACGCTCGCCGCGAAACTGCGGATCCTCGACAGCCCCGCCGCTCAAGAGGCGCGGGAATGGCTGGGCCGCTACCTGGCGGTGATGGCCGATCACAAGCGCGAAGAGGTGCTGGCGGAACTGCCGAACGTGCTCGACATGACGACCGCCGACCTGGTCGCGGGTCTCGACCGCCTCCAGGCGAAGCGGACGGCCGTGGAGCAGCAGCGGCGCGTGACGACGCGATCACGCGAGGAGTTCGCGGCCTTCGTTCGCCAGCAACGGCGGATCGACGAAGCCCGCCACGCGGCACGCACGCGAATTCGCCTCGGTGACGCCGCCTTCTCGCCCTACCGCCCGCGGCCGGCGGCCGACCCGCCGTTCGCCGACGTCGGTGACGGCGAGCCCTACGGACCAATCCTGCCTTGGGGACCGTTCGTCCGCGTGCAGGTGGGCGGCTTCTGATTCCCGGGCGGCGTCACAGCCAGCCCTGCTCCCGAAACCAGGCGGCGGTCTCGCGCAGCCGGGCCTCGAGCGGCAGCGGCGGCGCGAAGGCCAACTGGCTGCGGGCCTTGGCGGCGGAGCAGGCCCAACTGTGGACCGTCGCCTCGCGGATCTTGTCGAGCGTGAGCAGGCTCGCGTCGCCGGTGAGACGCGACACGGCCTCCGACACGCCGCCCACCGTCCGTCCCACCCAGCGCCACAGCGGCCACACGAACACCCCTCGCCCCAGCGCCGCGGCGATCTGCCGGCCGAACTGCCAGTAGGTGGGGTGGTCGCTGTCGTCGCAGGCGAGGTAGTAGCCGCGGCCCGGCGAACCGGCGGCGCCGGCGAGGGTCTCCCCGTCGGTCGCAGCCCGCACGATCAGGCCGACCAGGTCGTCGACGTGGATCAGCGAGAGCGGGGGCGTGCGAAACCCGACCACGAAATGCACACCCGTGCGGTGGATCGCCTTGAAGACCGCGGCGATCTTCGGATCGCGGCGGCCGTAGACGATGCCGGGCCGCACGATGGTGACGGGCAGGCGATCGGCCAGTCGCTCGAGCGCGACCTCCCCGGCCCGCTTGCTTTGGCCGTAGTGCGAGACCGGTGCCGCGGGGTCGGTTTCGTCGCGCTGGACACGGCCGCGGGGTGGCGGGCCGGCGGCCGCGAGGCTCGACACGAACACGAACCGCGGCGGCGCGGGCAGCGCGGCGCAGGCGTCGGCCAGTTGCGCCGTCGCGTGGCCGTTGGTCTCGATGAGCGCCGCTCTCGAGAGGGCGTTCACACAGCCGGCGAGATGAAAGATTGTGTCACAGCGGGAGAGGGCGTCACGGTAGCCGGCCGGCTGCTCGACGCGGCCCACGACGGGCACGACACCTGGCGGGAGGCCGGCGGCTCCTGCCGATCCGGGCCGGATCAGGCAGCGCACCTCGCAGCCGCGTTGCAGCAGCACGTCGGCGAGATGCGAGCCGATGAAGCCGGTGGCGCCGGTGAGAAACACGGTCTGCAGCGACATCGAACGAGCTCCGGGGGACGTGCGAGATGAACGCGACGTCCTGCCGCCTCGACCTTTCGATGATGCTTCGGCCCGGCCGTGATGCAACCCGACGGCCCACGGCCCGGTCCGGCCGGCTCCCGACTTCCGGGATCAGGGATCAGGGATCAGCGGCCGCCGCGGTCACGACCAGTTCCACCTTGCAGCCCGTGGCGAGCCCCACCCGGACCATGGCCCGCACCGGCGGATGGCCGGCGGGCACCCAGGCGTCCCACAATTCGTTGAGCGTGGCGCCGTCCTGCTCGTCCGTGATATAGACGATGACCTGCAGCAGCCGGGTCCGGTCGCTGCCGATCGTCGCCAGGGTCGCATCGATTTGGGCAAGCACCTGGGCGATCTGCCCGCGGGCGTCGAGCGTGAAGTCCTCCGCCACCTCGACCCAATGGGCGACGCCGCGATGGACGACGATGTCGGCCCAGCGAGAAGAAGTGCCGTGGCGTCGAATCGCATCCATGAATCCGCCTCCCGTCCGCGCGGCCGAAACTCCAGGCTGCCGGCCGATCATACCGGGCGGCGACGCGCAACGATCGATCGGATTTCCTGGCCCGGAAACGAAGCTCGTGGACATGGGGCGGTCACCGGCGTTAGCCTCGGACATTCACCAAACAGCCGCTCGCCGATGACACCCCCTGCCCCTCCTGCTCCCGGCCCTGAACAGCCCGACTCCTACATCGAGAACGGACTGCTGGTCTACACGGAGGCCTACCACCTGAAGCGGGGCGCGTGCTGCGGCTCCGGCTGCCGCCATTGCCCCTATGAGCCGAAGCACGTCGAGGGCAGCACCCAGGTCAGCCCATGAACGCCTCCCGCGACGAGGCCGACGACTGGGATGAAGACGACACCGGCCTCGGCGACGACTCCGACGAGGAGCCTGGCCTGACCTGACACACGGAACCATTGCGCCCTCGGCAGGGCTCGAGTGGGCGAGCAGATCGAACGAGCCGTCGACCGGCAGCAGGTCGTCAGTGCGGGAATGCCGGATCAGTGGTCCGGCCTTCACCGTCTTGGCCGTGCCTCAATGGGTCCAGCCGGAGACATCGCCCCGTTGAGTCAACGATTCTTCTTCGGCAACTTGCCGGAGGTCGTGTCGGTCGACAAACCGTAGATCGCGAAGGCAGCCAGGGTCGCCTGCGTGGTAACACCATCGTCATTGACGATGGTGCCCGTACCAGTACCGACCGAAATCGCCGCACCGGAGGCACTCGATAACCGCACGAAAAACGTCTCGTCGGGCTCCACGGACGCATCGTTTCTCACCGCGATGTTCACGAGCTTCGAGGTCTCGCCCGGGCTGAACGTCAGCGTGCCGCTCGTGGCCGTGTAGTCGCCATTGCGGCCGCTCGTCGCCGAGCCGTTTGCCGTCGCGAAGCCCACCGTCACCCTCGTGGTGCTGGCACGGTTCAGGCTGACGACAAAACTGAACACCCCCTGACTTTCGGGAGCCGATACCGACGTGACCGAGACCGCGAGCGGCACGGGCGGTGCAGCCCGAACCAATGCTCCGACATCCAAGCGACCGCCGGTGGCGGTCTTGCCCGTCAGCGAAGACGTCGCCCTCGTCGTACTCAGAATGGCATCCCGCACCTGCTGGGCGGACGCAGCCGGATACGCGGCTGCGTACAGCGCCGCCGAACCGGTCACGTGGGGAGTCGCCATCGACGTGCCGCTGAGGGTGCCGTAACCACCCCCCGGCAGCGTCGAATAGACAGCACTGCCGGCCGCGGCGATGTCCACGGTCGTTGAACCGTAGTTCGAATACGACGCCAGCGACCCATCCGAGTTCAGGGCAGCGACGGCGACGACGGCCTCGTACGACGCAGCCTTCGTGGTCTTCGTGCCCTGCAGCGTCGAGTAGTTGGACGGGTAGTTCACGAGGGAGTCGTTGTTGTCCCCGAGACCATCGCTTCCGCCGTTTCCAGCCGCAGCCATGAACAGGATGCCCGCGTTGGCGCCGCGGATAATCGCGCTGTGCAGCGCCGATGAGTAGCCGCCGCCGCCCCACGAGTTGTTCGAGGCCACGATGTTGATGCCGTGGCGTTTCTTGAGGTCGGTCAGGTAGTCGATCGCCTTCACGGCGTTGGCGAGCGTTCCCCCGTTCGGGCCGAGGAACTTCGTGGAAATCATCGTGACGTTCCAGTTCACGCCAGCCACGCCGGTGCCGTTGCCGCCGACCCCGCCGATGGTTCCCGCCACGTGCGTTCCGTGATCGTCCTCGGCGCCGTCGTACACAGTCCTGTCGTTCGAGTAGAAGTCCCAGCCGTTGACATCATCGACGTAGCCGTTGCCGTCGTTGTCGACCCCGTCCAGAGCATCGAAAGGATTCACCCAGACGTTGGCGGCGAGATCGGGATGGTCGATCTGAAATCCCTCATCCACGATGCCCACCACCACCGACCTGTCGCCGACAAACCCGGCATCCCAAGCCTTCTCGGCCTGTGACCCGAACTGATTCGTCGTTCCCGTCGGGCCGATTGCCGTCGGCTGGTCGTCGCCGTACATGCCCCACAGCTGGCCGGGTGTCGTGTACGCGGGATCATTGCTGACGACCGCAGGTGATACCCACCAGTTGGGTTCGGCGAACAGCACGTCCGGTCGCCGCGAGATCGCGGCGATGGCCTGCTCGACGCTCAGCCCCTTGCCGATCGCGACGCGCTCCAAAAAACCCGTCGCGTTTTCCACCATCGCGCGGGTTTGGATGGCCTCGATTTGCCGCCCTTGCACGAGACTGCGGGCGGCATCCCGGGCAGCCGCCGTCACGCCGTCGGCAAATTGAACGAGTATTTCACCGTCTCCGTAGGCGGCCAGCATCCGGCGATCTTCGAGGAGTTCACAGCCAAACTCCCGAACAACTGTGGCCATTGATCGAGCACGGTTTTTGCGGTGCCGCGTCGCCATGATTTCGCCTTTCCAGTGGAGCCCCCTTGCCTTCGGCAATGATAGCCATCTCACGCGACGACTGCAACGATTGATCCCGGGCGAAACTCTCGCAGCCCCCCCATGGCTGTCGGACGTGTATCGTCATGGCCTCTTAGCACCATGCCAAGTGCACTCCGGGCCGCCCGCAGCCCCGGCTACGTATGGACCGAACTGGTCACTTCCTGGTCGGCCGCTGGTTCACGGGCTGTGTCACCGGCTGACGGATGAGTGTGCCACGAAGCCGCATGGCAAGAAGTTCGTCCCGGATCGCCAGCCGCCGGACGAACTTCAGGAGAGCCTTGTTGGCCACGACCATCGGAGCGGTCCTTTCGCACCGAGAGAACCGGACCCCAAACCCGCTGAGAGTATTACGGTCCGAGAGCCGGAAAGTTCGGGGAAATCGGGATTGAATCGGGGCGTTTTTCCGGCCGGACGGAAGGCCTTTTTCGAGGCTTTTTCACGCCGGGACGCCGTTTGGCTGCGCCGCCCACGCCCGCCTCACGGAGAGGGCGCGGAGCCGCAGGCAGGCCACAAAATTTCCTGCTTGTTGATTGAACGCAGCGGAGATTTCTGCCGATTAAACGGATGGTGCGGGCCGCACCGAGCCCGCCAAACTACGGGAGAATGAAACATGGGCAAGGGAAACAATTCGCAGAAGAACGACAAGAAGAACCTGAAGCCGAAGCAGGACAAGACCAAGCCCGCCGCCAAGAAGTAGCGGTGGCCTGCGGCGAGCCGGCTCAAGAACATCTTTGGGGCTCGGCTCGCCGCCGTCCTCCTGGGGCGAATCGAAGGTCGGCACCGGAAACTTCGCTCCTCCGCACGTCTCGGCAGGCGCGAGCGCGCCGCCCGCATTCAAGTGCGTCGGCTAGTCCGGTCTCCGCGCCGATGTCCTCGGCCCAGAGCTCGCCGAACCAGACGATGTGGGGCCGCAGCTGGCTCCCGAATTCGCAGCGGTCGCCACGCTCGTTGTCCCGCTCGCCCAGACGCCTGACAAGCCGCGGATCCCGCGTGCCCCGGGCCAACATGATCTCGCCCTGAAGATGCAGCACCTTGGTCGAGCCCGCACGCTCGTGCAGGTCGTCCACGTTCTGCGTGACGATACGAACGTCATCGGCCCGCTCGAGGTCCACCAGGGCCCGGTGGGCGGCGTTGGGCTGGGCCTCGCGGAACGCCCGCCGCCGCTGGTCGTAGAACTCCAGCACACCACTTCCGCGACGCCCGGCGAAGCCGTGCGAAATCTCAAAACGGAGGGCACGGGATTCGAACCCGCAACCCCTTTCGGGGCATCTGATTTCGAGTCAGCAAGGCACGCGGTAAACATCGGGAAAAACGTGGCCTTTTTCCGCCTGGTCACCTCCTGGTCACCCTGGGCCCGCGAGCCCCTGGACCGCGGCCTCGTGGAGCCCGACAGCGTCGCGCCTTCGAGGCGGCGTCCGTCACCTCGAAGATCGGCACCGCCCACGGCGACAGCGTCACGCCCGCGGCGGCGCTGAAGACGTGGGCACGACGATGTCGTCAGTCCATCGTCCCCCGCCTGCCCTGCGGCCTCGTGGAGCCCCTGGGCGTGGAGCTGCTGGTCCGGCCTGCCCACAACGGTGTCATGCCGCGGGCGACGCGGTAGCGGTCGATGGACCGCTGGAGGCGGACGGGGACACGTCCTGCCCGGCGGCGAAGGTCCTCGTCTCGGTCTTCGGCGGCGTATGACATCGGCAGTCCTCCCGTAGTCCAGGGCCCAGGCGTCATCCTACGTCACGAGGCGGCGTCCGCGGACGTGGGCTCGGGCGTCAGGTCGGCGTCGTCGTGACCGTCCGTGTCCGTGCCCAGGTCCGTGTCCGTGCCCAGGTCCGTGTCCGTGCCCAGGTCCGTGTCCGTGCCCAGGTCCGTGTCCGTGCCCAGGTCCGTGTCCGTGCCCATGACCTGCTCGTGGACATCGTCCACGTCGTGCCGCAGGGCCGATGCCGCGGGCGTCGGGGGGCGGTGATTTACTATTGGCGTCTCCGCCATTGGTAAACGGAAGCTGGCCCCCACGGGCCCCGCGTCCTGGCCCGCGACATCCCGCAGCCTGCCCACGCCCAGGTCCGGCAGCGGGATCCCCGCGGCATGGGCCGCGCTGGAGCCGCTCGTGGCGCTGGCGGAATGTCCGCGAAACGGACGGTCCGTGTCGGGATTCACGCCCGCGGCCTCCAGGCGGCGGCGTAGACCTGGCTTATCCTCCCGGTACTGGCGTAGGACTTCGTCCACGCTGATGCCCAGGGCAGCGGCCCAGCGCTCCGCCCGGGCCCGCTGCCGCGCCTGTCGTTCCTCCAGGACCCACGGTGGGACCTCCTCCTGGACCGATACTGTCTCGTCACACTCGAAGGTCCTTCGGTCGCCCGATGCCGTCCTAGTAGTAGTTTCTCTCTGCGCTCGAAGGGAAGAACTCGAAGAGGAACTACTACTAGCGGCGTCCAGGGCTCGCGGAGCGTCACGCGGAGCGTCACGCGGACCAGCGTCTAAGTCCATGCCGCTACTGGGGCTTGCGGCCGATTCGCCGTCCGCGACAGCGTCACGCGGAGCGTCACGGTGACGCGCGTGACGCGCACGCAACGTCACGCAAGCGTCACCGCCCAGACCGTAGGCGTCGTCTTCGGCGTCCGCGGCGGCCTCCAGTAGGGCGGCGTTCCCCTCGGCCTGCCGGGCGGCGTCGGCGTCGGCGGCCCGCTGCCGGTCACGCTCTAGCCGGGCGGCATCTTCGAGGGCCTGGAGTTTCGGGACGCGGCTGCCACCGCCCGGCGGGGCGTGGGACTTGTGGATGGGGACCAGCAGTTCCAGGGCGTCCGCGAGCGTCACCCGCTCGAAGTCCAAGTGTTCGGCCGTCGCCGTGCATTTCGGCGTCGCGTTGGACAACTGGACGAACGCCCCGTAGCGGCCGTCCAACAGCATGACATCGTGTCCGCAGGCGGACCCAAGCCGCCGCGGACGACGATGCGGGGCGGCCTGCTGTCCGCTGTCCGCGGCAGACACGGTCTTCGTCGCGGGCGTCCCGCCCGACAGGCGACCGCGTCGCCGCCACTTGCGCGACCGTTCGGCGGCCTTCCGCCGACGGCGGTCGTCCCGGGCAACGTCACCGCCACCGTCCAGCAGACGGGAGGCCCTGACCAGTTCCGCGGGCAGGACAAGCCCGTCAGCGGTCGCCCCCACGAGCCCGGCGGTGACGAGTGCCGCGCCCAGGCCCTCCACGTCCACGACCGCGTCCAGTAGCGCGGGCCCTCCTGGCACGCCGCCGTCGTCCCCGGCCTCGGCCTGGAGCCACGCCCAGGACTCCGCGGTCATCGCCCAGGCGGTCCTGGTCGTCACGCCCAGCGCCTGGGACAGCGCCACGACGCGGCGGTCCGTGGGCATGGGCGCGACCATTACGGGCGTCATCTTCGTGGACATCCTTGTCCCTCCTGGTCAGGCACCGCCCACGACATGGGCGGACTCGCGGATCCACCGCTCCAGGTCGGACCGCCGATAGACGGTCCGGGCCTGCTTACTCGTTCCCAACTTCAGGCACCGCGGCCCGGCGCGATCGCATCGCAACTGCCGCAGCGTCTTCGGCGTCAGGCCCACGAGCCGGGCGGCGTCCGCCGTGGACAACAGCGTGTCGTCCTTCAGCGATAGGTCCGCGAGCGCAGCGGCAGGCGTCCGCGTCGCGCCGGTCTTCGGCCTGGTCTTCGTCTTCGTCTTCGTCTTCATGGGTCACCTCGTCATGGGGCCGCCGGGCCTCTTGGCCCGACACGCCCACGAATGGACCGTTTCGTCCCTACGAGTCCAGCCCTGAAACAGGGCCCGAAAACACGGGGAAAATGGCACCGTTCACGACCGGGCGTCCGGCGTCCTGGAGGGTCACCGGCGCGGCCGGTCGGCCTGCACGACACGGAGCGACCGGGCGATGCCCGGGGCGTAGGTCATCGCGCCTTTGGCGGCCGTGGAGCGCACGAGTTGAGCGACACGGCCAAACGACACGCCCATCTCCAGCGCGACCTCGCGGAGCGACGGGGCGTAGCCGTGCTGGTCCGTCATGGCCTCCACGACCTTGACAAGTTGTGCTTGCCGGACCGACAGCAGCGGCGGCGCAGGGAAGGGGCTTGTGGGCATGACGTTCGTCTCCTTCGAGGTAGACGGCCGTTATCCCCCCGCCCGCGAAGACAGCGAAGTCACCGAAGCCGGACTTCGCGGCCGTGGCGGCCAGTGTCGGCCAGCCCTTCGGGCTCGTGGAGCCCCCATCGGTCAGGCGTCCAGCGCCGCCGCAGGGCCGCGGCGGACAAGGCGATCTCCGCGGGCGTCGGATCCGTGGCGCGGCGTCGCGCGCCGCCACCGCGGCCTTGTCCTACCCGCAGGTCGCGGAGTTGATCGGCCAGCCGCGTCTTGAGAGCGCGATAGGTGATGCCCACGGCGGCCGCCGCGTCCGCATGCGTCGCCCCGCGGGCGAGCATCTCGCGGACGATCCGCTCCTGCTCGGGCGATAGGAGCCGCTTCGCACCGCCACCGCCGCGAGTGATCGCGCCGTCACCGGGCATCGGCGACCGCGGCCCGCCATCGGACCGCCTTCTCCACCGCGGCGACCTGGGCCCGCAGTTCGTCCACCGTGTCGGGCCGCTCGCGGAAGACAAACGCGGTCGCCGACGGGAAGGCGGGATCCTCTCCGTTCGGCAGGACCGCGACGTGTAGCAGCGTCGCCCGCATCACAACGTCCGTCGCCTGCGGCAGCCGCATCACGCGACGGTCCCGCGCGATGTAGGACGCGGACACGCCCCGCTCGCCCGCTTCAATCCTGCGGACCAGTTCGCGGTGATCGGACCTCGCCAGGTCTGGCAGCCATTGGAGAAGTAGCGGGATCTCGTCAGTGGCGACCGCCCGCAGGGCGGGGCCCGCGAACGCGACTAGGTCGCCGTCGTGCCCGTCGCGTTTCAGGCTCCACCCGGGCGAAGCGTTCAGTTCGTCCGGCGAGCCGAAGGCGCGGCGGTCGATCCGTTTTCCGCAAGTCCCGGTCGCGCCATGACCGCGGGCAAGCCCATAGCCTGCGGCCAGTAGGACGCTGGTCCGATAGGTCACCGGGGCCTGGCGGTGCCCGCCGTGGGGCGGAAGCCCGGCCAGCCAGCCAAGTTGACCGGCCGGGTCCGCCCACACGCGAGGCCCGATGTCCGGGTCGTGTCGTGGATCGGCAACGACGCGGTCTTCGAGCCCGTGGATCGGCGGCAGGCCAGCCTGGCGGCGAGCGCGGGCGATAGCCTTTCGAATGCGATGCGGAGCGCGGAGCGCGGGATGAAAGCCGTCACGCTCGTGGACGCTGGCGTATTCCATGGGTCAGCGACCTGCCTTCCGTTTGGCCTGCTTGGATGGGGCGGGGAACACGCGGTCGTGGCGCTCGCGGATCTTCGCGGCTTCGGTCCTGGCGCGGCCGACAGCAAGCATCCGCGGGTCCGGGCCCACGAGCCGCTCCAGCCGTCGGCACTCGGCCCGGGCCGCGGAGAGCCGCTCGCGGACGCCTGCGGGCCCGCCGTCGGCGGCGAGCCGTTCGGCGACCGCGGCCGCCGTCCGGTCGGCCTGCTCGCGGATGGCCCGCTCATCACGGATAGCGGCGGCGTCGCACTCCAACGACGACATCGGCGACGCGATCAACAACACCGCGCCAGCCTCTAACACCTCCAGCGCCGACGGCGGGGGGCCGCCGTCGGCGAGCGTGGAGGCCCACGAGCGCCAAGACTTCAGCGCGGCGGACTTCATGGCCCGGTAGTCGTTCACGGCAGCGGTCGCGGTCATGGCGGATCTCCTGGAGGTGATGTCCGCAGAAGACACGACCGCGTCCGCGGGTCAATCTGCACGGCCGTGTAAGTCCCCCCATACGAAAACTGCCGGATATTCGCGCACGAGAGCCACGGGGCTAGGGGGGGCGATTTTGAACGTCGGGCGCGACCTACCCTGGGGGCCCTGGGCCTGCGGCCTGCTGCTGGCCTCGTGGACGCCCGGTCATGGGCCGCAGCTGCTCCACGTCGTCAGCGGCGCGAGTACCGCCCAGCGGGACGACACGCGGTCGTCCAGGTCGTCAGCGTCACGAGCGACACGAAGCCCGCAGGCGACACGCTCCAGGCGAACACGATGTCGCCCTGGAGGGTAGGGTCCACGAGCGAAACATGGCCGGAATCGTCACGAGGGGGCCGTGGTCTTCGTCCTGGGACCGCCGATGTCGTCCGCCTTCGGGCCCGCACCGTCACCGCCCTGGTCGGCCGGACATCACCGTGGTCGGGCTCGTCAAGCATGCGCCCCACGCCCGCATGGGCGGGACGGTCGCGGACACCCTGTGGCCGCGACCGTTTCCATGCGCCCCACGCCCGCATGGGCGGGACTCTTCTCTTACATTGTAAGAGAGGTTGTCGGCTTATGCGCCCCACGCCCGCATGGGCGGGACACTGGACAACTTCGGGCATCACGCTGGTCACGCCCTCCAGGCGGGGCGGATGTCTTCGAGCCCGTCACGCTGCTGGAGGCGGCAGCAGCCTATCGGCGACGCCCTCGGCGCGACACTGCCGCGAAGGCGTCCCGCAGGGCTTCATCGACCACGACGGCGTAGGTCTTCGCCACCATGCTGACGCTACTCTCCGCGTCGCCCAGGGCCTTCGTCACGACGTTCAGCGGGACGCCCGCGGTGACCATGCGGGAGCCGCCGGTCCGGCGCAGGTCATGCGGCCGGGGGCGCTGCTCGCGGTCATCGCTCCATAACTTCGCACGCTTCAGGATCCGCTTCCACGCCTTGTCATAGTTCCTCGTGGGCTCCATGTCGTCGCCTGGGAAGACCCACGGACACGTCTTCGGGACCGCGGCCCGCTGGGCCTTCAATATCCCCAGGGCCTCCGGGCAGTCCGCCAGCGGGATTCGATGGGCGGACCGTCGGCCTTTCATCCACTTCTTCGGCACCGTCCAGGCGGCGTCCTTCCCGGACATGACGATGTCTTCCCAGCGGGCATGACAGACGGCTCCCATGCGCTGGAGCGTCAACATTGAAAGCAGGAACAGGTGCCTCCATCGCGGAGCGTCCGTCTTCATCGCGTCGTCCAGCCGCCTTGCCTCCGCGTCGGTCAGGACACGCTGCCGGGGCTCCTCCGTCGTCTTCGCCAGCCGGTCCGCCTTCCCCGTGGCCGCGGCAGGATTCGGTCTTGCCCACGAGCCAGCGTCCGCGGCGTAGGCGAACACGTTCCGCCACAACTGGACTGCTCTGTTGGCCTGGATCGGGGCCCGCTTGACGAGCGCCGCGTGGATCTCGGGCAGGCGGGCCGCGAACGCGGCGAGCGTCAGGGCCTCGAAGTCTTCGCCGTCCACCGTCTCGTACTGGTCATCCGTGCCCCTCACCTTGCGGCGGATCTTCTCGGTCATCACCGCCCGCCGCAGGTCGCGGTAGAACTTCATCGTCCTGTCCGTCGGCGTCCTGGACCGTTTGCCGGGGAGCCACGCCCCCGCCTCGTGGGCGTCCAGGTAGGCGTCCATCACCGTCTTCACCGTGGGCGTGGCGTCGGCGGACTCGTCGTCAGCCGGACGCGGAGCCAGGGCCCCGGCCAGCGACCGGTCATAGCGAAGGCCCCGCACCGCCTCGCGGGCCTTGACGAGACGGACCGCGTCCGTGTCGCCCAGGGCACGACGGACCGTCTGTCCGTCGATCTTCGCCTGGAGGTAGTAGACGCTGCTGCCGGTCCCGGCGTTCACCGTCAGCCGCAGCCCCGGGCAGTCGGCGTCCAGCCACGAGCGCCGCCCGTCGGCGACCGTCTCCACGAGCCCATCCAGGACGGCCTTCCGGGCCTGTTCCACCCGGGCCTCGGTGAACGGGAACTTGTTGCCCTGGAAGATCCCAGCCTCAGTCTTCCCAGCCATCGCCCGGCCTCCCGTAGGTCCGGGGCCCGGGGCCGCCGGGACCAGGGCCCGCTGCCCTGGTCACCTCTTGGTCACCTCTTGGTCACCCTGACGCCCGGACATCGTAGGACATGGCCGGACTTTTCATCAATCGGCAGTTCCGGGGCCGCGCATGAAAAAGGCCCTGTTTCCAGGGCCGTTTTCGTCGTTTTTTCCCGTGTTTTCTAGAGCGGAGGGCACGGGATTCGAACCCGCAACCCCTTTCGGGGCATCTGATTTCGAGTCAGACCGCTAGCCGTTCGCTTACCCTCCGCGGGCAAGTCTAAGCGGCCTCCACCCGCGCCTCAAGATCGCCCCCGCAGGTCCGGCTGCAACGGCTCTGCCGGATGTGCCCTCCTTGCCGGCGACGCCGCATCGTGACGGCCACGCCACCGCCGCCTGAGACCTTGCTCCGCCCCGGGCCGCCCGGCCGATGAAAGGAAAAGCAGCGGAGCGGAACGCCTTGGCCGGCCGTTCCTCCGCACTCGGAGACAGCGAACGATGGCAAAGGATACCTGGCGACTCGTCACCCGCGGCGCGGACGGCGAGCTCGTGATTCGCGACTTCGACTCCGCGGAAGAAATTCTCCGCTCCCACCTACAGGTCGGCTCCGACGACTGCAGCACCGATCTCGATCTCCGCGGCGCGCCCGTCTTCCGCTCGCTCGTCGGCCCGATGCCCGAGGGCCGCAACGTGATCCGCTACGAGACTCCCGAGGTCTTCGAGTCGCTCACGAAGGAATGGGCGCAGCCCAAGTCGCCGCGCCGCCGCTCGCGGAAGCCGGCTGCCGACGGGCAGACGACCGCCCCGGCGGACCGCGTCGATGGCTGACACGATCTTCGGCCGGATCATCCGCCGCGAGATCCCCGCGCGGATCGAGCACGAGGACGACCGATGCCTCGCGTTCCACGACGTGGCCCCCCAGGCTCCCGTGCACGTGCTCGTGATCCCCAAGCAGCCGATCCCGTCACTGGCGGCGGCCACGCCCGGCGACGCACCCCTGCTCGGGCACCTCGTGCTCGTCGCCACGCAACTGGCGGCGAAGCTCGGGCTCGACGGCGGCTACCGTCTGGTCGTCAACTGCGGCCGCGACGGCGGGCAGTCGGTCGATCATCTCCACGTGCACCTGCTCGGCGGCCGCCACCTCGGCTGGCCACCGGGCTGACTCACTGCCACCAGCCGCGCACCCGGTCGAGCATGCCCGCCGGCGCCGCGGGCTTGGAGACGGGGGCCGCGACCGGCGCGGGCATCGTCGCCATCCGGGCGACGGCCGCGTCGGAGACGAACTCCGCCAGGAACCGCGGCCAGTGGCCGTCGAGTCCGACGACGCAGCCGCCGATGTCGCGGGTGGCCAATGACTGCTCGAACCGCGCGATGAGCCGCGAGAGTTGCACCCGCTGCGACTCCTCGAAGGCCAGGTCGAGCACGCGCACGTCGTCGATCAGCACACGGCCGGGTCCGAGCAGATCGAACCGCACCCGGAGCGACTCCAGCCCCGCGGTCGGCAGGTCGTCCACTGGCAGGACGAACTGCGCCCACTCCGCGGTCAGCGGCCGGCCACCGGCCAGGCCGCCCACGGCCGCGAAGCGGTAATACTCGCGATCGTCGTGCAGCCCCTCCACCGCGATCCGCAACGGCGGCTGCGGCGCGCCGTCCTCGATCCGCAGCCACACCGCCACGCTCACGCGGCCCGTCGGCGGCGGCGGGAAGGGATTGCTGTGGAGCGACGCCAATCCGTTCACGGACGAGAAGGCGAGCCCGCGGCCCGGCGTGCCGCCGGCCCCCGGCGGCCGCACGCCAGGCACGAGGTCGAGCGTGCCCCGACGCTGCTCCACCAGTTCCCAGCCGGTGACGGCGTTGGCCCGCCCCCCATCGGCGAAAGCCGCCCCGAGCGCCTCGGGCCCGACTTCGAAGCCTGGATTGTCGAGCACGTCGAGCGGCTGCGGCATCTCCAGCGCCGCCCGGCGGCGCCGCAGGTCTTGAATCCGTGCGGCCACGACCGCCGACACGGGCTCGTCATATTCCATGCGGGCGCTGCGCACCGTCACGCCACCATCCACCAGCAGCGTGCGGACGCCCCACGGTCCGACCGGGACGGTCGCCACGCCGTCCGCCCCCAATTCGAGCCGGGACCGGTCGACGACGTCCACCACGCCGGCCGGGCGGCCTTCCAGCCCAATCCGGATCCGGCCCGGCGCCGCGCCGGCGTTGATCACCCGCATCCATGTCGCCCCGGCCGCCTGCGGCAGCAGGCGGATGACGACGGGCGCCGGCACATCGGGCACCGCCGACACCTGCCCGGCGGGCAGCGCAGCAAAGGCGGCCGTGCCCCCGTCCACTGCGGCGAACTCGGCAAAGGCCAGCCGCATGTCGAAGACGATCTCGGCGTCGGCGGGAATGAGCGACTCGGCGAGCGGGCGGCCCGCCTCGACGGCCGTGGACACGGCGTGAATCGGGCACGGCCCGGCGGGCGTCGCCGCGCCGAACGGACCGTGGGAGGCGAGTGGCCGCACGTCGAACGACACCGGCTGCTCCACGATCGCGAGGCCGCGGCGACGCGCGGAGCGGGCCGCGTCGGCGACCGCCGGCGCGAGATTCGCGGCCGCCACGAGCCCGCGGTCCAAGAGGCCGTCGGCCGCCGCGTGCACGTGCGGCATGGAGAACACCACCTGCGGATGCGCGGTGCTGCGCAGCGGATCGAGGCCGGCCTCGCGGAGCACGTCGCCGGCCGCCGCGTCCGCGCCAAGCCGCGGCCGAAACCGCGCCGCCAGGTCGCCGACGGCGAACAGCGTCGTCGGCACGACATGCAGCACGAGCCGTGGATCGGCCGCGGACAGCACGGCGGCGAGCCGGGCGTGAAAGGCGGCGACTTCGTCGGCCCGCCACTCGAGCCACATGTCGCGGAGCGGCCCCTCCACCAGTTCGGCACGCCGGGCAAACCGATCGCCCTCCGCTGCGGGCTCCTGCGTGCCTACGGATTTCAGAAACCGCGCGAACGTGGCGTCGTCGAGCGCCGTGGCCGTGCCCGGGAGGTGCAGCCAGCCGTCGTGTGCCAGCAGCAGCGCCACGCCGTCCACCGCCGGCGTGCCGCGCAGGCGGACGGCGAGTTCGCGCACCTGCTCTTCCACCGCCTGCTGCACGCGTGGATCGAGAATGTTGTAGTGCGGGGAATGCGGCGTCCGCCGCGGCCGGCCGTCGCGGCCCAGACAGACGATCCCGACCGCGTCCGCCCCGCCGCCGGCCAGCATCGTCTCCAGCGCGGGCAGCGGCGCGTCGAACGCCATGCCGGGCACGAGCCGCAGTCCCTCCCCCGCATAGACCCGTCCCAGGAGCCCGAGCAGATCCTTCGCCTGCGGATCGAGCCCGTCTTCAGCGGCCGCACCGCTGCCCCAGCGCGGCGCCTGCCTCGTGACCGCCGACGGCCAGACCGCGGCCCCCTGGCCATAGACGGCCACCAGCGCGCCGGTCGCCCTTCGGGCGGAGAGCCATTCGGCCGAGTGGCGAATCGCGGCGAGGTGCGTGCCCCAATCGGCAAAGCCACGGCCCGTGGTCTCGTCCACCCGCTCGACACCGCCCCAGGCCGTGAAGTCGGGCGTCGGCCAGAGCGCGAACGTCTGTCGACCGGCGGCGGGTGCGACGGCGCTCGGCGCGGTCGCGGCCGGTAGCCGGAGCGGGCCGGCGAGCACCCGCACCTTGCCGATCGTCGCCGGCCGCCGCGTGGACGGATTGGAGACGACGACGAGCGGATTGCGGGTCGTGGGCCAGAACACGAAGCGATGTCGGCGCAGCTCCACGCCGACGGCATAGGGATCACGACGCACCTCGAACCCGCCGGCATGTCGCACCTCGACGAGCCCCCCCGCGGCGTCGAGCTCGAGCACACTAGCGCCGACGACGGCCTCCTGATCCGAGGGATAATCGATCTCGACCACGTGCGGGATGCCGGGCTGCACGGCGGCGATGACGATACCCTCCCAGCTCGGCTCGCCCGCCGCCTTGGCCGGCGGCAGCAGGAGCATCGGCCCGAGCGCGTGCGGCTCGACCGTCGAGTGCCCCGCCACGAGCAGCCCGCTGAACCGCGGCACCATCGCCGACACGGCCGGCACACCCGGCAGTTTCGGCAAGGGCACGTTCGGGAGCGGCACGTTCGGTAAAGGCACGTTCGGTAAAGGCACGTTCGGTAAAGGCACGTTCGGCAGCGCGACGTTTGGTCGCGGGAACGCGGGCAACGGAATGGAAGGCATGCCCACCTGCGCGAGCCCGGCGCCCGGCAGGCGGCGCAGCCGCTCGTGCAGCCGCGGGCTGCCCGGATCGACTTCGTGCACGATCTTCCACTCCGCCGGCGGCGGATCGGCAGGCCGGTCTGCGACGGCGACGACCTGGACCGTCCGTGACGCCAGCGGCCGCGCCCAGCGCAGGCTGCCGACCTCCACGGCCTGGAGCTCAACGTCGCATGTGCCCTCGCGGTCCGGCAGCGTGACCTCGAACTCCACGGGCTCGCAGCGTGTCAGGCGGCGATCCCCGTCGGCGGCGCCCCGCAACTCGCGCGGCACGATCGGCACCACCTGGGCGTCGTGCGTCTCCCCCTTCAGCCCGGCGAGGAGCCGCACCCGCAGCTCGTAACGGCCCGCGTGGTCGGTGCGCACGGGCAGCAGCGGATCGACCCGCAACCGCACGCGATCTCCCGGCCGCCGCAGTGCCGCCTGCCCGGGCGGAGCTCCGGCCGCGTCGGCGATCATGACGCGCAGCGCATCGCCGGAGGCCTGCCGGATCACGAGCCGGTTGCCGTCACCATCGAGGGGCTGCTGGACTGCCGCAGCCAACGCATCGGCGACCGCCACATCCACCTTCGTCTCCGGCTGACCGCCGGCCGCAGCCGCGAGCCGCACCCGCAGCCGCGCCGTCTGCCAGTCCGGGATCGAGAGTTCCACGCCGTCGGCGGCGACCGGCCGCGGCTGGTGCACGAGGATCGCGCCGTCGGCCTCGTGAGCCATCGCCGCCGCATCGGGCTCGGTGCAGATCGTTCGCCATTCGGGCATCGCACCAGGCGTCGCCGCGACGACCGTGATCGAGCCGTTCCACGCCTGCGGTTTGCCGCCCCCCCACTGCACGCGAATCGACACCGGCCGCGCATCCTGCCGGGCCATGGCGGCCACGGCACCCCCGACGGGCAGGTCGCTGGCCTGCGCAGCGCCGGCGGCCAAGAGCCCGACCAGCAACACCGCCGCGAACGGACGGAGACGGTTACGGTGATCAGCAGCGGGCATCGGCGCGGTCCGGACGGACCTCCGCCCGGTCGGCGACCGCCGCGCGGAGGGGGCGGGATGGTAGCGGCCGCCCTCCGGCTTGGCAAAGCATGTTTGGCCGCTGAAAAACCGCACGCAAATCGCCGTCAGCCGGCGGCAACCGCGGCCCCCGCCAGCGGCGTGCGCCAGCCGCGATCGGTGTCGCCCGCGGCGGCGGCCTGGGCGAGCGGCGCGAGCTCTGCCACGATATCCGCGCAGCGATCGGCCACGTCGCAGAGTTCGAAGGCGTCGTCGGGCTTGTGGAACAGCCGCGGCGGCCGGTCGGCCGCGGCGAGGAGATGCCAGCCCGGCGTGACGACCGCGCCGCCATGCGCGGTGGCCACGACCACGCGATCCCGTGCCGGCGCCGACCAGTCGGCGAGCAGCCCCGCCAGGCTGCGTCCCTGCCAGGCCTCGTCCGCCGCCGGAGCGGCGGCCGACGCTCCGCGCAGGGCGGCGAGCGTGGCCCCGAGGTCCGCGGGCACGACGAGCCCGCCGAACCGCTGGGCCGCCATCCGCCCCGTCGCGTCGGCAAGAATCGCGGGCACGTGCACCAGCTCGCTGAACGGCGGCAGCGGCCCGGTGCCCACGCACCCGTGGAGGCCGAGACCCAGACCGCGCACGCCCGCGACCAGCACGTGCCATCCGGCGGCGGCATCGACGAGCGGGCCGAGACAGGCGTCGAGGTGCGTCAGTTGCCCGGCAAACGCCTGGCGAATGCCGACGAGCAGGTCGGGATCGGTGTCGGCGTCGACTGCCATCTCGGGCACGGCGGCCCCCGCGTAGGGCGGCGGGTCTTCGGAATCGACGTAGGCCCCGCGGCACTCCGCCGGCGCGTCCCAGGCAACACCCAGACTCGCCGCGTGGCACCACACCACGGCGTGCCGGCCGGCGGTCACCGCCTCGCGGGCGGCCGCCATCAGCCGGGCGAGATTCGTCGCGGTCGCGTCGGTGGCTGGCGCCGGCCGCGCGACCGCCTCGACGAGCCGCACCGTCACCCCGTCGTCACCGGCCCGCGCCGCTGCCGCCACGGACGCCGCATCGGTGACGACGACCGCTTCGGCCCCCAGCCCAGGGAGGCCGAGGTCGCGAAGCGTGGCCAGGTCGTCGGCGCCGGTCGCGATCACGCGGTCGAAGAGCAGGCCGCGTCCGGCGAGGGCGTCGAGGGACGGCATCGCCACCCAGGTCGAGCCGTAGGCGGGCAGGATCCAGGCCGGGAGCCGGTCGAGCGTGACGACGAGAATCCGCGTGGCTGACGTCGCTGTCATGTTGCCTTTATGACGCACGGTCGGCCATGCTGTCACGTCCTTTCATCCGCTCCGCCGCCAAGAGGATCGCTCCCCGTGGGACAAGCCTCCTACCGCACCCGTCCCGCCGCCACCGCGGGCATGCCACCGGGCATCCCCTTCATCGTGGGCAACGAGGCCGCCGAGCGGTTTTCGTTCTACGGGATGAAGACGATCCTCGTCGTGTTCATGACGCAGCACCTGCTCTCGTCGGCCGGCCGGCCCGACTTCATGACCGAGACGCAAGCCCGGGAGTGGCTCCATCTGTTCGTCGCCAGCGCCTACTTCTTTCCGATCATCGGCGGCATCGTGGCCGACGCGTTCCTCGGCAAGTACCTGACGATCCTCCTGCTCTCCGTGGTGTATTGCGTGGGGCACCTCTGCCTGGCGCTGATGGACACCCCGGCCCCGTTCCTGGCCGCCACGATGGAGCCGCGGGGCTGGCTGCTGGCCGGCCTGGCGCTGATCGCCGTCGGCTCGGGCGGCATCAAGCCCTGCGTCTCGGCCCACGTGGGCGACCAGTTCGGCCAGTCGAACCGCCACCTCCTGGAGCAGGTGTTCGGCTGGTTCTACTTCGCCATCAACTTCGGCTCCTTCTTCTCCACGCTGCTCACCCCCTGGCTGCTGGAGCGCTACGGCTCCGGCTGGGCGTTCGGCGTTCCGGGGATTCTCATGGCCCTGGCGACGCTCGTCTTTTGGCTGGGACGTCACCGCTTCGTGCACGTGCCGCCGCGCGGGCCGCGCTACTTCGCGGAGACGTTCGGGCCCGAGGGCCTGGCGGCGATCGGCAAACTTCTGCCGCTGTACCTGCTCGTGGCCGTGTTCTGGTCGCTCTACGACCAGACCGGCGGCGCCTGGGTGCAGCAGGCCGAGCGGATGGACCGCCACTTCCTCGGGCGGGAATGGCTCGCCAGCCAGATCCAGGCGATCAACCCGCTGCTCGTGCTGGCCTTCATCCCGCTGTTCGGCACGGTCATCTACCCCGCGGTGGACCGCGTCGTCCGGCTCACGCCGCTGCGGAAGATCCTCGTCGGCTTCGCCCTGGCGACCGCCGCCTTCGCGATCTCGGGCCACGCCCAGACGCTGGTGGACGCGGAGTCGGCCCGCCTGGCGGCCGGCGGGCTCGGGCCGGAGGCGGCCCGCTGGCCGAGCGTCGGCTGGCAGTTGCTGGCATACGTGGTGATCACGGCGGCCGAGATCCTCGTCTCGATCACCTGCCTGGAGTTCAGCTACACGCAGGCTCCACCGCACATGAAATCGCTGATCATGAGCCTGTATCTGTTGAGCGTTTCGCTCGGCAACCTGTTCACCGCGCTGGTGAACACCCTCACCCAGGACGCCGCCGGCAACTCGACCCTCCAGGGGGCGGCCTACTACCGGTTTTTCACAGCCTGCATGGCGGTGGCGACGGCGCTTCTCGTTCCGGTACTCTGGTGGTACACGCCCCGGGAATATCTCCAGCAGGAAGCCGATGCGGCTCCATCCGCATAGCCCCCCACACGCACGAGGCCGCCTGTGCACACGCCCCCCCTCCTGCCCCGCCGCTCGTTCCTGGCCGCCACTGCGGCCGCTGCCCCGTTCGCCTGCGGGACGGCCCGGGCCGTCCCAGCCGCCGACGCCGCGCCGTCCCAGCCGCCGCTGTTCAAGATCTCGCTGGCGGAGTGGTCCCTCCACCGCACGCTCCGCGCCGGCAAGCTCGACAACCTCGACTTCCCCACGACGGCGAAGCGGGATTTCGGCATCGAGGCGGTCGAATACGTCAACCAGTTCTTCAAGGACAAGGCCAAGGACACCGACTATCTCGGGGAACTGGCCAAGCGGGCGGCCGACGAGGGCGTGACGAACGTGCTCGTGATGTGCGACGGCCTCGGCAACCTGGGCGACCCCGACGCCAAGGCCCGCACGAAGGCGATCGAGAACCACTTCCCCTGGGTCGAGGCCGCCAAGCGGCTCGGCTGCCACTCGATCCGCGTCAACGCCAAGAGCGACGGCACCTTCGAAGAGCAGCAGAAACTCGCGGCCGACGGGCTCTCCCGGCTGGCCGAGTTCGCCGGCCAGGTCGCCATGAACGTGATCGTGGAGAACCACGGCGGCCTGTCGAGCAACGGCGCCTGGCTGGCCGGCGTCATGAAGCGGGTGGACCGCCCCAACTGCGGCACGCTGCCCGATTTTGGCAACTTCCACGACTACGACCGCTACCGCGGCCTCGAGGAGCTGATGCCCTTCGCCAAGGGCGTGAGCGCCAAGAGCCACGAGTTCGACGCCGCCGGCAACGAGGTCCGCACCGACTACAAGCGGATGCTCGCCCTCATGCTGGCGGCAGGCTACCACGGCTGGGTGGGCATCGAGTACGAGGGCAGCGGCCTGAGCGAAGCCGAGGGCATTCGGGCCACGAAGCAGCTGCTCGAGCGTGTTCGCACGGAGCTGGCCTGATCCCACGCCGGCCGGCACATGCGCCGGCCCGGCGAACGCCGGGCGTTGACCGTTCGCGGCCATAGCCGTAGATTTCGTCCTCGCCCATCGACCCGCCCTGCGATCCAGCCCGATGTCCCGCCACAACCGCGCCGATACTTCGGGGACCGCAGCCACCCGAGCCCCCCGCCCGACGCTCGACCGCCTGATTCGCGTCGGTGAAACCCACGTCGGCCGCGGCGTGTTCGCGCGGCGGGCCCTGAAGACGGGCATCGTGCTGGGGGAGGTCCACGGCGAAATCCTCGCCGATCATCCGGAGGACTCCAGCTACGTCATGGAGCTTCCCAGCGGCCGCCTCCTCGATCCGGCGGCCCCGCTCCGCTTCGTGAATCACAGTTGCGATCCCAACTGCGAACTTTTCTACTGGGAGGGAGACGCGGAGAATCCCCAGGAAGACCGGCTTTGGCTGCAAACGATCCGCCCGATTCCGGCGGGCGCGGAACTTTCGATCGACTACAGCTGGCCGGCCGACGCGGCGATCCCCTGCCGCTGCGGGACGCTCAACTGCCGCGGCTGGATCGTGGACCCGGCGGAGCTGCACCTCATGCCGCCGGGCAGCCAGGATCAGCAGGCGGGCGGGGCCTGACGGCCGTGGCCTGGAATCGGGCGGGCTGGCTGGCGGCGATGGCGCTGACCGCCGCCGCGGTGTTCGGCATCTCGCGGCTGCGGATCGACGACGACCTGCGATCGCTCGTCCGCAACACGAGCGTCGACTTCCGGCTGCTGGACGAGGTGGCCGACCTGTTCGGCGCTCCCGACCGCGACTGCATCGTCCTGGCCGATGCCCGCCACGGCGACATCTTCGCCGCGGAGCCGCTGGCCGAGCTGCGCGGGCTGGTGGCGCGGCTGGAGGCGGTCGCAGGCGTCGAGGAGGTGCGGTCGATCTTCGACGTTCGCCGCCAGGGCGCAGCGGGCGCGCTGTTGCCGGTCGTCCCCCGCACGGCCGAGCCCCTCGACGCAGCGGCCCGCGCGGCGGCCAAAGCCCGGGCCGTGGACCATCCCCTCGTGGCCGGCCACCTGCTCTCCCGCGACGGCGGCTCGTCACTCGTACTCGTGCGGCTCGTGCCCGCGGCCGATCGCCCTCCGCTCCTGCCCCGGGTCGTGGCGGATGTCGAGGCGGCGGTCGCCGCCGCCCGCGCCGCGTCGCCGTCCCTGACGCTGCAGGTCACGGGCCTGCCCGCCCTGCGGGAGCAGGCCGCGCGGGCCCTGCGCCGCGACATGCTCGTCTTCAACTCCCTGGGGCTGTCCCTGGCCATCATCCTCTCCGCGGCGGTCGCCCGCAGCCTGCGCTCCACCGTCGTGGCCTGCGTGCCGCCGTTCATCGGCGCCGTCTGGGCGCTGGGCCTCCTCGGGCTGTGCGGCATGCCGGTGAACATTCTCACGAGCGTCGTGCCGTCGCTGGCGCTGGTCGTGGGCACCTGTGACTCGA
>Ga0315902_10000844_pt1 | contig 50878 bp, 52 predicted proteins | sample LakEriMetagenome_9_FD_203523 | JGI IMG/M metagenome (GOLD analysis project Ga0315902, IMG submission 203523) | Freshwater fungal communities from buoy surface, Lake Erie, Ohio, United States - Buoy 12 MA117 | ecosystem: Environmental > Aquatic > Freshwater > Lake > Lake biofilm | place: USA... | reverse complement strand
GACAAGTTTTGCAAACTAATGGTAGCGGTGTACTTTCTTTTACAACCCCGTCTGCTGGTATTTCCACAGGTAAAAGCATCGCAATGGCGATGATCTTCGGCTTCTAGTGTCCCTATTTAAGGAGTAAGTAATGGCAAACCCAAATATTGTTAACGTCACGACGATTTACGGTAACTCGTCCAGTACGTCTCTCACAACAACATCAGCGACCTCTTTGGTTAGCAACGCTGCGGCAAGCGGGAAGGTCTTCAAGATCAACTCAATTGTTGCGGCTAACGTGGATGGTACATCTGCGGCTGATATTACGATCAACGTCTACAGCGCTGCGGCTCTAGGTGGAACGGCGTTCCCAATCGCTTCGACCATCTCAGTACCGGCTGATGCCACGCTGATCATTACGGACAAAACGACATCGTTCTACCTGCTTGAGAACCAGTCCATCGGCGCAACGGCAGGCTCGGCAAGTGACCTAGTGGTTACTGCCTCGTGGGAAGAGATAAACTCGTAAGGATCTGAGATGCCCATTCACGGCTACCCCGGTAACGTAATTACCGCCAATCCAACAGCGCCGACATCGAGCGTTGCTTCTGGCGTTTGGACTACTGAGCAGCAGTTGATTGCTAAGGCGGCTGGGAATTGGCCTCTTTATGTACCGCCTTACCAGATCAGTAGAAGCCTTAGATTCAATAGCGCAGATTCGGCATATCTGGACAGAACTCCCGCAAGCGCCAGCAACCGCAGAACTTTTACTTTGAGTGGCTGGGTAAAACGAACTTCACCGGGTTCACTTCTTGAAGTATTTAGTGGCTATACAGGGCTAGGAAACGGAGACTTAAGAACAATCGCTAGATTTACTGCGGGTAATCTTCTCAGTATAAGTTCAACTCAAATGCAGGTTGCCGGTGACTGGGCTGTAGAAACAACTCAAGTGTTTCGTGACCCTTCCGCTTGGTATCACATAGTAATTGCTGTTGATACTACACAAGCAACATCAACTAATAGAGTAAAGATGTATGTAAACGGAGCGGAGGTAACAGCATTTTCATATGCAGTATATCCATCGTTAAATTACCAAAACGCTATCAACTATAATTTTGTTCATTACATTGGTCTTGGCTACGATTCTGCTAACCCTAATACATTTACAAACGGCTACATAACCGAATTTAACTTCATCGACGGTCAAGCCCTAACACCATCCTCATTTGGAGAAACTAATACATCAACAGGGGTGTGGCAGGCTAAAGCATATTCTGGGTCGTATGGCACTAACGGCTTTTACCTCAACTTCTCAGACAACTCCAACACCACGGCTGCAACCCTTGGTAAGGACTACTCAGGAAACGGTAACAACTGGACACCTAATAACTTCTCTGTAACTGCTGGTGTCGGTAACGACAGTCTCGTAGATTCTCCAGCGTCATATAGTCCGGGCGATACTGGTGTTGGTGGTCAGGTGCGTGGGAATTACTGTACGCTGAATCCTTTATCTACGACTGCTGGTACTTATACTCAAGGCAATCTTAGGTATGTTGGTGCATCCGCTTTTAGAAGAAGTAACGGAACAATAGCGGTATCTACGGGTAAATGGTATTGGGAGGTTACTTTAGGAAATAACCCATATTCACCAAGAAACAGCGGAAGTGTTTACAATGCGTTTGGTTTTGGATTGTCAACTGTTTTTAACTCTACAACGGCACCTACATCAACCACAGATGCAATAATTTTACAAGATAGCGGGTATTACAAGAATTTTTCTGGAGCAGTCACCGATGCTGGGTCTGCTTTTGTTAGTGGGGATGTTCTTTCAATTGCGGTAGACTTAGACGCTAATACATTTACATTTTATAAAAACAACACCCAATTAGTTACTGGAACAATAGGAGGCACTGCTGGGCGTGAATTAGTTCCAATTATCATAAGTGACAGCGCTACTTATGGCGTGATGGATTGCAACTTCGGTCAACGCCCCTTTGCCTACACCGCCCCCTCTGGCTTTTCTTGCTTGGTAACAACTAACCTACCTAACCCGACTATCGGTGCAACTAGCACGACACAGGCTGATGATTACTTTGGCATTGCAACATACGCTGGAACTGGTGGGTCTGGAACAGTAACCACAGGTATTGACATGGCTACTGGCGGTGGTCTTGTATGGTTCAAAGCAAGAAATGGTGCGTTTGACCACCACTTAATTAACAATGTTGCTGGATATGATAAGTTTTTGTCGTCTAATAAAACAGACGTAGAGAACACATACTCGTTTGTAACTAGCGCAACAAGTACTGGTTTGTCGATAAACGGCGGCTCAACAAACGTAAACGGATCTGGATACAACTATGTCGCATGGAACTGGAAAGCCGGTGGCACAGGCGTAACCAACACCGCTGGACAGATAACATCAACGGTTTCTGCCAACACAACAGCAGGATTTTCGATAGTCACTTTTACAACAGATAACACAACAAAAACTGTTGGTCATGGGTTGGGCGTAAAACCTTCTTTAGTGATAGTAAAGTCCAGAAGTGTTGCTGGCAACTGGCTTGTAATTACTGACATTCTTGGCTCAATGCAATATGGGGTATTAAACAGCACCGCTGCATTTACAAGTATTGGGTATTCAGCGCCGACATCTACTGTTTTCCAATACAACGACAACAACGGCGTGACACAAGTAGCCTACTGCTTCGCACCCGTGGCTGGCTATAGTGCCTTCGGAAGTTACACGGGCAATGGTAGTGCTGACGGGCCTTTTGTGTACACAGGGTTTAGGCCGCGTTGGCTTCTGTTCAAAGATTCCAGTAATGGAACATGGCCTTGGATTATTGTTGATACTGCTCGCAACACATACAACGTAATGAATGCTTATTTGAGTCCCAACAACTCAAACGCAGAGGCCACTAACTTTACTGGCAACGCAATTATTGACGCTACGGCTAATGGATTTAAGGTTCGCACTAGCGATGCTTACACCAACACGTCTACTAATACTTATATTTACGCCGCTTTCGCCGAATCACCCTTTAAGTACGCTTTAGCCCGATAGGATCGACATGGACTACCCCGGTAAAGTCATAACTAAAACTCAGGTAACTCCTACCCAGACCAGCGCATCGGGTAACTGGACGCTGGACGATCAAGCCGCAGCCATCAAGAACAACAACTGGCCTGTAGCGGGAGTGCCAAACCCCATCTCTAAAAGCCTAAGATTCAATAGCGCAGACTCGACCTATCTGAATAGGACTCTTACAACGCCAACAAATAACCTTATATGGACTTGGAGTGCATGGGTTAAGCGATGTGACAATGCCAACCCCTATCTGTTTACAACTACAGCAACAGATGGTTCTGGTGGATATATTTATTTTGCTTCTGGTACTTTGGTTTATTGGGACGATAGACAAGCAGGTAACGCTACAGTTTTACAAACAAGTGCTGTATACCGTGACCAATCCGCTTGGTATCACTTTATGGTCGTTACTGATAGAACACAAGCAACAGCCTCAAACCGAGCAAAAATTTATGTAAACGGTAGTCAAGTAACTAATTTTAATGCGACTGCATATCCAAATCAAAATGAGGCTTCACAATTTAATTCGGCTATACCACACTATATTACAGCACCCAGTTCTTTTTTTAATGGCTACATGACCGAAATAAACTTCATAGATGGGCAAGCCTTAGACGCATCATCATTTGGCCTGACCAACCCACAGACAGGTCAATGGATACCTAAGAAGTACACAGGAACCTACGGGACTAACGGGTTCTACTTGAACTTCAAGGATGCAACTTCGACCACCACGCTGGGCTATGACTACTCTGGCAATGCTAATAACTGGACTACCAACAACTTTAGCGTGACTGCTGGATCAGGCAACGACAGCCTAACCGATGTTCCTACCCCGTGGGTTGCGTATAGCGCCACAGGCGATGTTGGCGGGGTGATACGGGGGAATTACTGTACTTGGAATCCGTTGCGTAATGACCAAAACGCAGTTCTTAGCAATGGGAACCTAGATTTAAGCACCGCTGGTAGCACAAGCCGATACGGAACCTATACAACACTGGGTGTTAGTTCTGCAAAATGGTATTGGGAAATTACCGCAGGTTCATTGTCCACTGATGGCTATAACATAGGCATTGCTTCTGCAAGCAAAGGCGCAACATCACCACTTGGTTCAGATACTCAAAGTTACATTTATTTGTCTAATGGAGATAAAAGAACCAATGCCACAACCGCTGCTTATGGTGCAACATATACCGCTGGAGATGTAATTGGTGTTGCGTTAGACCTTGATGCGGGGACGCTCGTATTTTATAAAAACGGCTCAAGTCAAGGAACTGCATACTCAAGCATCCCATCAAATACTTGGTTTCCAACTGTTGCTGATGACGCTACTGCAAGCACAACTGGTTCAAGTTTTGTAGCCAACTTCGGTCAACGCCCATTTGCGTATACACCCCCCGCTGGATTCCGTTCACTATGTACCACTAACCTACCAGCAACGACTATTGGCTTTGGGCTGACGAATCAGGCTGATGATTACTTTAATACTGTAATCTTTACTGGTAATAGCACAAGTGACCGCACCATAACAACGGGGCTACAGTCTGACTTTGTTTGGGCAAAACGCAGGAATGATGCCTATAGTCATCTATTGTTTGATGCTATTCGTGGTGCAGGAAGAACATTAAGATCAGACAGCACAAATATAGAATCTAACGATGGTGGATTTTACGTTCAGCAATTTAATTCAGATAACTATTTGATTGGGGCAACGGATCAGGCGCTTAACCATAGCAGCGGTACCTATGTGTCTTGGGTCTGGAACGCTGGTGGCTCTAACGCTACTAATACCGCAGGAACCGTTACCTCAACTGTCAGGGCAAACACGACTGCTGGATTTAGCATAGTAACTTGGACTGGTGCTGCCGCTGGCGATACTATTGGACATGGCCTTGGTGCAGCCCCTTCTTTAATAATTACTAAAACCCGTACTGATAATACAGCCCAACCTTGGCCTGTTTACCACAGAAGTTTAGGGCGTGGTAAATATCTTACACTAAATACCACAGCAGCAGAAAACGCAAGTTATTCAACTTATTGGGGCAATAGCGAACCATCATCCACAATTTTTGGAACTCTTACGATAGCGCAAGGCGCAAACAATATCGGGAACATGGTTGCCTACTGCTTCGCACCTGTTGCGGGGTATTCTGCGATTGGTTCGTATACTGGTAACGGAAGTTCTGATGGCCCGTTTGTTTACTTGGGCTTCCGTCCTGCTTTCCTAATGGTTAAACGCACAGATAGTACTGGAACTTGGGTAATTATTGACTCAAAAAGAAATACGTACAATCCTGAAAACTTAGAGTTGTATCCGAACACAACTGCTGCTGAAGGTAACGGTGGTACAACTTACATTGAAGATTTCTTATCTAATGGATTTAAGATTAGACAAACAGATACCACATGGAACGCCTCTGGTGGAACCTACATCTACGCCGCCTTCGCCGAGTCACCCTTTCAATTTGCTAACGCACGATAATTTTTTAAGGAGAACATTATGTTCGCAGTAGTTCAAAACGGTAACATCGTTCAACTCATCCAGCCCGATACGGCCTTTGTCATTGGCGAGAAGCAATACTCAGCCAGATTTATCCGCAACGCTACCGAGGCAGAGCGCAAGTCCGTAGGTGTCTACGAGGTCATCCAAGGCACTCAACAAGACCAGCGGTTCTACTGGGTAACTGGCCCGTCCTACCGTGTCAACGAGACCAACCAGACGGTTGAGGCTACCTACACGGCTACTCCCAAGGCGCTTGAGGACAAGTTAGAGACCAAGGAAGACGGTACTCCTCTGTACGTGCAAAAGTTCGACCCCGCTGCAAACGGCGGCAAAGGTGGGATGGTAGACACCACAGAACAGGTTGTTACCAAGGGTCTCAAGTCCCAATGGATCGCACAAACCAAGGCCTCTGCCAACTCAGAACTCGCCCAAACCGACTGGATGGTGATCCGCAAGGCCGAGCGCAACGTAGAGATTCCCGGTGGTGTAATGGCTGACCGTGCCGCTGTAGTGGCTTTGTGTGCTGAGAAAGAGGCAGCGATTGCCGCCTGCACAACGGTTGAACAGTTAATGATTGCAGTTCAGGGGTAAATATGAAACGCATAGTCGAAGCGCAGGACATTGACGGAACCATAGTGCCAAAGCACGAAGTAGAACTGCTTTGCAAAGCCTGTGGGTATGACTTGGATGAGTCTGAGTTAGAGGCCGACACCTGCGCCGACTGTGGAGTTGACCTAGACCTCCAGCAAAACGTAGCAATCCATACGACAACACTACCTGCTGCTGGCGGCGGGGTGTTCTAAAAGGATGAATTTTGTCAGATTTAGACCCGATTATCGATACCGCAAAGGCGGCAACCCAGAGCATTAAGTCTGCTATCCAATCAGGTAAGGAAATAAGTTCAGCAGTCGAGTCGATACAAAACTTTGGAATGGCGGAGGTCAAAGCCCGTCATGCCTTTAAAGCAGTACGCAAGAGTCAGCAGGGCGAAATAACAATCATGACCGCTATGGCGGAGTGGCGTAGGCTAGACCAAATACGCCGCATGGAGTTGGAAGTAAAAGACTTTCTGATCCAGCAGTTTGGTGAGTTTAAGGGTACAGAAGAGTTTGAGAAGGTCAAGAAGATTAAAGAAGACATGATGGCCCGTCATGCCAAAAGCAAGGATGCACTGGGTAGGGATGTAGCGAAGTTACGAGAGTTGCAGATTATTTGTGTGATGCTGGCGTTTCTGGTGGTCACCATTTATTACATCATGAGGGGTCATCTGTAATGGCTGAGAAACTAAACGCTAATGACACGCTTTCAAAGGTGCTGGCGTATGTTGACTCACCATTTAAACTTATTGCCCTGATTCTCATGGCGGTGCTGGCCTTCGGTGGCTGGATGCTGTACGACAACAAAGACCTGATCGTAGGCACCTATAAAGAACACCAGAAGTTGCCAGACATCGTGGAAGACCGGGTTGAGGACGCTGTAGCCCACCTATTTAAAACCACGGGTGCGACTACCGTGGCGGTATTTAAAGTAAACCCCCTGCTGGGAACCCGGGTGCAGTATCGGGCGTATACCAAAGAGGGCAGGGACAAGACGAACGACGGGCTGGACGTAGGACTCTTTACGACCAACCAATCCAACAATCAGGACGTAGTAAACCTGATGGCAGGCACCACCCCGTGTGGGGAGTACAAGGCGGCACAGTCTGAGATTGGCCTGTGGTACATCGAGAAGGGTATGCGGTTTGGGTGCAGGATCAGTATCCCGCCTGAGCCGAGTCGGTTCATAGGGCAGATTACCGTGGGATGGGACAAGCCCCCCGCTGATTTAGACCAGACCCGGGCGATGCTCAATATCGCCGCAACCATGCTTTCAAGGAGTAAGAAATAATGTTCCCAGTCGCTGCTTTGTTATCCATCGGTGAGAAGGTTCTCGACAAGGTTCTCCCAGATCCAGAGGCTCGTGCCAAGGCGCAGGCCATGCTTATAGAGATGCAGCAAAAGGGTGAACTAGCCCAACTACAAGCGGACATGAACGAGCAGGATAACCTGACCAAGCGGGCTGAGGCTGACATGAAGTCGGACTCGTGGCTATCTAAGAACATCCGGCCTATGACGCTGATCTACATCCTGACTGCCTACTTAGCCCTAGCCGTGATGGATGCTATGGGGCTGGATATTTCTGACAATTTCGTATCTTTGCTGGGCCAGTGGGGCATGCTGGTGATGTCATTTTATTTTGGGGGACGCACCCTTGAGAAGGTCATGGACATGAAGGCCAAGCAGAAATGAACCTGACCGCCAACTTTTCTCTTGCCGAGATGGTGAAGTCTGATACTGCACTGCGGCATGACATGGACAACACACCGGGGGAGGCTGAGATTGCTAATCTTAAAACACTCTGTGAAAAGGTATTGCAGCCCGTCCGTGATCACTTCCAAACCGGAGTTAAGGTCAACTCAGGATTCAGGCACCCCGAAGTTAACGCAAAGGTGGGAGGCTCCAAAACGTCCGACCATTGTAAAGGACAAGCCGCTGACATTGAGATTCCCGGTGTTGCCAACGCAGACTTAGCCGTGTGGATTATGGACAACCTTGACTACACTCAGTTAATCCTTGAGTTCTACACCCCCGGGGTGCCAGATTCGGGGTGGGTGCACGTCTCCTACGACTCTGCTAACCTCAAGAAAGAGAACTTGACGGCTACTAAGCAGAACGGTAAAACGGTGTATCTAAAAGGACTTGTTGCCTAATGGCCTTATCAAAACTCCAATTTAAACCCGGACTAAACCGAGACCAGACGAACTACTCTGGTGAGGGTGGGTTTTACGAGTGCGACAAGGTTCGCTTCCGGTCAGGGTTCCCCCAAAAGATTGGCGGCTGGTTACGCTATAGCCTGTTTACGCTGGCTGGTATATGCCGCCAGATGTATAACTACATCACCACCGAGTCCGACAACCTTATGGGCTTGGGTACTAATGAAAAGTTATATCTTGAGACGGGTGGCAACTTAATTGATATAACCCCAATTCGGGCAACCTTTGTTAGCCCCGCTACAGACAACTGCTTTGACACCACCAATCTGTCAAGAATAGTAAACGTCAATATTGCTAGCCACGGCGCTACGGCTGGCTCCTACGTGACCTTTTCAGGTGTTGTTGGCCCGATAGGCGGAATCCCGCAGGCTCAGTTCAACGCAGAGTTTCAGATCCAAACTGTGGTGGACGGCAATAACTTCACCATCCAAACGACCACAGCCGCAACTAGCACGACAACTAACGGCGGTGGTACAGCCATCACGGCGGTCTTTCAGATCAATATCGGCAACCCGTATATCGCCTATGGATACGGCTGGGGTGCTGGTGCTTGGGGCCGTTTAACATGGGGTGAGGGTGCGCTTACGCCGGTTGTAGACCAGCAGCGTGACTGGTTTATGGATAACTTTGACAATGACTTAATTGCCAATATCCGCAACGGCCCAATCTACATCTGGGAGTACACGGGGGTATTTAATACTCGCGCCGTTCTTCTTTCCTCTTTAACAGGAGCCGCCAGTGTCCCCGTCGAAGCCATGCAAATTCTTGTATCACAAAACGATAGGCATCTACTCGCTTTTGGCTGCGTGCCTTACGGTTCTAGTAGCGCTGGTGATTTTGACCCCCTTCTTATTAGGTGGGCTAATCAGGATGATCCTGTTAACTGGGCGCCAGCCGCGACAAATTCCGCAGGTTTTATCCGAGTATCTCGCGGATCAAGGATTATCAGGGCGCTACCTACCCGGCAGGAGACGTTAGTATTTACTGACTCACACCTGTATTCGTTCCAATTTACAGGTACAACAGATGTGTTTGCGTTGCAGGAGTTGGCTGACAACACCTCAATCATGTCCCCAAGGGCTTGCATTACGGCTAACAACGTGACTTACTGGATGGGACAGGATAAGTTCTATGCCTACTCAGGCCGAGTCGAGACACTGCCTTGCACCCTGCGGAACTTTGTATTTAACAACTTTAACTACAACCAAGCGGCTCAGGTTGTATGTGGCACGAACGAAGGCTGGCATGAGATTTGGTGGTTCTACCCAAGCCAGAACTCCGGTGTAAATGATAGTTACGTGATCTATAACTACATGGAGCGTATTTGGTACTACGGCTCTATTAATCGCACGGCTTGGCTTGACACGCCTCTACGTCAGTATCCGCAGGCGGTTGGTGGGAACTACGTCTATAACCATGAGCAGGGCACGAACGACGATACCTTGCCAATGACATCCTATGTGCAGACCAACGACATTGATTTAGTAGATGGCGATCAATTCATACTTATCAAAAGGATCATCCCTGATATTAACTTTGAGGGGTCTACGGCAACAAGCCCTCTCGTGTACATGACGATGAGGCCACGGAACTTCCCGGGGTCAAACTACAAAACAACCAATAACCCATCAGTTACCCGATCTACCACGGTGCCGATTGAGCAGTACACCGATCAGGTATTTATCCGTGCCCGTGCCCGTCAGATGGGGTTTAAGATTCAATCCGAAGACTTAAATGTGCAGTGGCAGTTAGGTACGCCAAGACTTGATGGTAGACCGGACGGTAAACGATGACCATCTGTGTTGATAATGATATTCAAAAGACCTTCGTTGCACCTGCCCTACCGGTGCCGCCTGTTGAGTACGACCAAAAGTATGCAACAGACCTTATTAGGGTTTTGCGGCTGTACTTCAACCAGATTGACAACTTTCAAAATGCCGTAGCAGGCATACTAAATGGAACGGCTTGCGAGGGAAATATGACCCCATTACCAATTTCGATAGGCGGCACTAACGTAGATGCTTTTGGGCGTTTGCGTGTGAGCGAACCCTACAGCCTATTTGACAGCCAAAGCCGTTACGCTGCTGACAATCAATTTAGCACTTCTACATCTGGTACTGGGACATCGACATTTAATACCAATCAGTCCAGCGTTAGTCTGGCTGTGACGGGTGGTGGCGTTGGGTCTGTGGTACGTCAGTCCTTTCGCAATATGCTGTATCAGCCGGGGAAAAGCCTGTTGGTTCTAGCAACCTTTCAGATGGACAACGGCACTTCTGCCAACCTTAATCAAAGTGTTGGGTACTTTAATACCCAAAACGGGCTGTTCTTCCGTCGTACCGGAGGGGTTAATGCGCTCGTATTGCGTTCAAACACTTCTGGCACGCCAAGTGATGCACGATTTGTTAATCAAGCAGACTGGAATGGCGACAAACTAGACGGTACTGGCACCTCTGGATACACGCTTGACCTGACCCACCCACAGATCTTGTGGATGGACTTTGAGTGGCTTGGTGTCGGTTCAGTCCGGTGCGGCTTCATTATTAATGGGCAATACGTCCTTTGTCATACATTTAATACCGCCAACGTCTTCGGCACGACGGTCTACATGACCACTGCTATATTGCCTATTCGCTACGAAATCACTACTACAACGGCAGCAGTTGCCGCTACGCTCACGCAGATTTGCTCGTCGGTAATATCCGAAGGAGGCTTTGAGGCCACATCAATTGAGCACGTTGCAAGGCGGACAACGGTGCTTGGCACCATAAACACGGCGGCCAACTTCCTCCCAGTTGTCTCGATCCGGCTGGCTTCGACGGCTCTGGGCGCGGTGGTGCTTCCAAACCGTATACAGTTTCAGCCGACCACGCTGCAAGACTACGAGATTGCGCTGATTAAAAACCCCGTCCTTACGGGAGCCACTTGGGCGGCAACTGTTCCTTCTGATGCCAACGTTGAGTTTGATGTTGCGGCTACGGCGATTGCCACGGCAGGCACAATTGTTCAGACCGGTTACGTTGCCAGTTCGGGTGGCGGAGGCCAAGCAGACACGACGGCTCCTACCGGGTTTAACTGGGATCAGCAACTTGGTGTATCCCTGACGAACGTTAGCGACATCTATACTTTGGGCGTCCGAACGATTGCTGGCGCTACAACCGGCGATGGGGTTGGCTGTATTACCTTCTATGACTTAACCCAGTGACATCACTTGACAAATCTAGGATAATCTAATTATGTACTCAGCCCCTGCTACCCCCCAATACGCATACGCCCCTCCCATGCCTGCCTTTGAAGGGGGTGGTCGGGTTAAGGATACCTACGGCCTAGAGAACGCTGCTGAGATGATCCGGCGACAGGGTCGGGAAGGCGATACAGTCCTTGCCCACATATCCCCCGAAGAGGCTGGCATTCTCAAACTTATGGGTGGATCAGGGACAATCAATCCTTATACGGGTTTACCCGAATATAAGTCAATTAGGAAGTTTTTTAAAAGCACACCCATACTTAAAGATGTATACAACCTAGGTTCTTCTATCGGTAAAGAAGTTGAGCGTGGCGTTGAGTCCATAGCAAAAGATAAAATTCTTGGCCCGATTGCTTCAATTGCCGCTGCCTACTATGGCGGCCCGATTGGTTCGGCTATATATCAAGGTGTTGCAACTCCGGGGAGTAGTTTTGATACAAAAAGTGCAATTAGGGCAGGTGCTACTACCGCTGCTTTTAATGCCCTGTCTGCTCCAGATTCAAATGTCTTAACGCCAAGAGGCTCAATAACTGATCTTTTTGGTAGTGGGATGCAACAAGTTCCTGTAGAAGGTTTTTCAAGTGTTGCTGAGTCGGCACCGTCTGTACTTGAGTCTATAGGCGGAACTATGGATGCTGCTGGTAGCGCAAATATACCGGGCGAAATTGGATCCTTAGAGAGTGCAGTGGCAAGCGCAGGGCCACAAGCAATTCGTTATCCCGGTAGCGGGATTGGAGAACCATTAGGGCAATTGGCAAGTGCTGATGTGCCATTTTCAGATGCCTCTCCGGTTTCTATTCCCTCTACGCCAGCCACCCCTGAGCGTTTACCTACTTACAGTGAACAATATTTTGACAATATGATGGGTCAACCTGCTTCTTATGCTGATGTTGGGGAAGTACCTACGTTTGATTATGGTCGCGCTGCTAGTGATATTAGTGAAGCAAGCGCTGATCCAAATGCATTCCAAAAAGGGATTAACACTTTAAAACAAGGTTATAGCGATGTAAAACAAGGCATTAGCAATATTATTCCTGAACCGGTTAAAGATGCCTATGACGTGGTAAAAGATTACCTCCCCGATAGACAGGATATTAAAGATGCTGCGGGGATTACTTCTCTTGGTACAACCATTTATGGTGCGTATAAAACTAAACAAGAACTTGATGACCAGAAAGCCGAGGCTGACCGCATTTTGGCTGATCGGGAAAACCGTACAAAAGAAGAAATTGAGTTTGCCCAGAGCGTTCTTCGTGACTATCCCTATAACTACCAGCGCTTAACTGAAGAAGATATTCGCCGTGAGCGTGGCATGGCTATGGGTGGTCGGATCGACTCTTACGACGACGAAATCGGTGGCGATGACAATATGATGCAGGGTGGCATTGCTTCCCTAGCCAAAGGCGGTTTGCCTCCCCGATATCTCCGTGGTGGGGGCGACGGGATGAGCGACTCTATTAAGGCTAATATTGAGGGCAAACAAGAAGCCCGTCTGGCTGATGGCGAGTTTGTAGTCCCTGCTGACGTGGTATCCCACCTTGGTAATGGCTCCTCTAATGCTGGGGCTAAAAAGTTATACGCAATGATGGATCGAATTCGTAAATCACGCACAGGCAAAACCCGTCAGGCGCCTGAAGTCAATACTCGTCGCTTGATGCCTGCTTAAAGGATAGATTATGGCAACCACCTCACAAGTCGTAACCAGTCAACTACCTACCGCGTTTGAAGAGTTTTATAAAACCGGTGCCCAAGGCGTTCCCGGGTTAATCCCAACGGCCTTTAAACTCTACGGAGCAGGCACCCCCGCCGACTACCAAGCCAACATCCAAGGCCCATTACAGGCCGCAGGTCTTTATAGTGGCGCACAGCGGGTAGCGGGTTTAACCCCCGGTCAGCAACAGGTAGGCGCACAACTCTCTGCTATGCAGACCCCCGGACAGTTCGCTATGGGGACTGGTGCTCTTGGCTCAGGCTATGCCGCCGCCACCGGGCTTCCAAGTATGTTGGATCAAGGGGTGATGCAGCAGTATATGTCTCCCTATGCACAGGGCGTTATTGACGTTCAAAAACAGCAAGCCCTAACAGATGCCCAGAAAGCCCAGTTAGCCACTAACTTAGGAGCAGCCCGTCAAGGTACTTATGGCGGAGCACGGCAACTGCTTGCCACCACAGAACGTGAGCGCAACCTCCAGAACCAACTCGGTGACATCCAAGCCAAGGGACTTCAGGCTGCCTATGAGGCTGGGCAAAAGGGGCTGGAATCAGAGCGTGCGGCTCGTCTGCAACAGGCTCAAACCTACGGCACATTAGGTTCACAATTTGGTCAGTTGGGTGTAGCGCAACAAGCCGCAGACATTGACCGTCTTAAAACTCTTGGCGCTTATGGTGACTATGAGCGTGCAGTAGCGCAACAAAAAACAGATATTGACTACCAGAACTTATTGCAGCGTATTCAGTATCCTGAGCAGCAACTTGATAAACTTAGTGGCTTTATCCGTGGTATTCCGCTCACCGACACCACAACACAGACAGTTACGCCACCGCCCTCATTTGCAAGCCAGTTGGCTGGCCTTGGGTTATCTGGTCTAAGTCTGTATAACTTAATGGGTAAATCATAATGGCAATGGGAATAACTCAAGCCCTTAAACTCCAAGAAGGGCCAATCAATGCTCTAGCACAATTGCCACAGCAGCAACTTATGGCTATGGCACAGCAAGGTCGTATACCGGCTGACATGCTACCAATTATCCTGAATGAAAAAGCCGAAATGGCACAGGCTGCTGCCAATATGCAGGCCATGCAACAACCCATGCCAGCCTCGGTAACTGAAAGAAACATGGCAATTAATGCCCAAGCCGAAGCGCCCCAAGCGCAGCCACAGATGATGGCTATGGCACCGCAACAAGAAATGCCGCCTATGGACACGGGAGTTGCCTCATTACCTGTACCCGAAGAGATGTACGGCAACGAGTATGCAGGTGGCGGAATTATTGCGTTTCAGGCAGGTGGAGATTTAAATGACGAAGAATATTTAAGGGCTTTAGAGCGTGACCGTTCCAAAAATTATTCTCTTTCAAATGATGAAGACTATGAAAGACCCGGATACGATTTAGGATTTTCTCGAGCAACACAACAACGAATTGACAACGAAGGAGCGGGGTTTAATCCTAGTGCGTTTGGCTTAGGCGCTACTATGCCTGCTCAAAGGATTCCTTTTAAAGCAAGAACAGTCGAAGATATTTTCACTAGTGGAAATGTACTTAGAGAAAGAGAAGCGCCAGCGCCCCCAGAGCGAGAAGCAATTAAAGAGTACCTTGCAAATCAAGCCCGTAAAAATACCGATGTGCGGACAGATGCTTGGACTCGTGCACTAGAGGCAGGTCTAGGCATTCTTGGTGGTGAGTCCCCCTATGCTTTAACTAATATTGGCAAAGGCTCCCAAGCCGCAGTTAAAGGTTTTGCTGAAGATATTAAGGAGCGCCGTAAACAGACAATGGCTGATATGCAACTTAAATTGCAACTTGAAGAGGCTGCACGTAAAGAAAAACTTGACGCGATTTCATCGGCTGAAAGAATAGCAATGTCAGAAAGAGAGCGAGAAGCTCGCGGCGAAGAAAGCGCTTTAGACCGAGCAAGCCGTGAAGAAACTGCTCGTTTGGATAGGGAAAACCGCCTAGCAATTGCTAACATTCCTGATAAAACCCTTCAAGCAGCAGCACAATTACGTAAGAATGATCCTAAATTGTCGTACTTAGACTCAGTTTCTCAAGCTGCACAGGCACTTGCTCCAAAAGATACTTACAACGCTACTCGAACTGCGGTATCGTCGGCGGCAAAAGATGCCAAAGCTGAATTTTTACAGTTACTTTCATTTGATCCTAAGTTACAAGCAGATATGCGGAAGGCTGCGGGTGGTGACAAAGCAGCGCAGGATAGGATTAACGCAATTAAAGATAAATTAGAAGAAGAAACATTTAAGTTATACAAAGTACAAGGTGTTGATTTAAGTAGTGGTAGGATGCAACCTGTTAAATCACCTACTTCGTCTAATGACCCCCTTGGCATTCGTTAATGAATATTCAAGAACTTCGCAAACAATACCCTCAATACAATGATTTATCAGACCAAGACTTAGCAGCGGGATTCCATAAAAAGTTTTACTCTGATTTACCGTTTGAGGATTTTGCAGGCCGTATCGGGTTGGGTGTTGCCCCCGCTGCGCCGACTGCGCCTGCGCCAAAGGTAGAAGAAGCACCAGTAGCCCCGGCTACTCCTGAAGAGGTTGCGCCTCCCCCCACAACATCAGAAAACTCAATTACTGACTTTTTAGGGCGTGTAGCCCGTAATGTGCCAAGAGGTATGAGCAGCGATGCTGCTGGCGTGTTTCGTAGCATCGGTGAATTTGGCAGCAAGGCGTATCAAGAAACACCTGCTGGGCGTTTTTATCAAGCATTAACTGGCACTATTGGGAAACAAGATCCCGCTGCAGCTTTTGCCCAAAATATGGCCGAACTTGGTCAGTTAGCAGAAAGTGAAAAAATAAAACCCCCTGCCGACCAAGGACTAATACTTAGTGGTGTCGAATCCGGCCTTGAAAGTTTTGGGCGAAATTTAGCTCTTTTGCCTGCTGCAATGCTTCCCGGCGGTCAGGCTGCTGTACTTACGGCATTTGGTGGAATGACTGGTGGTCAGGCATATCAAGAGGCTAGAGAAAAAGGTCTAAGACCTGAGCAAGCATTACCTTTCGCTGCATCCCAAGGTGTTATTGAGGTTGCTACTGAAAAAATGCCTCTTGGCAGTCTACTTAACGACATTAATCAAAAGACCGGCTTTGGTCGGATGCTGCTTAATCAGTTAAAGAAAGAAATACCCGGAGAGCAACTTGCGACCATACTGCAAGACTTAAATGAATGGGCTGTATTAAACCCTGAAAAACCGTTCTCTAGTTATTTAGCAGACCGCCCTTCTGCTGCAGCGCAAACTTTTATTGCAACTGTTGTTGGCACTGGCGGTAATGTCATCGTTGGTAAAGCCATGCAAAAAGGTGCTGAAAAATTTGCTGGGCTACAAACTCCCGAAGAACGACTTATAGCTGGACTCGATGCCCTTTCGGCAAGTGAAACCGCTGCGGAACCCGTAGCAACTACCCCTGAAGTTAGGACAGCATTTGCCACCGGCTTTAAGCAGATGTACGGGCGTGACGCCACTAATGAAGAACTCGACCAATTGGTGAAGGCTTATGGAGAACGAGAACTGGCAGGAGGAGTTGCTACAGCGGATGCCGCCGGAAGAATTGAGCCTAGCCTTCAGGTACCTGACGAAACAGGTGTCGGAGCAGGAATTACCGAGCAGCCTACTGAAACTGGAGCCGGAGGAGTGGAGGTTTCTGGGGTTCCTACTGGTGGGGTTGGAGTTGGAGCAACGGCTAAGCCAAGTCCATTAGCCGAAGAAGGTAAGACTAAACCCACTCAAGAACTAACATTTACTCCTGTTGCACCCCTTCCAGAATATGCAAACTTACCTGTTGAAACTGTAAAAGCAGAAGGGTTTGGGGCTAGTGCGCAACTTACTCGCGATACCCAACGTGAACCTAATGTTTGGAAAGTAACCGGGGTAAAGGCAAAAACTTCTGGTAAAGGTCAAGGAACTCAATTTGGGCAAGCACTTACAGATTGGGCAGATCAAAATAACGCCACGTTACAGTTAACAGCAGCAGCAGATAAACCGAACAAACAAAAAGACCTCATTAATTTTTATGAGCGCCTTGGCTTTGAGCCTACCCCTGAGTCTAAAGAACGTGCAGATATGGGGTTGTCTTATCAAGGATTGATACGTTACCCAAAACAACTCGAAGCAGTCACAACCCCAACGCCACCTTCAGAAGTTGCACCAACTGCGTTGCCAAGAGGAATGAATGACGCACAGTTTTTAGATGCGGCTACCAAACTGCGTGCTGGCAAGGTCGGTGCGGTTAAATTTCAAGCCTTAAAGGCACTTAGGGATTCTGGTCTAGCCTTATCAAATAACTCATTGTCACCTGAAGGCGAAGCCCTACTTGATGAACTAGCGGCTACTTCAAAGCCCGCTGACCTGCGCCCGTCTGGGGAAACTATTAAGGCAAAGCCGGGTGCAAATGTACGTCGCTTGTCAAAACTTCTTGGCCCCAAACTATATGGCGAACCCAAAGAAATGCCAAAGGTTTCGGTTAAAGAGATGGTGCAGAACTCGTTTGACGCCATTAAGCCGATGCAAGAAAAAGGGCAATTAGTTAAGGGCGTTATAGACATAAAAGTTGACGCGGGTTCACGGATTATTTCTGTATTAGATAACGGCACTGGTATGTCTCCCGAGACGCTATCGACTACATTCTTAACTATTGCTGGTACTAAAAAAGAAGGTACTCGAGATTCTGGCGGTTTGGGTATTGCCAAGATGCAGTTTTTGTTTAATAACGAGCGTATTAAAGTAGTTACGTACCGTGATGGTGTGCTAAGTGTTTTGGAAAGTACGGGGTCAGAACTTGAAGAGGCGATGGATGATCCTAACCTTGCGCCTGATGTTCGGGTGTACAAAGGCGATCAGATACCCCCTCAATACCTTCAAATGTTTCCGGATGGGCACGGCACTTTTGCCGAAGTTGTTGTACCAGAGTCGTACAAGGATTCTTCTACTGGGGAAGACGTTGCTATCAAAATCCCCGATAGCGAGTTTGGATACGCAGTTTTAGAAAAAAGCCCGTTATTTGCAGATATTTCTGTTTCTTTTAACGGTGATACTGTTCGCATAGGGGATCAATTTCCGTATGACAGCTACACTCAATTTGCTGACGTTAAGTTTGATTGGGGTACTGCACGAATTTATGTTCAGAAAAACCCTCAACGGTATATGTACAGCGATAACCTGCACATACTCTCTAATGGATTGTGGCAGTTTGATGGGAAGATTGCAGTAGGTACGGGCTTCGATGCTAAAATAGTGCCAAGAAATTTTTATCTTGACGTATCACCTAATAAAAATGTAAAGCCAGAAGATTCTAATTATCCGTTTGATTTAAATCGGCAACGGTTTTCGCCAACGACGGAAAAAGGGTTTGAGCAGTTAACTAGTTATTTAAACTTAGTTTATGGGGCTGTTGATTTAGGGAATGACGCTAAAAACTTTGGGTCAATACAGTATCTGTATGACGACAGAGGAACTATTAAAGCAACTGCACCAGAAGAACTTGCTCCTAAAGGCGATGCTGGGATTGTAAAAGTTGCTTCTGACATCTCTGAAGGCGATGTCATTGAGGTTAAAGAAGGCCGCTTAATTGTTAAAGGTCGGGTTATCCCTGAACTGTCTCAAGATGACCTTAAGAATTCTAGAATTAACCTTGATGAGTTTAAGATTGATCAAGCCAACGTTGATGCTAAACGTGTTATGTTGCACGATAACGTCGAACTTCCAGATCAAGAAGAAATTAAGAAACTTAAAAAAGAACTGGAAGATGCTAGGTCTGATTGGTATGACAATAAACTTACCGATACTGAATGGGAATCTAAAAAAGTTGAAATTGAACGTAAGATAACAAATGTTAAGGGTTCATCTTTAGTTGAAATGGCCCGAGACAAATTTGGTCAACGTTTTGACAAGTTCATATACGAAATCGGTGATGAGTTCCAAAAACTTAGATCTTATGTTGCCGACCTTATGGGGTACGATGACCTTCGCAACGAGGCTATTGGCATAAGTTTTGACACAGAGTATCGAGGCGTAAGCATTCGATTGCCTTTTAACGGTTCGTATATAAATCCGGCTGTAACCGAAGCAGAAAAAATGGGTGATGCCGCTGCTGGGTTAGTGGGGACAATGATCCATGAACTTGCTCATCATAAAGTGCGTAGCCACAACGCCGATTTCCCTGCTGAGATGCAGCGAATTACGTATAGGATGGAAGGTCAAGAACTTGAATTTGGCGACACTACAATAAGTGATATTAAACGTCGTGTATTTAAAATTTTACGTGATAATAAAAATATTTTTGAATTTATTCGAAAGGTAAATACAGATGCAAACGCTAAACCTCGTGGAAAACGCTTCCAAGATTCTGGCTCCTACCAAAGGAGAAATGAACGCCGTGCTGACAGCGTGGAGAGATTTGGGGGAACAGCAGCAGGCGAACCCGGAGTATCTGGAGGAGTTGAACTTAGCCCTGAATACCTTGCAGAAGAGCGCGAGCGTGCCAGATTTTCTGGGCAAACTACGCCGGGAAGCATCGAAGACCAAGTAATAAATCGACTTGCTAAGCCCCGAAATATTGCCCCTGCAGTTGCCGATGAGATAGCCAAAGGCAATTTAAAGCGTGCTCTTGAGGTACTCTCAACTCGGCTTACTAATCCGCTATACAAAGAACTAGCCGCAAAACTAGCAGCGTTAGACCTACCAACTACGATTAGCTTCAACAGCGCTCGAGACTTAACCCGTCGCCAGATTGACTTAAAAACACATCATCAACAGAAGCGAATGTTTAATTACGTTCAGCTTACCTACCCGGATTTGTATAACAAATATTTTGAAAACTATGACCGGGATGAAAACCTTGAAAAAGTCTATAGAGGTATAAAAGAACTACGCTCTCCTCGCTATAACATGCAGCCGGTAATTGCAGAATTTACCGATGTTAACAAAGCCTTTGAAGACAACATCCGTGGGTTGGAGGTTGCCGGTGCTTACTACCCGGCATTCGATGCTATTACGATAGACCTTGATAACTCTACAAACGACGTCTTCTTACACGAAGTACTGCACGCGGCTACTGAGGCTATCCTTAACGCCGACCCCAATACGCTTACGGAAGGGCAGCGTGCTGCTCGTGAAGAACTCCAAAAGATGTATGAGTATGCAGTTGCTAATATTCCGCTGGACTTGTATGGTCTAACTGATATCCACGAGTTTGTATCTGAGGTCTTTACTAATAAGTCATTCCAAGACCGACTTAGAAAGATGATGTACAAACCGGCTAAGATGCCGTTCTTTACACGCCTAGTCCGTGCAATTTATCAAATGGTTGGCATAGATAACCTTGCTAGTAACGCTATGGCTACGGCTACACAGTTGTTCTCGGCAGTGCGCACCCGTACCCCCACAGCGGCAGGTGCTCGATTCGCCCCAAAAGGTAAACGTATTCAGGGGCCAATTTCAACAACATGGCGTTCTGCAGAACAAGTCGCAGTAAAACTTGTTGGTGAAATTGAAAGTGCTATTAAAGGGCACGAAACATGGGATAAATTACGTTCTGATATTCTTGCGCCAATGTGGGATGCAGGCAATACTATATTCCGTCGGTCTATTCTTGGTTTTTCTAACTTACGTCAAATTGATGACCTAACCAAGACTAAGTTCCCTCAGATTAGCGGTGCTATCCGAATTATTGAGCAGATGATTGCTGATCGGAACCGCACAATGACCAAGGCTAAAGACATTTTAGCCGAATGGACTCGCTTGCAAGCACGTTATCCGAAACAGTCTCGGCTCATGGGTCGAATTATGTTGGAGTCTACTATCCGAGGGATTGATCCAGATACAGCACAAGCAGGTTCTTTAAACCCAGCAATGCAAGCAGCTTGGGATGGACTAAATCCTGAGTTTAAAACTATTTATCGCCGTGTAAGAGATTTTTACGCCGACTCCATTAATACAATGGTTTCGGAGATGAAGAAGCGTGCGTTGCAGTTGCCCAAAGCCGAGCGTCAAAAGGTTATTAAAGAAATCAATGATAAGTTTGGTCGTGATAAGTTAGTCGCACCTTACTTCCCCCTACGTCGTTTTGGTAACTATTGGTTCCAAGTCGGCAAAGGCAACTTTAAAGAGTTCTATGAGTTTGAAACTGTATTGGGTAGAGAGTTAGCGTTTCGTAAGCGTAAAAGACAGCTATCAAATGGCAACGCACAGCAGCAAAACTTAGCCGAAACCATGCGCAAAGGTAACGGCATCTCAGAGCTATACAATCAAAATGCTAGTTCGACTCAAGTTCTTAAAGACGTTCAAGATATTATAGACTCTGTAGGCGCCATAACTAAACCTACTCAAAAAGAGTATCAAGAAATTGAAAAAGCTCTAACTAAACAAATGGGCCAAATCCCAACCCAAGAAGAAGTAGAAAAAGTATTTGCTGTAGAAAATACAAAGAAAGAACTTAAAGAAAGTCTTAATCAGTTAATTTATATTTTGCTCCCCCAGCAAAGTGTTCGGAAAATGTTTATCAACCGGCAGTCAATTCAAGGTGCTAGTGAAGATATGATCCGTGTTTTTGCTACTACGGCTGTACATACTGCTTATCAACAGTCGCGGTTTAAATATTCAGAAAGATTTATTAATAACTTAATTAATGCCAAGGAATACGTCAAAAATTTACCTAACTCGGATGTCTACGACGATTACATCAAGGAAGTAGAGAAGCGCACGCCGACAATTCTAAGCAACGAAGATACCAGCATGTCTGCGGTAGTAGCAGGCAAACTATCAGATGCTACGTTTTATTTTATGCTGTCTGCGCCGTTCTCGGCTATGCTAAACCTTTTAGGTATGGCTGCGATCACAATGCCTTATATTGGTGGCCGATATGGATATGCTAAAGCAAATGCTGTAATGCTTAAAAATCTTGGTCGGTACACAGCCACAATGCCGAAACGTACAATTAGTCCGGCGTTTAAAGGACAAATTATGCAGATGGAGTTCCCGTCGATTGTAGAAGGCGGCAACTTAGACCCATTGATGCAACGAGCGGCAGACCGATTTATTGAAGATAACGATATCAATATCTCGCAGACCAATGACATTATGGACATTGGTGGTCGACCATCAGAGCTTTATACAGGGCGGTACAACACAGTAAAACGGACTATTGCTGCATTGTTTCATCAGTCTGAAAGGCTAAACCGCGAAGTAACGCTACTGTCTGTGTTTGAGTTAGCCTACGACAAGTTCTTAAATGAACCTAAGAAAAATTTACGTGGCGTTATCCAGCGTGATAATGCAGGTAACCCAATACCAAATACACCAGACGAAGCCTTTGAGTTAGCAATTACGGAAGCTAAAGATATTGCTGGCCTGTCTTTGGGTGACTTTACTCGTCAGATGAAGCCACGGTACTTTACGCCCCCGCTGCTTTCGGTGTTGACTAAATTTAAACAATACTCTGTGTTAGCTACTTACGTCGTAGCCCGTAACTTTTACTTTACTCTTGCCGCCCCATTCCGTAAAGCTGAGATAAAAGAGTTTCGGCGGCAGATGATCGAAGACAAGATTCCGCAGAACATCATAGACCAGCGGATTGCCGAAGCCGATGCTCAGCGCCGAGAGACTTACAAAGAAGGGCGTCGTCGGTTGGCTGGTATTTTAGGTGTGACATTCTTGCTTGGCGGTGCAGAGGCTTTACCGTTTTTTACTTTGTTAATTGGTAACATAGTTAAATTAGCGGCAAATGATGACGACGATGAGTTCTTTGACTGGGATAACTGGTTTAAGAACTACATGGAAGTCGAACTTGGTGGTTATGTAGCCGACATATACAAGAAGATGGGCATGGGTGAAGATACTGCCCGTAAGGCTGGCCGTGGAACTATGGAGGCAGTTGTCCGTGGCCCGGCTTCAGTTGCAACTGGTGGCTCACTGAGTGAGCGTGTCAGCCTTGACCCCGTAAATTTATGGTTGCGTGATCCTCGGTTCTCTACCGATACCCGAGAGAATGTGGTGGAGAGTGTAATTGCCAATGCTGGCCCTGTAGTTGGGTTAGGGGTAAATTGGGCCGAGGCTATCGAATTAATGGAGCAAGGACAATACCAACGTGCCTTTGAGAAAGCCGCTCCGGCAATTGTGTCTAAACCTGCTGCTGCCTATCGCATGGCTGATGAGGGGGCTAAAACTAGATCTGGAATTACGCTAGTAGATAACTTTTCGGCTTGGGAACTTGCAATACAATCAATTGGACTGCAGCCTGAGCGCCTTGCTCAAAAACAGAAAGCAGCCATTGAGGCTAAGACCTACGAGCAAAAAGTAATTGACAAGCGTAATACCCTAATGAATAGACTATGGATGGAGCGCGGCAATACCGATGCTTATGCAGACACCATTGAAAACATCCAAAAGTTTAATCAAAAGTACCCAGAGTACGCAGTTGAACCAAAAGATGTAATCGACTCTTTCAAGCGTCGGGGACAGAACCAAATGGAAGCCGAAGTGTTTGGTGCGCAGATTCAGAAGAAACTACGCCCACGGGTTTCCCCAATGTTGGAATACGGCAGAGAGTAAAAAAGACCCCCGCGCTGGGCGGGGGTGCAAGGTTGAAGGAGTTCAACCACCAAGAGGAGTGCCATAGGCACCGACAGCGAGGAGGCACTGTCAGGTCGAAGTGTACTACCCAATTCTCCAAATACGCAAGCCACGGAACCCGTCCTCCACTACTAACTTTACTTTGACCTCAAATCCCAGTCTGTCCATAGTGTTTTTTACAACGGCTCGGGCTTCCTCTACATCTAGGCAGGGCACAAAGAAGGATCTGCCTACCCTAAACTTAGTCCAATCGACCTCGTAGTTGACCCCATTAACCTGCATCTTTCGGTGTTTCCTCCGCCGGAGCCTCCTCCTGAACCTCTTCCTGAGCCGCATCAGGGTCATCTAAACCGTGCTGAGCGGCGGCGATAAAGACGTCTGGGTCAAGGAAATCGCCCCTAGAGCAGTCAAAGACGTACACATCTACGGGCGGTACAGCGCTTAATTTAGTGCCCTTGGACATCCGTTTCTTCGTAGCGCCCCCATAGACACCCTCGGCGGTCAAAGAAGTCAGGACATCCTTTAGCGTGATCCGATGCTCGGTACAGTATTTCCGCAGTGCGGTAGCCGTAATAAACAACTTCATGGTGTCCGGCTCCATGCGGATCATCAACTCCCCGCGTGGCTCTAGAATCGGCAACATTTCTACCCCGGTTCGCTTGTCAACCTCACCATTAATAACCAGCGTATTGTTGCGGTGCATATTCCAAAACTCACCGATGACACTGGCTTGGCTCGTCAGGGGTGGCTTAATCTCCTCTTTCATTTCCCCAAAATGGGTGAGCATCCACTTGAACACTCTGCCAACATCAATATCAAAAAGCCCCAAACGCCTAGCAAATAAAGCCCCAGCAATATTGCAAGCAGCAACACCTGACCAAAAACGTTCACGGTTTGTGAATCCAACCTTTTTATCGATGATCTTTTGGATTTGACGAACTTCTTCAAGCCGTTCTTCCAAGTTAGAAACCAAGTCGCGCAGGTATATACGCCCCGCGTGACCATAGTTTGTATACAACTTAGGATAAATTTCATCCGCTTCTTCCTTGCTCAGCAACTTAACTGACGGGATTTCATACTCGATAACCCGCATTAACTCTCCGTCTGCCGATTTAGTCAAGGACTTCAACTTGTCTACCACCGATGCGTTTGACGAGCACAGGAGGATAGTCTCCCAACGGGCAAAGTTTTTACGCTCTTCATTGGCACTAGACTTCATCCGGCCACGGCCTCGGCCTTGAGAAACAGCGTATGCCCAGTCGGAGAAGTCGTCTGGAGTCATCTTGGTAATCTCGTCACAGCCTAACCCGAGGTTGTTCATAACCCCAAGCCGGTGGAGCCTGACGTTCATAGTATCCCTTTGAATCAGCATCAACTCCTCGGGGTGGCCGTACACACTATGCATAGCCTTCAGCGTCGTAGTTTTACCTGTACCGGACTCGTTGTTAATTAGATTGATGATGGCGCCCTTGAGATTCAGCAGTTTCATAAGGGGGGCACCAAAAGCCGTAAAGAAGCCAAATGCCATAGGCTCAAAGCCGGGGTTGTTGTAGACATTAATAACAGACTGCCACTCTTCTAGCGTGCCTTGTGGCTCAAACCACGGCGCTAATTCTTTAGTGTAACTAGACGGTGGGCTATACCTGTCGGCGTCGGCGCAAATTTCTGTGTCGCCTACTACAAAAGATTTATATTTATCTGTCCAACCAAACTGCGTTCTCATAATTTCTGCCTCGTGTTTGAACTGCAACTCCTTAGTAAACCGCACAACATAGAACATAATCGCTTCCATCTGCTTAGTCATGGCAACGATTCCTTGATAAGCAAGTTTGTCCCGCAGTTTCTCTTTTGCAAGTAAATCCATAGCCGCCAATGCAAATTCTTTGACTCCATCTTTTGGTGTGTGCAGCCTCATCCAAACCATTTCGCCGTACTCGGGGTCACGCATACGCTTTACTACATACAGGTCATGCTCATAAATTAGGTCTGGCTCTTCGCCATCTTCGGCGGGGCGGGAATAAACTCCGCCGTTCTTACCTCTAAAGAATGGAAACGGGTACTCAGGAATAGTGTATGTAACCGGCATAAACGCAGCCGGTGGGGTAACTTGGACAACATTATCTTCCGGTGCGGCTTCAGCAATCTCGGCACCAAGCACAATAGGCGATTTGATCTGACCCCAATGCGGGCACTTGTCGCAGATGTTGGGGTTGTTTTTATTAAATACTTCGCAGGTATAGGGGCCTTTAATTAACTTAACTTTGTTTTCAGTCTCTTGCTCAGAGTAGTTTGGGTGCCCTTTAGATATCTCATGTACGGCTGTATCACTATCTACACAGTATGCTGCAATTGATAACGCGCCACGCCAAAGCGGCTCTTCCAAACTTTCTTGGTTATCCATCGCATACTTTATCTGAGCACACCCCTCGCTGTTCTGAGTTTTTAGCCAAATGGTTTGGAACCGAGATTGCCGGTTACCCATCAAGGCTTTGGTTAGTTCATTTAAATTGCTAGTAGCATAGTCAGGCGCCTCTCCGTCTGTGTCGGACACACCCAATAAAGTTTTAAACGACTCAAAGTCTACTGGTTGAGAGAGGTGCTGTAGTTGGACTTGCGCAGGGGGATCAGGTTTATAGTTTAAGGTCTCCGGTATTCTTAAGATAGATGCTGCATCTGATGTACGAGCAGGGTCGGCTTCGAGGTTGTAATCGACGCAAAGTTTCTTTAGTTTCTCCGCTACACGCTTCCAATCAAGCCGAGGGACAGCCGATATCAAAGGCCAGTAGACATGAAGCCCCCGCCCTGAATTAACAATAGTCGGCTTAGGAAGTCCTAATGCTTTGCAAAAGTTGAGCAGGGCTAAAGCCCCATCAGCCTGATCTGCATAAGGTTTTCCTTCTCCGCAATCGATATCAAGCCAAAACGACTTAATATTTTTTACGTTATCCGCTGTTCGTGTGGAAGGCTTTTCGTACTTCGAGCAGGCAAAATAAACATCATAGTGCTTGCTTAAAAGGGATTGTATTTCTTGGTCTGCTTCTACCAGCGTCTGTACAAAGACCTGTTTGGGCAGTCCTTTTTTCTTCAAGCCGACAATGCAGTACCACCCCTCTGTGGATAGCACCGCCGACAATAGGTCTGTTGTAGCCATTCCTAATCCAAGTGGACTTTAGTTTTAAGTTTCGCAATGACTTCCTCAATCTTCTCAATCTGTTTTTTGCGAGGCATTTCTTGACCCTTAAACCACTTGTATACGGTCATACGGCTTACGCCGAAGAACTGTGCTGCGTCCGAGACTGGGATATCTTGAGCAATACACAACCTCCCCAGCATGACACCGGGGTGGGTTGCGATTGCGCGTTTGTTAGTTTCTATTAGCCGAAACGAGTAGCCGCGTGTTTCTGCCATGCTTACTCATCGTCGGTAGACCACTCATTGAGGACATCAGCAAATTCTTTCTTGGCTGCTGGCTCAACATTTTTCTTAGCCGTTTTCTTGGTCGGCTCGGCTATTTCGTCAGCAACATCTACCCGCTTTGCCGATACCGATATGGTCTTTGACTTCGGCCCATCAGTTTGCGTTGGGGTTTGTACGACTGCAGACTTAGCAGCCGGACTGTTACCTTTCTCCTTAGCAACTGACCACTCTTCACGCTCCAAAAACCTAACCGGCTTAAAGGTCAGCTTGGGGGTTGCACTGTCCGAGTCAAACTTCATCTCGGTGACTAGGGTGTTGATGTTCTTGCCTTGCGACCCTACATACTTAGCGTACTGCTGGAAGGGCATCTTATCCAAATCGCCACGACCAAAGATTGAAGTAGAAGGCAGCGTTAGTTGGAATACGTCTCCACCTATGTCGCTCTCAAGAACCACAGCAAGCCTTTGTTGGAACCGGCAAGCGCGGGAGTCGCCCGAACCAGACCCTTTAATGTTTTGGGGGCACCCATCACAGGTCTTATTTTGTGCAGACTCGATACTTGAGTCAGGCGTAATACCGTCGTTTGACCAGCAGTCAGGCGCAACCGACTCTCCAGCAACATAAGCACCAGAGTAAAACTGTCGGGATACGTGCGGATTGCCGTTAACAATAACTACGTTCATCGCACGGTTTTCGTTCTTAGCAATCTCTTCACCGCTAACCATCATGCGGAATACACCGCCACGAATAGAAATACGTTTTAGTGCTGTATTACCCGCCAAAGACTTAGTTAAGTCATCAAGTTCAACTTCTTTAAGGTAGTCGGGCAGATTTTGATTAAACAAAGCAACGTTGCTCATTATTTTCTCCTAATGGTGATTTCGTACTCTTGATCCACATTTAATCCCGGTGGATGCACATCGGGTCGATCCTCTAAAAACTCACGCATATTTGTTTGATGTATGCGCTTTTCCAACAACTCCATAGCACCATGTTCACGCATGAAGCCGTAGAAACTTTCCCAATCATTAGTCCAGTACCGATTCTTAATTGTTCGGTAGGCTGTGCCATTCTCGGTTTTAAAACTTGTGACGCCGGTTTCTTTAGATATCTTTAGCAACTCTTCTTTCAGAGTTCGCATCTGTTCATCAAGGGTCGCAATTTTACCATCGTACTCGCGTGTTAAATCTTCTTTAGCGTTACGAATTTTGATGTAAACGGCGACGATTTTATCTATGGCTTTATCCATATATGTCCTCTTGGTTGTTTTTTACTATTGTATCTAAAAACTGTACTTTGTCAAGTATCTAATTCTTTTTTGTACAAATCAATTATCTTAGTGTGGAAATCTAATTTGCTCTGCAGCATCGCATACAACTTTGTTTCTACAGGACTACCTTCGATATGCACCACAGTTACAGGATTCTTTTGTCCTTGCCTGTGCGCACGCGAGTTAGCCTGCAAGTATGTCTCGATAGATGTCACTGGGGCATACCATATAACAACGTTTGCAGCAGTTAATGTTACTCCATGTGCAGCGGCTTGTGGCTGTATTAATAAAACTTTGGGGTTAGGGTTTTCCTGAAAGCGCTTGAAGATGTCTGTGCGTTTATTGACGCTTACAGAGCCGTTAATAACCTCCGACTCTATCCCTTGTTTGGTGAGGTAATCTTTTAGTAGATTAATAGTGTGAGTAAAAGGTACGAAAATCAATACCTTATGTGAGGCTTCTTCAACTACTTCTTGAATTACCTTGAGACGGTTTGATACATCGAATTCAATTACGTTGCCGTTGTCGGTGTAGACCGCACCGCCTGAAATCTGTAGTAATTTAGTCAGGCTTGAGGCGGCGTTGACAGCCGATACCTCTTCTCCAGCAGCGGCAATAAGCATATCTTTCTTTAACTGCCGGTAGTATTTCTCTTGCTGCGGGGTCATGGGGACATACCGAGATGTGTAAAGCATTTCCGGCAAGTCAAGGCATTCTTCTTTCGTATACCGAATGGCTGGCTGCAACAGGTCATGCACGACTTCGTTTGCTTTCGGCTTTGGTATCCACTTAAACCTAGTCAATTGATACATAACAGTATCTCTAAATCCACCCAAGGTCATCGGCGCTCTTTCGGGTACGCACAATTTGACAAGCCCGTAAGCATCAAGCGGGGACTGCGCAGCAGGAGTGCCGGTCATCATCCATAGCCATGTGGTTGGTTGGATAATATCTTTCATTATCTTGAAACGCTGAGTGCGGGAACTCTTATAGGCGTTTGCCTCGTCAATAATGATTAGGTCAAACTTCCCATTTTTGATATCGTCTTTTACAACCTCTACCCCATCAAAATTAATAATGACGTAGTCTGCCCCGCCGTTGATGATTTCGGCTCTTTTCTGCTTGGCTCCATAAGCAACGTCTACGTGCCTGTGGATTGCAAACTTAAATAGGTCTGCTTGCCATGCAGATTGCATAATAGATAAGGGACAGATAACTAGCACTCGACGGATAATCTTTGCATCCATCAGGTAGTCAGAAGCCCATATGGCAGAGGCCGTTTTGCCAGTGCCCTGCTCGTTAAAGCAGAACGCCCGTTTGTGTAGGGTCAGAAACGATGCTGTGTCTTTTTGATGCTCCATTGGCTTATGCAGCCCCGGCCAATCGTAGTCACGCTGAATTGGGGACGGTACTTTTTTAATCCGTAACTTACGCAAAGCTTGGGCTTCAGACAGCCCCCAGTTGACGGCTACCTCACTAACTTCCCCCTCTTTTTGTACAACTTTGCTCTTCTTAATTGTTTCTGTAATACGGCTAGGAAACTTAGTCTTAACCAGCAGTATCCGGTCATTTATTATTTGCACGCTTCTTTTCCCGTGGGCTAACTTCTGAAATTAACTTCTGTTTGGAGTCACGATCAAACGAACGATTATTGGCTGCTGACGTAACTTTTAAACCGTCTTTATGTGAACCACCTTTAGACAGCGCCTTAACGTGGTGTACGTCTTTGCCATCCCCCTTGCTAACTTTGCCAGCCTTTTCCATGATTCGCCGTGCTCGGTTGCGCTCGGCACGTTTCTTTTTAACCATCTCGGTGCCATCATAGTTTTCGTATTCTTGCTTGTAGTTGCGGTCAGCTTTGTTTGCGTAGGGCATGGTAGTCTCCTAATAAGGTTTCCCAAATTGTGGATTATTTTTGATACCTAAGTCAAGGGACAGCCTCTCGTTCTCATCCTTGACCCTGTGGTATGCCTGTCTTAAATGCTCAACTTCTTTGTGTAACCGCTCGATTTCGGCTTTGTATTCAACGGGTATAAGGTAAAGAGGGTCGGTATATTCTTCGTTTTTAAACGACGCAACGTGCCCGTATTTGTTCATCCAAACTAGGGGAGTCATTCTTTCACCTTATAAAACTTCTTGGAACCCATTCGTATTAAGTCCGCGATACCGTTCTCAACAAACCTGTTTAAGGTACGACCTACTTTGCCCTCGCTTGCAATCCATTCCCTTGCAATAGTCTTTGCCTGAACGGGAGTTTTGGGGTGAGAAAGTAGATACTTCCACACCTTCTCTTCAAAATTGGTCATCTCAATTGCCACTGTTCTTCTCCTGTAACCATCTATCTACATCCGCTACCAAACCATAAAGTTCTTGTAATAACTCGGGGCTTGGGTCGGTTATGTTTTCACTAATTAATTGAATTACTTCGTTTACATTTAGTTCTTGCCATTCACGATTCTTCATGTGTTCTTCTCCTTTAGTTTGGTTTCTAATATATTTTCTTCATCCTCATCTAGTTTTTCAAGTTCTGCTTCGTAAGCCTTGGTTAGGTCTAGTATGTTTTCTTTACGTCGCATCCATTCATAGTTATATCTAAAGTTTCGGCGCTTAATCGGGTCAAACTGAGCAATCTTTCTATTCATGTCAAACATCAACTTCAATAATCTTTCACGAAACTGCTGAGGATCTATGTCTAAAATGCTCAAATAAGTATCAGAATGCTGGAACAAAAAGTAGATTGCAGAAATTGCCTCATCTGTGGGTATACGCAGTCTCCCTAGTCTGCGGGGTTTTGATTGCGCATCTTGAATCGCTAAAGCCACAACTGCAGATAGCAACCTACGATTGGCTGTACCCTGTGCCCTGTAGTCTAGTTCGTATGACATGCTATTGCTCCTTTTGCAACTCAATTAATTTTTCAAGGTAGTGCGCGGCTTTATTTAAATCATCAACGCCACCTTTGCTTTGCCACCGAGAAACGTACTTAATAATGTTGCCCTCAAAGTACCCGATGTTGTTGGCAGCTATGTAATCCCAAGGCTGAATAGACTTGTCCTTGTAATGCGTACCGCCAACCTGTTCATCATTTGCGCTCATGGAAACACAATTCTCCTTATCTTGGTTTGTTTTCTAGCCCACTTAAGAATTAGTTCATGCTCTTTTGGAGTCTTAAAGGGCCACGCTAATTTACGCATTTCATAAGGTACATCATTTAAAGGGAAAGTAACCTCTTCAACTTTGGGGGTTTTCTTGGCTGTCATCTCCATTGTCCTTTTCCATTGTGCTCACAGTCTTTTACGTGGCAAAACTTTCTGCATGTGAAGTTCGGTCTTGCGTTCCATACGTCGTTTGTCATAGCAGCCTCAAGCCTTTGAATCTCAGGCAACCATCGCCCCCACGCATCTTCTTGTATGTTGTTTACAAATGAGGCTTTGACTAAGTCTTGGGCTACAACAAATACCAACCCTGCTTTTATCGACTGCACATGGGGGAAGTGCTTGAAAACTAATAGCGCCAGAAGTTCTAACTGTTTAGTATCAGCATACTGAGAAGACTTGCCCGTCTTGTAGTCCACAAGGTGAGCATGATCGCCATCAATAATTAGCAAGTCAGCGATACCTCTGAACCACACATTCTCATCTTTAAACCCAACCGGCTCAAAGTCTTTAGTCAGCCCCATCTCGTACTCACACAACTTAATACCGGGAAGCGCCTTGAGCGCATCTAGCGTCGGCTTTATGAAAGCGTATTTGGGGTCTAGTGACTTGTCCCCACATACATAATCTTCGGCTGCTTTGTGAACCTCTGTGCCATAGTCAAGATGTGGAGTCGGCGGTTCAACAATATCTTTGACAATCCGCATTCGATAATACTTGCGAGGGCATTGCTGAAACAGGGAGATGCTGCTGTATGACCAAGTATATTTCATTCTTTGATATGGCTTTTAACAGCCGCCCTCATTAGCCGCAGTTCAACGATTGCTTGCTCGATTGTAGATGCTGCTGCTACATGGTCATTCTCAAGTAAGTGTACGTGGATTTCTTTTAATAACTCTTTTACTTTCAATTCGTGAGCCGTGTAATTTAATGCTGTGTCTATTTTCATAGTTGCACCCTGTAATGACGCTACATTGTTATATGCTTGCACACCTCTAACATTCACCATAACTATCTCCATGTCCAATTTCACACGATAAGGGCAAAGTCTCTGCCCATTTTGGTCGCCACTTCATACATTCGGTAATGTATTTTGTCGCTTCATCCACTTCTTCTTTCTTAACAACGCACGCAATTGCGTCGTGCACCGTAAGAACAACTCGGTATTTCTTAGATATCCGAAGCATCTGTTCACCGATTACGCAACGGGCTACGGCTTGGCAGATGTTCTCCACCACCTTACCGCCATAAATCTTGGTTGTACCCTTGCGGGTGTTGTATATATAGTGCCTTTCCCACACCCCACTCTTGGGGTTCTGCTCTTCAATTGCACGCAGATTCATGTACTTCAAAGGCAGTCCGCTTGGTAGATCAAACCCAACTCCGGGGAGCAAACTTACTGCCTGTGGTTGCGTACCAAAATCACAAGTCTTAAGATCCTCACTAGCCAAAGCATCTAGACATTTTTCGGCTTGTGCCCACAAGTTCGGTATCCTTGGGTATACCCCACGATAGGTATCAACAATGTGTTTACAGAGTGGGTCGGTCATCTCAACGCCAAAAGTTTTTAACTGTGCCTGAAACTTTTTCCACCCCATGCCATAGCCTGCGCCCAAGATGGTTGTTTTACCCACAAATCGCTCTGCGGTAGTGATCTTGTCAATCGGCCTGTGGTAAATCCTAGATGCCATGATTCTGTAAACATCTTCGCCGTTTTCAAATGCATCTACCAAATCAGTCTGCCCCGCTAACCAAGCAACAGTCCGTGCCTCAATCTGAGAGGAGTCGGCATCGATTAGTACATAGCCTTCGGGCGGGATGATGGCATCTTTGAGTTTGGATTTCCTTGGCAGGTTCTGAAGATTAACTTTGTCGTCTCCACCCCATCTGCCTGTGTGCGCAGCGTAGTATCGTAGGGGGACAGGGAGGCTCCCGCGCTTCGCTATTGAAATAAATCGTTCTGTCCTTGTCTCTTCCAAAGTGCTTTTTGCCCCAAGTCGAGCAGCCACTAACGCCTGTACTTCTTCGTTTGGGTGCTCTGCTAGATCTTTAAAACCGTTGTCACTCTTGGCTAATGCCAACGCCACTTTGCCTGTGGTAGGGCTAATCTTAGTCGGGGGGCGCACACCCAAGGCTGCTAGTTTCATAGCAAACTTTTGATTACTCATCAATGTCTCGCGGTCAGACATGGCCTTCTCAATCAATGCTTCTTTGCGGTGTTTAACTTCCCCCAAGTGCTGTTCAAGCATGGGTAGGTTCAACTGTAATACGGGGTCAGTAAACATCTTCAAAGTTAGATCAATTAACTTAAGCTCCTTAAGTTTGTAGTTCTGCTTCAGGATGTTGTAGATGTTGTAGCAAAGGTCTACGTCATTGCAACAATACTTGCCGTACTGTGCTAGTTCTTCGGGGGTAAAGTTGACCCGTCGTTTACCCATAGCCATGATGACCTCGTTGCCCTTTTGGCCTACCCCGAGACGATCTGCAAGTTTTGCAAGGCTATTTGATACTTCGTTGTCAATCGCCCTAGCCATGCACAAGGTGTCTAGCCATGCCATAGGTTTGATACCAAACTTCCAAGTAAGGATCGCGCCATCGAACATGGTGTTATGCGCCAAGACAAACGCCTCAGACCACTTAAACTTACCTAGGAAATGCATGGTCTCAGAGTATGTACCGCTAAACCATTCTGTCTCGGCATCGTCAACCTTTACGCCAACCCCTATCACTTCAAAGTTGTCGTCACGCACATACTCTTCTGTGGTCATTTTTGAGAGCGAAAACTCTCTGTCGTAATACGTCTCAAAATCTACGCTAATAATCATATGTTTGTTTCTTAGTTTTTGCGACTACGCGGGATACAGCATCAAAGAAATAATTAGGTGAGTCTTTTGATTCATTATGCATAATGGTAGCCATAATGGCTTCTCGCGTAGCCTGACGCTTTAACCTAACGTATTTGCGCTTTATTAGAAACTTTTCAATCCAATTAAAACGACCTTCCAACAATATACTGTTCCACTTAGTTTCTACATGACGTGACTCAAAAGGGTGTACAAACTCTTCGGGGCACATGTCCATGCGCTCAAGCAATATGCGCACTTGGGGGCTAACAAACCTATCACGCATCGCTGCCCATCCTTTTCTCAGGAACGGTCATCATATTTAGCCAAATCTCGATGTCCTTCACATTCTCTTCGTTGATGACAAAAACCTGACCGCCTGAGTCACGAATCCGTTGGAGTTCTTTTTCCTGTAACGCGGTAGGGCGCTTGTTCCCCGCCTTGCACTCGATGGCAAAGAAGTAACCTCGGTAGCAGCCAATGATGTCGGGAACGCCACTTCGACCATAACCGCCCGTTGCGGGCATGAAGTGATAGACCTTATTGATTTCCAAGATGCGACGGATTCGCGCCTTGACCTTGCCTTCGGGTGTAAACCCCATAACTATATCCTCTTGGTATTAGATCCTTATCTCACTTCGGAGATACTTAACGCAAGATTACACCAAGGGATAAACAAAAGCAAGGGGGCTAGGTAAAAACACCAATAAAAAAGGACAACCTGACGCTTGGTCAGATTGTCCTGCTAGATAAGACTAAACTACTAGATTGCTAGTGAGTTACTATGACATTTCCTGAGACAAGATAGAAAAGATGTAACTTCATATCATCGACAGATACCTTCATCTTGATGCCTGTCCCTTCGATTGGTTGATTGTCCTCCATGACTTTCAAGATAGTAAACTTTTCTTGGTAGTTCTTGGGCAAGTCGTAGGTAGACTCCAACTTACTAATCGTATATGTTTGCAAGTCCACCACGGTTAGTTTCTCTTCCCTATCAACATAGACAATTACACCTTCCCGAGACGACAAGGCATTACCTACCGATTTTGCTATTCGGCAAGTGTTTTGCGCTTCTTCAAACCTTGGGCTTGTTACCTCTTGCAAAAGTTTTGCATCTATGGGCACGGGGCTTCCCTGTATTACGCTAACTGTATAGGCAAACGCCGTTTGGAAAAAAGGTCTGCACCGATGCTCTATGTCGTTTGATGCATGGTAGATTAGACCACTCATTTCTGACCGCATCGCCTCATAAAACTTTTCTGCCAAGACATTCGGGGCATCTTTGACAAATACCTCCCCCGCAATCTTTAGCGCAGACTTTAGGCTGCCCGTCATTTTCAGATGGGCATCCCCCCGCTCTTTCCTAATCTTCCTAGAGTAGATCCTGTATGAAAAATAATGCCCCTTACTTCTAGAGTAACTCTCATACCAACTTACTACACCAAGTTTCTGATCTCCGCTAAATACATCAAACACATTGATCTTTCGGGCGTCCCCAATTGATCCTAGGTTGGCAGCGTTGGTAGCGTAAAACTCTAGATTCGGCATCACAGCAAACAACTGCTGCACTAGCATTTCCAACTCAGGACAAACCTCGTTGCCTTTAAATTTCTCACCTTTGTGTATCATAGTAGTTACCTATCCCTTTGTGGTTACCAATCAAATTTACCTAAGATCTCATCGACCTGACTCTTCACATGCTTACGCACATGGGTGCTTTCCTTCAACTCATCGATCTCTACCCCAAGGATTGCCTGAGAAAGATCCTTACGAGCAGCCTCTAACTTAGGATCTTTAGTGATGTTGAGTTTCTGCATCAGGTCAATTAGTTCCGACGCATTGGACAGCAGGGTTTTGTGAAAGCCTTTGCGCTCCCCATCCTCTTTATCAGCAAGACGATCTGACATATGTGTCAGACAGTCGTGAACCCTGTCCCATATATCCTTCATCGCATCCTGTACTCGGTTGTTGAAAGTGTTTTCGTATTGGTCTACCAATTCCTTCGCAGCCTGCTCGCCAATGTCTACCCTGAAGTCTCCCGCGTTGGGTAGGGGAGAGAACAGATAACTAAACCGAAACTTTTTGGCAATCAAGTCGGGTTCGGGGTACTCGTTCCTATCAAATAGATCACCAAGTTGGAACGCTGCTGCACTAATTAGCGTTGGGTAGGCTACTAGGAAGTTGTTAACCAAGCGGTTGTAATTATTTTCGCACTCGCTTAGTTGCGCCTTGTAGTCCAAGAAGTTCTCCATCGTGATGATGCGCGAACCCGAATCGCTCCAAGGTAGCGTCTGCTTGTGATGCCACAGGCGTGCGTTGTTGGTGTACTTAATCACCGCATCAAGGGCTTGGCTACCGGCAAGTAAGTTCTTGTGGTAGTTCCCTGCGCGGGTCTTGGTTGCCTTGCTTGCATCGACTTCCTCGGAAACCTTCTTGTCTAGTTTCCTAGCAGTCCAATTGCTGATGTTTAGTTCTACAAGCATGGCGCTTGTGCTTAGGTTAAATGGTGCGTAGGTCATTTCACTTTCCTTTCTTGGAAAAAACATTATTTAATTCTCGGTTGTATATCTTCGTTAAGTCTGCAATCCAATCAGACAACAGATCTAGCCCAACAACATCTTCGGGCATTTGAGTCCAATCTATTTTTACTTCTCCCTCTTCTGTTTTAGTGTTGTACTTCAGGCTTCCTAGTTTCATATCACTCTCCTTATTCAACACAAACGGCTTGCCCGACCTTGGGCTTAAACTCATTGTTGCCTACCACGCACCACAACACAGGCACACCAAGTTCTTCCCACTTCGTAGTCTCGTGACCAAAGAACACCCCGTCAGTCAACATCACGATGCATTGTGGTTTGATTCCCTTCTTTAATAGGAAATTAGGAACACAGTCTGGGTCTGTCCCACCACCCCCCGCAGGTTTAGTTGAGTTGACAAAGTTGCTGACTTCCGCACCCGCATAGATTTCATGTCGTGCCACATGGGTGTCCCAATACATCATGTCGATGATCTCAGGCTCAACATCGTCGCAGATAAGTTTTGCTTCGCCTAGAAACCTACCAAGGATCTCTCCACCAATCGAACCCGATGTGTCAGTCCCGATAGATATGCGCTCGGCTTTGAACCCAATCGTTGATGGCATGATGATGTCCACACCAAGATACCTACGATTTGGTCTGCGCCATGTCGATTCATCCAAGCCTTTGGTATGCGCCTTCACAAAATCACGCAGGGCTTCTTTCCAATCTACCTTGGGATGCAGTAGTTCTTCGATGCCCCTTGGCACATTGCCTTTCATCTTACCGGCAAGGATCGCACCCTCACGCAAGGCATGGTCAATCTCTTTACCAAGTTCTTGCTCATCTTCTTCAGACATATCAGATGCGCCTTCCCAATCATGCTCGTCAAACTCTTGGGGGTCACCACCTTGACCACCTGACGAATTGTCAGGTTGTCCATTACCTTTACCTTTATCACCACCTTTACCACCTCCATCACTACATTCCTTCTTTAGGATTTGGTAGACTTGCATGGTATCCATACCACGATACTTCTCATCGATAAGACCAAGGGGATTACCTAACTCATCTTGAGGCATCTCGACTGTGATGCGCTGTGGGTCATAGTCTTGGATCTGTAAGTTAATCACATAGTCCATCGCCATGTTTGCCAAGCGTGCGTTCTCTTTGGCAATGTTCTTCCAAACCATCATGTGCCGATATGCCTTGTGCATGGCTTCATGGATTACTAGGAAAGCCAACTGTTTGTCGTTTATCCTATCCACAAATGCACGACCATACTCGACATTGCGCCCGTCTGTGCGTGCAGTAGGCACTTTGTCAGAGATGGTTACCTTGCCAATCATAAACACGCCTGAGAATAGGCAGAAGTTTTTCTCCCGCATCAATTGCACATGAGTGCGCTCAATGCGTTGCTCTGCAGTTAGTTTAGCCATTATCTTTCAACTCCATTTCTACACCATCTTCGGTGCGGGTTATTACAACTCTTCCCGATACGATTCCTCGTAGCATAGTCTCTACCATGTCAAACCTTTTGCTAACAACATATAGACGCCACGCTAAGAACATCGATAGCGTTGCAAACAGCGTAGTAATTTCAACCATTTTCTTTCCTTTCAAATAAAACATTCAATGCAGGGTCAAGTACGATGCAGTCTTTGGCGGGAACCCAACGATTCCATATCGCTTTGGTATTGATTGCACTAACAAACCACAGAGTGTCGTCACCAAAGTGATCTTGTCTGTACAAAGCCCATACATCGCCTTGATATAGCACATACTCGATAGCCATGATTAGAACAAGTACTGATGCTCACGCATCCAATCGACAAATGCGCCACTCGTCATAAGCACTTGCTTCTTCTCGCTGTGCTTAGTAGCAGACAAGCAGAACACACTCTGTAACTCAGTCGGCGTGCGCTTCAGGTAAGTGAACCACTTGCTGATGTTGGCTCGGTCAACCCGTTGAATTGCGCCGTAAGCCATGATGCATAGAGCAGCAGGGGAAGTCGGGACTTGTGCGTTGGCAGGGTCATTCATCACTTGTTCCCATGTTGGTAGACTATCAGCAACATCGACATACGCGGTCAGATCCCTCGCTGCAGATTCACCAATCGTGCCAACCAAGCCAACAATCAAAGCGTTCTTGGAAATCTTGTCGCGTTTCTTGATGATGTTTGACGCACGATGCCCTGAGCGTGGCGAGAAGAATGACCGTTTCGGGAACTTAGGATTGAAGATGTACGGATTGTCAGCCTGTGATGGATCTAGGTAGGATGCCATAGCATGCGGATAAGCCTTGACCCATGCCAACATCTCGGGAGCGATCCCACCCTGACTACCCCACTCCAACCATTCCTCTGCAGTTGGCTTGCGTACCGGCATCACAGTAATGCGGTTTAGCGAGTGTGCCTTTAAGTTATCGCCCACCCCGTCGCTTGAGTTGTTACCCGCCGTTATCACGATGGTGTCGGGATGCAGTTTAAAGTTAGCAATCCGCCTCTCGTTGAGCAGGGGATGCAAGGTGTTCTGCACCGCTTGGCTAGATGGTTTAGTAAACTCATCTAAGAAGATCACCATAGGCTCAGACTTGTGGAACCCCCATGCGTCGTTGGGGTACAGGCTCGTTGTCTTAGTCTCATGGTTCGGCATCGGTATGCCAATCTCGCCCAACTCTAGATTCGGCACATCCATGTACACACCCTTGTAGCCGGTGCGCTCTACGATACGCTCGAACATCGCGGTCTTACCAACTCCAGGCTCACCTACCAAATGCACCGCATTCTCGTTGCCAAAAGCAATGATAGATTCTTCGGCTTCTGCTAGAGATACTTCTGATGTCATACGAATTTCCATAATAATTTCCTCTTGATTTAAATGATTTGATTGCGACATTCTGACGGGATGTCAGGTTGTCTTTCGGTTGACAAAATACTTTGCATTGCTATCGGCTACGAATTCCCCCAATGGTTGAACAACATCATCAAATAGGCCTTCACAAAACTCTAACTTCAATAACTCCATCAGATACTTCCTAACTCGGTCAGGGCTACACTCGGACACATAGCCGTTGCCTGTCCACCGTTGCTCTGATGCACTCGCTTGTATCGTAAAAAGAAGCGGATACATTTTCTCGGCATCGTTTGTCTGCGATGCTTCCAAGACTCGGTTGATAAACTCAGTCCGCGACTGCGCGATGTTGTTTCGGTTGTACCGAATCTCCCTTGCAGAAATAGGCAAGTACGGAATCCCCAATCTACTAGCCGATTTAGGTTGGACTTTGGGGAGAAGCCCGCGCCAATACTCTTCTCCATAGGTTCGCACCAAGGCATCAAACTCTCCCGACATTTCATGTCCTGATTTAGGCTCTAGAAGTTTCGACATATCAGATGCGTATACGGAGAACGGCTTAAGTTTCTGCAAAAGATCCTTCCACCTCGCTCGGTTCAATACCTTGGCAACCTCGGGTGTCGGGTCTATGGGCGTGCCGGTTTCATCAATCCGCAGACCATTTTTACCAATAAGGAAGAATTTGCCGGTACTCAATTGCTTGTAGTAAATCTTGCCCTTGTACCTAGCAAACTTAGCCATACCAAAAACACCCTGCAAAAACATAAGCGTTGTGGGCGAGTCCCATCCACCAACCCCAAACTCCACCATGCCGTTCTCGTAAAACTTAACGACATCGGTTCTATGGAATCTGCAGAAAATGGCGTTGCCCTGCAGGGTTTCAACCTTGAGTATCTGACTGCGCTTGTACCGCCGGTTCCAACCCAACGGCACAAGCCCCTTGTCCTTCCCCGCACGCAGAGGCTCGGTCTTGCTATACCGATACAGAGCATCCGCATAGTTCTCTAACTCCGGCAGATTGTCCGGCAAACTAGTTCTTCCCCAAGTCATGTTATTTATCCTTTCTCATATCTAGCCAAATTACTATACCGATACCAACAACCACTATTACTACGAACCACACTAACTCTTGGGCAGCCTGAGCAGCCATGCCTGAGTCAACCCACCAATTAGTTTTCATCTGATTTCTCCAATTGTTTAATGTGCTCGGCTAACCGTCGTTTGGCTTGCCGATGGTATAACCGTCGTGCTCTTGGATCCTTGCGCTTACCGCAACATGGGCACTTCATACCGCCTATGCCACACATATAGGTGCGCTTAAACAGTCCCTTCACTTGTCACCCCCTTTTTTATCACGCCACGCCAAGTACCCATCTCGACCCTCTTAACTATCTCTTTCTCTAAAAGCGAGATATAAATTTCATCCCGCACCCCTTTTGATATCAGTTCCTTGTACAACCCTTGGGTCATGAGTAACTCAGCGTCACTCATCGCTGTTGGGTTCCTCATTTGTCATCCCCTCCCGATATGATGCAAGCCAAAAAGTACACGCAGAACGCAATACAGATCAGACCAAGTGCCCCGTTCAAGGCACGCAGAACCTCGGCGATCTCAGCCATTTTGCCTCCCCCTCGTTGCGTTGAGTTCGGCTTTGAGTACAGCGATGTCGAACCGCAGACTGCCAATCTCTTTGTCCCTGCTCTCTAGCATCTTTCCAAGCCGGTCAATCTCCCACCGCAGATCCCATCCCTCTCGCTTTGGGTTGAAGATATATGGGTTTGCAGCGTTGATCAGGGCATCCACCGCACCGACATTCTGACCATCTGTCAGGTTGTCGCAATACTTCATCCACTCTTCCTTGCTGATCTTTCTTGGCTTATTCATCGAACAATACCTCCCTTGTTGTTAGCGCCTACGGCTGCTGTCCTAGCGTACTCAGGAGTGAAGAACATCGGCCCCTGCTTGTGTAGTGTGAGCACGCACCACGACTTCCTGTCGGCCTTGGCTTTGACCTCACCGCATGGTTTGCAGATGAGATGCCCGTAAGCAGCACGCTTTTTGCCAATGCCGTTGACATGACACTTGGTGCAGTAGCCGTTGGTACGGCGTGCTCGTAATCGTTTGTATAGGTTCATAGGTAGATACAGTCCTCTTTGGTTGGTTAGTAATTACGACAAACTGACAAAGTGTCAGAATGTTCGGGTTTTGTGGGTGCAATGTTCTTAGAACATTTGAAATTAGAACAATGCGAAATAGGCGAATTCCCACTCTCTTATTATAGCATAGGTAGTTTACAAAGTCAAGTTAGGAAACAGTTTGCAAGGCGCTGTGTCGGCTGTAAGTCATTGATTGTTCGTAGGATGTTGTGGGTAATGTACAAATGGGGGTTGCAATGTTCTTGGAGAGGGAGAGAAATTCGAACAAAAGAATGGCTTGTGGACGCCATTGTACCGAAATTGATGTAATGTTCTGAATGTTCTAAAAAAGAGAAGAGAGATTAAGCCTACGCGTGACCCCCTGCGTATGTATCCGATAAACACTTGCGGGGAGCCTCGTTCTCTCAGGATTTATTTTATTTTGGCGACCCTTGTGTGCCAAAAAGTCCGAACATTAGAACATTGCTGAAAAATCAATGACTTGCAACGGAACAATTACCTAGAACATTATGTACGATTCGAACAATACAAAATTTCGCTCCCGCGTTGGTATGACCGTTCCTAGGGGCAATAAGTTAATTTGCATATGATCCTAGTGAGAGTATAGTTATAAGTGGACTATCTGACATGGGGTCAGCGTGTCCTAACTAACCAATGAGGAAATTATGCAAAACGAAAAAACAGTTGTAGCACAAGCACTAACCCCGACAAGGTCAATTGATGCCGGTAGGTTATTTGCTCAGTCAGAGGTCAATGCGTCAGAGTCTTTTCAATTGTTCGCAGAGGCTGTAGGAACCGAGCCGACCTATCAGGTATGGGAAGCCGAGCGACTATCGTGGATAAACGGATACACAGAGGTTAAACCAAAGGCAAAGGGTGACGCCGCGTATAAAGCATTCGGGAGATTTAAGACCCGTTTGGTAGATACCTATGGAATCCCAATTCCGAAGGCAACCAGTAAAGCCGCGACTAAGAAAGCCGAGGAACGCGCATCTAAACTAGCCGACATGCTCAAACACTACGAGGACACGAGCACCGACCAATTGCACCAACTAATCAGTCAGGCATACGAGCGTCAGGCTAAAAACCCTTTGGGGAGTGACGCGATCCTGAAAGTACTAAAAACGGTTTTGAAGGCTCGTACCAAAGACACCGAAGCCGAATCCAAAGCCGAGTTAAAGGCAAAGCGTGACGAGGTCATTAAAGCGGTCAGGGAATGCTCCGACATCACGAGGCTAGACCTAGTGGTTGAGATGCTCAGTCAGGACAACGAAGTTAGTTTTGTGACCCAGTAACAAAGCCGACCCCGAAGCAATTCGGGGTTTTTGTGCTCCCGCGTTGGTATGACCGTTCCCATCCCCTTGGTGGGGTGTAGCTGGGGGACATTGTCAGATTGTCCTAGCATCATAGGGAAATGGTATAATGACATCAGACAGTCAGACAAAGGGTCAGACTGTCCCCGGCCATCCCGGCCATAACCTAGAGGAGCAGTACAGATGAACGCACCACAGAAGAACACAGTCGCAACCGCGATTGACGCGCTGTCCCCTGAGCAGCACGCAGCAGCCAAGAACGCTGGCGCAGCATGGGCACGCAAAGACAGCCTAGCTGTCGAGACCTTGACCAACTATGCCCGGATGTTGGGGGAGAAGGTTACCCGGCTGCAATTCGAGACGGCGCAGCTTGATTGGAAAGAAGGCTGGATGGGCGCGAACCCCGGCAAGACCAGCGCAGCCGTTGATAAAGCTTGGTCACGATTCAAGGGGGATCTCGAGGACATGTTCGAGATCGAGATCATCAAACCCGAATCCGAGAATCCATTGTCCCAGCAGCGAGCAGCAGAACGGGCGCAGAAAAAGGCAGACCTCTTGGCAGCGTACCAAGACAAAAGCCCTGACCAAGTACGCCAAGGAATCGAGAAAGGCTATTCAGCCCTCGCCAAGAACCCAACCAACAAAGATTTGAAGAGGGCTGTAAAGGAGCTTGAGACAGTACTCAAGGAGAAGACCAGCGAGGAGACCAAGGAACGGATGGAGACCTTGAAGGCATTACGCAGCCAAATAAGAGAGGCAGCCAGCAAGTGTACAGACGAGGCAGCACTCGAGGCAGCCCTCGATGTTCTAACGGGCGCAGCAGACTACATCATCGAGGAGATCGACCAAGACTAATCGAGCAGCACCCAGCAGCAGCCCCGGCCACGCGCCGGGGTTTTTTATTGTCCGGCCACCCAGCAGCGCATCAGGCGCCCAGCGACCCCACCCATCCCCGACCCCCCAAATACACGCAGATGTTACTAGTCCGCCACATACACATTATTCTGCACTGTCAATATCACATAAATAGAATGCCCCCACCCCTAGGCAAATTTTACCGCTAGGGGGATTAAGTCCTCTAGTTAAACACCCCCCTTGTCTTTTTGATTTCCAAGCCCCCGGGGGGTATATAATTTTTTCGTGGGGGCGCCCTTTTTTGACGATGGGGGTTATCCAAGTCCCCCACACCCCTTGCATTTTTTAAAATCGGTGCTATACTCGGCGCCAATGAAACGCACCCCCTATACTTTTTTGGAGCCTCGTTTCCTCCATGACACTATCTATTACGCCAGATAGCGCCCACCCTTTGCCTGATTCCTATGATGATCAGGTAGCGTCTTCGTTTTCGGAGAACGCTAGAGTTGCCGCTTCAACCGCTGCGCTGCTCTCTGAGCTTGGTATGCCGTTTGAGATGACGGAAGACGACGAGAAGAAGGCGCAAGCATTGTTCCGATCTGTCGATACAACCAAGAAAACTCAGAACAATCCACCACAGCTATACGAAAGCCCAGTTGCAGTAAGGCTCTCGGCGCTGCTAAGTGAGTACGACAAGGCCATTGTGGCGGATGCCGCCCAAGCCAGAACCTACATACTGAATAAGCTACTGGATATCTCTGCTTGCGGAGACACCAAACACGAACTGCGGGCCTTAGAGCTTATTGGGAAGATGTCGGACATTGGTGCGTTTACTGAAAAGTCGGAAATAACCATTACCCACAAGACATCTGACGATCTACGCAAAGCGATTGAGGCCAAGCTAAAGCGCCTGCTGCTAGCCAATACACAGGACGTTGAGGACGCAAAGTCAAGTACTGAGGAAGAACTAGGTTTGATTGAAGTTGAGGCGCACGAGGTAGACGGGGGCGACGGTGCAGATAAGCCCGAATGAAGTCAAATCCCTCCTAAACAACCTCGGCTCTATACCCGAGGCGGATCTGCGACGCCTTTTGGAGGATCTAGACAAACTAGAGGTCGTAAAAGACCGCGAGGATGCCGCCACTAACTTTATGCATTTTGTGAAAAAGGTCTGGCCCCACTTTATTGAGGGGGCGCACCACAAGCGGATGGCTCGTGCCTTTGAGCGGGTAGCAAGGGGGGAACTAAAGCGGCTGATTATCAATATGCCACCCCGGCACACTAAGTCAGAATTTGCGTCTTACCTGTTACCAGCTTGGTTTTTGGGCAACTATCCGGGTAAGAAGGTAATCCAGACCAGCCATACGGCAGAACTAGCCGTTGGATTTGGTAGAAAGGTACGAAATCTTGTCGATCAAGACGTCTATACAACGGTATTTCCGGGAGTTGGGCTACAAGCGGACTCTAAAGCTGCTGGGCGGTGGGCGACTAACGCTGGTGGAGACTATTTCGCTATCGGTGTGGGGGGCGCTGTTACTGGTAAAGGCGCGGATTTGCTCATTATTGACGACCCTCACTCGGAACAAGAAGCCGCCCTCGCAGAAGTAAACCCAGATATCTACGACAAGACCTACGAGTGGTACACATCAGGCCCTCGGCAGCGTCTACAGCCGGGTGGAAGCATCGTTATAGTGATGACGAGGTGGTCAAAACGCGATTTGACGGGCCAAGTTATTAAAAGCGCAGCCCAAAGGGGTGGGGAAGAGTGGGAAGTCATCGAATTTCCGGCTCTTTTGCCGTCTGGCAAGCCTTTATGGCCTGAATTTTGGTCTTTAAAGGAATTAGCGGCCCTAAAAGAAGAACTTCCTAACAGTAAATGGCAGGCGCAGTACCAGCAGAACCCCGTTTCCGAGAGTTCAGCCATAGTTAAGCGGGAATGGTGGCAGGTTTGGGAGAAAGATGACCCACCAAGCTGCGAATTTACTCTGATGGCATGGGATACGGCCTTTGAGAAGAGCCAGCGCTCCGACTACAGCGCCCTGACGACTTGGGGGGTGTTCTATCAGCCCGATGACACGGGGCTAATGCAGGCAAACATCATACTTTTGAACGCTTTTAGGGATCGGATGGAGTTCCCAAGGCTCAAACAAGAAGCTATTGATCAATATAAAGAGTGGGATCCAGACAGCGTGATCATAGAGAAAAAAGCTTCTGGGTCGCCCTTAATTTACGAGATGCGGGCTATGGGGATACCTGTGCAGGAGTTCACGCCGAGCAGGGGTAACGACAAGATTAGCCGTTTGAACGCTGTGTCAGACCTATTTGCTAGTGGTAGAGTGTGGGCACCGAACACCCAGTGGGCGGAAGAAGTAATTGATGAGGTTGCATCTTTTCCCGCTGGCGAGCATGATGACTACGTTGACTCTGTATCCCTCGCGTTGATGAGATTCCGCAAGGGCGGGTACATTCGTACTAATTTAGATGAGCCTGAAGAAACTCCGCAGTTTAAAAGGCACTTCGAAGGCTATTACTAAGGACAGAATATGGCAATTGATAAAGCATTAGGACAAGCCCCGCTAGGGTTAGATCTTGAGCAGATGATGGATGAGCCTGCTATTGAGATAGAGATCGAAGACCCCGAAGCCGTGCGTATTGGCATTGATGGGCAACCCATATTAGAGATTGAAGAAGCAGAGGCGGAAGATGACTTCAACGCCAACCTCGCTGAGGATATGGAAGACGATGAGTTGACCGAATTATGCGGTGACTTACTTGGTGAGTTTGAAGAAGACATCTCCAGCCGCAAAGACTGGATGCAGACATACGTAGATGGCCTAGAGTTGCTGGGTATGAAGATTGAAGACCGGACAGAGCCTTGGCCCGGTGCTTGTGGCGTCTACCACCCACTATTAAGTGAAGCCTTAGTTAAGTTTCAAGCCGAGACAATCATGGAGACCTTCCCGTCGGGAGGCCCAGTTAAGACTCAGATCATCGGCAAAGAGACACCAGAGAAAAAAGAAGCAGCTATTCGTGTCAAAGATGACATGAACTATCAGTTAACCGAAGTCATGGTTGAGTACCGGCCTGAGCATGAGCGCATGCTGTGGGGCTTGGGTCTGGCTGGTAATGCGTTCAAGAAGGTCTACTACGACCCATCGCTTGAGCGTCAGGTGTCGCTATTTGTGCCCGCCGAGGACGTTGTCGTGCCGTATGGAGCGTCAAACATCCAGACTTCTGAGCGTGTCACGCATGTGATGCGTAAGACAGAGAACGAACTGCGCAGGTTACAGGTAGCAGGCTTTTATCGTGACGTAGAACTTGGTGATCCAGTTGATTCATTCGACGAGGTGGAAAAGAAGATCGCTGAGAAGATGGGCTTTCGTGCCTCATCCGATGATCGGTACAAGATCCTTGAGATGCATGTTGACATGGATCTTCCCGGCTACGAGGACAAAGACGAGGATGGGGAGCCGACGGGCATTGCGCTGCCTTACGTCGTTACTATCGAAAAAGGCACACAGACAGTCCTAGCAATCCGCCGAAACTGGAACCCAGACGATGATCTTAAACAAAAAAGAAATCACTTTGTCCATTATTCATACATCCCGGGATTTGGCTTCTACGCTTTTGGTCTTATCCATCTCATTGGTGCTTTTGCCAAGTCTGGTACTTCTCTTATTCGCCAACTTGTTGACGCTGGTACTCTCTCGAATCTCCCCGGAGGATTCAAAACTAAAGGTCTTCGGGTTAAGGGAGATGATACGCCAATCGCTCCGGCGGAATTCCGTGATGTAGACGTAGCCTCCGGCACTATTAAAGACAACATCATGACGCTCCCATATAAGGAGCCGAGTCAGGTGTTGTATACCCTATTGGGCACCATCGTTGAAGAAGGTCGTAGATTTGCTAGTGCAGCAGATCTGAAGGTATCCGACATGAGTGCTCAATCTCCTGTTGGCACGACGCTGGCTATATTAGAGAGAACTCTCAAGGTGATGTCTGCCGTTCAGGCACGCATTCACTACAGCATGAAGCAAGAGTTTAAGCTTCTAAAAACCATCATCCGTGACTACACCCCTGAAGAGTATTCATACGAGCCAGTAGAAGGCCCACCACGGGCTAAGCAGTCAGACTACGACGACGTAGATGTAATACCGGTTAGTGACCCCAACGCGGCAACCATGTCGCAGAAGGTTGTCCAGTATCAGGCAGTCATGCAGTTGGCTCAGCAGGCTCCTCAGTTATATGACCTGCCATATCTACACCGGCAGATGCTTGAGGTGTTAGGCATTAGGAACGCCGCTAAATTAGTCCCGATGCAAGATGACCAGAAACCTCGGGATCCAGTTTCAGAAAATATGGATGTGCTCAAAGGTAAGCCACTCAAGGCTTTCTCTTATCAAGATCACCAAGCCCATATTACAACCCACCAGACATTTATGCAGGATCCAATGACTGCACAGATGATTGGTCAAAATCCAATGGCGCAACAGATGATGGGGGCACTACAAGCTCACATTGCCGAGCACTTTGGGTACATGTATCGCAATCAAATTGAGCAACAGGTTGGAGCGCCAATACCGACGTTTGAGGATGAGGATAAGCCGATTCCAGAGGACATTGAGTTTGCATTATCTCGTCTGGTAGCCCAAGCCTCTCAGCAGTTGCTCCAACAGAACCAAGCCGCCGCTGCACAACAGCAGGCACAGCAACAAGCGCAAGACCCCATCATCCAGATGCAGATGCAAGAGCTTCAACTCAAAGGGCAGGATCTAGAGCGCAAAGCACTTAAAGATCAGACAGATGCCAAACTCAAAGCGCAGCAGCAAGAGATTGAGCGGCGGCGGATTGAGTCACAGGAGAAGATTGCTCAAGCCAATACTATGGTAAAGGCCGCTGCTGAGGATGAGAAATTAAATGCTAAGAAGTCTGATGCCCTAATCAAAGCTGTGGCGGAGGACGAGAGAATTAAGCTGGAGAGGGACAAAGAACTTCTTCGGCTTCGTAGTAGACCACAACCTTCCAAAAAAGGAGAGTAAATGAGCAATGACATTCTCAAGTATCTTTCAGACAAGATACGCGAGGAAATGAAAGTAATCGAGCAGGATGCTGTTTTAGGTAAAGCCAAAGATTTTGGGGCATATCAATATGCCTGCGGTATTTATCGCGGACTTCTGATCGCAAACAATATTCTTATTGAAACAAAAGAAAGGATGGAAAAAGACGATGACTGAACTCGCCATCGCTACAGAAGAAGGTGAAGTAAGTACTCTGCCAGACACGGACGAACGCAAAGCCAAGCAGTTACCGGATCCCTCGGGATACCGCATTTTGTGTGGAATTCCTAACATCGAAGAGCAGTACGAAAGCGGAATTATCAAATCTGACCTAACTCTCCAGCACGAAGAACTGCTAACCACAGTCCTTTTTGTCGTAAAGATGGGGCCGGACTGCTATAAGGACGCCGCAAGGTTCCCAAGTGGGGCTTGGTGTAAGGAAGGGGACTTTATTCTCGTGCGCCCACACGCAGGTACACGGCTAAAGATTCATGGTCGTGAATTCCGCATCATCAACGATGATTCTGTCGAGGGAGTAGTTGAAGACCCCCGTGGAATCAGCCGCAAATAGGAGTAAAACATGCCGTTACCAAAAGAAGCAGAAGGAAAGCCCGAATTTGAGTTTGAAATAGAGGGCGAAGATCAGGGTAAACCCGTAGAAAATGAAGTAGCAGCTAAGGGAAAACCCGAAGTTGATATAGAAATTGAGGACGACACGCCGGAGGAAGACCGAGGCAGGACGCCGCTTCCGCAGGAGATAGTCCAAGAATTAGAGGCAGACGAGTTAGAAGAGTATTCCGATAAGGTAAAAACTCGCCTGAAGCAGATGAAAAAGGTCTGGCACGATGAGCGCCGGGTCAAAGATGAGGCCGTAAGGGAGCGGGAAGAGGCTTTAGCCTTTGCTAGAAACGCTCTTGAAGAGAATAAACGCCTGAAATCTAGGTTGACTGAGGGGGAGAAATCCTTCATAGACACGGCAAAAAGCGCTGCCGAACTAGAGATGGAGATGGCTAAACGAGCCTATAAAGAGGCTTATGAGTCTGGAGATTCTGACAAAGTGGTGGACGCGCAGGAGCAGTTAGCCGCTGTCAACTATAAACTCCAGCAAATAAAAAATTACAAACCCTCTTTACAAAACAAAGAAATTGCTGTAAATAGTCCCCAAGAGCAAGTCCCTAGGCCGGATCCAAAAGCGAGTTCGTGGCAAGAGCGAAATCCTTGGTTCGGTAAAGACAGGCTAATGACTAGTTTGGCATTAGGGTTGCATGAGGACTTGGTTGCCCAAAATGGTCAGGCGTATGCAACGACTGACGAGTATTACCAGCGTATTGACAAAACAATACGTGAGAAATTTCCCGAGAATTTCGGGGATGAGATTAAAACGACTAACGGGGGCGGCAAGCCCGTTACGCGCACCGATAGACCTGCCACAGTAGTTGCTCCGGCATCGCGTAGCACATCCTCCAAAAAGATAGTGCTTAAGCAGTCGCAGTTAATGA
>Ga0315902_10000842_pt1 | contig 50956 bp, 61 predicted proteins | sample LakEriMetagenome_9_FD_203523 | JGI IMG/M metagenome (GOLD analysis project Ga0315902, IMG submission 203523) | Freshwater fungal communities from buoy surface, Lake Erie, Ohio, United States - Buoy 12 MA117 | ecosystem: Environmental > Aquatic > Freshwater > Lake > Lake biofilm | place: USA... | reverse complement strand
CAGAGAACCCGATCCGGTGGACGCATCCACAACGGCAGGCGTCACTGGCTGAAGACGGGCAGCGGGGCAGGGCCAGCCGGCTCAGCCCGCACACCGCCGGGCGAGAAGGGGTCCATGCGCAGGCGGGTGCGGTAGTTCCCGTTGAAGTCCGGCACTGTGCAGCCGGTGAAGGGCGCGTTCTCTGGCGTGATCTCAACGCCGTAGTTCCAGCCGCAGGCCGGGCCATAGAGCTGGGCGATCAGGGTCAGCGCGAGCACCGGCGTGTCCTCCATGCCCAGTGGAGGAACAGCCCGATCGCAGCGAAGGGGGCGACGGCCCCCAGCGCAGTGATCACGAAGGGCAGGGCGATCAGGCCAATGCCGCTGATGGCGATGCAGGCCAGCAGGTAGGCGGCCAGCTCGAGGGGCTTGGGCTTCCTGGCCGGCGGCCTGTCGGGCAGGAACTCGAAGGTGTTGTCGGGGTAGATGACCAGGCGGGTCATTGATCAGTCCTCAAGGGCGTTGACGCAGGCGGCCAGCGCATCGGTGTGCAGGTGCAGGTAGCGCTGCACTGAGGCCAGGCTTGTCCAGCCGCCGTAGGCCATCAGCTGATGCAGCGGGATGCCGCGGCTGGCCAGCTTGCTCGCGCATGTGTGGCGTGTGGTGTGGATCGAGAGGGCACGGTCATCAGCCAGGCCCAGGGCCGCCTTGCCCAGGTTGAACAGGTGCTGATAGCGGGTGTAGCGGTAGGGCCAGACGCGATGGCCCGGCACCGCAGGCAGGTGCCCCTCGAGGGCCTCGATGGCACGGCGGGTGAGCGGCACTGAGCGGGGCTTGCCGTTCTTGGTGGCCCAGAAGGTGACGCGCCCCTTCACCAGATCCACGTCCTGACCTTTAAGACGCTCGGCCTCACCCCACCGGCAGGCGGTCTCGAGCAGGAACACCATCAGATCGGCCGCGGCGGGCTCTCCGATCTGGCGAAAGTAATGACAGAAGCGATCGCGCTCTTCATCGCTGATCACCCGGTCTTTAGTGTTGGTCAGCCGCATCTGCTGAGGCATCCGCGGCAGTTCCTGCAGGTGCCCGTGCAGGTGGGCATCGGAGAGCATGGCCCGGATGGCAGCCACCTTCTTGTTGATGGTGCTGGGCCTGTTGCCCTTGGCCTGCAGCTTCTGACGCCAGCCATCGACAAGGGCAGCGGTCACGTCGGTGACAGGGAAGTAATCACCGAAGAACTCAACGGCCTCGCGGCTGTAGATGGCAGCGGTGCGCTCGTAGGCAGTGCCAGCCCAGCGGATGCGCATCGACAGCGCCCGGGCCTCCTTGAGGGTGAACGGTGGCGTGGCTGATGGCTTGGCCTCGCGTTGCAGCAGCAGCTCAAGCAGCTCGCGCTTACGGGCCAGGGCCTCGGCTCTGGTTTTGCATTTGCCTGTGCGGCGGGTGCCGTTGACGGTGACATCGGCAACCCAGCCATCGGCAACCTTGCGGATGCTTCCTGTCATGGGTCTGGTGGTGGTGGTTGTTGTGAGGATTGGGCTCAGATGCCCTCGAGTTGCCTGACCAAGGCCTTGCCCTTGGCGGTCAGGCGAACCATGAAGCGGCGGCCTTCATCGGGATCCTTGAAGGTCTCGAGCAGGCCATGGCCGTCGTATCCCTTGCGGTGCTTGTCGCCCAGGGCGTGAACGGTGCGGGACACGGTGGAGTTGGAGAGGTTCAAGGTCTCCTCCAGCTGTTCGTAGGTGCAGCGCCCCTGGGCGGCCACGACCAGAAAGACTTGGGCGTGGTGGATGGGGAACTGGGTTGGGCTGAGAACGGAGAAAGCAGCCAGAGCCCTCTCCAGCTGACGTAGATCCATGGGCCAAAACGCTTGCGACTCCTAGGAGTGTGGCACTGGTGGAGCCATACGCGCTTTTGCCTGCCGATGGTCTCGACATACAGCGAAAGCCCGTGCCTGCACTGGCCTGCAGGGATTTCGATAGAGGCAATCAAGCAGATAGACACTGGCTTTTCTCGTCGCAGGTGGATAGCTGAACACCTAGGGGCTTAGTACAATCGTACTGCCCGAAATAGTTGCGGATGAGCTGTTCTCCCGCCTCACTCAGCTGCAGTTGCAGGCCGCGGCGATGAGGGTGCGGCCTCACATCGAGCAGCGAATAGGGGCTTTCCACCCAGGCGCCTTGGCTGTAGCGAGCGCGGCCCCTCAGCAAAGAGATCAGCCGGCTGATGGTGGCCGGCGGCAGGGCGTTGCCGTCGGCGTCCCGCATGGCTCGTTGCAGGTCGGGGATGTTGTCGATTCCGGAAGCGATCAGCAGCAGGGCCTCGGCGGCGTTGATCGGCACCGCCCTGTTTTTCTGGCGCAGGGCACCAAGGAAGCCGGCCAGGTTGGTGGTGTTCATGCCGCCACCTGCTGCTGGGCGTTGCGCACCTTGATCAGTGCCGCATTGGCAACAGCCAGGGCATCAGCGGTGTCGGCCCAATCCGCGCAGCCTTGAGGGCAGTGCTGCACCTGCAGCTCGAGCAGCTCGATCAGCAGGTGTGTTCTGGGCTTGAGCAGATCAGCGATCAGGGCCGCTTCATCTGCAGAGATGGAGAGTTGCAGCACAGGTCTGCACTGGTGGTGAGTTGTTGTCGTCAGTGTCGGCATGGGTGGTGGTTGTTGAAAAGGGCAGCACCGGCAAGGCGCTGCCCGATGGCCATCAGTCAGTGGCAGGCATCCCCACCTCGAGCACGTGAGCGCAGAGGTTGGACAAGCTGCGGCCCTGATCGAGTGCTGTGTTCAACAGCCTCTGGTGCAGTGCGTAGCTGATGGTGATCGTGATGCGCGCGGGCGATCGTTTGGCACGGGCCAGGCGGTCACGAAGCGAGAGAGGTTCCATAGGGTCTCCTCGGTGGATACAGGGCAGAGCCCTGCAGGTGGCCGAGCACCAGGGCCCGGCCGCGGGCAGGGATCAGGGGCCCGGGAAGGCGGTGAGGGTGCTGCGATCCGGGATCGGCTGCGGTGCTGGCTGCACTGCGCTGATGGGGCTGGCCAGGCGTTGCGGTGTTGGCCGCGGCGGCTGCGGCTGAGGCCATGCGAGGGCCAGCAGGCCCCAGCCGAGCACCACGAGCGTGCAGAAATCAGAGAGTTTCACGGTGTTGGTGGTGGTTGTTGTGACAGGCCGAGGCCTGCAGGGGCACCACCGGCAAGGCGCCGGAAGGTGCCCGGGCAGGCGTCAGGCGTCGGCCTCTACGTCAGGGCCGCAGATGGCATTGGCCGCGGCTGAGGCCTGGCCCAGGGCCTTAAACAGCACCTTTGGGCCCTCGCGCAGCACACCGGCCCAGCTGGCCAGGTAGGCCGCGTGGTTCTCGGTGCTGCTGCTGATCTCGAGCCGGTTACAGATCAGGAAGGCGGCCAGCTCAGCCACCAGCTCTTCCCTGGCGTAGTCCGCGGTTCCGTGGCCGGTGCCGAGCTTGCGGTTGAGCCTGCTGCTGTGGCCGGTGCTGTGGGCCTGCTCGTGCGCCCAGGTGGCGTAGAGGCCTTCGGCGGTCTCGAATTGGGCCCTGGTGGGCATCGTGATTTGATCAGCGCCGGAGTTGTAGAAGGCGCGATCACCGGCCCAGGTGGTGGGCACCGGCCAGGCCCCTAGGACCTCTTCAGCCCTGGCCAGCCGTAGCGGTTCAGGCTTCACCACCACAGCGCCCACGGCCGCGGCAATCCGGGCCTCGAGGGCCTGCTGGGCCTCTGGTGTGCTGCCCACCAGGTCGGCCACGTTGAACACGCACACCGGTTTGAACGAGACCCAGGCAGCCACCAGCGGCGAACCATCCGGGCCGGTGACGGGCTTGCCCTGCTCGTCTTGCTGCTCGCGCTTGTTCAGCTGTGGCCGCAGCACGTAGCAGCCTTTTGAGCCCTTGCGAGGGTGCCAGCCCTCTGCCTTGGCTTGAGCGCTACCCAGCCACAACGGCAGGGAGAACCCGCGGCAGGCTGCCCACATCTCGAGCAATGCCGGATTGCTGCCCCGGTAGGGCTGGCCGGTGATCAGGTTGCGGTGTTGGCCCTGGTGGCCGTGTTGTGCCCAATCTCGGCGCCATGGGTTGGTGCCCTGCTCGAGCAGCTGCACCAGGGCTTCACACAGCTTCTCTTCAGCTGTGGGGCCGTCGTACGTCTTGCGGGCCTTGGTGGTGGTGGTGGTGGTGGCCATTGGTGGCGGTGGTGGTGGTTGTTGTTGGGCAGCCGTGAGGGCTGCAGAGAAGGCCCGTAGGCCCTCAGTGCAGCCGTCACTTACGGATTTGAACCGGCATCAGCAGGTACTCGAGCTCGCAGCCATCCAGGCCCGGCAGTTCGCAGCTGCAGGCGAACACCATCGGGTTGTGGGCCCCGTTGCACTCCATGCGCACAACGCCGTTGTGGCTGTAGCGACTCACCTCAGTCAGGAACTGGCCCAGATAGCTGGCGTTCCATGCGATCGGTGCATTCGGCTGATGGGTGAAGCGATCGGGCCAGAGCTGATCGAGGTGCGGGAACTGGTAGCAGTCGGCCTCGTGCTTCCAGGGCCTGGCCTCGATCAGATCGCCGGGAGGGAATTTGCCGCCCTTGGCGATACGGCCGCCGAGCACCTCCACAACGCCGTCATCGCGCAGCACCGCCCAGTGCCCATAGCTGATGCGCTTGCGCAGTGCTGCAGCGCTGATCAGCACCTGATCGGGCACCAGGTACCAGTGTTCGCCAGCAGGCAGCCGGAAGCGGAAGGCCCGATGCCCATCAGTGCTCTCAATCGTGATCTGAGCGTCGCCAGAGCGCCGCACGCTCACCAGCTGCAGCGCTTGCTTCGTCTCATCCCTGCTGGCGAACTGCGCAGCCACGTAGAGCACCTGCGCAGGTAGGCAGGCCACAGCAGCGCAAGCGCTCGCACGGTGCAGCGCCTGCAGCTCACCTGCGCTTGCCGTCATCAGTTCGGTGGTGATCGTCATTTGTCTGGTGGTGGTGGTTGTTGGCCCATTCCCCACAGGTGGAGAACAGTCCCCACGTCCTAGCACGTTCTCTCCATGGGTGGAGGATTTGGGGTGGTGGCGTCAGTCGTTGTCTGTAACAAATCTTCATAAGACCCAGGGCTCAACACTCCCCAGCAGGGCCACCTGCCAGGGCCTTGGGAATGGGAATGAGGACCATTCTCACGAGAGGAAAGGTCACCCACCGGGCCCACCATCTCGCCACCACCACGGCCAGCGGATCAGCAATCCGCAAGAACACCAGCCACCACCAGGGCCAGCCTTGCCCACACCCGGCCCCGCTGCAGCCACACCGCGCAGCAGGCCCCCAGAAGGGCCAGCAAGGGCCTCCCGCTGTCTCGCCTAGGGGAAGACACCTGCCGCCCCGCCAGCAGCCCACAGGAGGCGAACAGGGGGCCACGGGGGGTCTTGCCCGGCGCGCGTCAGGGACACACCCCCACAAGACGCGACCCAAAAATGGAAATTGGGTACTGGCGAAAAAAACCAAGGGGGCAGGCGGGTGTCGCAGGTCGGCCTGTGTGTCCTTGGCTTTCGATCTCTTACCAGTAGAGAGATCAGAGTGGGGGATAGGAGGGGGTGTGGCGAGAAGGGGTGTACTCCACCTGTGTATGGAAAAGTGCTTAATTGGGAAGGCAAGACCCGTTGCCCCCACTGAGTTGCGGTCAGAGGGGGCAGTGTCACACCTAGGAGTTCACTCCTAGGAGTCGGGTCCGTCAGCATCACCGGTACTGACTGGATGAACCCTAGACAAAACACGTCCGAGAACTTCGTGATGGTCTTCCCGGAGGAGCTCTGCGAGAAAGCGGTCTTTGCCGTCAAGAGCAAGCAGCTGCAGCCGAGAGACCTCGCTGTCCTGGTTGCACTGCTGGGCAACGTCAACTGGCGTAGCGGTCGTGCTCAGATCACCCCAAGCGGCCTGGCAGCCCAGCTCGGCATCCTTGACAGCAACTGCCGTGCCTCCATCAGCAGGCTGCGCAAACAACTCCTGATCTCGCGTGTTGTCAATCGCGCGACGGGTGAGGCCTACTTCCTCATCAACCCCTATCTCGCTGCTGTTGGTGGCCCTCAACGCCGCGGCCATCTTTGGCAGCAGTTCACCGATTCACTGGAATGACATCTGCTATCTGGGTAGCCTTCTCTTATCTGCTCTCCACGCATGTATCTCACTAACGACGAGCGGATTCGTCTTGGCCTTCAACACTACGGAAGTGATGTCCCTGAAGATGTTGTGGCCGCTGCTGAAGCCGCTCTGGCAGCGCCTTGTGGAGGTGCTTGCCCTGCCCCAACGCCGAAGACCGCAAAGGCACGGGCGCGGAACAAGCAGGGCGAGTTCGAAGGTGATAAAGCTGAGACGCCGCAAGTGAATGAGGCCTGGGTTGACGGCTAAGGTTGCGGTGCCAACCCAGGTGGTGCTGGGAGGTTCACTACCAGTCATTGCGGCTGGTGGTGGTTGTTGGGAGAGCCCTTCTGCGTCCTTGGATGTAGGGGGGCTCTCTTGATGCGTTGGGATCCCCTCCCGCCTGAACTCTGGCCCTTCCCGCATTTTCTCTGCTACCTGCTGCGGGAGCTGAACCTGGCCGACACGCCAACCCTCAGACAGCTCGAGGTCGCGCATTGGCTCGAGACCGGTCCCGACCGTTCGATCACCACCGCCTACCGGGGGCTGGGCAAGAGCTTTGAGTCCGGTGGCTACGCCCTCTGGCGGCTGCGCCATGACCCCTTCACGGAGAAGATCCTGATCCCGGCGGCTACGGCCGAGAAAGCAGAGGAGGTGGCCACCTTCATGGCCCGCTGCATCCGCGACGTAGACATCCTGCGCTGCCTCGAGCCGCGGCCTGATGGCCGGTCCTCGATCAAGGCCTTTGATGTGGGGCCAGCCGTGATCGACCAGAGCCCCAGTGTCCGCACTGTGGGAATCCTGTCGCCATCGCTGACCGGCAAGCGCTGCACCCTGGCGCTACCGGACGACATCGAGACGCTGAACAACTCGATCACGCCGCTGAAGCAGGAACGCCTGGCACAGGCCGTCACCGAGCTCGAGGCGATCATCAAGCCCGATGACCCGGGGTTTGATCCTGAGGCACCTAGGGATTACACCCAGGCGGGCCTACGTCAGATCTTCCCAAGACAGATCCGGTATCTGGGAACTCCGCACCTCGAGAGTTCGCTGTACCTACGCCTGGTGCGTGAACGGAACTATTCGATTCGGTTCTGGCCGGCACGCTTCCCGGACCCATCGGACCCGGATGACTGGGATTGCTACGAGGGGAACCTCTCACCAGAGATCGCTGAGGCGGTGCAGGGCAACCCGGCCCTAGCGGGGGATCCCACGGACCCTGAGCGCTTTGGTCATCACGAGCTGCTGAAGCGCGAAACGCGCATGACACGGGCTGCCGTGCAGCTGCAGTACCAGCTCAACTGCAGGCTCAGCACGCTGGATCGTTACCCGATCCGCCTGGGTGATCTGCTGGTGATGGACCTTGACGGCAAGGCTCTGCCGGAGGTGGTGGTGTGGGCCTCAGGGCCTGACCAGCGCATCCAGGATCTCTTGTGCGTCGGCCTGGGGGCTGATCGCTATTACCACCGTCCGGCGGTGGTGAATGGCTGGGTGCCGCAGGAGGAGACGTGGCGCTGCGTGTTGGCGATTGACCCATCCGGCCGCGGCAGTGATGAGCTGGCCTGGGCCGTGATTGCAGAGCTGAACGGCAACTTCTTCCTGCTCGAGTCGGGCGGCACCACACGGGGGTATGAGCCGGAGGTGTTGACGATGTTGGCCAGCCGGGCCAAGCGCTGGCAGGTGAACTACTGCGTGGCGGAGAGCAACATGGGCGACGGCATGTTCACCGCTCTGCTGTCACCGGCGATGGCGAAGGTGCATCCGGTGTCCATCGAGGAGGTGCGTGTCAGCCAGCAGAAGGAACGCCGCATCGTCGATACCCTCGCCCCCCTGGTCCAGCAGCACCGGCTGGTGGTGAGCTCTGAACTGATCCGGCGTGATTATCACGATGCCGAGCGTGATCCAGAAACAGGCCACCAGCGCTCGTTGATGTATCAGCTCAGCCGCATCACGGTGGACCGGGGTTCACTGACCTTTGACGATCGGATCGACGCGCTGGCGTTGGGTGTCAAGTTCTTCACTGATGCTGCTGCCCAGGATCAGGAGAAAGCCAAGGCCGCCCGTCAGGATGAGCTCGAGGAGACGATGCGGCAAGCCTGGTTTGATGAGACAGGAGCCAGTATCGACGCCTTAGCAATGGGCTGGAAACCCACGCCGAAGGGCAAGGCCTATGGCGGTGTCACGCGGTAGCAGCGTCGTCTGAGCGCACCATTGGCACCACGTTGCCCTTCTCCTTGAGTGCAGAGAAGTCGAGCTTGCTGGCCATCCTTGAGCGCAGTTTGCTCGTGTCGCTTTCGGCCAAGTTGGCGGTGACGCTGTTTTGCTTGAGCAGCTGCAGCGCAACGCGCAGATCGTCGTTGCTGGTGGGTTTGAGGTTGCCCTCATCGTCATATCCACCTTTGTCGATGCGCTCGCGTACTGCGCGGACAACAGAGGTGTGGAGCTCCTCGAGTTCCTTTGCGAGATCGGCCACGGTTACATGGGTGGAGAGCTAACTCCATGATGCCGATACAGGATGTGCAGTTCACCGATGAGCGGTGGCTGCAGTTTTGGGAGCACTACAAGGGGCTACCTCACCAGAAGAAGAGTGTCATCAAGCTCGGCCAGCACATCAAACAGGCAGACCCTGGCCTGCTGGCGGAATCAGCTGTATGGGTTGGTGATTGGCGGGGCGAGGGGGACATTGACAACACCTGGGGTGGCATCGAGGCCGCGGCCAGGAAGTACGGCAGCCGTTACCCAGAGCTGGTGGCTGCGCAGTGGCGGCTGGAGAGCGGTAGCGGGAAGCACATGAGCGGCCGCAACAACCCGTTTGGCTTGAAGGGTCCGGGCACCGTCAAGAAGACGCAGGAGGTGGTGAACGGCAAGACGATCACGATCGACGATTCCTTCGTCAACTTCGACTCGCTGGATGCAGCGGTGAAGTATTTGGTCGAGCGGTGGTATCTCGACTGGAAAGAGCACAAGGGAATCAACCGGGCTGCGAACCGCAACGAGGCAGCCAAGGAGCTGCAGCGCCAGGGCTACGCCACCCTGCCGGCCTACAGCGAGCGCCTGATTGCCTTGATGGATCAGGAGCGTCCGATCAAGCTGCCGGCGCTGCTCAAGAACCCGCTGACGGTGAAGTGGCAGAGCCAGCTCGATAACAAGAGCGGCACTGGCTACCGGGAGTGCTTCTCCTCGAGCTGCGCCATGTTGGCGATGTTCTGGGGCAAGGTCGCCAATGACGATGCCTACAACAAGGTGCGTGCCAGACATGGGGACACCACCAGCGCCCAAGCCCAGCTGGCTGCATTGCGCGAGCTGGGGCTCAAGGCCGACTTCCACACCAACGGCACCCCCGCGGCCCTGGAACGTGAGATTGACCAGGGCCGGCCAGTGGCGGTTGGTTGGCTGCATCAAGGCCCGTCCACGGCGCCCAGAGGCGGCGGCCATTGGACCGTGATCATTGGCTACACCGATGCCGCCTGGATCCACAACGATCCCAACGGTGAGGCCCTGCTTGTCCAGGGCGGCTACAGCAAGAACACCAAAGGTGCTGGCCTGGCTTACAGCCGCAAGAACTGGAATCCCCGCTGGATGCCTGGTGGCAGCGGGGGCTGGTATCTCACCTGTCAGCCATGAAGAGAGAACGCCTGCACTTGGGGCCGGCCACCACGGTTGAGACCGGCAAGGACTGGAACGGGCGGTTCTTCATCGCCTACACCAAGGGCGCAAGCGTGTTTCTGCGCTGCCCTGTTGATGTAAGGCGGTGGCTCAAATTGCCCGCCAAGATTCCCTCCAGGGAGGCCTTCGACAGCTGGATAGCTTCTCTGGAAGCGGCCGATAAGGGCGATCAACCTTTGCCTTGACCGCGGCGTTGTTTGCGGCCATGGCTGGGCTTGCTGCCGCGGCCATTGCCCTGGCGCGTCTTCTTGCAGATCGGTTCGCGGTGGATCTGCTGCTGGTTGCTCTTGGGCTTGGTCACCGCTTAACCCGCGGGCTGATGATGCCGGCCAGGATTTCGATTGCTCGGTAGGCCTTCACCACTGCACGGGTGTAGCCGTCTAGGGCTTCGTTGTCCTTTGGAGTGGGGGTCAGGTTCACCACCGCCAGGGCCACGCCATGAACGGCAACGGCGAGTGCGATGTAGTCGGTGAGGTGTTCCATCAGGTGCGCTCGAGGTCGCGGAGCCTGGTCTCGTGGTCTTGCAGCATCGTCTGCACCCCTTCGAGAATTGTTGTGGTGCGCGACTCAAATCGCCCGAGACCGTTTGCGATCTTCCAGAGCGCGGCTACACCCGAGCCGCCTAAACCGATGAGGGCAAGGATTGTGGCCGGGTCCACAGGGGCGTCAGTTGCTGCACCCCTGCAGAGTACCGGCCTTTAACGGGCAAGCCAGCCTGGTATCAAGCTCCAAACGCGCCACTCGTCACACCGCCGCTGAACGCAATCGTGTCCTCCGGGGCTGGGGCGGGTGCGACGCCCTGAATTGGCCAGACCGGGTAGTCAGGCCCTGTGACGTAAGCGGCAAGGGCAGGTGTATCTGCCGTTTGCTCAATTTCGTAGATCTTGGTGCCAGCCGCTAGGCGGATGTCTTCACGCCAGGTCTTGATTGTGGGATCGGCTGGCTTGCCGTTATCAGCCTCGCGGATGATGATCCAGTCGGTGGGCTGCAGCAGGGTGTTGGCGGTGTGACGGGTCTGCTGCGTCCACTGCTCCACCAGCTGGGTGTGATCCTTCCAGATCGGCTGGCCGCCTGTGGTCCACCCCCACTGGAAGCGTTGGTCGTAGGGAACTGGATCGGGCACCTCGGTAATTCCGATTGCGGCCCGCTCCTCGGGGGTGGCAAGACGGAGCCAGTTGGCGGGGTATTGGATGCCGTCGTGGGTAAACGCCACGTCTGGGCTCAGTGGCTTGCCGTCGAGGATGAACATGAGCGTGGCGCGTTGGTTTGAGTTTAGGCGGGGTGGCTAGGAGTGTTCGCTACTCACCTGGCGCGGGCGTATTGGAAGGGTGATTCGGCGAAGGCGGCGTAGGCGTAAAGCACCCCACTAGAGTTTCTGCCTCCGATTGTTGTTCTAAGTTTGAACCCGTTGGCGCAGATGTCGATATTGGGATAACTCAATGCGTCATATTCTGCGTCCGAGAGATTTGGTGTTAGCTGCTCATTGCGTGGGTTGTAACCAAGCCGAACTGAGTCATACAAATACCAATGATCTCCGCCGCTTATGCCTTTAATCATTACCCATTTTGGCCTAAACCCTGTGTACACAAAGGGGCCATCGCTCGATCCATTACCGGTGTAGCTGCCGAACGCGCTGTAGCCCGCGACTGGGGCGAAGCAGTAGGCGACGTAGGTACCACCGTTGGCATTATCACCTGTACTATTTACAACCTGAAAAGTATTAGATGTATATGAAACGGACTCAGTACCTAATCCTAAATCGAGATTAAGATATCCTCGTCTGACTTGCCCGTCGGTGTTAAAGCTAGAAATCCAGTCATATGATGGCGTATTGCGTTTTTTGACGTGAATCATTGCCGGCGCAACCCCTAATCCATGTCCCACCGTTGCCCCGGAAGTACCGTTCCCCGTATAAGTAACCACGGAGAACCCCGCACTAGCATTCGCCCTCACCTGAGAAGTGATGCTGCCTTGTGTGTTGGTGACGGTTGAGCTGCCGGCGTCCCAGGCCCAGGCGGCGTAGGTGTATGCGTTGACGTTGACGTGCGGATAGATTCCACTGGTATTGGCCCCTAGTGAAAAACCATTAGAGGTAAGCGCTGTGACGGCATCAGTTACAGTTTCTTCGGCAACTGTTAAGTTGCTCATCAACTGAGAGTTAACGCCCCTTACAGCATCAATTAGCGTGTGAGCCGCTGGGCCGCTTCTACCTTTAATCCACAGCAAATCCGGCGAGAACCCCAACCCACTGATCGTTTGCGTGCTGCCATTGCCGGTGTAGAGCTTTACGTCCATCGCCGTCGAAGGCTTGGCGACTACTGGGGCGGGCAGGTTGGTATCGCACAGCGCCTTGAAGCCGCTGGGGGCGGTGTAGGCGAAGGGGCGAGCACCCCAGTTGGTATTGCACTTGCCGCCATCAAGCACGCCAATCACCGGCAAATACGTTCCGCTTAACCCGGTATAAGCGGCATTAGTGCCAGAAGCAGGATTGCCGCTGTCGATCCAAGTGTTATTAACACCAAACCAAATTTTGCCTGCATCAAGGTCAACAGCTACCTGCACAACGTCGCCAGTTGTTGCGCCAGAAGAAGATGTAACAACAGACGTGCCACCGCTAATCTTTCTGCCATTCCTGGCGTAATAGACAATTCCGTTCATGCCGGATGGAAAAGTAATTGCCCCCGTAATGTCCGTTGTTTTGATAAAGCCAAACTCACCGTAGTAGTTTCCAGAATCAGTGCTCTGTATTGTTGATTCCCAGTACCACTTACCGCTGAGAACTCCTGCAGTGCCGGTTGCACCCCGCCATGCCCCTCCCGTGCTATTGCCGTCAAGGTTGCCGTTGGTCAGGGTGATCGCACCTGTTAGCGGATTCCAAGTGCAGTAGTTTCCCCTCACACTTCCCCCCAGCCCGTCATCGGTGCCGTAAGAAGTCGGGGTGTCTACGAGCGAATCGTTGCCTGCACCAGCGGTGACACTGAGGTTATTGGGCGTCCAGTTATTGGAATTCCCGCTGTAATCCTTGCCAAGGGTGGTGGCAGTAGCGGCTGAGTTATCGGAGAACTTCAGCCAGAATCCATTTGTACCAAAGCTGCCGGTGTAAGCCTTAGGAATCAGTTGCCCAGTAGTGGCACTGACTTCTGTGAAGCTGCTGGGGTCTAGGGCTTGGCCGTCGATGAAGTGGACGTCGGCGAGGTAGCCAGATAATGTGGCAGTTCCAGCAGATGTTGCACCTATCGAATGTGCCGCTGTCTGGTTAATACCAAGGTCGTCGTTTTGATTTGGATTTGCCGAAGACGAAAAAGCCGTAACCTCAGATCCGTTAACGTATAGCTTGATTCGATTTGCCGCAGTTGCTTGTGTGGTATCTACGGCTAAGACGATGTGATACCAAGCGCTAGGATCTCTATAGACGGCAGATGTCTGCCTAAGGTTGTTGTTGTAGTTAGAAACACGGATGCTGTCGCTTACAAACCAAAGACGGAAATACGTTGCGTCAGTTGCTCCGGTTGTACAAGTAAATAGGTGTGGATTTTCTGAAGTCGCAACGCCCTTCACCCACCCCGCCCAGGTCCACGTCTTCCTATTGCCCGCTGATGCAGGTGTTCTGGACAAGTAGGCACTGTCACTACTGTTGAAGCGGAGGGATCTGGGAATGGTGTACCCAGCGCCACCTTCTTGGCCCAGAAGCAGGTCACTTTGGATCATGCTCATTTCACGTCACCGATAAAGCGGACAGCAATGCGAGAAGCGGACTCGACGTGGAACGCCAGCAGATCCACTGAGTTAGCCGCAGTCGTGAGTGTGGGTGCAGTCCCACCCGGGAACTTGTAGATGCTGTTGTACGCCAAGGTCCTGGACCCCGTGCCGTCCTGCACCACGCGGATCACACCGCTCTGACCTGCCACCACATTGGTCGGCGCTCCCAGTGTGCGATTGCCGCCCAGGGTGACCTGGTAGTGGTTCCCGAGTGACAGGTCCACAGCCACAGTTGCAGCATCCGTAAGGGTCACATAGGCCCCTCTCTGCGCTTTCGTGAAGGTCTGTGCAACGTCAGTCTTTGCGGTGTCTGCATCCAGCGGCTGGAACAGCGCGTTCGCTTCAGCCTTGGTGTAGTGGTCGGCAACGACAAAGTTGCCAAATGCCATCACCTGCAGCACATCATTCAACGACGCGCCGCTGGTCAGCACGATGCTGGTGCCTGTCGTGGCGGTGTAGTCATCCCCGGGGCGCAACACCGCACCGTTCAAGCTGACGATGATCGTGTCTGACGAGTAACTCAGGGAGACCCCGTTGGCATCAGCTCCACTGAACGTGGTCTGTCCTGCCGTGGCGACGTACTCATAGGTCTCCATCACGCCAACAATGGCGCTGGTGGCATCTATCCAGCCGCCGACGGTGCTGTACACCCGCATCCGGCTGGTGACCGTGTTGAAGTAGATGGCCCCCGAAACCAACGGGTTGCCGTCGTTATCAACCGTGGGATCTGAAGTCTTAGGACCCAGATAGCGGTCGTCAAAGTTATCGAGCAGTGCCGCTGCAGACGCTGCAGACGCTGCAGCATCAATGGCCGAAAGCGATGCCGCTGAGGCGCTACCGCTTGCCGCCGATGCACTACCGCTTGCCGCCGATGCGCTGCCGCTGGCGGCGCTAGCGGACGTGGCAGCTTGCTGTGCGTGGTACTTGGCGCTGTATTCCCCGCCAGCAACCGGGCTGCTGGTCTTGGTGGCCCAGTCATTGGCAAGGGCAGCAGAAGCAGCAGCAGCCGCTGCATCAGCCGCTGCACTGGCGACACCTACATCGAACTGCCCTTTGGTCACCGCATCAGTTGATGCAGTGCCATTGGCAAGGCCTGTGATCTTATTGCCGCCCATAGGTAGGGCGCCAGTCATGGCCTGGGTGCCGTCGCGCCTCAGCCTCAGCGCATCCTGTGTGTCGACATAGTTCTTGGTCGCTGCATCCTGCGCAGATATGGGGTCAGCAACATTGGTGAGCCTGCTGTTGCCCAGTGTCGGCAGACCTGTTGCTGGGTCCACCGACACCGTTTGCCCTTGGTTGTCCAGCAGCTCCTGCTCGATGTACAGGTGCTGCAAGTTGCTGGTGTCAAAGTCGACCGCCACCGGAGTGGAGCCATCCGTGAAATCAACCAGTGGTGAAGCAGCTGGCGTTGATCGCCGTACTTCCACCTTGGTCCCATTGACTGGCGCCGTAGCCAGCTGCACGGTGCTGGCATTGACCCAGGTGTAGGACTGGCTGACCTGGTTGACGTTCACATAGACGTGTTCACGCCTGATGTAAGAAAACGGCACCGCATACTGCGTAGTCGCCCCGTTCCCTGTGTAGGTGACGTAGGAATAAGCCATCAGCGCAAGCTCTCCACAAAGGCCTGGGGATCAATCTCCTGGCCGTATTTAAGCCGGAACTGAACGTCCCGGTTAGCACCTTCAGCCCAGTCGGTGTTGTCCATCAGGCGCTTGCCGTAGGGCCCGCTGAGGAAGGTCTCGCGTCCCAGGGCCAGGTACTTGGCGATCACGGTGTTCAGTGCCGAAGCCCGCAGGCTGACCACCTGTTCGCTTGGCATGCCGGGTGGGTTGTTGCGGTACAGGTCGCTGTTGGTTTCCTCCTCGAGGGCCTGCAGCAAAGTGCGACCGAACTGATCCGGGGTGCGGCTGATCGCCAGCACGTACTGCTCGAACTCCTGGGGGCTCAGGCGGTTGTCCTTGATCTTCCCGCCAGCAGTGAAATCCGTGGCCCGGGGGCCCACGAACCCTGCGCCGCGGCCTGTCAGCTGCCCCATCTCCCGCAGCACCTTCTCGCCAGGTTCACCCTTCAGTTGGAACGGTGCGGCCGGGTTGAACTGCATGGCATAGGACAGCCACGGAGAATCGGGTGGCAGGAATTGATCGCCCCATACACCCGACAGGATCACCGGATCACCCGTGATCCAGTTGCGCTTGGGAGGTAGGACCTGCGACCAACCCGGGATCATGTTCTTGATCTCGCCCAGGGTCTCCTCGAACAGGCGCATGCCCAGGTTGGAGCTGTTGCTGGGCGGCACCTCCCGGGCCGTGGGGTCTTCGATGCGACGGCCAGCCCGCAGTGAGCTGCTGCCAGGCACAAAGCTGGCGACCAGTCGTTCGATGTACCGGGCAGTGGGGTGCCTGCGGTTGGGGCCGATGTCGGTCTCACCCAGGCCCATGGCCATCTCGTAGAGCTCGGTGAAGCCCTGGTAGTAGGACTTCTGCAACTGGCCGGTGGCCACCGCCGTCACCAGGTCGAGCACTAGGGCAGAGCCCAGCCGCTCCCGGGCCTCCACGCTCACCTTGTTGGCCAGCTCGTGGTAGTCGGCCAGGCCGCCGAACAGGGACGCATACGGATCCATGGCCCGCATGGAGATCCAGTCGGTGTACACCGGGTTGCCGTTTTCGTCGGTGCCGATGCGGAACCGCATGGAGTAGGGCTGCTTACCCTGCTGGTCCATCCACTTCCGACGTGCATCCGGGTTGGTGGGGCCACCGCCGGTGAACTCGATGTTGCCGTGGGTCATGGCGATGCTGGCCAGGCTGATGGCAGCAGCGCCAGTCGCAATGTCGCCATAGGCCCGATCACGGGTCATGGCGTCCTCGGAGAACACATCACGCCACCAGGTGTCGACCAGGGGCGCCAGGGGCGTCTTGCGAGCCACGGACTTCACGATGTCCCCAGGCGTCCGGTTGAAGGGCTGCACCATGGCAAACAGGGGGGCCAGCGGGGAATCCAGGCCCATCTGCCAGATGCGTGGCATCAGGCTGAAGGTACGTGCGAAGAACGGGATGTCGTCGAACTTCATCCCCATCACCTTGGGCCCGTTGTTCATGTAGTCCTGGGCGAAGGACGTGGCCTCGTCGTCCTTGAGCCCCTTGGCTTCTGCCAGCTCCATGCCGCGTTGCATGGTGCGGGGTTCCATCTGCGCCCAGATGTCATCGGTGAACGTGGCCCACCGCATGGCGGTCTGTGCATGCGGGCTATCCATCACCCCATCGAGGATGGTCTTGCCGTCCACCACCAGGTCCTGGAGCCTGCGGTCGACCGCTGCCTGCGCATACTCCTGCGCGAACTTCCACGCCTCAGGGCTGTTGCCGTCCATGCCCAGCCGCACCGCATGGTCGAGGCCTGGCTGCAGGTTGCGGACGTACTCGAAGGACTGGCCGATCAGGGTCTTGAAGGCAGAGTCCACCGACACTTGCAGGCGGCTCGAGAGGTTGAGCCCCTGCCACAGGCGCTTCTGCGCAATGGCCCAGTTGCTCTTGTCCTGCACCGACAGCCAGGGCACGGTGTTCAGGTTCCACTCACCTTTCTGGGCAGCCGTGTCGATCAGCTGGCCTTGGGCGTCTTGGGCTGCCAGGCGATCCAGGAAGTCCACCTGGCTGCGATCCAGGTCAAACAGGCCGCGGCCAACCTTGAACGACTCCACGCCCATGCGGAAGGCGTTGGCCAGGTTGCTCACGTACTGGCCGTAGATCATCAGGGACCTGCTGGCCCGCACTGGGTGGCCGGTGACCATGGCACCCATGGCCTGCGTCAGTGGCATCTCCACTGTGCGCAGGGCGCTGTTGATCACGTTGCCCCACAGCGTGATGCCAGACGACAGCAGCTGGCTGGAGCGGTACATCATCAGGCCACGGGCGCCCAGGTTCACGCCCTTGTTGAACTTGGACCAGAAGCCCTGGGAGAAGCCGGGGGTGACAGCACCCTGGGCCAGGTTGAGAGCCAGGGCCTGGAACTCCTCGATCACCTTCGGGTTGTCGTACCGGCCCGTGACGATGGCCTCCTGCGCTTCAGGGCTGATGCGGGTGCCGATGGTTTCGGCAACCAGCTCCTCTTGGTCCTTCGCCAGCTCACGCTCGAAGTCGCCAGCCAGGTCCTTGCCAGGGCCCATCACCTCCACGTCGACAGCAGCGGCTGCTCCCTCCCCATCGCGGAAGGGCACAGAGCCAGGCTCAGGCCGCGGCACTTGGGTGCTGCGCAGCAGCTGGCCCAGGGGCCTGGTGACGGACTCAAAGGCACGGTTGGCCCGGTCAGCCTGCGCTGCAGCAGTGACCAGTTCAGCCGTCAGCTTGCCGAAGTCCGCACCTGCATCCGCCTGGCCATTCAGCCAACGGTTGGCAGCGATGCCTGCCTGCATGTTGGTGTGGTCCAGGTACATGCCTGCAGCACGCATGGCCACCAGGTTTTCCCGGTAGGCCGACAGTGGCCCGCTCAGCCGCTTCAGGTTCTCGAGGACTGCCTTGCTGCTGTAGTTGTTCTTGGCCAGCCATTGGGCGGTGTCGCCAATGATCTGCTCGTCGGTCATCACTGGGATGCCGGTGGCATCAGGCCGACTCACCAGGTCGCTGTGCGCCCGGTAAGCCTCCACCATCGTCGCCGGCTGGATGGGCTGGTACTTGGTGGCGCCAGAGGGGGACTCCAGCTTCTGGACGTTGTTGGCCAGCAGGTCATCAATGGTGAGCTCACCAGCGTCGATGGCTGCACGGTTGGCCTGAATCTGATCCACGAAGCGACGGGCCCATTCCTCGTCCGGGGTGGGCGGGACAACAGACACCTCGTCGGCCTCCTGGTACAGGCGCCCGCGGAAGCGGTTGTCCTTCCCGCCCAGGGGGATCATGTCCATGTCCCGGATGGCGTTCAGCATGTTCTTGCGACGCAGCCCCTGGCTGGCAGCACGCACCTCCTCGATGGTGGCCTCACCGCCTTGGGCCACTCGCTCACGGAGTGCCATCGCCTCGTCCGCAACCGCGTAGGCATTGCCCAGGCCTTGGCGGGTTTCGGCAAACTTGCCGCTGTAGGCCTGCTCAAAGATTGACTTGACGGACGTCCAGCCGCGGCCACGGATGAAGTTATTGGTCTTCTCGATGAAGTCCAACAGGGTGTCCAGGACCCTCACGCCGCCATTCAGGACGTCCTGGGCGAGCTTCTCGCCGCGGGGGATTTCATCCAGGCCTCTGTAGCCCCTCAGCTGGTTTTCGGTGGCACCACCCATGAAGGCGATGGGGTCGATGTCCTGCTTCCTGGCGTAGGCGAATTTCTGGAAGGCGATGGCCTGCTGCTCAACCAGGCTGATCTTGTCGCCACGCTTGGCCGCAGCCTTGATCTTGTCGCCCGCGGCCACCGACAGTTTCATCTGCGACCAGAAGCTGTTGAGCGCCTTCAGCTCCTTTTGGGTGAGGAAGTTGAACTGCACCCGGTGGAAGGCTTCGTGGAAGGCCGTCTGCTGCTGGCCGGGAATGCCCCGGGCTCCCACGCCATTCAGTTGGATCAGGTCCTCGATGGGGTCATAGGACCCATTCATGTAGGTCAGATCCTCCGGGTCGCCAGTGCCGCCCCATTCCTTGGGTCGCTGCCGCATCTCAAAGGCCTGCTGGTATCGGATGGCGACGTCATCACCAGCAACGCGGCGGATGTCCTCGGTCAGCTCCTTGGTGAAGGCTTGGACGAACTCAGGGTCCAGAGGGCGCATGCCGGTGGCAGGCACGAACTCCTCGGTCGATGCCAGGGCCTGGCCGCTTGCCCGCCGCTCCAGCTCAGCCTGCACTGCTGCACGCTTCTCCGGTGGCAGCACAGCCAGGGCTCGATCCAGCAGGGCTTTGGTCTCTGCGCTCTGCGCAGGTGCTGAACTTCCCGCACTTGGGACACTCGGTTCCGGTGCAGCAGCTGCAGGAGCGGTCTGCTCCATGGGCAACGACGGGCCGTTCAGCTCGTCATCAATGGCCTGGCGCAGGCGCTCGAGGTTCTCACCCACCACCACCTTGGCGTTGCGCTTGCCCTTGATCTGGCCTGCCATCTCATTCAGCAGGTCACGCACCGGGCCGGTGTAGCCAGCCACCCGGTTGAACACGGCGACGGCCTGAGCGGCTTCATCCCTCGCAGCCTTGCTGCCAGCCACGTTGATGACGTTGCCAGCGGCTTCCAGGTAGCTGGTGCGCTTCATGTTGGCAGCCGACGTGAGGGCCACCATTTCCTCGCGCATGGCCTTGAAGGCCTCGGTGCGGACGTCCAGCAGCTGGTTGAAGTTGCTGGTCTTGAACATCTCCTCCATGCCGGGGAGGGTGGGACCCGCGGACTCGTCGACAGCAGTCCCAGCGAACTTGGCCTCCTGCATGGCCTGGGCGATCTTCTCCGCCGACCATTTGCGCTTGATGGCTTCAGCAGCCACGTCGCTGACCACCTGCTGGTCCAGTGGCTCGCTGCCCAGGGCGATGGCCTTGGCCAGGTCCAGCTTGCCGGTGCTGAGCTTGTCGAACAGGTGCTGCGGCAGGCGGCTCAGGGGGATGGCGTCCCTGGCGACAGGGCCGCTGAGATTGACGCCCTCATTGGCGATGTCTTCAGCCGTCATGCCGGAGTCGCGCATGATCTTGGCGGCATCCACGGGGGTGCCGTTGCCCTCCGCGATGTTCTGCAGGGCTCCGGTGACGCGGGCTTCTTCTGCGGTGTTGGCCGTCAGGTACCGCACCAGGACCTTGCGGGTGCCGTCCTCCTTGGCCAGGCGCAGTCGGTTGTGGCCGTTCACCACATAGACCAGGCCAGGTTCGCCCAGCTGGCCATTCACGTCCCGCCAGACGCTGATGATTCCGGCCAGCTCAGGGTTGTAGCCCTTGGATTCAGCCAGGGATCCACTGGCGCCGGATTTGGTGAGGCGGCCCGCCTCTTTGAACTGCATCACCTGCGGGGCGGCGATGACGCTCTGCGGATCGATCTCTCCCACTTCCCCATAAACGGGGGCCTGCATGTCAGGCCTGGGCTGCACCGGGGTTGGTACGGGCTCAGGGGCTGCAGCAGCAGGGGCTGCAGCCGGCTCGGGCGCAGGCGCAGCAGCTGCAGGGGCAGGGGCAGGGGCAGCAGGTGCTGCAGCCTGGGTGGGAACAGGTTGCGGGTTGCGGGGATCCAGCAGGTTGTTCTGGATCTCGGGTCCGTTCTCCCACTGCGGGGTGTACTCCCGGGCCTGCTGGTACGGGTTGACGCGGGGCGCTTCAGGCACCGTGTTGGCCTGCTTGACCATCTCCCGCTGCAGGTTCTCTGTCGCCTCCTTCGCAGCAGCTGCAGCAGCAGGCTTGTCCTCAGGTGCTGCATTGCGCAGCCGCTCCACGTACTTGCCTGCGCGGAAGGCCCGCATCAGGAACTCAACGGTGGAGCCAACGAAGGCACCCTCCACTGCGTTTTTCAGTCGGCCCTGTACACCGACGTCACCAGGCTTGGACTTCAGGTAGTCGAGGAAGGGCACCTCGAGTGGGGTGCCGGCGACCTTCTTCTTCAGGTTGTCGGCCAGGTCATACAGGCGGCTTTCGTTTTGGTCGAAACCAGCGAAGTCGATCAGCGCACCAGTCGCTGCACCCTTGCCCACCAGGTTGCTGACGACAGCCTCACCGGCCCCTGCAGCGATGGTCGCGGGCTTCTGCAGGCCAGGGGCCAGCTTGCTGATCTGTGCAGCCTTGGCGGCTTTGTACGCATCAGCCGCCTTGTCCGCCGTCGTAACAACTCGTGCCGCGCCAGGTAGCGCCTTCAGGCCTTTGCCGACCAGGCCCACTGCCTTGGTGGCGGGGAACCACTCAATGGCCACCTGGGCGACACCAGTGGCCAGGTCTTCTGCAGGGCCGCTGCTCTTTGCCTTGGCCAGGGGAGGCAGGAAGCCCAGGAAAGGAGCGTCCGGCATCTCCTTGCTGGTGGGCTTGATCGCCGTGTCGCCAAAGGCGGCAGGGATGTCAGCGGTCAGCAGGTCGCTGGTCTCCTGCAGGAAGTTGCGGGTGGCATTGGTTGCTGTGCGGGCGATGGCCTTGCCAGCACCGGGTCCCTCCAGCGTTTGCATGTAGGCCCGCTGGCCTGCGCCGAAGGCCTGGCCCAGATCACGACCCTGCTGCAGCTGGTTCACGCCAGTGCCAAGGGCTGTGCCACCTGCCTGTATCAGTGAAGTCAGAACACCAATAGGGGTGTTGTTGACTGCATCCATCAGCCCGCCAAGGCCACCTTGCTGTTGCTTCGGCTTGGCAGCAGGTTTGGGCTCATTGCCCATGCCTTTCGGGGCGACATAGACCTGCCGCTCCTCGCCAGTCTGCGGGTCCTTGACGACTTGGATAGGCATGGCTCAGAGCCCTTGCAGTATCAGTTTTCTGACCTGATCGTATCGGCGGCCAAAGATACGTCTCCCCTCTGCGGCGCTTACAACCTGGGCCCTGCTGTAGCCGAAGACTCCCTCGTATTGCCCGGGCGCTTTGGCAATGTCGACGATGGGTTTGTTGCCTGCAATGGCAGAGCGGTTGATGAGATTGGCTGCCACCTCGAGTTTGCCTCTGGCAGTGGGGCCGGCCTCGGTCAGCGACGTAAAGGCCAGGGCGTTGATGTCCTGCTCGCTCAGCTTTTGTGCTCGAGCAATCGCCTTGGGCACTACGCCAGGCCTGAAGTCAAAAAACCAGTTCTCCGCTGGGTTGGACTGGTAATCACCAGGCCGCTTGTTCTGGACCAGGCTCACGCCCCGGAACTGGTTGGCGCCACGCAGGTCGCGGATCACACCCAGCAGGCTGGTCGATCCACGCATGGCGCTACCCGTAAAAGGGGTGATACCCCTCTCAGCTGCAGCAGCTGGTGGAACGAAGGCGTTGAGCAGAGTGTTGGCGAACTGGAGCCCCATCTTCTGTGCCACCGGCAGGTAGCGGTTGGTGGGCAGCATCCCCAGTCCACCGGTGCCAGTTGGAGCTTGCGACACCAGGTCGCCGCCATCGAGTTCCTGCAGGCGCTTCTGGGTTTCGGGGTCCAGCGGCATGCCATGCAGCTGCATCTGCCGGGAGAAGAAGGCACTGGGCTTCATCCCGCTGCGGCGGATGATCTGGCGGGTGGCATCATCCAGCGGCTTGCCGGTCAGGATGCCGTCCAGCTGCTGACCCATCCGTTCTTTGGTGTACAGCGGCTGCGTCTCCGCCTGACGACGCAGCTGTGCGTTCTGTGCAGCATCACCACGGGAGCCACCGGCCAAACCTCGAGCAATGTTCTCCGGCGTGGCTGATGCCGGTGGCGTCATCACCTGCTGGGGTAGGGCCTTGCTCAGCGCATTGCCGTATAGGTCGCCCAGTTGCTGCGTCGCATCAGCGCCAGGGTTCTTGCGGATCAGCTGGTCGCCAGATTTGTACAGCTGGCCCAGCATCGTCCACATCTCACGGGCCTCATTCGGCGTGAGGTTGGCTCCACCTTCAGAACCACCCCGGGCGTACTGGGCCTCGAGGCGTTTCCTCAGGTCATCCTGCAGGCCACGGAGCACCTGGTAGTTGGCCTTGTTGTCCTCACGGTTGCGACCGGCCTGTGTTGCCAGGAAGCTCTTGGCGGCGCTGTAGCTGATCTGCTGTGACTGCTGCAGCTGCAGGATGCGCTCAGTGAAATCGACACCAGGGTTGGTGGCCATCTCGGCCCACAGGTTGACCTCGGCCTTCTCCTGGTCCGGTTGCACGTAGCCAGCCCGGATGCTGGAGGTTTGCTTCTTCACCGCTTCCTCGTAGGCCAGGGCCATGTCGGGGTTCGACGCATACAGCTGGCGACCTCGTGCCAGTAGTGCGTTCTCCGTGGAATCAATGGCCGCAGGGTCAGCCAGCACCTCTGGAGTAAATGCAGCCTTGATGTCGGCCAGCACCTGCTCCTTCGCTTCCCGTCCCTCGAGCTGGTCGCCCAGGTTCTGCTGTGCGATCACCTGCTCCTGCAGATCCTTGGTGATCTCGTACAGGCCCTCCATGCCGCCGATCTGATCGAGCAGCAGGGGGCGCTTGTCGCCTGCACTGGCGGGGCCCACGCGCACCTGGGCCAGTACTTCCGGCACACGGGATAGAGCCAGCTTTGCCTTGCCCCAGTCGCCCTGCGAAGCGGACAGCACGGACCTCACAAGGCCCTTGGGGAACTCCTTCAGTTCCTTCTGGTACTCCTCATTGGTCTGGCCGCTCTGGCTATAGAAGCCGTCCAAGCCGTTGGTGAGGTTCGCTGCGATCTGCTCGAGGGGCAGGGCGCCATTCACCAGCGACATGGCATTGCCATCTTTCACCGCGGTCAGACCTTCCTTGGCCTTCTGCGTCTTGTAGCCGCCGAACCGCTTCTCCTGGTCGGCAGCGACAGAGCCGTAGATGGCACCCAGCTGCTGGCGGTTGGACTCAAAGACATCCGGCAGGATTCCCATGGTCCCGTTGGGGAACATCAGGGCCGTCACCATCCGCTGGTACTCGGGGTCGCTGGCAGGCACTGACTCCACAGGACGACCGTCCAGCAGGGTCTTGGTCTGCGCTACCCGCTCCTTCAGGGTCGCGGCATTGGCCTTGATGTAGGCGTCCTGCATGCCCATGGTGGCGTAGCGCAGGGCCCGGGGATCAGCGGCCTGGAACCGCCGCAGCATGTCGCCATAGCCTGCAGCTCCTTCAGTCACACCCTTCTCCAGGTGCTTCTGCAGCCCCTGCAGGCTGTCGAACACACCAGCCTGGGCTGCATCCCTGGCCAGGGCGCTGCCTGTTTGCTTGGCCACCGCATCATCCATGCGGTCCTTCTTCTGCAGGGTCTCGTTCAGCGAGTCGAAGAAGGTGCTGAATCCAGCCAGGGACTTCGACAGGGCCCCGATGTTGTCGACATAGGGGGCGTACTGCGGCTGGTTGACGATGCTCTGCTGCACCACCGGGTTGGGTGATGCCATGGGCCGCGCCAGTTGCGACACCACAGGCGACTGCGCCCGTGCCGGGTTGGGCGGATTGGTGATCTGCAACGCGCCACCCAGCGTGGGGCCTTGGCCTGGTGCGGAGAAGGTGTCGACGATTCGTTGCACGGCCTGCAGGGCCGGTGCTGCAATCTCGTTGGTGCCGATGGGTGCCTGACTGCTGGCATCCGGGATCCCGCCCAACAGGCGTGCCGGGGTGGATCTGTCGGTGTTCCCGTAGGCGGGACCAAGAGAAGGACGGGCCATCGGTTACTAGCTCCTGCCGGGCAGCTTGCCGGTCTTCTGGGCGTATTTGTAGTCGTAGGCGGCGCCCGCCACCTTTGATGCCCCAGTGAGTCCTGTGCTGATGGCCTGCAGCGTGTACGGCGTCTGGTCCACGTAGGCCCGGGACACAGCGCCCTGCGTCACCGTGCCCCGCGTCACCTGCTGCCTGGTGGGCGCCGGTGCGTACATCGGTGCCACGCCACTGCCTGGTGCCAGGGCCTGGCCCTTGATCGGGTCGGTGTACAGCTGCTTGATGTACGGCTGCTCGGATGCCTTGCGTGCGGCGTACTGCGCCTGGCTGCCGCGTTTCTGTTCCTGGATGTCCGCACCCGTGAAGGCCAGGTTGCGGTTGGTGGCGTAGTCGTAGGAAGCCTGCTGCCGGTAGTAGTCCGCCAGTAGGTTCTCCACCGTGTTGCCCGTGCGGCCAGAGGCGCGGACGGTGGCCTTCTCCTGGGCGATCTCCCTGGATGCCTTGCTCTTCTGCTGGGCCGCGGCTTCCTCCTCCTGCATGAACCGAAGGTCAAGCAACCGCAGATCGTTGCTGTAGGCGATGCCAGCCAGCTCAGAGTTGAGCTCCATCACCGACTGCTGCTGCTGTTGACGAGCGGCCTCATAGGCCCGCTGTGATTCCACCTGGGCCTGCTGGTATTCGTAGTTCTGCTGGTTGACTGCCTGCTCGTACTGATACTGCCGCTGCTGTTCAGCCAGCTGGTAGTCGTACTGCAGGTACGAGTTGCGGTAGTCGAACTCCCGCTGCGACACCTGGTTCTGGTACGTGTACTCAGCCATGCGCAGCTGCTCCTGGAACTGATAGTCCATCTGCCGCTGCTGCTCAGCGAACTGGAACTGAGCCTGCTGCTGCTGGATCTGATAGTTGTAGTTGGCCTGAGCCTCTGCAGACTGCCCCTGCTGGACGGAGCTGTAGATACCCAGGCCCGTGCTGAGGACAGAGACGCCAAGGCTAATGGCGGCGATTGTCGCGGGTTCACACATGGCTGTTCACCTGGCAGAACTCAAGAAACAGTCGACCTTCTGCCCCGTAGTTTGGATGCTGGGCGACGAAGGTAAAGCCCATCCACCGGATCCACCTTATGTGGACCTTGTTGCGTGCATCAACGCAGTTGCACAGCACCCGGTAGTTGCAGAGCATTTCCCTCATGTAGGCCTTCCCATGGCGCAGGAACTGTGCGCGGACCGCCTTGTTGAACACCAACTGATCAGTGCCCAGGAGCCACACCCTGCCCACTCCATTCCCGGCAGGCACTGCCCCCCACATCGCCACAGGGGTGCCATCTTTTCGGCAGATGGTCATGCAAGGGCCGCTGGCCATGAAGCAGTACAGCAGGGCGGTGGCAGGGGTCTCGCCAGAGCCCGCCTTGATCTCTGCGACATCAGCCTTCCGCATGTTGGCGGCCACCACCGCAATGTCCTTGGCGATGCTCTTGCGGGTGTACGCGGCGCTCATAGGCGTTCTGTCCGGCTGAAGTACATGCCCTCCCACTCTGCTGACTGGACGCGACAGGGCAGAGGGCTGCTGCTCCTGATCTCCACCTTGGTGTCGATGTTCTGTGCCATCACCGGCACGCGGAACTTGCCAACCATCTGTGACACCTCGCCCAGCAATGCGCCGCTGTCGCCCAGGGTCAGCCCGTTGTACGGGTGCTTCTTGGTGTCGCGGCCACGCGGGGTGACCCACACCTCGAAATGCCCGCTCTTGTCATGGATCAGCGTCCAGGTCCGCATCTGCAACCTGGGCCCACCGATCACAGCGACGCCACCGCCCTGGGGCTGCTCCTTCAAGTACGGGGTGCTGAACTCGTACCGCATCTCGTAGAGCTCGCCCACGAAAAACTTCGCCGTCGTCAGGTCGCCGCGCACCGTGATGGTGTTGCCGGTCTGGCTGATGGGGTAGATCACCTGGCCGGGGGCGATGGTGTTGCCGGTGGCGACGCGGCCCACCACCACCATCTGCGCGGCTGTGTTCCGAGGGTAAGGCAGCGTGATGGTCGACTGGGTGTCCAGGCCGCTGGGGTTGGTGAGCGCCACCGTGCAGCTGGCCTCAGTCGTTTTGCGATCTACCAGCAGCTCGAAGTCGGCCCCGGCATCCACGCTCTCAGGGCGGGCCACCACCTTCTCCAGGTACACCCCATCGGCGTACTCGACCACGGCGTACAGGTCGCTGTCGACGAACTGGATGCCAATGATCGACTTAGCCCCTGATGCCTCCCAGTAAGACCAGGCGCTCTGCAGCTTCTGGTCCCCCTGGAAGAAGAACTTGTACAGGTAGATCCGCTTGGGTTGGCTCTTGGCGATCAGGGCCACTGCCTCCTCCGACACAGAGGCCGTCATCTGCGCCACGTCAGACGGCACAAACCGTGGCACCGCCGACGTCACCTCATCCGATGCAGGTACTGGGCTGGTGGTGTCCGGGAGGAAGTATTCCCGCAGGCCGCCGAACTCCCCTCGAGGGATGGTGAAGAAGATCGTGCGACCTGCCGCCACAGGGTCCACCCCGTCGTACAGCTCGAAGGTGGTCATGGCCGTGATGTTGGCGCTCTTGGGCGTGAGCGGTTGCACGGTCAAAGAGCCACTGTCCAGGCGGAACTGGCCGTGCCTGGAGAACAGCAGCAGCGTGCTGGCAAACGGCACTGCAGCCAGCAGGATGTTCACCTGGTTGCCGCCGCACGTCAGGTCGATGGGGTCGGAGTCCAGGACGGTCTGCACGGTCTCCGGAAAGAACCGCTCGAACTCATCAGCTGCCGACATCACCACGTTCTCGTCGGTCAGCAGGGCCAGCCGGTTGCGGAACACCGTGATGTTGTTGATCGGTGAACCCACGAAGCTGGGGTTGGCTGCACTGGTCTCATCACCTGCAGGCCGCGGCGACCAGTCGAACTGCTTGAACGTGTAGGTGCCGTCGTTGTTGCGCACCAGGACGTGCGGCATGGTTGCCGGGTCCAGCTTGTAGTTGATGCCTGGGCCGACGGTCTCCTTCCACACGCCTGGGCCGAAGCCGCTGCCAGCGTTGGCCTCGAAGGTCAGGTACCAGTCATCGAACTCAGTGGCTGTGCTGCCCTGCACCTTCACGATGAAGCCGTGTGTGGCGATGGTCGGCAGGTCAGTCACGGATCCCGCCGTGTTCTTAATGGGACGAATCGATTGACCGTCGAACCCATCAGTAGCGGCCAGGGTGTAGTCGGCCCCGTCGTCCTTCTGGATGTTGATGATGTAGTCGTTGACCGTGATGGTCCATCCAGCCCCCAGGGCCGTCGCCAGGCTGTTGCGCAGGTTGGTGGCGATGGTTGGGGTGGTGGGCTGGCCCCCGCCCACAGCAGGGGTGGTGTAGGTCACGGTGGTGGCGTTCACCGTGACTGAGTACGTGGTGTTGTACTGAGCGGCCTTCACGAACACCATCGACTTGGTGCCCCAGGTGGGGCTCTTGTCCCCGGCACCGGTCAGCATTGCGGGCACCTTCTCCCGGTTCACGATGAAGGTGTAGTCCGCCACGGATGCCACGCGGAACTGCTTGCTGGGTTCCCCCGTGACGTCCAGGTAGCTGACGCCGTTGGGCGTGGTGACGGTTTTGCTGTTGCCAGCCAGGTCAAACACCTTGATGGCCTGGTCCTGCAGCAAGATCCCCCACCGATTGGCCCCGTCCCGGTCCACTACGGTGAAGAAGGGACGGCCTGAACCTGCAGTGCCGGCAAAGATCTGCTTGAGGTGGTTGAAGGCAGGGCGCTTCTTCAGCCCTTCCACAGGGCTGGGCATGCAGTTCACGACCACCTCGGCCTGAGAGGCCAGGCGCAGCGCTGCAGGCTGCTGACTCACCCCATTGATCAGGTTGGGGATGGTGCTGCTGACGAAGGGCATGGCTTAACGACGCAGGGCCTGCGAGGGGATGTAGCTCAGGTAAGGGCCCGTGATGTTGGGGTTGCCCTGCAGCATGTTGTGGCTCGAGGTGGTTGTCTCGATCTCGTAGAAGGCGGACTTGGCCTCCACCTCCATGCCGTAGTTGACCTGATCCAGGTCCCGGGAGCCGATGATCGACTGCTGCAGCTCGCGGCCTGCAGTCACAGCGATGTACCGGCGGGCATGCTCGGGCAGCTCCTCCCAGTCCAGGCCGTAGGTCACGTCAGCAGTGATGTCCTGGGTGAAGGCGTAGGTCCCACCCTTGCGGTCGTACAGCTTGTCTCCCCGCTGCACGATGTCCAGGCTCGAGTAGTCGTACGGGTTCACCTCCACCCGCAGGGCATTGGCAGGCAGGTTGATCTGATTGCTGATGACATCCCGCAGCAGGGTGCGCTGGTAGTCGGTGTTGAACGACCAGGCCTCGGACTGCAGCTTGCGACTCACGGTCAGGATGGAGTCGGCGGCCTGCTGTGCCAGTCCAAACTGTCCATCCAGGCTGTCGACAGGCGCCTCGCCCATCATCCGCAGCACCAGGTTCACGGCTTCCAGGTAGGTGGTGCGAGTGATGGTCATGGCCTGCTCTCGGGGAAAAGGAAAAGGGGGCCCGTAGGCCCCCACTCAACCGTCAGCTGGTGGCGGTGTAAATCTCAACGGCGCAGTCAGGGCGCAGCACGCCGCTGCCCAGGGCCATCGAGCCGACCATGAAGGTTCCCTGCCAGAGGGCATGGATGTCGGAGCCGGTCTGCTCCATCTTCAGGTCCATCAGCTTCACGGTACCCACGGCCTGCTTGTTGAAGACAAGCGACACGCAGTCGGTGAAGTTGCCGCTGTAGTCGTTGTTCTCCCCGGTGGCCGCAGAGCGGTTAGTGGTGGGGAGGTGGTTCGACTTCAGGATGGTGATGCCCGCCACCTTCAGCACGGTGCCGTCGGCGTAGGCGCCAGCGCCACCCCAGTCACGGTTGATGACGTTGGTCTCCTGGACGAGCTTGTAATACTCCGCGGGAGCAAGCACGCAGTAGCGGTCGTTCTCGGGGAGGTTGTTCTCGTCCATCTTCTGGGCTGCGCTGAACATCGCAGTGGCCAGCTGGGCGCCAGTGATTGCAGTCTTGGAGGCTGCAACGATCTTGATGCGGGTGCCGCCAGGCAGGTCGGTGTTGAAGTTGGTGGCAGTGCGGGCTGCCTTAGCCAGCATCGCTGCGATGTTTTGGTCGAAGCGATAGGCCAGGGCGTTGCCCATCTCGGTGCTGTACTGCGACCGCACGTCGTAGTGATTCTTGGCTTCATCGATGTCAGCGACGAAGACATTGCTCACCAGCTTGTCATCGATGTTGATGACAGCTTCAGCGTGCTTCACCTGGTTCCCGGTCAGCATGGTGCCGGGAGTGTGGTACGAAGTGCTGGTCAGGCCGATGATCGGGAACTGTGCACTTTTGCCGGAGCTGATAGTCCGAACAGTGTGCAGGGCCTCGAAGATCGTGCTCTTGCGGAACGCAGTCAGAACCTCGCCCCCGAAGATTTTCAGGAACAGGGCGTTATCGCCAGCGAACGAACCGCCGCCAGCATTGTTGATTAAGCCAAGACGCGAAGCGTCAAAGTTGGGGGCAGCCATGATGGGCTCCTAGGGAAGTTGGGTTGTTGCCCCGACCTCGCCTCCTTCCGCTGGGGGTGTCCTCCGCAGAGGGCCGTCGCTTCCGCGAGAAGGTCTAGGTGCTCGAAGTGTAGGCACCTGATCCACAAAGAAAAAAGCCCCGGACTTTGGGACCGGGGCCGACGTGCTTTCTGTGCACAGACGTTACATGATGCTGGACTGCTTGAGTTTCTCTTCCACCTTCCTGCGGTATGCAGAATCCGACTGGTACCTGGGGTCCGACATCGCAGCCACCAACTGAGCCGTCGACTCGAACTTCTCCCCGCCGGTCTTGGGCGCCTTGCCGCCGATCAGCTTGGGCTCACGACCCTCGGCAGCAGTGAACTTGGCATGCAGGCCAGCGATGGCCAGCTTCGCCACGTTTAGCGGCTGAGTGTTCACCACCTGGTTGAAGGCGTCCTGCTCCTCCTTGGGCAGGTTGTTGCCGGCCCACTGGATCATGGCGTTGTACTGCGCCTCACCGCCGTACTCCTCCTTGATGGCAGTGATCTCCTTGACGGTGAGCTGACTGTCCTGGGCGGCCTTGTAGTTCAGGCCAGCCAGGTAAGCATCCACCATGTCCCGGGTGAAGCCAGCCTCTTCGAGTTGGCCATAGTCACCCTCCTCGAGCTTGCCGCCTTGGGCGAACCGATCAGCCATCGACGTGAAGTCAATGTTCGACTCCTCCAATCGAGAGCCGATGAAGTCGCCGTAGATCTCCCGGGCATTGCTGGCCGGTGCCTCCGCCTCGTCGTTGGGTTCCTCTGCCTCTGGCTGATCATTGGCATCAGCTTCTGCTGCAGCAGGCGGCTTGGTCCCCTGGCCCAGCTTGGACTGCAGCTCCTTGTACGCCTTCTCCAGCTCCTCGACTGACTTGTACTTGCCAGCCAGCAGTTGATCTTCTGAGCCAGGCTGCTGCTCCAGGGCCTGCAGCATCTCCTGGTTCTCAGGCGACAGGGCAGGGGATTGCTCTTGGACGATGGTGATTGCTTCGGGCATGGTGGGTGGTTACTTGATGGTGATAGTGCCATCCTTGTCGGTGGTCACGACAGGGATGGGTGCGGGTGCAGCCGGCTCCTTGCGCTCTACCTTCCCGATCACGATGTCTTCGGAAGGGCCGTGCTCGGGCACGCCGGACTCCTTGTTGATCACGGAGATCGGATCAGGCTGGGAGCTGTTCTCCTTCTGGGCTGTTGAGCGGGGCATCGATCACTCCTCCTTCGGCAAGTTGTCGTTGGACGTATCCATCGGCCAGTTTGGCTGCGGCCGGTGACTTGATGCCAGCCTGCATCATTTCTTGCTGCTGTTGCTGTTGCATCATCTGCTGCACAGCTTCCTCTTCAGCCTGCAGTTCCTCGGCTGACTTCACCAGATTGGTGGTGTCGATGGACTCCGACGCAGCCAGGCGCATCAGAGCCTCGGACACGTTGATGTACTTGGCCGTGGCCTCTGCGCCCAGGGCCTGGTTCACCACGGTGAGGAAGTCGACCAGCTTGTTGCGGTCGTCGCCGCGGCCAATGGCTTCGAGTCCGGTGACCGGCTTGGGGCTGACGACAGACTTGCCGTCCACCTTGGGGAAGGCAGCCAGCTTGCGTTGCTTGCGCATCAAGTGCATCAGCCTGCGCACCAAGGGCAGCTGCAGTTCCTGGGTCAGGATGGAGTACAGGCCGCCGACACCAGCCTCCAGTTCCTGTGACATGTAGCGGATCTCCTCCGCGGTCACTCGTTCACCTGGTCGCTGGATGGCGGTGTTCAGCAGGAAGGCGAACTGCAGGCGCTCCTCAATCCGCTGGATCATCTGCATCACGATGTTGAAGTCCTGCCCCTTCTGGGACTGGATCACTGTGACGTCGTTGGCATTGCCCTGAACGATGGCCCCGTTGGGTGCGTTCTGCAGGGTGCGTGGCCTGGTGGTGCCGTTGGGGTTGACCAGGAACAGGATCTTGGCGGCAGCAGCAGAGCCCTCGAGCATGGCCCGGTACAGGCCCTCGAGTGCAATCAGGTCGCCGTAATACTCCTCGACGTAGCCCCTGCCGTACTCTTCACCATCCACACGGTTGAACCGCAGGGGAATCCAAGGCGACACGTCGGCATCGCACTGGCCATGGGTGCCAGGGATCTCCTTACCCATGGCTTCCTGGTACCAGTGGCACTTGCCGTGCTCGAACTCGACGCAGGTGTAGAGCTTGATGGACTTCTTGCCGGGGTCTGCCTCGTACTCCTCGCCCTGGTCGACCCACACCTCATTGAGGAAGTCATCAGGCAGGGCTTCGGGGTAGACCTCCTCCTCCACCAGGATCTGCACCACGTTCCCCATCGGGTCACGCACCAGGCAGAACCTGTTGAAGTGGATCACCTTGACGCCATCGGCATCCACGTACAGCAGGACGTTGCCGCCCACCAGCAGGTGCTTGAAGGCTTCGTGCATCGAGGCCCTGCCGTTGGCAGTCTCGAACACTGACATCACTGCATGCTCGACCTTGACCAGGGCGGCATCCAGTTCGGACTTCACCTCCGGCCCTTGCTCTGCAACACGCAGTGCCAGGTCGTCCACCTCCAACTTGAAGAAGGCGGAGTTGGGAGGGAACAGGGTGATGAGCAGCTTGCTGGCCAGGTAGTTACAGCCGCGTGCGCCCAGGGATTGGTAGGGGGTACGCAGGCTGCCCTTCTCAGTGCCGCCCTCGTCAGGGATCAGACCAGGGATGGTGACCTTGCTGCAGTCCCGGGCCCGCTGCAGGAACGCATTGCGATCTGTCGACAGCTGGCCGTACCGGGCGGCTGCCTTGCCCTGTTCGCCATCCTCGCTGTAGGGCTTGGATTGCCGGTCGACGCTGGCGGTGAGGTTCAGTTCCACTGGCTATCAAGCGCCGGGGATGGACAAGCTGGTGCCACCGCCACCGGCCAGGCCCATGGCGTCAGTGCGGAACCGACGACGGCCGCGGCCCGTGGCCCTGACTTGCGGGGCAATCTCGAGAGAGGGCTTGGTGTCAGTGGCGCTGGGGTTGGGTGCTGGGGCAGGAGGCGCCTCGGCAATCCGCTTCTGTTCTGCAGCACGGGCAGCTGCTTCAGCCCTGGATTGTTCCAACTGTGCCCGCTGTTCAGCAGCTGCCGCCTCTTGGGCAGAGCGAAAGTCAGCCTGCTGCCTGGCGCTGGACTCTTGCTGGGCGCGGATGGCCTCAGCCTGGGCGGCACGTTGTGCGTTCATCTGCACCTCGTACTGCTGGCGGGCAGCCTCTTGTGCAGCACGCTGATCAGCCATCATCCGCTCCATGGCGGCCTGCTGCTGGGCTGCCTGCTCACGGGCTGCCTGCTCGGCACGGGTCTGAGCCGCGGCTTGATCACGCTTGGCTTGCTCTGCTTGGTGCTGAGCCGCCCGCCCGCCTCCACACATGGTTAATCCTCCTGCTGTTGCTCAAGATAAACGGCCTGCAACATGCGCACCACGGAGCGTGATCCGACGTACATCCAAATCTCTCTGTCTGAAGCGTTGATGTCTGGGCACTTCTCGGGGAATAGCTCCTCGAGCTTCTTCACCAGAGCCTCATCAACAGGTGGGAACAGGTCGTCATCCATTGGCTTTCATCGCAGGGTCAGCATCGGGATCCCACAGGTGGACAGTCCCGGCATGGAAGTCATAGTCCCCGTACCGCAGGATGCGAGCCAGGCGTGCATTCAGCAGTGCGTCCTTGAAGGTCAGACCCTCCTTGCGGTAGGCGGCCACCACCTTCTCCCACATGTCCGGCAGAGTGCCGGCTTCACCCAGGATCTTGGCGGCCTTGGCTGGGCCCACGCCCTTGATGCCGGGGTAGTTGTCGGTCGAGTCACCTGTAAGGGCCTGTGTCATCCACACCCTGTTGGCCTGGGCGGGATGGATAGTCTCCACCTCGTCGCCGGCAAGGAGTGAGCACGGGACTGTGCGCATGTCCTTGTCGATGGACACGATGATCGGATCCTTGTACAGGCCACTGGTGGCGAGCAGGGCCATGGTGTCGTCAGCTTCCAGGCCGACGCAGGTGCGGCTTTCGTATTGCTCAGCTGTCCACTTGCGGATGTCCCGCAGGCCCAGGGGTTTGCGCTTGCCAATGCGGTTGGCCTTGTACTCGGAGTGCAGTTCGTGCCGGAAGGTGGGGTAGTCCGAGAAGCACATCACCACGTCGTTGTGTCCGCTGACCTCACGCCAGTAGGACAGGCGCATGGTGATGTAGTCCTTCACGTCTGCCTGCTCGAGGTGAAGGGTGTTGATCCATTCATCCCAGCGGATGTCGCATTCACATGCGGCGCAACCGGCATAGATCAGGTGGTCGGCGTCGATGAGCAGAGTCATTCGTTGATCCAGTTGAGGGCGAGGGCGATGGCGGGGAACTTGGCCGCAAAGGCAGAGCGGCACTGCTTAGCGATGAGGCGGTGCTCCAGCTGTGTCTCGGGTCCACAGCGCAGCTCGATGTAGTGGATCCAGCTGCGCAGGGTGCCATGCATGTACAGCGTGGTCGGGGTGCAGAGCGGCAGGATGCGGCGTGCTGTCTCCTTGGCCACGCCGGCGGCGAGCATGTCCTGGTAGGTGAGGTACATGTTGCGGATCAGTACAGCGGCCTGCGTGCTGAACCGCTGCTTCAGCTCCTCGGGTAGATCGTCGTGACTGGACTGCCGGTTCTTTGAGTCCTGCCTGCGGAACGCGGGGATCTCAGCCAATGCAGTTTGTGCATAGCGGGTGCTGAACTCCTGGAAGGAGAACGACCTGTGTCGCAGGCACTGGGCAGCAATGTCCCGCTCGGTCTCGATCTTCAGGCACAGGCTGGCCATCTCGAATGGGGACCAGTGCTTGTGCTTAATCAGGTAGCTGATCAGCCGGGGCGCAGTGTCGGGGTTGCCCTGGTTGGCTGGGTTGCTGACCCGGGCCATGTCGACGATGAGGCCCTCGGCATCAGGGGTGCAGTGGATGAAGGTGACAGTCATGCGGGGTTGAAGGAGATGCGCTTGTAGTCGCTCTTGAGGGCAAGGCCAGTAAGGCCCTCGGAATCTCTGGTGTGGTTCAGGGCATAGGGGGGAAGGGGCACCTCCACCGTGTACCAGCCGTGGCCACAGACCCGGCACTTCTTCCGGCGGATGGTGGTACTGCTGCCGTCCTGCCTGGTCATGCCAGTGCGGATCAGGGTGCTATCGCATTCGGGGCACTTCATCAGGTTCCGAAGTAGGTGGACATGGGTACGACCAGCCGGCCTGTGTCTTGGTCGTAGAGGAGCTTGTCGACCAGGCCGGTCTGGCCGCTGAAGCGGTTCTTGAGGACACGCAGCTGGAGCTCGTTGCGTTCAGCAGGGTCGCCCTGCTGGTTGCGCTCGGCACCGATGCAGATGTCCGACAGCTGCGCAATGGCGTGGCTGCCCCTCAGCTGGGAGAGGGATGTCTGTGCCCCTTCCTCGTGGCCGCGGCCTTCCGGTCGCTTGAGGTGGGACACCAGGATCAGGCCGACACCTGTCTGCTCCACCAGCTGGCGCAGCTTGGTGCAGGTGACGTCGATGGCACGGCGCTCGTCCAGGTCAGAGAGGCCACTGATCACGATGGTCAAGTGATCGAGCACCACCATGTCGGCACCTTCGCCATCGGCCAGGTACCGGATCTTGTTGATCAGGTGGTCGGGGTCCATCGAACCGAAGTGGTCGTACAGGAAGCAGCGACCGGTGCCGAACACACGGTCGAAGCCATCCCGCATCTCCTCCTGTGTGACCAGGTTGGGGTCCAGGTGGATGGGCTTGCCCAGCTCGAGGCCCACGATCCCCTGCATGGTCCGCTGGATGGATTCCTCAAGGGCGATGTAGCCCACCTTCAACCCGTTGCGCAGGAAGTGGTGGGCGATGTGCCTGCAGATGGATGACTTGCCGACACCGGAGCCGGCGGCCAGCGTCGTCATCTCCCCCTTGCGGAAGCCAAGGGTCATGCGATCCAGTTGCGGCCAGGGGTAGTTGCACACAGCGGTGGCACCGGGGCGGACCAGCTCATCCCACAGCTCGCTGGCGTTGACGATGCCATCAGGCCTGGATGGTGTGGCCTTCCACAGCAGGTCGCGGAGCTTGTCGCCCTCGCCTGCCTGGAGCATCTCGTTGGCGTCCTTGCGTGGCAGGTGGCAGATGGCCACCTTGCCCAGGGGTAGGACTGCCAGTGAATCCTCGGCGGCCTGGCGACCAGGCTCGTCGTTGTCAAAGCACAGGACAATGCGGCTGAACTGGCCCAGCCATTCGGCATTGGCGGCCAGGTACTTCTTGGCGGACTGCGCACCGTTGGGCAGGGACACCACGGGGAACTTGTTGCCCTGCACCTGCGAGACCGACATGCAGTCGATCTCACCCTCGGTCACCACGCAGAACAGGTTGCTGCCGCCGCCGTGGCCCTGGCGCCAGAGGTGCTGGCCCCAGAGCTGCATGTTGCTGGTATCACCCAGCCAGCGGAACTTCTTGTCGGGGTATCGCAGGTGCTGAGCCACCCGATCTCCCTTCTTGTTCCGGTACTCAGCGACCTGGACGGTGGCGCCCTGGTGCATGGAGTAGCCGTAGTTGAACAGCTTGCAGGTGTCGAGGCTGATGCCCCTCTTCTCCAGTGGCTTGAGCTCTAGGAAGTCGAGAAGCGGCGTCGGTGGTGGCGCCATGGGTTGGATCCGTGGTGGGTGTGGGTCCTTCTTCGGCTGCTCTTGGTAGCCGCAGCCAAAGCAATGGAGATGGCCGTCGTCAAAGCGGGCGGCGTTGTCCTTGCTGTTGCACTCGGGACAGGGCTCGTGCTTCAGAAACTTGCTGGGCATGCGAACCAGGTGGTGGGTATGTGGCCTTCGCACCAGAGAAACCCATGCCGCTCGGCCCACTGCCAGTAGGTCAGGGCCTTGGGCGCACGGGATAGGCGCACGTCGGCGTTCTGGAAGCAGAGTCGGATGTCAAGCTCCGGGTGCTGCGCCTTGACGGCCAACATCTTGCGACGGTCCTCGGGCGGGAAGTGCCCTTTGGTCTCAACCACCACCCCGTTGGGCAGACAGAAGTCCGGGGTGTATGTGGCTTCAATCCGGTAGAGAAGGGCCTGCTCCTCGTAGTTGAAGGGAAGGCCCCGCTTCTTCAATGAAGCAGCGACTGCTGCCTCGAACTTGGAGCGGTACTCAGAAGTCCGGAACATCTTCTGGGATGCTGGCGGTCGAGTCCCAGGGCACGGCTTCGCTGCTGACGCCCGGTGTCCAGCCTTCCTCCTGCCCGAATCCGAAGCTCTCGGCACTGCCGCCACCCTCCACCAGGTCGATGATCTGGACCGCACGCAGTCTGAGCGTGATGCCAGCACCGATGGCAGCTTGATAGAAGGGGCAGGCATCGAAGGAGATGCGACCCGTCGTGCCCGACCACATGCCCTTGATAGTGTCGCGGTCCTTGATGACACCACCCCGTGCATCGAACAGGGCAGGAGCAGCAGACCATGCACGGCCATCACGGTCGATGCCCTTGGCTTTCATCTTGCTCTTGACCACGAAGTACGGGGTGCTGTCGATCTCCTCGTACCCATAGGGCAGATCGGACAGCTTGAACTTCTGGGTGGGGGCCTGTGCCTTCAGTGATTCCTTGTGCCTGGCCAGCAGGTCGTCCAGTTGACCGGCCACTGCATCAGCGGCAGTGGGGTCGAGCAGTCCGACGATCTTGTACACACCCTCAGGGTTGAACTTTGTCTCAGGTTCAATGAGCTTGGGATACTGAAACTTGCAGACAGGAGTGGTGACACGAACCTTGTCGATGAGATTGAAGATGCTCATGTGATGAAGTAGTTGGCGTTGCGGACGTGGTTGACATCCAGCCCGCCCAATGTAGGGCGAGCGGATAGTTTCTGTAGCACATCTGGGGGCAGCTGTTGCAGAAGTTCATCTGCCAGCAGCGTGAACCAGTCGGTGGAGTACAGGTCAGCGAAGGAGTTGCGGACACAATCCCTCACCGTCTCCATCTCAGCGGCAGTCGTGGCGAAGCAGTCGTGGATCCCTCCCAAATTGCGCACCCCAGCGTGGAATGCAGTGATCGTGGCGAACGCCATGTGGCTGGCGTCCAGCGAGTGGATGACGTTAGGGCTGAGGCCATTGCCCATCCGCTTGGGGTTGAGCCCCTTGGGGATGTGGTTGGTGAGCAGCTCCATCGGCACAGACGACAGGTGGTACAGGCGGATGCGTGTACCCGTGAAGTCCATGTACTTGTGGTGGACGTGCAGCCCTGATGGCGACGTCCAGTGCAGGTCGATGCCTGCCTCCCCTGCCAGCTGGCCCACCCTCTTCAGCCAGGTCATGGCCTCCTTGGCCGGGGCGATCAGCTTGCTGGTCTCCCGGTACAGGATCGTGGCCATGTAGTGCATAGCTGCCATGGCCCCCTTCTTGAAGCACCAGCCATCGCTGCCATAGAGCTCGAGCGTGCGCTCGAAGGCCCACTGCTGGCAGAAGTGGAACACCGCCTGGCGGGTGGCTGAGTAGGGCAGGGTCATCACCACCGGCTTGGCCAGGGTGCGATCAGGCTGCAGCTGCAACCAGCTCTGGGCATGCGGGTCACCAGCTGCTGCGTCGTTGCGCAATAGCTCGAGCACCTGGGCCAGCACTGCGGTGTAGATGTCCTGCGGTGTCTCGCTGGACTTCAGGTTCACCAGCTCTGCCATCTCCTCACTGCGCAGCAATGCGGCGTAGTGCTGGATTCCGCTGCAGGTGCAGTCCAGAACGACAGGCAGGTGGCTGATGTAGCCGTAGCCATGGGCGCTGAACTGCTGGTACTCACGGCAGAAAGCGAGGAACTGCCAGGGGTCGGAAGCCTTGGTCCACCAGTCGGCATAGCCCCATGGGTCACGGCCTGCCGCCTCGATCTGCAGCTGGTGCTGATGCACCCAGTCCAGTCGGGCCTGCCAGGTCAGCTTGCTGTGGCCGAACAGGTTGGCGCCATGCACCCGCAGCCAGTCGGCCTCCCGCTCGGTGCGGATGGGCGTGCCATTGGCGAACAGCAGCAGGCCACGGCCCACGTCGTTGCCCTGTGGGTTCACGAACGGGGGTCGGTAGTAATACCTACCCCTGAAATCCAACTGCATGGGGAAGTACATGGCTGGCTCCTCGAGGAACCGGCGTGCAATCCACAGCTGCTTGGCCGTCACGATGCGGCGGTTACGACTGCGGTCGTTCTGTTCATGCAGCTGCCTGGCGTTGAACTTCCAGGCCGCCACGTCGGGGTGGTCATCAGGCAGGTGCTTGGGATAGGGCGGGATCTCGTACCCCTCCCGTGGCAGCAGGCACCCGATGCCCAGGCTCTTGTCCCATGCGTGCTGCACCTGCTCGAGCAGCCAGCCGTTGATCCGATAGGCGACCGTCTGCTGCAAGTTGGCAGCCACAACGAAGGCCTCGTCCCCGGTGCAGTGCTCGGCTGCCTCTTCGTTCCCGCTCTTGAGCAGGGTGTTGAAGGGAACCTCAGTGAAGTAGCCCCCCTCGTATGGGTTCAGCCAGTCCCTGGGCGGCAGCACCATGGGCAGGGAGAAGGGACACAGCGCCTTCTGTGTCTCCTCCACCTGGCGGATCCATTCCATGCAGGCCTGCGTGGCACGCACGCACTTCACCCTGCGGCCGGTGCCGGAGTCGAGGAACAGCTCGATCAGTCCGGTGTGCTCGGCCACCAGGTGGATGAGGAACACGCCAGTCGACAGCCGCTCCTGTGGAGTCCAGGCCACGGTGTTCTGCATGCGACGCACGTCGGCCTGCTTGTGGGTCAGGCGACCACGCACCTTGGCGTGGTGCTTGCGCTCCCACACGGTGGCCCGGGCCAGCATGGTCTCCATCCACAGCATGTCTGCCAGGTGGTAGGCCAGGGCATGCAGCTTGGTGGTGTGGGTGATCTGGTCGAGCACCACCCGGGCAGCAGTGGCCGCGGCCTTCTTGGGTGACAGCTGCAGCAGCGGGCCCAGGTAGGCATAGGTCCGGCCTGCCTTGCCCTGCTCCATCTGGCGGCGGTGATGGGCCAGCACGCCCACCACCTTGTCGACACCCACTGCAGTCAGGGCCTCCCCGTACTTGGAGAGGGACTCCATGCGTGCAGCCCTGCGGTTGTTGGTGATCAGCTCCTGTCGATCAGCCCCCAGCTGGAACATCTCAGCCTCGAGGGCCAGCTGATCAGCCTCCTCTCGGCAACAAGATGGAGATGGGGACGCGCGGATCACGTCCGATTGGTTGGTCATTCCCGTGGAAAATCATGGAGTTAGGGAATGACGAGAGGTTCAGTGGAGCCCGGGTCTCATAATCCGTTGGTGCCGGGTTCGACTCCCGGGGGGCCCACCAAAACTCCCGCCGAATCAGGCACTTAGCTGTGCCCACTTTTTACACAGTGACCCGCTCCGCAACAGATGTTGCAGACGTCGCAACATGCTGCGCATGGGGGATGACGGTCCCCTGGAGCACGTTGATCGCATCACGCAGTTCACGCTGCGACAGGTGTGCGTACTTCTCAGTCACCTGGATGGAGCTGTGACCAAGGATCTTCTGCACCACGTACAGGCTGACGCCTGACTGCACCAGGCGGGTGGCGCAGGTGTGGCGCAGTGCATGGGGTACGAACTGGTCGTCATCGTCCAGCCCCATTGCAGAGCGGGCACGGTCCCAGTAGTACCGCAGGGTCTCGCGGGTCAGGTTGAAGAACACCAGGCCCCGGCTGGCAGCACACCGTCCAGACACGATGTCCCGCACCCTGGTGGTCATCGGCACTGAGCGGGGCAGGTCGCCCTTGTTCTGCCAGATGGAGATGATGTTCTCCCGCAGGTCCACGTCCTTCACCTGCAGGGCCAGCAGTTCACCGACCCTCATGCCTGTGTCGAGCAGGACAGTGATGGCCTCGAGCACAGGGGCCTGCTTCCACTGGATCATCAGGCTGGCCAGCAGCTGCTCCTCCTCCTGCGTCAGGTACCGGATCCGGTGAGTGGGTTCCGGTTGACGGATCAGGCGTGGCTTCTTGATGCAGCCGCCCCGCTCCTCGGCATCAGTGAACATGGCCGACAGGCTGGCCAGCTTGCGGTTGATGGTGCCCGAGCTGTTGCCCTTCTTGCGCAGGTGCTTGACGAACTCATCGATGTCACCGACCTGGATGGAATCCAGGGTGCGATCACCGCCGAAGAACGACACAGCATCCCGTGCATTGCGGGCTGCCTTCACTTCGTTCTTGGTGTCCCGCCACCGCATCTCCAGCGTGGTGTCGTAGGCCTTCTTCAGGGTCCAGCTGCCAGGGTTGGCCGCGGCCTCCCGCTTGATCACTGCGCCCCGCATCTCGGCCTCGATCTGAAGCCGACCGACCACGGCCTCCTCGTGGGATTTGTACGTGGCAGTGCGGCGCTCGCCCTGCACGGTGACATCAACCAGGTAGCTGGCACCACGTTTCCTGATGCCATCTCGCGTTCTGTTACTCATCGCTTTGTCTCTTAGTCGTTAGCTGCCCTACTGGGAGGCGTACTTTCCAGTCACACCTTGACTGTGCGGTAACGATAGACATTATGACTCCAGGACTAGGAGACACAGGCCCGTTAGTTTACATTTACTCGTTGCGTTTGCGCCACGCAGCCAGCCATCCCAGCTTGACCAAGGCCTTGCTTGGCTCAGAGAACTCGTGCTCAAAGGTGGCCAGCCATTCCTCAAAAGCCTTGTCTCGCAGGACTTTCGGGTCCTCCTGTTCTATCGGTGGGTTGGATGGGCAGTATGTCCAGTGCGTTGATTCGCTGTACAAAGGGTGAGTCCAGGCGCTCGAGTGCCATCCAAACTTGGGGTGGAAGTACAGCACCTTGCCCTGGTCGTTCGCATCAGCGTGCTCCGGCTTGGTGCGGCGCAGGTCGTAGACGTTCTCTGGTAAATCCATGATGTGTGGTGGGTGATTGTTGGTGGGTCAGGCCTTGCCGATCACTTCAATCGACACGGCCTGGGGGTAGCGATTGCCTGCAAACTTGGCAGCCTCTCGCTTATTTGCTGCACGGATCAGCTCCTTCATCGGCTTGTTGCCGGGGAACACGACGAGCACCCGGTACAGGGGCACATCCTTGCTGGTTCGGCTGATGCCTTCACCCAGGTTGGGTGCGCTCTCCTCATTCCAGTGCAGCGTGAAGCTGCAGTCCCTGCCTCTCTTCACCAGCCCTGCTCCGCATACTTCTGATGCAGGCCGGTGTACGTGCCCTTGAGCGGGTGCCCATTGGGCAGGTGCTTGCGTCCATCGAGAAAGTACAGCCGGTCAAGGCGCTCCATGCGGGCCTCGTCTTCCTTTCTCCATTCAGGCTGGTAGGTCATGGGTCCTCAGAAGGGCGAGCCATCCTTGCGCAGCTGCTCGGAAATGAGCAGTGCATACCCGGCGATGTCATCCCAGTGGTCGCAGTGATTGGGGTCGCCAGCCACCACGCGTCCGATCTTGTGGAAGATCATGTCGACTGCCTCCTGCATGGAGTAGTTCAGCTCACGGCCCTGGTCCAGCATGTGCTGGTTCAACACAGCCTTCAGTTCCTGGGTGACGGTGGCGTGGATCTCGAATGCGCCGTGCGTTTTCTCACGCTCGGCCAACACGTTCTTGATGTCAGTCATGCTGCTTCCTTGGGTGGTTGGTTGAGGAATCGTTGAGCCTGCTGCCGATCCCGCCTGCCACGTTCAGTGAGGGTGAATCCGCCACTGGATGGACGCACCAGGCTGGCCTGCTGCAGGATCTTCAGCTGTTCGTTGGTCGCATCCACGTACCAGTCCTGATCCCTGGTGAGGAACTTGGTGCGGCACTTGTCCATCAGGGCATTGCGATCAAGGGGCAGGGGATAGCTGCCGTACATGGCAGTCAGCAGCTCACTGCGCAGCACTGCCATCGCATGCGTGTCACTCATCTGCCTGCTCCTGCTTGGGGTGGTACACGCACATGCCGCTGTCCTGCTGGGCCTGCAGCTTCGTGTAGTAGTCCGCAATCTCAGCCTCCTCGTTGCCGGGTTCGGCCAACACATTGAGTGCATGCCGGGCCCAGGCCGCGGCGATCACGGCTGCCTGGTTGTTGGGCTGGACGCCGTAGCTGTCCTGCCACCAGTCTCGATACAGCTGCATCAGTTGCAGCTCACTTGGTTCGGTGTTCATAGGTAGAAGGAGGGTGAGTGATGGTCGGGCTCATCATGTGAGCCACTGCACCCAGGGACCACACGACGATGGCCCAGGTGCACAGATCAGAAATGCTCTTGTTCATCGAGGTCATCAAACACGGTGCGAGCGTGGCCACACAGCTCTCTGTCTTGCTCGGGGGTCCATCGCCGGGCCAGCTGCCGGAGGTCGGCGGCTAGGTCCGGGTGGCCAGCTGCGAACAGTCGGACTGATGCCTTGATCAATAGGCGGTTGGGTTGCTGCATGGTGGGTGATTGGCGGGGCCAGCATGCCGCCCCCAATGGGAGCGGCGCTGGCCTTGTTGTGTTTTGTCAGGTCTGCCAGCCCCACTCCTCGCCGTCGCGGATTGCTTCGGCAATGGAGAGGACGTCTAGCCTTGCCGCCTCTTCATACCAGGCGCGGTAGGCGTCCAGCTCGGGGCGGTTGCTGCATCGCAGGCAGTGGGCCGACGTGGTGTCGATCTCACCGCAGTAAAGGGAGCGGCAGAGCAGCGGGTACTGCATGGTTCTTTGGTTGTGGTGGGTGCGCTGGTGAGCCCAGCAGAGAGGGGCCGGAGCCCCTCAGTGATGGGGTCAAGCCTCACCTACCCGCCCTGGTGGGCGGGAGCGGCGAGGTCAGGGTGCAGGCCTGGCGTAGGGCTGCGTACCGGTGTGGGTCACCGGCTGGGATACCAGCTCGTGTAGAGCTGATGTCCAGAGAAAGGCTGACCCTGCAATCAGGATCAGCCCCATCAGAGAGCGGCTCAGCATCAGATGCCCTCCTGGTAGAGCCAGTCCCGAACGTCGTTCGGGTGGGTAGCCCAGGCCTCGAGGGCAGCAGCCAGCATCGAGCACTCCAGGTAGCCGCAGGGCATGGCCCATAGGGCGCCGTCCTGCTCCAGGTTGCCGGTGAGGCTGAGGAACTTGGCGAAGGTGCTCGGCTGGCGGTTGTCTTCGTTGTCCGCCCAATCCCGCAGCCTCTCGACTGCGTAGAGGGCGTCTTCAACGGTGAGCCACTCTTGTTCTTTGGTTGTCATGGTGCAGATGTGGTGGGTATCGCTACCGGTGAGGGCAGCAGGGAAGGGCCGAAGCCCCTCCGGGATGCCGTCAATAACCCAGCCAGGTGAGCACTGCCTCAGCGTTGTAGACCGCCTGGAAGCCGTGGGCTTCGCAGTCATCTACCCAGCTGCGCAAGGTCTCGCCGTGGCCGTGGAGGATCGCCTCCAGGTCGCCCAGGCTGTAGCGCCCGGTGCGGCCTGCCCAGCTGAGCAGTGCCGCCTTGCTGTCCTGTAGCTCCTCTGCCACCTCCGCGGGATCGGTGACCCCGTATTCAGTGAGCAGGCGGGCGGCAGGCGCCATGGTTGCGCTTGTCATCACAGCAGCTCCAGCACAGCCACCAGGCCCAGGAGGGCGAGGAGGATGGCCTGGCGCTGCTGCAGGTCGCGGATGCGGTCGGCCTGGTAGTCGGCCAGCTCGCATGCCGCGGTGAGCACCTCCGCTTTGGAGGTGCGCTCGGTGATCTGCATTTGTCTAGGTGCGGGATCCGCTCACCTACCGGCACTGGCGGGCCGGAGCGGCGGCGGTGTGGTGGGTAGGCCTGGCTCTCGCCCTGCCTGCATCCACCCTAGCCACTACTGCTGGGGGCTGGGGATGGTGGGCCTGCCGGATTGTCGCAATCCGTTACATCCGGGGATGGTGCGCCCCTGTGCCCCCAGAGCCTGCCCCTGTCACCCGCCTGCGGCGCTCACCCAGGGCTCGCCTCTGTAGCCCCTCCCCGGGCCTCCTGGGCCCCTCTGGTGAGCCGGGGCGTTTCGGGGTCGATTGGGGTTGGTTTCGGTTGGGGCGGTGCACATTGCCCAGGCTCGTGGGAATGAGAACCATTCTCACGGGAGGCCTCAGGGCCCACCCCCTGCGGGGCCACCCCCTGCCCACCCCTGGGGATCTGTAGTCCCTTGTGGTGCCAGTGGCCACGCGGGCTCCCGGGCAGGTGTTGCGGGAAGCCGTTGCAGGGGGCACCCCGCCCCCCTGCCATGAGCGCCCGGCAGGAGCCCCCATGGGGGGTGACGGCCAGCAGGGGGAGAGGCGTAAGCCCCTCACATCCGGGCACCAAAAATCGGCCCTAGTTGCCTTTGGGCTTTTTCTGGCGAAGCCCCTCACGTTTTTCCACCAAAAATTGCCCCCCCAGCCCTTCCTGCGCCGAGGCTCACCCCCCTTGTACTTAGTTGAGCTCTGTCTCTTTGGCTGTGTGGCTGTTAACTGTTGAGGTCCTGGGCCGCCAGGCCCTCTTACGACGTGGTGTGTGTGGGCTACTTAGGTGAACCCAAGTGAACCAGGTATTGGGATATTGGGGAGAACTAAGTACCTAGGAAGGAGTAATCCTTAGTACCCATAGTTCAAGGGGGTTAGAGCCCTACGGGGGTAATCCTGTACCGCTGCAGCAGAGCTGCAGCTATTACCTAGGTGAACCTGGGTAATCCTTAGTACACCTGGGGTTCCCCTCCCCCCTGCCCCCCTCCCCGGGGGCCTGTATCTCTATTCCGCAGTACAGGTGTTCTTGTCCCTGGTGAGTGTGGATGGGGAGTGGCGGGCTACAGTTCTCGCGGTGCCTGTGGTGGGTGCCCAACGGGATTAGGGCTCTGGCCTTGGTCCCTAGACTTCGGAGACAGCAGGAGGCCTCATGGCCCGTGACATCAACGACCAGCTGGCTGACCTGCATTCCGGCCTGGCTGAGCATCTGAAAGCCAAGCTGGATGACGGCACGATCAGCGGCAGTGAGCTCTCCGTGCTGCGGCAGTTCCTGAAGGACAACCAGGTGAGTGCTCAGCCGGTGGAGGGCACGCCGTTTGGGGACCTGGTGTCATCCCTGCCTGATTTGGAGAAGGTGGTGCACATGGCACCACGTCGTAAGTCGGCCTGATGGGCTTCCCTCGTGTCACGGACCTTGGAGCTTTCACGGCAGTAGGGGCTACGACCTATGTGGTGACTGACGGCAATGCCACCACGTACCAGGTCGTCCTGACTGGTGTGACCACCAAGGTGGACCTGCATTTTGAGGAGTCGTTGGATGCCATCAACTGGTGGACAGATGACGACTCCAAGAAGCTCAACCTGACCAATGGCGCCTACGGCCACAAGCACACCAACAGTGCAGTGCCTTTTGTGCGGGTAAGGATCCTGTCCATCGATGCCGGCGCGTCGGTGGCGGTCAAGGTCGCCCAGGACGACTGATGGCTAAGGGGGGTGCCAACTGGCAAGCACTGCCGGAGCCCTTTGCATCGGACTTCCGGTTCTTCCTGGTGGTGGTGTGGCGCCACCTACAGCTGCCGGACCCCACACCGATCCAGCTGGACATTGCGGGGTACATGCAGGAGGGCCCCAAGAGGCGGATCATCGAAGCCTTCCGGGGGGTTGGTAAGTCCTGGATGGCCGCGGCCTATGTGCTGTGGCTCCTGCGCAATGACCCGCAAAAGAAAATCATGGTGGTGTCGGCCTCCAAGACCCGGGCCGACGACTTCGCCATGTTCTGCATCCGCCTGATCCGCGAGATGCCGTTGCTGCAATGCCTGGAACCTGACCGTGAGGACCAGCGGGCTGCTGCAAACCGCTTCGATGTGCGGCCTGCATTCCCCGATCAGAGCCCATCGGTCAAGTCCGTGGGCATCTTCGGTCAGCTGACGGGCTCCCGGGCCGACCTGATCCTCCCGGATGACGTGGAAACACCCAATACCAGCTGGACAGTCGGCATGCGGGAGAAGCTGCTGGCCGCTGTCGGTGAGTTCCAGGCCATCCTCAAGCCCGGTGGCGACATCATGTTCCTGGGCACCCCTCAAACCGAGGAGTCCCTGTACAACAAGCTGCAGCTCCGCGGCTTTACAGGCCGCATCTGGCCCGCCAGGTACCCCGAAAAGCCGGAGAAGTACGGCGAGGCCCTGGCCCCAGTGATCCTCGAGGCTGAAAGGAGCCTGATTGGCAAGCCGACAGACCCACGTCGGTTCTCCGAGATGGACCTGTTGGAGCGTGAAACCTCCTATGGCCGCTCTGCCTTTGCCCTGCAGTTCCAACTGGACACCTCCCTGTCGGACCTGGAGCGGTTCCCGCTGCGGTTGACCGACCTGATGGTGCTCGAGGTGTCGGATCACGCCCCCGAGAAGCTGGTCTGGTCCGGTGGTGCCGAGTACCGCATCACCGACCTGCCTGCTGTCGGCTTCAGCGGTGACTTCTACCACCGTCCAGCCTTCATCCATGGCGACTGGCTTGAGTTTCAGGGCTGCGTCATGCACGTCGACCCCTCCGGCAAGGGTCAGGACGAGACCGCCTACGCCATCGTCGCCCACCTGAACGGCAACCTGTTTCTCCTCGAGTGCGGTGCCTTCAAGGACGGCTACACCGACGAGGTGCTCGAGGGCCTGGCCCAGGCCGCCAAGCGTCGCAAGGTCAACTTGATCCTCCTGGAGGACCAATTCGGCCAGGGCATGCTCGAGAACCTTCTCAAGCCCTACCTGCAGCTGCATCACCCCTGCACCATTGAGCCGGTGCGCAGCAATGTGCAGAAGGAACGCCGGATCATCAATGCCCTCGAGCCTGTAATGAACCAGCACCGGCTCATCGTCAACCGCTCTGTGGTCGAAAACGACGCCAAGGGCCGCGAGGACGATGCAATCGAGAAGCGGCTCAGCTACCAGCTGTTCCACCAGCTCACCCACATCACCGTGGACAAGGGCTGCCTCCAGCACGATGACCGTCTCGATGCCGTCGCTGGTGCTGTCGAGTACTGGAACGAGTCCCTGGCCATCGATGAGGACCGGGCGATCAAGGAACGTAAAGCTGAGCTGTGGGACCTTGAGCTGGAGGCTTTCATGGGCAACATTGAAGGTGCTCTCGATGCCCAACTGCTCGGTGTTTCTCTCACGGATCTTCCGAAAGCTGCTGCGAATGGCTCATGGATCCCAGCACTCCATTGACCCGAAGCCCCGGGCCTGGGTGATTCGCCTGCCTGGCGTCTTTGTCGGCTACAACGGCAGCCGGATAAAAGGGTCCTTCCAGACCATCGTCATGGCAACGACCGAAGAGATGGCCTGGGACGTCGCTATCCAGCACGATGTCTGGGAACAGCTGCCATTCGACGTGGCAAATGTTCAAATCTTCCCCAGAGACCCCGTTCCAAGCCATGGCGACCATCAAGCTGGCTGATGCCGCCAAGCACTACGAAGAACTGCCCCACCAGCTAGCGGCCTGGAACGCCCTACAGGGCCAGCTGACGACTGAACAGCTGTCTGACTTCGCTGAGCTCTACAGAGCGGCTCCTAAGGGCTCTCAGGGGCCTTTGCGGCCCTCCTCGCCGTTCTCTCTCCAGGTGACGCCCAACATCACCTACGGGGAGCTTGCACTGCAGTCCGAAGCACGGCGCTTCAAGGCTCAGCACCAGTGCGATACGGCCACCTTGCTCTGCCAGTTCGCCCAAAAGGCCCGGGATCACTTCAACCGACCGGTGATCATCACCTCCGGCTACCGGCCTCCCAAAATCAACGCCCAGGTGGGTGGTGCCTCACGTTCTGAGCACCTCTACGACGCCCCCGATACAGGCGCCATTGACTTCTACCTGGACGGCATGTCGGTCCTCGAGCTCCAGAACTGGGCTGATCAGCTATGGCCCTACTCCCTGGGCTACGGCGCACCCAAGGGCTTCATCCACGTCGGTATCCGCCCTGGGCGCCCTCGCGTCCGGTGGGATTACTAGGCCCTACCGCTTGGCCTTGCGGCTCACGATCCCAGCCAGGATCTCCACGGCCCGGTACACCTTCACCACCACACGGGCAACATTGCCTAGGCGCTCGTTGTCCTTCGGGGTAGGGGTCAGGTTCACCACCACCAGGGCCAGGCCGTGGATGGCGACCGCCAGAGTCACGTAGTCAGCGAATTGATCCATCTGCTTTTCGATGCAGCTTGCGCTGCAGCTCCCATGCCTCACCAACGCTATCTGCTGCCTCACGCACCAGCCATTTATTCATGGCCTGCTGCCTCGACAGCTGCTCATTCAGCAGTTCCGCTGCAGACAGCAGGCCCTGCCAGTCCTTGTCGTCGTACATCCTGAGGAGTTCCCGCTGACGTGCCTCACGTCGCAGCTCGATCTCCAGGGATTGCTCCAGTTGACTCAACCCTTCTTCTCCAGGTCGCGGATCCGGTACTCGTGATCACGCAGGTTGTTCTCCAGCTGCGCGATGTCCTTGCTTAGCTCGCTGCGCAAGGTCTGCAGCTCCTTGATCACGGCATCCATCCCGCTCTTGAGGCCTGATCTCATCGCCACGTTCTCCATGGCGATCTTCCAAAGGGCTCCTACGGCCCCGACTATGCCGGCTGCTGCCAAGGTCTCAAACACGGTAAACGGGAAGGAGGCCATCTTCCCGGCAGCGTACCGGGTGACCCCCTGTAGCGGTATTACCGCCCCTGTCCCCGGCTCTTTTTTCTGGTTCCCTTTGGCTTGCTGTGGCTTCCTTGCCCCTGCTTGGTCTTCTTTGGGGAGCCAGGGCGGTGCTCAATCCGCCCGGTGCCGGTCTTGGATTTAACGGCCATTAGGCTCCCTGGCCATCGACAGCAGGCTGAACCCCATCAGCAGGAGCAGGCTCAACATGAGCGTAGGGATCACTGGGCCATGCGGGATAGTCGGCGCCGGTAATGTAGGCGGCCAAGCTGGCGGTGTCAGCGGTGTGCTCGATCTCGTAAATCTTGCTGCCAGCCGCTAGGCGGATCTCTTCGCGCCAAGTGCGGAGTACGGGGTCAGCCGCTTTGCCGTTATCAGCCTCGCGGATGATGATCCAATCAGTATTGCGCAGGATGGCATTGGCATTGACGCGTACATAGCCGCAATACATGGCGACCAGCTCTGCATGATTTTTGGGAATCAGCTTGCCGTCTTCGTCGTAGCCCCAATAAAACCGCTCGTCGTACCAAGGTGGCGGTGCTAGTGGACCTTCAAGGCCAATTCTGTCGCGGTCTGGCTGCGTGCTCAGCTTGATCCAGTTACTCGGATACTGAATCCCGTTCCAGGTGAACGCCATGTCATCGCTGACAGTTTTGCCGTCTGGGAGCCTGTAGGTTGCCATTGCGTTTAGGGGTTGGCTTGTGCACGGGCGTACTTAAGCTTAGCGCCCGTGGTGCTAACTGAATACGTGTTGCTGCCTGCAGTGTTATAACTGCCGCTGCTGGTGCGCACTTTGAAACCGTTGCTCAGTTTGTCGGCATGAGTTGCGAAGGTAACAGCGTTGCCGTTGATGGTTATCGCTGTGGGCACGCCGTTTAGGTACACGAAAGGACCATCCGCCAGGGCATTGCCAGTAAAGGTGCCGCTAGTTGTGATGGTACCCTCCGGCAGGTTGGTATCGCACAGCGCCTTGAAGCCGCTGGGGGCGGTGTAGGCGAAGGGGCGAGCACCCCAGTTGGTATTGCACTTGCCGCCATCAAGCACGCCAATCGTCGGCAAATACGTTCCGCTTAACCCGGTATAAGCGGCATTAGTGCCAGAAGCAGGATTGCCGCTGTCGATCCAAGTGTTATTAACACCAAACCAAATTTTGCCTGCATCAAGGTCAACAGCTACCTGC
>Ga0315902_10000841_pt1 | contig 50957 bp, 47 predicted proteins | sample LakEriMetagenome_9_FD_203523 | JGI IMG/M metagenome (GOLD analysis project Ga0315902, IMG submission 203523) | Freshwater fungal communities from buoy surface, Lake Erie, Ohio, United States - Buoy 12 MA117 | ecosystem: Environmental > Aquatic > Freshwater > Lake > Lake biofilm | place: USA... | reverse complement strand
GCAGGGCCAGAAGATGGCGGGAAAAAACTCGGAAGCCCCGCGCCTCGACACCGAGCTGATCGCCGGTCATCAGGAGCTGGCAAGGCAGCCCTTCTTCAGCGGCTTCCGCAACACCCTGCTGGCGCGCATCCAGCGTCAAAGCAAGCGATTGGCCCTGCGCTGGCGGTATACCCAGATGGAGGGCCGCGCGAACCTCGTACAGGCCGAGCTGCGGGCCTCGAGCAGCTGGCGCCTGCAGGTGGCTCGCCACAGCATTGAGCTGTCCAACATCCTGGCAGTGGCCTACTACCAAAACACCGAATCGGTTTGGGAGCTAATCCGTAGCAAGACCTTCAGAGACATCCTCGAGCAGCATCAGCTACCACCATGGAGCAATCGCAGAGAACGCCTGGAATTACTGTCAAATCTTCGCGATTACAGAGTTCGCCTACATGAACTAGCCAACTCAATGGATGTTAAACTTGCTGTCGATCCCACATTTTACAATCCAGATCAGAGTCCATCCGGACGCCTCCTGTAACCTGAGCTCACACATCATCCGCTAAGGCCACCATGCCGACTTCTGACATGCTGGCCCATCTGCGTGCTGATCATCCCTGCCTTTGGGGAAAAATTCAAACCCCGGAAGCAGCGACCTGGGTGATGGAACCTGGAGCCCGGCTGGTGCCCACGCGCAGCACAGGTAAGACTGGACCACGATGGTGGGAAACACGCAAACAAGGAGGCCTGGACCAATATGGCCAATCTATAGATGCCCTGACTGATCGAAGGGGAAGCCGCCTGATCTATCCCCTTCCCCAGGCAACAGAGATTGAAATGACCCGAAATCGAAGGGGGAAAAATCAAGACATTGCTCTCTACGGAGGAACGATCTTTGAGCATTTTGGTCATCTCCTTCTTGACCTGAGCCGAACCTATCAGCTGCTCAGACTCTTCCGGCGAAGCAAGGAAACGATTTGGTTCCACTATCCCGAGAAGACCAAACGAGGCTCAGGGGAGGAAAAGGGAGTCCAGGAGGCCGGGCTTGATCATCCTCTGGTGGACGAGTGGCTGCGCTGCCTCGGGATCCGCAAGCGGGTGCGACTGATCCGACGCACGCTGGAGAGTTCGATGCTCGTGTCGTCGAGCGTGCTGTACCGCGACCGGGAGTTCGTGACCGCCGATTTCCCTGCAGCGGCCCGTGCAGCCCTCGCCCCACGACTGCGCAAGCGGCTGCTGGAGATCGAGCGCGTGCCTGGACGGATCGCCTATTTCTCCCGTCACAAACTCCAGCAGGGCACCACTTGCTTCGAAGGGGAACAGGAGGTGGTGGAGGCCCTTTCCCAACTGCCCAATGTGGATGTGATCTGCGCGGAGGAACTCTCGATCCGGGAGAAGCTGAAGCTGTTCCGCCGCTATCCGGTGATCACAGGGTTTCCCCAGGCCGCCCTCCACCTGAAATACTTCGTGCCTTACCACCAGCCGGGAGAACTGGCCTCCCTGTTTCTGTTCACGGCTGGACCGCGCAGCCTGAACAGCAACTGGGTGAATCTCGACCGGGTCTTTGGCTTCGGCGATCGCCTGCTCGACTGCACGCCCAGTCCGGGGGCTGGCACCAGTCCGGTGACGGCTGATCCCACCTCGGACAGCGCCGACACCAACTTCCAGCGTCGCAACCCCTTCGCCGTCGGCCAGGTGATCGACACCATGCGTGCGCTGGCCGGGCAATGATGACCTGCAGGGTGACTGCCCCACGCGCCCCAGATCCCATGGCCGGTTGCATCTGGATCCTCGACGACGACGCCGACCTCGGCAGCCTGCTGCTCGAGCAGTTCGCCCAGCGCGGCTGGCAGGCCCGCCACCTGCAGCACCCACGCGAACTCGACCGGGCCCTGTCCGAAGCGGTGCCAGACCTGCTGGTGCTCGACGAGCTGCTGCCCGGCCAGCGGGGCACGGATGTGCTTCTGCGCCTGCGCCAGGGCCACCCCCAGCTGCCAGTGTTGATGCTCTCGGCCCTGGGCGCCCCCCGCGACCGCATTGCCGGTCTGGAGGCCGGTGCCAACGACTACCTGGGTAAACCGTTTCTCTTCCGCGAGTTGCAGCTGCGCGTGGAGCAGCTGCTCAGGGTGGGTCAGGGCACGCCAGCAGCGGATCAGGCCTGGCGGCTGGGCGAGCTGCGTCTGGATCCGCAGCGGCTATGGCTTGGCCGGGACGATGGCCAGGGCCAGGAGCTCTCCCGCGGTGACGTGGCCCTGCTCCAGCTGCTCTGCAGCAGGGCTGGCGGGGTTGTGAGCCGTCAGGAACTGGGGCAGGCCAGTGGCAGCCTGGTGGACACCCAGCAGAGCCGCAGCATCGACGTACGCCTGTCGCGGCTGCGGCGGCTGCTGCTGGACCTGCAGCCGGGTGAGCAGATGATCGAGACCGTGCGCGGCCAGGGCTACCGGCTCACGGCACCGGTGCGGCGGCTGCCGACCAGCGGAGGCTGATGCGATGGCCAAGGGCAGCACCCGCCTTACCGGACTCGACTGGTTGCAGCTGCTGGCCAGCTTGCTGGCCGGTGGCACGGTGGGATACCTGGGCCTGCTCCTGGGCATGCGCCTGCTGCTGGAGCCCCGCATCGTGAGTGAGACCGCCCTGCGCCTGAGCAAGCACGTGGTACTGGTGGAGCAAGTGCTGCAGATGCGCCCGCCAGACAGCCTGCCCGCCGGGGTTGCGGTCCGTCAGGACAGCGAGCTGGCCCAGTCGCAGACGACGGTGAGCAGCCGCTTCGACCGGCTGGTGCAGGAGGCGATGCGCCGGGAATTCGGGCTCGAACGCCGCATCCTCCGTGACCAGCCACCCCTGCAGGATCCCTGGGGAGGGCACTGGGTGCGGCTGAACAGCCGAAGCAAGGGGGGCGAGGCCCTGTGGCTCTACCAGTCGGAGCGACTCAGCAACAGCATCTGGTACTTGCCGCTGCTGCGGATCCTGATGATCGTGGTGGGGGGCCTGGGCGGGCTGGTGCTGTTTCTGCGGACGAAGGTGGAGAGGCCGCTCTCGCTGATGCTCCAGCGTCTGAGCGAGCAGGATTCGGCCGGTCCCCTGCCCCTGCTGCCGGAGGAGGGAATCGCCCCGATCCGCCTGCTGAGCCTGCGCATCAACCGCCTGCTGGAGCGCATCAACAACACCGCCCGGGCCCGGCGCCAGCTCCTCCATGGCCTCACCCACGACCTGGGGGGCCCCCATGCCCGGCTGATGCTGCGCACGGAACTCCTCTGCGAGCGCCTCCATGGAGAGAGCGGCACCATCGCCCAGGCCATGGCCCTCGATCTCGAGCAGCTGCGGGCCCTCACCGACCAACTGGCGCTGCTGGGTGAGCAGGAGCTGCCGCCGGAGCGCCGTCAGACCTGCGCCCTCGACGATCTCTGTGGCCGGATCGTGGCCAGCCACTCCTCGCGGGCGATCCAGCTGCAGGTGCCCCGCCTGCTGGTGGAGCTCGACCCGGACGGCCTGGAGCGGGCGCTGAACAACCTCATTGACAATGCCCTGGAGTACGGCGCACCACCGGTGGAGGTGAGCGGGCTGCGCCAGGGCGAAAGTGTGCTGCTGCGCGTGGATGACCACGGGCCGGGCATCCCCACCGAGACCCTACTGGCCATGCCGGGGCCCAGCCGCAGCAACGACCGCCAGCGCCAGCGTCACCGGGGGCTGGGCCTGGCGATCGTGGAGCGGTTCTGCCTCGATCACCAGGGGCGCCTGGCCCTGCTGCAGGCCCCCGGTGGCGGCCTGCGCGCCGAACTGCGACTGCCGGCCACCAGAAAGCGACACTCCAGCGAAAAAACGTAAATCCGTTTACTCCAGAAGTAAATTGATTTACCTTGCGGTGGTCTCGATGTCCTGCGGGCCGTGGTCTGCGGGGCTGATTTCTTCCGGCATCGATGGACTCCACCGGCCCTGTCTGGCCATGAGCGCGCCTTGCTGCCGACACTGCGGAGCCTCTCTGCAGCAACCGGTGATCGACCTGGGCCACCAACCGCCCAGCAACGCCTACCTCAGCGCCGAGCAACTCAGCCAGGCGGAGGTCACCTACCCCCTCCAGGTGTATCTCTGCACCAGCTGCTGGCTGATGCAGTTGCCGGCCCATGCTCCGGCTGAGCACCTCTTCTGCGCCGACTACGCCTACCTCTCCAGCATGTCGAACAGCTGGTGCGCCCACGCCGAGCGCTACGTGCAGGCTGCCGTGGCGCGCCTGGGGCTGGATGGCCGCTCGCAGGTGGTGGAACTGGCCAGCAACGATGGCTACCTGCTGCAGTACGTGCTGCAGCGGGGCATTCCCTGCCTGGGGATCGAACCCACCCGTTCCACTGCCCAGCTGGCCCTGGAGCGGGGCATTCCCACCCTGGAACGCTTTTTCGGGCAAAGCCTGGCCGAGGAACTGGTGGCCGCCGGCGGAGCCGTGGAAGGCGGCGCCGATCTGGTGGTGGCCAACAACGTGCTCGCCCACGTGCCGGACATCAACGATTTTCTGGCGGGCATCACCGCCTTGCTGCGACCCACCGGGCAGGTATCGATCGAGTTTCCCCACCTGTTGCGGCTGCTGGCTGGAAACCAGTTCGACACGATCTACCACGAGCACTACAGCTACCTCAGCCTTGCTGTGGTGCAGCGGATCGGCGCCCGGGTGGGACTCACCACCGTGGATGTGGAGGAACTGCCCACCCATGGCGGCAGCCTGCGGGTGTGGCTGGCGCGCAGCGATGCCGTGGCGGCGTCCCAGGTGCGGTCCGGAGCGGCAGCGAGAGGTCGTCTGGACGCCGTGCTGGCGGCTGAGCGGGCGGCCGGCCTGGAAACCCTGGCGGCCTATCAGGACTTCCAGGCCCGGGCAGTGGCCAGCAAGCACGCCCTGCTGCGCTTTCTGGTGGAGGCCCGCGACGGGGGCCGGCAGGTGTGCGGCTATGGCGCCGCCGCCAAGGGCAACACCTTGCTCAATTACGCGGGCATCCGGGCCGACCTGCTGGCCTGCGTGGCCGACAAGGCCCCCAGCAAGATTGGCAAGTTTCTGCCCGCCAGTCACATCCCGGTGGTGGCGCCGGAGGAACTGGCCGCACGCCAGCCCGATGGCCTGCTGGTGCTGCCCTGGAACATCGCCAGCGAGGTGCGCCAGCAATGGCGGCAGGCGGGCTGGGGGGAGCAGCCCTTCTACAGGGCCATTCCAACCCTCCAGCCCCTGGACTGAGGGGATCCCTCAGCGGCGATCCAGACCCCGCAGGGTCTCCACCACCAGCTCCACATCAAAGCGGGTGGAACGCTGGAAACGGGTGGGGCCATCGTCACCGTCAGGCTGCGGCTGCTCGGCGTCGGGGGAACAATCCGGCGGCGAGCAATCCAGCACCCGATCGCCGAAACCCGCGGCCCGATCGAGGTTCACCCAGTTGCTGCTGAGACTCTGGGGGCCCGCCACAAACATCAGCTGGGGCGCCAACTCCTCACGACCGATGTAAGGCGTGAAGTACTTCATGTTCATGCAGGCCTGGGCAAAGCCGGTGACCATCGCGTAATCGCGATACAGGGCGAGCTTGGCCTCGATTGAGAGCGTTTCCGGTTGAATCACATCGATGTTGGCGCACCCCTGCAGCGCCCGCACCACCTCTTCCTCCCCCTCAAAGCGGGTGGTGCCCTGGCTGAGGCCGTGACGGCTGAGGTAGGCGATCCGCCCATCGCAGCGCTGGCGAGCGAGCAGCCGTTCCTGCAGCCGGGGATTGAGGGCCCCTCGGGCCGCTGCAGGGAAGTCTTGGCGCACGAAGCCGCGGTCGCGATAGAGCACCTCAGCCGTGATCAGGTGATTGCAGAGGATCTCCCGCTGCACCAGGCGCACCCGGTCGCGGATGCCCAGGCAGTCGAACCACTCCAGCACCAGGGGATGGCTGATGGGGTCTTGGCGCTGCAGGGCGGGGTAATGGAACCAGAAACTGGCCTTGCTGCGGCGGAACAGGGGCAGCAGCTGGTACAGGCGGGTGAGGTCGAGCGCCAGATGGCCGAAGTGGTCGAAGATCGTGCCGCCATAGAGCACCAGCTCCCGCACCTTCTTTTCTGCCGTCTCGCCCCCGCCGCCCCCTGATCGGGGCTGAAACTGCCCGGGCAACAGCGGATAGATTTCGCGCACGCCCCGCAGATCCGTGCAGGCGGCGATCGGCTGATCGTGCTGATCCAGCACGCCCTGGGTCCGGGCACGCCACCACAGCCCTTCTCCCCCGGCCCCGGAGGGCCGGGTGGGCAACAGGCGCGCGTGCCGTGCCGTCACCAGAGGGGCGGGGAGCCCGGTTTCGATGGCACCCCAGAGGCAGGGATGGCCCTGCTGAACCTCACTGAGCGGAATCGGGGCAACCATCACCAGAAAGCCGCATGACCTGAGAGCCACCAGCGGCAGAAGGCGGCGTAAATTGATTTACCATGCCGGCGGCTGGTCACTTTGGCCGCCCACCGCCCTCGCCCCGGCCCATGCTCTTCGAACCCCTGCCGATCGCGGGCGCCTTCCTGGTGGGCGTGCAACCGATCGGCGACGAGCGGGGCTGGTTCGCCCGGGGCTTCTGCCAGCGGGAATTCGCCGACCACGGCATCGACTTCCCGGTGCGCCAGGCGAACCGCTCCTTCAACGCCCGGGCCGGCACCCTGCGGGGCTTCCACGCCCAATACCCGCCCCATTGCGAACAGAAGCTGCTGCGCTGCGTGCAGGGCGCCCTGGTGGACGTGCTGGTGGACCTGCGGCCCGAATCCCCCACCTTCCTGCAGTCGGTGATGGTGGAGCTCAGCGCCGCCAACCAGCAGAGCCTGCTGATTCCTGAGCGCTGCTGCCACGCCCTGCAAACCCAGAGCGAGGCCACGGAGATCCTCTACCTGGTGAGCGCCTTCTATGCCCCGGATGCCGAATTCGGCCTGCGCTGGGACGATCCCCAGCTGGGCATCAGCTGGCCCCTGCCGGTGAGCGAGATCTCGGCGAAGGACGCCAGCTGGCCGCTGCTGAGCGAGAGCCTGGGGACGATCCGCAGCCGCATGGCCCTGGCGGCGGAGCAACCGACGTGATCCTGCTCGACACCGCCTTGCAGCAGCGCGAACAGGAGGGCCGGCCCCTGCGCATCGGCGTGATCGGCGCCGGGGCGATGGCCCGGGGTCTGGTGGCCCTGATCACCAACCAGATCCCGGGCATGGCGGTGGTGGCGATCGCCAACCGCACCCTGGAGCGGGCCGCCGCTGCCTACGCCTTTGCCGGCCGCGCGGGGGCCGTGGCCGCCGCCGACCTGGCGGCGCTGGAGCGCTGCCTGAGCGCCGGCGAACCGGCGATCACCAGCGACCCTTCGCTGCTGGCCCGCGCCGGGGCGATCGATGCCCTGATCGACATCACCGGCTCGGTGAACCATGGCGCGGGGATTGTGCTGGCGGCGATCGAGCAGGGCAAACCGCTGGTGCTGATGAATGCGGAGGTGGATGCCACGATCGGCCCGATTCTTCACGCGAAGGCCCGGGAGGCGGGGGTGTTGCTGACCTGCTGCGACGGCGACCAGCCGGGCGTTCAGCTCAACCTCTGGCGCAAGGTGAAGGGGATGGGGCTGATCCCGCGGGTGCTGGGCAACATCAAGGGCCTGCAGGACGAGTACCGCACCCCCACCACCCAGCAGGGATTTGCCGAGCAGTGGAACCAGGACGTGACGATGGTGACCTCGTTCGCCGACGGCTCGAAGGTGAACTTCGAGCAGTGCATCGTGGCCAATGCCACCGGCTTCTCGGTGCTGCGCCGCGGCACCTCCCGGATGGAGTATCGGGGACCAGTGGAAGACCTCACCACCCGCTACGACCTGGAACAACTGCGCGAGCTGGGGGGCGTGGTGGATTTCGTGGTGGGCGCCCAGCCCGCGCCAGGGGTGTTCTGCCTGGCTGAACTGGCCGACACCCGCCACGCGCCGCTGCTGGCGGCCAAGGGGCTGGGCGAAGGACCGTTGTACTGCTTCTACGAGCCCTATCACCTCTGCCACCTGGATGCGCCGATGAGCCTGGCGCGGGCGGTGCTGTTTGGCGATGCGGTGGGGCAGCCGCTCGGCGGGCCGGTGGTGGAGGTGGTGGCGATCGCCAAGCGCGACCTGGAGGCGGGCGAAACCTTGGATTCCTTCGGGCGTTACATGACCTACGGCCAGGCGGAACGGGCCAGCGTGGTGCGGGCCGAGGGGCTGGTGCCGGAAGGACTGGTGGAGGGCTGCCGCCTGAAGCGGGCGATCGCCAGGGATCAGCCGATCCACTGGAGCGACGTGGAGGCCCCGAGCCACGAGCTGGCGCATCAGCTCTACGCCGAGCAACAGCGGAGGTGGGGTAGCGTCTAACCGACCGGCCGGCCCTGGATGATCCTCGTCGACACCGCCCTGCGCCAACGCGAGAGCGAGGGGCGCCCGGTGCGTGTGGGCATGTATGGGGCCGGGGCGATGGCCCGGGGCTTCGTGGCCCAGGTGTCGGCGCTGGTGCCGGGCATGGAGGTGGTGGCGATCGCCAACCGCACCCTGCAGCGGGCCGCCGATGCCTACGCCTTCGCGGGGCGCGATGGCGCCATGGCGGTGAGCAGCCTGGCGGAGCTGGATCGGGCGATCGTTGCCGGTACGCCGGCGATCACCGACGATCCCAGCCTGCTGGCGCGCTCGGCGGGAATCGACTGCCTGATCGACATGACGGGCGCCGTGAATTACGGCGCCGCCCGGGCCCTGGAGGCGATCGGCGAGGGCAAGCCGCTGGTGCTGATGAACGCCGAGGTGGATGCCACGGTGGGGCCGATCCTGCACGCCAAGGCCCGCGCCGCCGGGGTACTGCTCACCTGCTGCGACGGCGACCAGCCCGGCGTGCAGCTGAACCTCTGGCGCTACGTGCAGGGGCTGGGGCTGACACCGCGGGTGCTGGGGAACATCAAGGGCCTGCAAGATGAATACCGCACCCCCACCACCCAGAAGGGGTTTGCGGAGCAGTGGAACCAGGACGTGACGATGGTGACCTCGTTCGCCGATGGCTCCAAGGTGAACTTCGAGCAGTGCATCGTGGCCAACGCCACCGGCTTCACGGTGCAGCAGCGGGGCATGGGCCGGCGCGAGCACCGGGGGCATGTGGATGAGCTCACCACCGCCTACGACCTGGCGGAGCTGCGCGAAGTTGGCGGCGTGGTGGATTTCGTGATCGGAGCCCACCCCTCCCCGGGGGTGTTCTGCCTGGCGGAGATGGAAGATGGGCGCCACGCCTCCTACCTGGCGCTCTACAAGCTGGGCGAGGGGCCCCTTTACAGCTTCTACCAGCCCTATCACCTCTGCTATCTGGAGGCGCCGATGAGCGTGGCGCGGGCGGTGCTGTTCGGCGACGTGGTGGGCCAGCCGCTGGGGGCGCCGGTGGTGGAGGTGGTGGCGATCGCCAAGCGCGACCTGCAGGCCGGCGAAACCCTGGATGCGTTCGGGCGCTACATGACCTACGGCCAGGCGGAGCAGGCGAGCGTGGTGCGGGCCGAGGGCCTGCTGCCGGAGGGGCTGGCGGAGGGCTGCCGGCTGAAGCGGGCGATCGCCAAGGATCAGCCGATCCACTGGAGTGATGTGGAGGCCCCCAGCGAGCAGCTGGCGCACCGGCTCTATGCCGAGCAAGGGAGCTTTTTTTCAGCAACCTGAGAGTTCACGAACTGTCAGTTATGGCTGAGAGGGACGACAGAGCCAGGATCCAGGTCTGATAAAGGCAGACTTCATGCCACCGGAGCCATTGCCTCTGGGCCAGTGGTGTAGCGGTCCAGATCGGCCTGGCAGAGGGCCAGGGCCGGATCGCCATCGGCCACGCCGCGGTACCAGCCGGCCGTGCGGGCCACGGTGGTGGCGAAATCCCAGCGGGGCAGCCAACCCAACCTGTGCTGGGCCTTGTCGATCACCAGGTGCAACAGGCCCGCCTCATGGGGGGCGTCGGGGTTGCTGTGGTCCTGCCACTGGCCAGGCCAATGCAGGTGCAGGGCCTCCACGAGATCGCTCACGCACCGGTTGGCCTCGGGATGGGGGCCGAAATTCCAGGCCTCGGCATGGGCGGCGGGGTCAGCCGCCAGGGCTTCGGCGAGCTGCAGGTAGCCCGAGAGGGGCTCGAGCACGTGCTGCCAGGGACGGGTGGCGCCGGGGTTGCGCAGAATCAGCGGCTCGCCGGCGGCGCAGGCGCGCATGGCATCGGGCACGATCCGATCGGCAGCCCAGTCGCCGCCGCCGATCACATTGCCGGCGCGGGCGCTGGCAATGGCCAGATGGGGACTCTGGTGGGGGGCGGTACCGCTGAAGCTGACGCGCCAGGAGGCGATGGCCAGCTCAGCAGCTGCCTTGCTGGCGCTGTAGGGATCGTGCCCGCCAAGTCGGTCGGTCTCGCGGTAGCCATAACACCACTCGCGGTTGGCGTACACCTTGTCGGTGGTGACCATCACCACTGCACAGGGGTGATCCAGAGGGCGCAGCGCCTCCAACAGGTTGAGGCTGCCCTGCACGTTGGTGGCCCAGGTGCCCAGGGGGTCAAGGTAACTGTGACGCACCAAGGGCTGGGCCGCGAGGTGCAACACCACCTCGGGGTCGGCCGCAGCCACCACGTCAGCCAGCACCTCTGGATCGCGGATGTCGGCACGGCGGTCGATCAGACGACCGGGCTGGCCGGCATTGGCCAGATCCAGGGCGCCGTACAGGCTGGCAGCCGGATCAGGGTCAAGCGCCACGCCGGTGACCGTGGCCCCCATGCGCAGCAACCAGAGGGACAGCCAACTTCCCTTGAAGCCGGTGTGGCCAGTGAGCAAGACCCTGCGGCCAGCCCAGAAGGTGGGATCGGGCCCGCTGCATGAGAGGGGCATCAACTCCAGAGCTTCCAGGGCGCCTGCCCACTCTCCCAGAGTGCTTCCAGCCGAGTGCGCTCACGCAGGGTGTCCATCGACTGCCAGAAGCCGTGATGGCGATAAGCAGCCAGCTCACCACGGCGGGCCAGCTCGGAGAGCACATCGGCCTCAAAGAGACAGGCGTCTGAATGGATCAGATCACACACCGAGGGTTCAAGCACCAGGAATCCACCGTTGATCCAGGACTGCTCACCATCTGCCTTTTCCTGAAAGTTCCCCACCCGATCGCCATCGAGGTGAAGCGCGCCATAGCGGCCCGGAGGCTGGACCGCGGTGAGGGTGGCCTGCAGACCGTGTTGGCGATGGTGAGCAATCAACGCAGCCATATCCACGTCGGCAACGCCGTCACCGTAGGTGAAGCAGAAGGGTTCATCGTCGAGATAACTGCGCACCCGACCAAGACGACCACCTGTTTCTGTTTTATCGCCGGTATCAATCAGGGTCACCTTCCACGGCTCGGTAGTGCGCTGGTGCACCTCCATGTGGTTACCAACATCCATGTGGAAGGTGACATCACTGGTATGGAGGAAGTAATTAGCAAAGTACTCCTTGATCATGTAGCCCTTATAGCCGCAGCACACGATGAAGTCGTTGATGCCGAAGGAGCTGTAGATCTTGAGAATATGCCAGAGAATTGGCAAACCACCCACCTCCACAAGGGGCTTTGGGCGGACGACGGTTTCTTCGGCGAGGCGGGTGCCGTGACCTCCAGCAAGAATGACTGCTTTCAAACAACAACTAAATCACCTATAACAAACACTAGCACAGCTGATCATTGGCGGTCTTGTTTTCAGGAATCCTTCAGCCCTGCTCAGGCCGAGAGCATCTGGGCCAGACGGACCTGCAGACTCATGCTCGCTTCGCTGGATGCCGAGACCAAGCTCTCCAGCAAAGTGAGACGGCGCGCCATTGCCTCCCGGTCAAGCTGCTGGGACTGCACACTAAGCTCTAGATCACTGCAGCGCTGGCGCAACGATTCAGCCTCGTCCAGGCGAAAGGACAACTTCTGGATCTGCTCCTGAAGACTGAGGGACGAAAGGCGACTGGATTGAAGAGGCTCCAACTGATCAGCAAGAACACGAATGTCGTGCAAGAGCCGATTGTGCAGGTCACGAGCGTCTCTTAGGGCATCCCAGCCGCAGGCCATTCGATAACGCTGCTCACATTGCCCATCAACAGGTCTCTGATCGAGCCGAGCAGCGAGGGGATGCTGCTCCAGTGCAAGATAAGTGGCCGCAAGCTGGGGCTCCCGATGCAGCAACTCGAGGGCAAGCAGTGCATCCAGCGCGCCCGGTTCGCTGAAACGATGGGGAAGCGGCAGCTGAACAGGGACGGCGGGCTCGACGCACCAACCCACCACTGCGGGCAGGCACACACAACCCAGATTCACAAGCCGAACCGCCTGGGATGGAACGCGCAACCGAACCAGGGCCTCGAGCAGAAGGAAACAGGCAGCCACCGCCTGCTGAACATCGACTTGCTGGCAGCAACCGAGGGGATCCGTATAGGCCAGAAGCAAGGGCCCCTCACGGGTATGGCGCGGCTCGTGGTCAACCTCGATCACCTTGACCCCTGCGTGACCTAAACCATCGACAAGAGGCGAGGCGTCAACCCCAGGGGCCCAGAGCTGGACCTGCAGAGGAGCGGGTACGGTGTTCATGGCTGCAGAGCGCGACTCAACATCAGGTGCTGGCGTTGCACGACCCCCATCAGGTCATGCAGCTGGGAACGCAACTGGTGCTGGGTCGTCAACTGCTGGCGATGGGCCAGAAACAGGGTCAACAACTCCTCCTCCACCTGCTGAAGCTGCAGAAGGGTGAGATCGCTTTCGGGCTGCGACTGCCACCACTGGTCGAGCAAACCCTCCACATCCACCGCCGCAAGCAGACGGACGCCATAGTCCAGATCTGGCGGGCTGCCAAAGCGCTCGGACATCTGCTCCAGGCGACAATAGGCATCCGTACAGGCAGGACAACGCTGCAGAACCGTCGAAGACACCAGGGCGCCAAGGGGCGCGGCAGTGGGCCATACCTGGTTGCCGAGACTGGCGAGCGCGGAAAGATCGGGTGGGTGAGATCGACTGCTCGAATCAGCTTGATCGGTAGTCCAGCAAGCAATCTGCTGGGCGGAAAGCTGGTGCAATCGCCTACAGGAGATCAGGTGACGGCTGGGAGCCAACTGGAGCAACGACTGGTAGCGATCCAGTAACTGTTCAAGTGTTGGGGCGATGGGATCCCTGCTGCGCAGGGCCTCCAGCGCCTCGTGGGGGCTGGAGTACACAAGCAGACAGCGATCAGGAAGCCCAGCCGGAGACCCTGTGTGCTGACGGAGACCCGCGGCGTGCAACTTGGCTTCCAGCGAGGATGCCAACGGAAATGGGGTGAACCAGAACACCACTCCTTCAATGGTCCAAGCTGCTGGATTAGTGTAAACGAGCGGGCAAACGCCATGATTGGAGCCCCCCCGGTTCCCCCTCCAACTGGAACGACGTCGGTGAAACGCGACAAAGACGAAAAAGAACTCACGTTGGCAGCGCCAACCCAGGACGAAGATTCGGTGGCACTGCAGATCAGCAGGGGAAACGCCTGCTGGCAGAAGCATGATTGGCAAGGTGCAATCAGAGCATACGCATACACGCTTTGGCGCGAGCCGCTGGCGAGCATGTCAATGGTTTACCTCATAGAAGCGAGTCGGGATGAATACCAACGAGAACGGTCACGGTATCTCCGAGATCATGAAGACACAATTGTGATCAGAGCAATCCATGGGGAAAGAATAATGCAAGAAGTAGTCGTCCTCGGTGAATCTACAGAGCGACAGAACCCCCTACTCGTTGTTCCTGAAGACCAGGCGGATCTGGTGAGCTGGTGTTGGCTGGAGGCACTCAGACGCCCAAGCGATTGCATCATTCTCGAAGGTCAGTCAATGGCTTTGGTGATTGTTGGCCTGATCTACAAGCTGATATGGGGTGCAGTGGTTCTGGTGGATGACCTGCCAGCTGCCGGAAGTGAAAACAAAAAATTGGAGAGCCTCACCGTTGATCAGCTGAAGATTCAGGCAAATGGCCTTCCCAATCCACGGGATCTGCAGGGGGACGAGTGGCAGCGACTGGCGGCAGGGCTGATCACGGGATTCGACGGAACCCTGACCTCGGGTTCTGGGAAACAGGACAATCACAGCTTCATGCAAAGAGAGCGGAAAGTCGTGAATGGAGCTCAGCTGAACTGCCTCGAGGCGCTGTCACCTGCTCTGGCTAGCCCGCTGATGGCTTCGCGATTCTGGCGCTGGAATCAGGAGCACATCAATTGGCCGGAACTCCGAAATCGCACACGGGAGACAGACCTGGTAAGCATTGTGATTCCAGCCTATGGGCACCCGAATGAATTGGAGGCCTGCCTGAAGGCCCTGCGATCGGCACAGAACCAGACGCGATGGGAGGCCGTGATCGTCATGAATGACTCGACAAGTCAGAATGGAGACGTGGTGTTGAAACACAGCTGTGAAGATCCACGAATTCGAGCTGTGTGGCCTGGCGAGAATCTCCAGTTTGCGCTGGGCTGCAATTTGGGGTTTGCAGCCAGCAATGGACACTGGCTTGTGCTATTGAACAATGATTGCCAAGTGACGAGAGGCTGGCTGGACGCACTGATCTACCCATTGGAAGATGAGATCGTTGCAGCAACCCAGCCTCGTCTCGTGGGTGGCGATGGCTCTGTGCGCAGTCTCGGCGTAGTGTTCCACAGTGAGCAGACGCTCGGGTACCCCCTGTATGCGGGACTGCCTGCCACGCTGCCATGCGTTCGTAAGCCCCATCAGCTACAAGCCCTCACAGGCGCCTGCCTGGCGATGCGGGCTGGCGACTTTGCCAGGATTGATGGACTGGACTGCCGCTACATCAACAGCCAGGAAGACATTGACCTCTGTCTGCGACTGCTGGAGCTTCCGGAACGACGCTACTGCCTCAGCTGCCCTGACAGTGAAGTCATCCATGGGGAGGGGCGCTCCCCGGGGCGTTACAGTCATAGTGCTTGGAGTCGGCATCAATTTGTCAGACGCTGGACAAAAAGAATCCGACCCGACGATACGAGTATCTATGCTGAGGACGAAATCAGCTTCGCATCCTTCAGACCAGACAAAAAGGAATACGGACAAGCAGGCATTGGGGCAGGCCGTGCCGTTCTTCAATATTAGGAAAGCCCACTGCAATAGAGCGGAAGTGAACAACATATCGCATATCTATGAGAACTCTTATCAACAGCGAGCATGTCGACATCAACAGCCAAGCCCAGGATGCCCACTGAGATCGAGCTGGACAGCAGGTCATGATAAAATGGTGGAAGCAATCAGAGAATGACTCAGATTGCCCTAACACCCCACAGCCAGGGCTCCTCCTGGACCTGCATTAACCATGAACTTAGAACAGCTTATCACCAAGTATTCGCAACTCAGCGGACGCAACCAAGCGGAATCAGCTTCGGCAGTAAGCGCTTTCATTCAAATCCTAACGGACGCTATCAAAGAAGAAGATGATATCTTCACTCCCACGATGTCTATGAAGACTCGCCGTACAACCCCCAAACCATCACCCGATGGGAAAGAACGCAAACCCAAGACCATTGGCAAGATTGTCATCAAATAGAAATTTTCTTACAGTCTCTGGAATCCTGGTCAAGGGGCTGCTTATGAGTAGCCCCTTTGGTCATTCTACGCGTAATCGACATACAGCCTTAACAAGCCAAGTCAGATATGGGAGTTTTACTGTTTCCGAATGACGCTGGCCCCTCCCAAGCAGGGTGAGTCTAAAGCAACGCTAAAGGGAACTTCTCGCATTGTTCATCACTCACAATATGGTGAATCCAGGCATGAATCAAAGTGGACCAGACAAGGCACTGATTGCGATCGCTGGCTTTCCAAAAAGTGGCAACACCTTAATCAATGAGACTCTAGATCAAGCTGGAAAACTAATCGACAGCGATTGGGTACCACCTAAATACGAATATCAGAGCTCAAAAGATCTTGAGCCCTTGAAATCAGGATCATATATGGCCAATCCGTATCTAGGCGAACATCGTTGCCACATCAAGACGCACATAATGTACTCTGATGAAAACTATGAACTGGAGAGAATTGGCATCACCATTGATTCAATTGCTGTTATCATTCGGAATCCTTTTGACACTTTATTAAGTACGACGAACTACCTGCTCTATTCGGCAAAGAAAAACAAGCGGCTCACAGGAAGTCAGATATCTACCCTAAAACATTTTTATCCTGACTATTCCGAGAGTGATGTACTTGGGGGGAGCGAGTTTAATCTTGAACAACTAAGGGAGAAGGGGGCGTTAGACCAGGCTTTGGAGATATTTTCAGCAAGCAACACGTGCATCCCCCAGTTTTTAACCCGCTCTGGCACATGGCTTGAGTTCTACAGCTCATTTGACCATACACAGAAGCAAACATTCAAGGTACGATTTGAAGACATTATAAACTCACATGCGAATTGGGAAGAAGCATCAAACCTGCTAGCAACTTTCTTGGGTTGCCAGCCAGATATACTTGCTGATGCTTTCATGCAGCAGAATGAGTCGTGCCAGCAAGCAAGGCAGTCAAATAACCTATTCTTTCCAGTAGCTGAATCGAAGTACTTCTTCCGCTATTTTGAGGGGAGATCACTGAGACGCTTCTGCAATAAGTACCTCACCGAGTTAAAAGCGTTCGGCTACGAAGATTTGATCGACGAGGTCATGTCGCACTAATTTGCAGTTAGACCTTCGGCTATCGATACAAAGAGATTTGCCTTATTGCGCAGGTTGCGTGAATTAATCGAATCATCAAAGCGGAGAGATGAAATAACGGTTTTATCGCCTTCTATGAGGTGCCAGAAAGCAAGGGCGGCGGCTTCGGTGTTTTTATGAATCAGTGCTTGAACTTCCTCAGAACGCCATTGCTGGTCATTGCCATGATGCCAGGTAATAAACAAGTCTGAGATATGCAAAGTGCGCTGCGAACAGAGCAGAAGATTCAGCCATATGATAGGAGCCACAGGAGGTAGACCAATGGTAACATCACCAAAATACATTGAGGGCAAAAACTTAAGCGGAAAAACAAATAAGTCGCTGCCGGGATGCCAAGCAAGTTGACCAGCTTGATCAGATTGTTGAGCAATAAGATCTCGCCGGTTTATGACAAACGAATCAGCTGGTACGAACTGCCCCGCAGGCCCTGTACCGCGTGAAGTATGGTCGGGATAACTGCAGGTACCAGCATGCACCACCTGCTGGTGAATATAGCTGAAGAAGTAAGATGGAATACAGATATCAGCATTAGCATAGATAAAGTATGCAGACTGGGCCATGCTGTCGCCTAGTATTTGCACGGCTGTATCATAAAGGAGGATATCACGCAACTTGGGTAGTCTGGCCCCTTGAGAGTCCTTACCTAACTTGCAAACGTGTATGACTGCTGAGTAGCTTTTGAAAAGTTGCCTAAAGAACTTATAGTCTAGACTATCAACCATCACCATCACGCTTACGTTCGGCATGGGAGCATGATTAAGCGCATTCAACAGCGAATCTATTGTTTGCTGCACATAGCCTGGGAGCTCACCATTCTTCAGGAAGAAATTGACGCAATACAGGATGGGAGGTGCAACCCCTAGCAAAGAGCCATCAATAGACACATCATGGCTTGGCAGAATATATTTTTCATTAGCATTACGAAGCGTCGGAACAAAAGTCGAGTCTATATCAAAGAAACGATAAAGGTTGAAGAAGTAGGCGCTTCCCAGTAGCTGCATAGTTTCATAACTCCAAATAAAACATGTCGGCTCATTGCTGATAGACACAAAAAAGTCGCGAGCCCGATCGAGATCACACTGCCCCTCAGCAATATCACCACCAAATCGATTGGTCTTGCTAATAATTGAGATCAGAGGATCCCGAGTCGTCAGGATATAGTTGATACAGTTATAGTGAGATTTAAGCAGATTAATCTCCTCTATAAAGTCATGATGCGACTTTTTGGGGCGCAGGAATGGAATCGATCGATGCAAGACAAGATTATCAATACCAATTTCGCCATTGTAGCCGTATCCACTATAATCAGAAAACTTTATAGATGCGCCAACGGCATGGGAAATGGTCTTGGCTATAAGAACACTTCCACTGCTCTCAGGCCCACATATAAGCCAACATGTTTTGAGAGCTGGGGCTGCTAGTTCTACTGGTCTATTAATGCCACGCAGATTATTTCTGATCGCTAGTGATTGAGAGAGCAGACGCCTCCATTGACGGGTCTTTCGCTTTACAAAACCGGCAGACTCCGAATGGCTATGAAGTTGGATAGGTTTATGAAGTTTATTTTGAAGATAGTCCTGTTCATTGCTGAGAATATTGGTGATAGCGTCTAGGGAATCTTGGAACCAGAATTTCCTGGGCACCTTGCGTTGGCTGGCCTTTGGTTGTGTAGGGTAGCATGGGTGCAGACCGTGACCGAATTTTGGGATTATCTCAAGCCATCAATCGAAGGCTGGAAGACCTTCGTTCAAGCAGTGATTATGAAAGGATTGTCGCTTCAATTCAAGACTATGGCTTGAAGCTTGACCGATCCCTATGCCTGATTAACAATTACAGCGAGGCAGTAAACAATCTTTCAATTAGTCCGGTATGGGTAAGCTATGGAGGCATTAGAACGGCTTCGACATTTGGATACAATACTCTAAGATTACTGGCAGGATCAGTCGCGCAGAATGTGATTTGTGCATGGGAGAGAGAACTTGCAACGCCTGCATCGATTCTAAATCTTGTCCAAGCAAGTGGCATCGACACAGTTGGCATTATCAAGATACACCGCTTCGAGAATGACATCCCAACTTTGCTTGCTGATGGAAAGGCTAAAGCCATTGTAACTGTTAGAGATTATCCTAGTGTTGCCAAGTCTTGGTGGCGGATGGTAAATAATACCAAAGCCAGCACATTTTATCGTCCAGATCGCAAACCGGAAGATTCTGTTCGTATTATCCGCAGGGAAATCGGTGTTGAGCGCAAAAAAAGGCGTTTATCTAATGTGCTATTTGTACGCGAAGACATGATCCGCACGAACACGAAAGAAGCCACGACTGCCATTTCTCAGTTTCTGGGACTTGAATTAGCACCTAACTCATGGTCTGGCCTAAAGCAGACACTGGGCTTTGAAGCAATGCTAGATCGCGCAAATAATGTGAGACAGGAAAACTACCTCCATGACAAAACGAGCTTTTTACATCCAGGACATGTGCGCCAAGGGAGCGATCGGATCCCAGGGGAAGAGGTTGTGGAGGAATTGATCTGGCAAGAATTTGGAGATGAGCTCGCCAAAGATGGTTATCTCAAGATTTAGATTATCCTAAATCGCATAAGATTTAGTTATGACTGATTCGATAGACTTGACCCCCACTCATCTTTCGTTAGAACCCCATGGCCAAACCAATCGCATGGGATTGGGGAGTATTGATCATGAATAGTTCATATGATCATGCACTTGTTTTACGTATAGCTACTGCCAACAAGTTAGTGATCGCTAAGATCTCCTTACTTTCCAAGGCTGACCATGACTGATGGGCCCTCAGTATCTGTTCTGATGCCCTGCCTTAATGCGGCACGATATATAGATGAAGCCATTATTTCCGTACTGGATCAGCCTGAATGTCTTGATCTCTTGATTGTCGATGGCGGCTCAGACGATGGGAGCCTATCGATAGCCAAGCGTTGGGCAATTCGCGATCGACGAGTACACTTAATTGAGGGGCCCGATAAGGGCCCTGCTGATGCACTCAATAAAGCCTTCAAGTTGGCACGCGGCCGATTAGTCGGATGGCTTAACGCAGATGATCTTTATAGAGAGGGCTCTCTCAGAAGGGCTACCGAGGCACTTTCTCAACGCCCAGAATTACTAATGGTGTATGGTGAGGGAGAGGAGTTTTATAGTGCAAACGGCAGTCGTCGTCGCTATCCAACGCTTCCACCTCAAACAGGCCTCGAGGGATTTAAAAACCACTGCTTTATCTGTCAGCCAACGGTGGTTTTCCGGCGTTCAATGGCCATCATGCTTGGACCTTTTGACATAACATATCAAACAGCTTTTGACTTTGATTACTGGTTAAGAGCATTTGCAGCTTTTCCTGAGCGCATTGGTTACATTCCTCACCAGCAGGCCATTACTCGAATCCATCAACAGACAATCACTCACTCTCAGCGCAGCAGGATTGCCCTCGAAGCAACCGCACTCATCGCCCGGCACTTCGGGTCGGCGCCCACAACCCGCCTCAGGAACTACGCACTCGAACTACAACTTGGGCTGGCAACTCCACCGTCTGATCAACCGGTCAAGAACCATCTGGATTCAGTCTTCAAGCAGGCCAAAGACCTCCTGGATCCATCTGCCTATGTGAGATTGCGGCGGGAATGGCTCCTTGATGCCGAAACAGCCCCTGAGATGATCGCTGCTGAAGCTGCTGCTGCCACTACCGGTTGGCACCGATCGTTACCAGGACAGCTGCTGCAGGCTTACCGACCCCAATTGCGAATCGAGGCCCCTGGAGCGCCCGCAGGGCCCCATCGCCGTCTGGCTGATGCGATTGAATCCAACACTTCGGTGTTTCCGCTGCTGAAGTTGCTAACCTCAGTTACGACTCCAGTTGAACTGCAAGTTCGAACGTTTCAACACCGGCCCTTCGGCGTCAATCTCATCGGCCACGCCTTTGATGTGTTTGGTATCGGCGAAGATATCCGCATGGCAGCTAGGGCACTGATGGCAGCAGATGTGCCCTGCTGCGTCATTGATCATCCGGCCGGTAATGGAGCTGCCCGTAGCGATCGCTATCTCGAGGGCCTGCTGCATTCAGACCCTGAAGGAGGTCCCTATGCTTTCAATCTGATCTGCATGGCCGCTCCAATCCACGCCCGCTGGTTGCTGGAACAAGGCTTCAGCGCACTGCGTGAACGCTACTCCCTCGTGAGTTGGCCATGGGAGACAGAAGAATGGCCGCAAGCCTGGAGACCACTACTGAATGTGGCTGATGAAATCTGGCCCTCCAGCAGCTTGACCACTCGGGCCCTCCTTCCTTACAGCAGTAAGGATCGACCCGTCCACAAGATGTCGATGGCCGTGGAAATCGCCGATCTCGAGGAGATCATCTCTCCGCAAACACGTATGGAAACCAGGTCAATTCACGGCTTAGGAATTAACGATGTGATTTTTGCCTATGGATTTGACTTCAGCTCCACAGCCGCACGCAAGAATCCGATGGGAGTCCTGGAAGCATTTCAACAGGCTTTCCCACAGGATACCGTAGACCCAATAGTGCATCGCGTGGGACTCATGATTAAGACATTTCCTCCCCGGAGGCACAAGGCTGAGTATGATTGGCTACGGGCGAGAGTTGCTGAAGATCCCCGCATTCATCTCGTGGCAAGACATCTAAGCAGAGAAGATTTACTCCGGCTCTACGGCTGCTGTGATGGGTTTATTTCTCTACATCGATCAGAGGGATTTGGTCGAGGATTAGCAGAAGCTCTGCAACTTGGGCTACACGTAATTGCCACGAATTTTGGGGGCAATACTGATTTCTGTACGGGTCCGCTTGCCCATCCTGTTCAATTCAAGCGTGTACCGATTCCCCGCGGGGCATATCCTTGTGCTGATGGCCATGATTGGGCCGAGCCCGATCTCAACCATGCGGTTTCCCTGATGAAGAAAGTGGCCAATGAGTTGCTTGTGCAATCTGATACCTCACCCCGAGCCACCCTTGCTCTCTCCAGCCGTTACAAGAAAGAGTTTTCAGCTCAGACAGTCGGGAAACGCTATCGAGAACGCCTTCAACAATTATGGACTGATCGCCAACAAATCGCCACATCGCTGCGGTGGCGTAGGGATCGCAGTCCACTAGTGTATTGAGGCTCGCATGATGAGCAGTCAAGACACCTTGAAGCCGAAGGTATTTCTACATATAGGCCATCCCAAAACAGGGTCTTCAGCATTTCAGGCTAGCCTCGCCAAGTCACATGAATTACTGGCCACAAGGGGCATTCTTTACCCCTATCATCGCAGCTTTAAACTCGCTTCCCAAAATCACATCAGTTCCGGCAATCTATCGATAGGAACTGAGGAGCAGAATTGGCTAATCACCGGGATAGAACCCGTATTGAATGCGAATCCCAGCCATCATACTTTTATTTTCTCAAACGAGAACCTGATTCACAGGTTGTCAGACTTCGCAGCACGCATAGACCAGCTACGTTGCAGGTGGAATTTCCATATTCTACTTGTAGTCCGAAATCCGGTTGAGCAACTTGGATCTGTTTACCAACAACTTGTGAAACGCCATGGCTACTCAAAAGGATACGAAGACTTTCTCTTAGATTACGACTATCTGTGTAACGCCACACTCAAATCGGCCGCCGCGCTCGAGATACTTGAAGCACACAATATCCCATACTCTTTGTTTAATTACTCAATTCTCAAAGATAGAGTTATCGAGGCACTGGTTGCCGATATTGGAATCGAAAACGGAATTGTTGACTGCTCTCCAGAAACACCAGTAAACAGATCTTTGAGTGCTGCTGAACTTCAGTTGCTGTTGTTCGTCAATGCCATCTATGGACGTGAAGTCGGTCGCCAACTTGCGGACTCTCTAGTCAATCAACTCCCCGAAGTTAAAGCTGTTTCTTTGGCCATGAAAGCAGACTCACTACTGAAAGTAGTGCAGGCGAATCAAGCATCAGTAGACAAAATCAACCAGAGACTTTCTGCGGCCAATCAGCTTTGCTTTGCTGCTGAACCAGGATTTTCAGGCGATCTTCATTGCAATCTATCGCCACGCCAGCTTCTTATAGGGCGAACAGTACTCAATCAAGCCAGCAGGAAGGAGCTAATAGATGAGCAAAGTTATTCAGGAGAACTTATAATCCGTCGTTCACTTCAATCCAGCTGGAGCAAACAAGCGATGCGGCTAATGTCTATTTCCAGTCGTATTCTCAACCTCAACAAGCCGACATCAAAGGCAGAGAGATGATTCACTAAGAATACAAATTCATAACATGTCCCCTCGACTAATCCTTCATATTGGCACGGAGAAAACAGGAAGCACTGCGATTCAACGCTTTCTTGCAAAGTATCGCCAATCGCTTTCTCTCCAACATTATCGGGTACCCGAGTCCCTAGGAGCCGTGGAGCATCGGCGGTTTTCATTGCTCTTCTATCAGCCGGACCAATTCGATGATCTGACTCAACAAGAGGGATTGGATGTCCTTTCAGCCAAGGATCGTGCCGAAACGGTCAAGCGATGGGAAGATGCACTTGATCATGAACTCAGCCAAGCACCCAAGCAGCAGTTGATCATTTCAAGTGAGCATATCCATTCCCGACTACTTCATCGTCCTTTTTGCATGGAGAAACTGGCCAGCTATATTGGCAGCCGCTTTGATGACGTAGCAATCTTGGTTTATCTGCGAGAGCCTTTAAGTGCCGCCTTATCGCTATGGTCTACAGCTGTTCTCAATGGTTCAGCCTTAGTTCATATGCCACTGCCTGATAATGAATACTGGTATCGCCTCTGCTGCCACGACTCAACACTCAAGCAACTGCAATCATGGTTTCCAGGCAAGATTATACCTCGAATCTTCGCACCTGATTCCTGGATTGATGGGGACGTCATCAGGGACTTCTGCCAAGCAACGGGACTTGATCTACCACCGGGATATCAAAGCTCTTGTCAGCGTGCTAACAGCTCACTATCCTGGCTTTCACTAGCGCTAATAGCGCGCCTCAATCAACAGGGACGTCCATCAAGAGATTTGGTCAAAGCCATTCGCGAATCCTTCGATCACCTACCTCCGCCCATGGCAAACCTAGGGCAGAAAAGAGCATACGAAAGAGCCTTTGCTGCTTCCAATGAATGGGTTCGAAGCCAGTACTTCCCTTCAACGCTCCATCTATTTGATCAGAGCTAAACAGCACATGAAGACCAATATGTCTGTGGCAAGGCAGCAAGCTTTGGCTATTACAAGATTCAGCCAACCATTTCACTGCATCGCCTGAGCTACGCCAGCATTCTGGCAAAGATAGCCAAGACAAGCTTTAACAACCAGGTCATTACCGCCGCGCTTGTTGATCGAGAGGAACAGCGTCTGGCCGATCGGCTGGCCGGGCACCCCGCGCCTGAGGGCCACGCCCTGGCTGCCCAGCTCCACGAACTGCTGGCCCATGTTGTGGTGCAGCAGCACGCTCGGCGTGGCGGTGAGCAGGGTGTGGGTCTTGAACCAGAGGTCGTCGGCGTGGCCGGCGATCGCCAGGGCCCGCTCCACGTCGCGCACCCGCCAGTCGAGCTGGCTGAGCCGATAGCAGATGCCGTCCTTGCCCGTGGGCACGGTGAGCAGGCTGGGCTGCAGCAGTCGCTCGTCGTTCACCCGCCAATCCCGGTAGGGCATCACCTCCCCTTCCTCCAGCACCATCTGGCGCCCGCGAAAGGCCACCACGCAGCCCCAGCGCTCCTGGGCCGCCACCAGCCGCCGCAACCAGTCGCGCGGATAGAGGGTGTCGTCGTCGGCGGTGATCAGCAGCGGATCGAGGGCCTGCTGCTCCGGCGTGAGCCGCTCCAGCAGCGGCAGCAGTTTGCGGTAGGGGCCCCAGTTCGCAGTCCAGTGCACCTGCAGGCGCAGGCCCGGGCCCAGGCGCGAGCGCCAGATCCGGCGGCGCAGGAAATCCGGCAGCGCCGCAAAGCCCCGATCGAGCAGATAGGGCTCCCGCGAGAGGAACAGGTGCAGCTCCACCGAGCGGCCGCCCGGAGGCAACTGCTGGGCCAGCAGCGAGTCGAGCGTGCGCTTCAGGGCACCCTCGCGGCCGCGGATCGAGGTGAGGCCGATGAACACCGGCGATGGTTTGCCCATGGCAACAGGCTTCTTCACGGGAGCAGGCTTGGTCACGGAAGCAGCCCTTGCCGCATCAGCCGGCGCCAGCTGGGCAGGCCCAGGCTGCAGCCATATTCGTAGGCCGAGGACACCGTGCTGGCGGAGCTACGCATCAGATAGAGCGGCTCCTTTAGCCGCACCACCCGGGCCACCCCGTAGCGCTGCTCCAGGCGGCGGCGGAAGTCCACGTCGGCGCGGGAGCGCACCGGGTAGAAGCCTCCCAGCTCCAGCGCCGTGGCCCGGCGCAGCAGCAGGGTGGTGATGCCATCGCCGAAGAAACCGCCGCCATCGCCGTCGGCCTGGGGGGCGCCAGTGGCCTCATCGAGGCGCACATGCCGGCCATACACCGCCGCCGCCGCCCCCTGCTGCAGCGCCTGCCACTGCAGCTCCAGGCGCAGGGGATGGGAGAGGTCGTCGTCGTCGTGAATCGCCAGCACCTCGCCCGCCATCTGCTCGATCGCCAGGTTGCGGCAGGCGTACTGGCCCTGGTTTCGCTGCTCGCGCAGCAGCCGCAGCGGCAGCTTCAGCTCGGCAGCGGCCTGCTCCAGCAGCGCCGCCAGGGCAGCCGCCTCGGGCTCGGGCGTGCCGTCGTCCACCACCAGCACCTCCGCCACCGCCACGCTCTGCAGGGCCACCGATTCCAGGGCCTGACGCAGAAGCGCCAGCCGGGGCCGGTGGCAGGTGAACAGCACCGTGACCGGCACGGTGGGCCGTGGCGCCGCCGGCGGCAGCTGCTGGCGCCACAGGGCCAGGCAGGCCGCGAAGACCGCCTGCACGCCACCGCTGGTGGGCAGCAGCACGGGCAGCAACTCCGGCACGCCGGCCCGCTCCGCCACCAGCCGCGCCAGTCCCACCGCCCGAGTGGACAAGCCCGCCGCCACCGCCAGGGCCAGGGCCTCCTCGTCGTCGCCATCGAGCAGGCGCAGCAGGGGCGTCTTCCCCGCCGCCCCGGCCAGGCGCAGCAGGGCGCCCCGCTCCTCCTCGCCGCGCACCAGCCGCAGCAGCAGGGTGAGCTGCAGGCGCAGCAACCGGCGCGGGTCTTCCGGTTCGCCCGGCAGCTCCTCCGGCGCCAGGGGCCGCAGCTGCAGCGGTTCCGGGCCGTCGTCCGGCGGGGGCGGCGCCACACCGCGGCTGTGCAGGCGCACCAGGGCCGGCAGCAGCTCGGCATTGTCGTCCTGCAGCCAGGCGGTGTGCAGCGGGAAGCGGCGCAGATCGTGCAGCAGCTTCTGCAGCAGATCCGCCTGCCACCAGATCCGCGGCAACCCCCGCTCCAGCAGCGCCAGCAGGGCCCGCCGCCAGGGCCGGTCCAGCCGGCCGATCGCCGGGTCGCCCAGCAGCAGCACCCCCTTCACCAGCACCAGGCAGGCCGCGGGGGGCAGCAGGCTGGGCAGGCGGTAGCCGCTCTCCGGCGCCAGCACCGGCAGCAGGGCCTGCAGCAGCGGCAGGTTGGTGGCGCCGGCGAGCACGGTGGCCTCCAGCTGGCGCTGCAGGGCCCGCTTCTTGTCCTTGTCGCCCGCTTCTGCCGCAGAACCGATCGCCGCCACCAGGTCATCGATGGCCGTGGCCAGGGCCTGCAGCCAGGCCGGCTGCTCCTGGGCCAGCGGCGCCTGCAGCAGGCGCATCAACGCCAGACACCGCTCGCCGGGATCCGCCAGGGCCGCCCCCCGCTCCAGGCCCGCCCGGCGCAGGCGCTCAGCCACGGCCACCAGCCGGGGCTGGCGGCTGTTCATGCCGCCCACCAGCGCCTCCAGCAGCCGCAGCCAGGGCAGCGGGTCGGCCTGCGCCAGCCCCGCCAGCAGCAGGGGCTCCAGCGCCTCGGCAAAGGAAGGTTGCTCTGCCACCGGCAGCAGGTGCAGCAGCGCCACCAGCTGGTCGGCCAGGCGCTGCAGGGCGGGGGCTTCCGCAGGGAGCTCGGCCAGCCAGCGCGCCAGGGGCATGGGACGGCCGAGGGCCTGTGGGGACGGCCAGCAGGCCGGGGCGAGCTGGCAACGCAGCTGGCGCTCAAGCTGCAGCAGCTGCAGGGCGGCGGCCGGCTCGAGGGGTTCGCTGGCCGTCAGGAGGGCGCGGTAGGGGGCCACCAGGGCCGCCAGGGAGGAGGAGGCAGAAGGGCCTGGACCCGACCCGGTGCACGTCCCAGAGGTGCAGGGATCGGGCCAGGCATCGAGGGCAACAGGGATGGCGCCAGTCTCGAGAAGCGCCGCAAGTGCGGGCCCTTCCGCAGACACCACCAGCCCCCGGCTCCAGGCCACGGGCAGGGCCAGCAGGAGACGGCCGGCAGCACCCGGAGAAGGGATCACGATGAGGCCCTCAGCCAGCAGTGCGGACCAGGTGTCCGGGTCGCCGGTTTGCAGCAGCAGGGCCTGATCACAGCCCCTCACAAATCCATAGCGGCCCACCCCGTCCAGGGCGAACAGCTGCTGCACCAGCCGTCGTCGGTTCAGGGCGCGATGGAGCGCAGACTTCAGCGACATGGCAAGCAGGCCAACCGAGAGGATAGGAGGCAGTGCTGAGCGGCCATGCGGCATGTCGACCTGCTGATCGCCGCCCCGGCGGACCCGGGGGCCCACGCCAGCTGGGGAGACGTGCACTTTGCCCGGGGGCTGCAACTGGGCCTGCAGAGCCAGGGAGTGGGCTCACGGCTGCTGTTCCGCGACGACCACCTGCGCAGCGCACCCCCGCCGCCAGACAGTGCCCTGCTGGTGCTGCGCGGGAAATATGCCCCGCCCGCGAGCTGGCTGACCCGCCAGCCCTACCGCTGCCGGGCCCTTTGGCTGATCAGCTGGCCCCTCAACCCCACCCCGGCTGAGCTGGCCTCCTACGACTGTCTGTTCGTGGCCAGCGCCCAGGACACCCCCCGCATCGCCCGCCTCAGTGGCCGCCCCACCGCCACCCTGCTGCAGGCCACGGGGTTCCAGCACTTCGGCCCTCCCGAAGAGGCCACGGGAAGCCTGCTGTTTGTGGGCAACACCCGGGGAGTGAGCAGGCCGATCGTGACCGCGTTCCACAGGGCAGGCCTGCCGCTGGAGCTGATCGGCGAAGGCTGGGAGCTTCTGGGCCTGCAGACCAAGGCCACCAGCATCGCCAACCACAGGCTGCCTTCGCGCTACCGGCGGGCCCTGGCCGTACTCAACGACCACCACCAGGCCATGGCCGATTACGGGTACCTCAACAACCGCGTGTTTGATGTGCTGGCGTGTGGGGTGCCCGTGATCACCGACGCGGCCCCGGGATGCCCGCCCGAGCTGGAAGCGGCGGTGGTGGTCCACCTTGCGGGGGGCGATCCGATCACCAGCCTGGAGCGTGCTGCCGACCTGCGTGCCCAGCCCCGGAAGCTGATCGGGATTGCCCGTGAGGTGCGGACCCGGCACAGTTTTGCAGTCCGGGCCCGGGAGCTGCTGAACCGCCTGAAGGGGCAAGGGTAGGAACGGGCGCTCCCCGCTCAGCCCTGGGCCTTGGCTGAGCTTGCCTTGGCTGGCTTGCGTCGCTCAGCGATGTCCGGCGGAGGAGGGGCACTCAACGGGGGGACGCCCAGCTTGTCGAACAGCTGTTCCAGTTCATCCACGTAGGCGGTGAAGGCCTCCAGCTGCAGGGCGTCCTGCTTGAGGTCCTTGGGCAACTCGGCCCAGGGATCCTTGCGGCCGGCCTTGATGCGCCGCTGGCGCCGCTGCTCCACCGCCTTCTTGAGCAGCTCGTGGTAGGCAGCGTGCTGGGGATCCTCCAACAGGGCACGGGTGAGCTTCTTGATCGCCGGCACCGGCTGCTGTTCAGCCAGGTGGGCCTTCACCTCGGCGGTGGTGCGGCGCCGGAGCTCCTTCCACTGGGCGAGGCTGCGCTTCTCTGCGAACCCCCGAAGCCCAGCCGACCTGGATGATCGGCCGCGCCGTTTGGCTGTCTGCGAGCCCCCCTTGGAGGCAAGAGCACCCAGGCGGAGGAAGGGCGCTCGCAGGCGAGACCAGAAGCTGCGGCCACGCTTGGTCTTGGCTGCAGCCTTGGACATCTCTTGCTTTTTTTCTTCCGTAGATCTTAAGAGCACTGCCCGGCAAGTCCGGCCACGGACTCAGCCCCCGCTGCCTGCAGCTGGCGGCGCACCGCCCACTCCAGGGCGATCAAGGGGGGCTCACTCCAGGGATCGAAGCCTCCCCCACAGGGGGAATCCGCCGCCAGGAGATCCTCACCCTGCTCGAGGGCGGGGCTGAAGGGCGCCTCGATCAGAAGCCAGCGCCAGCAGGCTCCTGGAGGAAGGGGGAGCACCCGCAGAGCGGGTTCCCATTCGAAGGGCGCCCAGAGCGTGAGCGGGGCCACGGCGGCCATCGCCTCCAACCAGTCAGCGGGCCAGCGGGGCGAGGCGGGCCACTGCTCAGCGAAGACCGACGGGTCGGCGACCAGAAGATGGCGACAACCAGCAGATGGTGTGTTCTCACGCAGGAAGGCCAGCGGAGTGCTGGCGAGCTGGGCAGGACCCGGCTGGGGTGGCAAGGGCTGCGGCTGCAGGCGGCGGAAGAGGGTGAGCCGCCAGCGACGCAGGAGCTGGCGGTACAGACGGTTCCAGAACAGGGGGTCGGTCACCGCATCGGGCCTCTGCTCAGCCACGTCTGGGGCCACCCATGGCCAGGTGAGCCAGGGCTTGGGGCCTGCGAAGTGGACCACCGAGAGTTCCTCAGCACATCCCCCCAGATACTGCACCAGATACTTCACATTGCAATTGAAATTGAGGGGCATCAACTGCAGGGGCTGGTCCGCGAGAAACAGATTCCAGACCTTCTGATCAGCAAAACGATCCAGGAGCGGACAGGCCGGCTGAGCGGCACTGCGCACCAACTGGTCCATGCGCGCCTGGGACTGAGCAGACAGTGCTGTTGCCGGGATGGAAATCACTCCGGAATTCAGCACGGGCTTGCCGGTGAGGGGCGAGACAGCGGCCCAGGGACGCTCACCACAATCCGGAACCGCCATGAAATCATCCGTCTCAGTCCAGAGGGGATCGAGGGCGCCGGTGACCATCAAGTCTGCATCCAGAACCACCACCCGGCGGTAACCACGCAAGCTGAGAGCATGGGTATTGAGATATCCCAAAACGCCGATACGCCGCTGATTCAGGGAACTGGTGGGCAGAGCTGAAGCCCACGGTGGAGAGGGCTGAACGAACTCAAGATTGCCATAGAGATCGGCGAGTCGGCGCTGTAGAAAAGTATCCAGGGTGCCATCATGCAGCACAACAAATGGTGCACTGAGCAGCGGATAGCAATCAAGCAGGCTCAGCAGAAGAGCTTCCAGTCCACGATAGAAACGGTCGTTAGCCACTGTTAGAAAAACCACATCTGGACCTGGGTCTCGGGGCTCAATCCAGGCGTGATGCATCCGTGGCCAATGCAGATCTCCCAGCAGGGCAAGCTCACTTCGACGCAGATTGCGACCAGGCTCTTGCGGATTGGCTTCGATCCTGGCGCGCAGCCGGGTAGCGGCAAGTTCCGCTGCGGCCAGAGCCTGGGAACGATCTAGCCAACCGTAGGGTTTTGATGTCAACGGTGATCAGAGTTGAACCAGGAATCAGCGTCGATCGACAACACCCAGGGTGAAGGAGCCAATACCCCAGAGAGCAACAATGATGCCGATAGTGGCAAGGAAACCCTTCCAACGCCAATCCAGATGCTGGAGCTCCGGGATCTGAGGTTCCGCCAATCGCACCAGGAACTTCACTTGCTGCTGGCTGCGTTGACGACTATTATCCGCTGCGTTGATGGCCGACTTCAGAGCCTCCGTGGCAAGGATCACCTCGGTCTCGAGCTTTGAACCTTCCGCCACCAGGCGATTGAGATCGCGCCCTTCAGGATTGACCACATCAGCGCGTTCTTGCTCGATCTGGCGCTCCAACTCCTTCACCTGATCGGTGACGTTAGCCACCTCCGGAGTGGAATAGTCTTTGAACTGACGCTTGAGACTGGCCTCCTGCACCTTGAGCTCGACCAGCTTGCTCTCCAGCATGGTGAGATATGTGCTCGTACCAGTGGCAGTTTGCTGGGGATTCAATTCACCATATTGGTTTTTGAAAGCATTGAAAGCGAGGGATGCACGGTCGAGCCGCTGGCGGGCACGTTGCACTTCCTGTTCAGCAAACTGCTGTTGGGTTGCACTGATCTCCTGATTCACTCGGTTGAGGAATAATTCGGCCTCGCGCAGCAGTAGCTGGTTAAGGCGATAGGCAGGCTCCGGAGCCAGGCCCACCGTGGTGAGATTGATCACACCAGTGAGATCCTGGGGCACCACAAAAACCTGCCGCCTGAAGAACTGCAGCTGTTCATCCGAATTGGCATTGGGCTTGATACCCGCAAATGGGTCGCGACCATTACGGCCCCAGGCCTTGTCAGGCTGCATGGAGAGGAACACTTTTTTCATCACTTCCGGGGAAGTGAGATACACTGCCAAAAAGCGGCCGTCTTCCAGGGACCCCAACATCGTGGGGCCCGCCAGGGGATTCCCCAGCAGGCTGGTAGGGGAGGCGGAGGGAGCCTCAGGCAGGCGCACGATGAAGCTCGCCTGAGCCTGATAGCGATTGCGACCAATATGGAAAAAATAAAGTGCCGATCCCAGCAGCACCATCCCTGCCAACAGCAAGGGCACTGGAATACGCGTGATCGGCTGGAGCGGTTCCTTCAGGCGCTGCCTCAGGCCCAAACCAGAGATGGAGCCGGGATAAGGAGAGTCACCGGCGCCATTGGCTGGCCTGGGCGGATCGCCATTGCCATCGTCGGCTGCTTCACCAGAGCCGGCCAACCTGATGGTGCTCACCCAAGTTCCCATCGCGCGCTTGATGGAAGAAGCCCAGCGCCGCACCGGCACCAGAACAACAGCACTGGCTGATGCAGGGTCGGGGATGCGGGCCTTCGATCGAGGCAAGAGGGGCTGAACCAATTCGAGCCTACTGGATTTTCTGAGATTATAACAGAACTGTTTTCGCAAAACCAAATCGCAGCTCAAAAGTCCACCCAGGGGATATCACTGCTTCAGATGTCGATCGAATCGCCCTCCTCATCCGAACCACCGCCTTCTGCCGCCACCAACAACTCCTCGTTATTTCCATAGACAAAAAGACCAATGCCAACAGAGAGAAATACCCACGACCAAAAATACAGAGCACTGACACCAGGAGCGGGGTAAGCCGGATTGGCAGCCATTCGCAGCAACTCAACACCGTGAGCCATAGGATTCCATAGAATCCAAGGTCTTAACGCATCGGGAATGATGCTGATTGGGAAAAAGATGCAGGACGTCCACAGCAGTATCCTGCGCAAGAACAACTGCACAATCCATGCCAAAATGGGGAGGCGATGGCCAACTATCAAGGTGGTAAGACCTACACCAAAACCAAGCAGGGCAATGCCGAAGAAGATAAAGATAGCCTGTCCAAGATCCACGATGGGAAAGCGCCAGTCCCACAAACCGGTGAGGAACACGAACAACAACAACAACAGGCCAAAGATCTGGGCTAGCAACAGCGCATTCCCCATCAAAGAGTCCAGCGGTCGAACCCTGCTATAAAAATAGAGCGTGCTGTTCTTTTCCACCCCACTCAGTGCCTTGATCGCAATATCAGCAAACATGAAAAACGGCACAAATCCCATCGCCAGCCATAGCACCAGATTCATATATGTTCCATCACCCGCCCCTCGGATCAGAACACGCAGCGCAAGGAAAGTGCCGATCAGTGCCAAGGGCTCAATGAAAACCCCGATCAAACCAAAGACCCCCTTAGCAGCCCGCAGGTGCATTTCCCTCTTCGCCACAGCCGAAACAATCCTGAGCTGCAGCAGCAGTTGGGCAAGAATGGATTGAGGTGTACGACGGCGGGGCATCAGCTCAAGCCACAGGGCGAGTTTCGATGTTAAGGGGCGAAGCTTTCAGTGCCCGGCGCACACAGAGATTCTGTCGACCCAGATCCTGAAGTGCCTGCCCAATCAGATCATGGAGGCGGCGGCGCTCCTCTGCATCGGCAGGCAGCTCGAAAACCCTGTGCTCCATCGGCACCATGGGCACCCGATCGCGCCAGCGGCAGCCCCACACCCGCTGGGCGAAACGATCATTGGCCTCGCTGTAGTGGGCTGACACCGCCTCGGCGGCAGCGCCATCAAAGCCGCAGTAGCGGTCGTCCTGCCAGCCCTGCCGCTCGGCAATCCGACGGACCACCGCGCCCGCATTGGCCAGTCGCTTGCCATCAATCCCCAGGGCCGCCAGGCGTTCTCCGATGGCCTGGGCCAACCACACACCCTGACAGCCAGGCTGCACATTTCCCTTGTGGGGATCGGCGGAAGCCCAGCCCCACTGCGGCTCAGGCCAGCCCATGGTCTCCATCATGCGCGTGAACGGATCGCCAAAACCACTGCCATAGGGGAGGAACTCGCTAGTGACATCTGGGTGGCGGGTCAGTTGGCCGAACAGGTGGTCGTAGTCATAGATGTGTCGACGTTCGCTCAACTGAACGCGCACATAAGAGTCAAAATCCTGGTGATGATAGAGCCGCCGAGTTGAATGAACGTAGCGAGCATTGATGTAGTCGGGCTGATCCCGGAGAAACACCACCACCCGCAAGCGAAACCCCCACTTACCAAGAACCTTCAGCAGAGCATCCAGGGTGGCGGGCTCAGCTAAGGGCTGGGTGAACTGTTCGCCGCTCAACAGCAGCTGGGCAGCCTCACCGCCCAACAGGCGGTGCCAGGGCTTCCAGCGACCTTTGCCCAGGGCCGCAGCCAGGGGCTTGTGCTTTCGCGAAAGGCCATCCGGATAGGGCAGCTGCAACCCCAGGCGCCCCAGCAGCTGCCGATTTGCAGCCATCCGGCTCTGGATGTAGGAGCTGGCTGTTTTGTGCGTCCCTGCGTGGATGGTGAGCAGGCGCCCGCTTGAAGAGGTTGACACCATCTCCTCTCAAACGGACTCACTGCGGCTGGCGGTGTCGGCCTCGTCGTCAAGGTCCTCGTCACGATCAGCCTCCAGCAGGCCACTGATGCGGGCCTTGACCCTGGCCCGGCGCTTCTGCTTCTCCCGGCTTGCCACTTCTTTGATCAAGGCCGCACAAACTTCGGGATCGCCACGGTAAACAACATCACCGCCCACCAAAGCCAAACCGTCATCGCAATAGTCCAGGGCCAGATTCTGCTGGCCATTGCCAGAAATCACCAGGGTGCGTCCGGCGATGCGCTCCTCAAAAAGCCGCCGCAGGCGCACAGCTCTGGGGTGGATGGCGCGGTGGTCCCAGTTGCCAACCCGGCCAACCATGGTGACGTCGAATTCAAATGCAAGGGAAACTGCCAGCTTGAGGGCATCTTTGGCCTGACTTGGCCAACTGCTGAGGGGCTTGTGAAACAGTTCATCGTCAACACCCGCCAGCTCCCGAATCAGCCGCATATCATCTTCAATCCGAGCGCCGGAACCATAAATATCAGCCGCAAATCTTGCGTTCACATAGCCACTCAACTTGCTGGAAAAAGCGTCATTGCTGCCCACCGGCCATGACACGGAGGAATACTGTTCCAATTGACCCGAATCCAGTGGCTCAACACCACTGAGGCAGGCCACCAACATTCGGGACTCTGACCCGTTCAGGGAAAAGACGCAGAGCTTTTCACCGCGATTGATGGTGAGCGAGAGGTTGCGAAAGGCCGGGTAGCGGTGATTGGCTCCCTCCACCACATCCTTGGAGGCAGACTTCAGCGCCAGCACCGGCTGATGGTCTGAAGCTGTCACCTGGGCGGAGGCAGGCAACGCATCTGTGGAACGCAGAGCCATGCCGCTGCCAGCCATCCCGAAGCACCGGGCCAACCTAGCCTGGCCTCCCCTGGGAGGTTCCGTTGCGACGCCGCCAACTGCTGATCGGCCTGACCAGCGGCAGCCTCGTGGGTCTGCTGGCGAGGGAGCAGTCGGCTCTGGGTCGGGCCAGGGGATCGGACCAGCGGCTGCTCAGCCTGCCGTTCGAGTCTGGGCAGGGTGGCTACAGCTGCTACCGCACACCGGGGCTGGCGGTGAGTGAGCGCGGCACGGTGCTGGCCTTCTGCGGCGGGCGGGTGGACAACTGCCGTGACGAGGGCAACATCGACGTGCTGCTGCGCCGCTCCAGCGACGGCGGCCGCAGCTGGGGGCCCCTGCAGGTGCTTGCCAACGACGGGCCCAACCCCTGCAAGATCCCCCTGCCGGTGGTGCTGCCGGGCGGGCGGATTCTGCTGCTCTGGATGTGGAATGCCTCGGTGAAACGGGAAGCCGACCGGGGCAAGCGCTTCCTGCGGGTCACCCACTCCGACGACGACGGGCTCAGCTGGACCCGCTCGCGCGACATCACCGACCAGGTGCGGCTGCCGGGCTGGAAGCCGTGGTACGGCATCGGCCCAGGCCATGGGATTGTGAAGCGGCTGGCGCCGGCCGCAGGCCGGATCGTGGTGCCGGCGCGCCACAGCGTTGCCGGGGCCGGCAGCGCCTCCCACCTGCTGCTCTCCGACGACGGCGGCCAGAGTTGGCGGGTGGGTGCAATCGCCGGTTTCCGGCCCTCCAGCGAGTGCGCGGTGGCCGAACTGGGCGATGGCAGCCTGATGCTGAACAGCCGCAGCGGCGGCCAGCGGGTGGTGAGCATCAGCAGGGACGGGGGCGAGACGATGGCCAGCAGTGCCCCCGACCCCCAGTTGATCGAACCGGCCAATGGCTGCCAGGCCAGCCTGCTCACCTATGCCTTCGGGGCCGACCGCCAGGCCACGCTGCTGTTCGCCAACCCCGCCGATCCCCTGCTGCGCACCAACGGCCGGCTGCGGCTGAGCCGGGACAACGGCCGGAACTGGAGCCGGGGCTTCGGCTACGGCCAGGGACCCGGCAGTTTCAGCGGCTACAGCGACCTGGCCCGCTTTGCCAATGGGGATGTGGCCCTGCTGGTGGAGTCGGGAGCCAGCCATGAAAAGCGGCGCGGCAAGGACCGTCGCCACGACGGCATCGCCTTCCAGCGGCTTCCCTTCGCCTTGCTCACTCAGCCCTGAACCGGCGCCGAGACGGGCTGGATGCCCTCCTTCAGCACGTCATCGACCAGGGCCAGCAACTGCTGGCGCTCCTCCCGGCTGCGGGGGCGCATCGGCATGGCCGGCGGTATGGGCCGCGGGAACAGCTCACGCCACCCGCAGCCCCACACCCGGCGCGCAAAGAGGTCGTTGCTGGAACGGTAACGCTCCTCGATCTGGGTGAGCAGGCTCTCAGTCAGCCCCTGGAACGGTTCGGCCTGCCAGCCCTGTTCAGCGGCCATTCGTTCCAGCCGTTCGCGCATGCGCAGCTTGGCGGACGAATCGCCCCAGGCGTGGGGATGCTGCTCAGCCAATTGCCGACTGACCCGCTGCGCGATCCACACCGCCTGCCATCCGGGCTGGACGTTGGCCTCAGCGGGAAGCGGGGTGAGGCCTTCCAGATCGGAGACGCCGATCGCCTGCAGCAGCCGTTGGCAGGGATCCGTTTCGCCGCTGCGAAAGGGCAGGAAATGACAGCGAACCTCGGGTCGCTCCAGAACCTCACTGAACATCTCCATGTAATCGCAACGGCTTTCACCACCGTGCAGCAGGGTCTGCTGGACGTAGCGCTGGAAGGTGAGAGAGAGATAGAAGCGCTTGAGCAGCTGGGTGTAGCGGGAATTGAGGTAGGTGGGCTGATCACGGATGAAGGCCACCAGCTCCAGCTGCATGTCCATCCGCGTGAGCAGCTGCAGGAGGTCGGCGAGCAGGGTACCCGGGCCCTGGCGGCTGGGTTCCGTGAGCACAAGGGAGAGAATTTCCGCCGAAATCAGGGCGCGCCCTCCCTTCCGTTCAGCCGAACGCAGCAGCTGCTCCCAGGGCTGCCAGTCGCCGAGACGCAGGGCCTTGACCAGCTGAAGGTGCTCGCAACGGCGCCTGGGGTAAAGCAGGCCCTGCTGGCTCAGAAAGGGTTGGTTGGCCTTGAGCCGGTGCTGGATGTAGGTGGAGGCCGTCTTGTGGATGCCCACATGCAGCACCAGGGAGCGTGGCGCGACCAACCCATGCGGCGAGCGAAGTGGATTCAAGCTAACCGCACCGTTCCAGCCAGGCTTCTGCCCTGCTACGCAGGCCGCGTTGGCAGCGGCGCTCCAGGCGGTCGAGCAGTTGCTGCAGGCCGAGCTTGAGCACCGGGCCGGCCACCGCCGCCGCCGCCGGCAGCTCGGCCCACACCCGGGCCTGGGCCTCCAGCACGGCGCTGCCCCGCTCGGGGTCTTCTCCGGGCCGGATGCGGGCCTCCAGCCCGAAGCTGAGCCGTTCCTGCCAGGCCCCCAGCCCCTGCACCCGCGATTCGAGCTGCTCGATCAGCAGCTCACCCGCGGCGTAACGGGCGCGCAGCAGCACCCGCGGCTGCAGGGTCCAGCCGGCCACGCCATAGGGCCTGGAGGTGTATCGGTAGGTGTCGCCAGCGGGATCAGGATCAGCCCGCTGCAGACGGCTGGGATCGAGCAGCCCCCGCAGGGGGCGCAGGGGCTTGGCCAGAAACAGGTGCAGCTGCTCAGGAGTGGCCGCGGGGGTGAGGGGAATGGGGGTGAACCGGCGCTGCTCGAGCCTCATGGCACCAGATCCACCAGCTCGCACACCGGGAAGCGGTTGATCGCCTTGAGGGCCCGGCGGGCGTTATCGCGCAGCTGCTGGCTCACCACTTCGCAGTAGGGGATCTGGGCGAGCAGATCCACGGTGCGGCGCAGCACCCGCACCACGTCGCCCTCGTCGAGGGAGGTGTTGGCGATCACCTCGCTCCAGCCGGCCCCGCAGGCCCAGGCATGCACCAGACCGGTGAGCTCCGGCTCCCACCAGAGCGGGAAGACCACCCTGGCCCGCTCCTGCTGGCGCTCCAGCTGGCGGCGGATCGCGCGCAGGTCGTGCAGGGCCTCCTCCACCGCCGGCGGCGGCGACCAGGCGCACCACAGATCCGGACGGTTCACCTCGGTGGAGATTGCCTCCAGCACGGCCGCCAGTTCGGCGGGATCGAGGGCATCGAGGTGGCCGCTCATCAGGGCGAGGCCCAGCCACAGCTCGTTGTCGCCGCGCAGGGCGGCCACGGTGCGGCCCACCTCGGTGGGCTCCAGGCCCTCAGCTCCGGCCAAGGCGCCGAAGTGGCGCAGCACCTCGATCAGGGTGAGGAAGGTGTCCCAGTGGCGGTTGGAGCGGAAGTGCAGCAGCCGCTGGCGCTCCTCGATCTCCTGCTGGAGCTCCTCCATGCGGCGGCGGTGCTTCTTGAGCTGGCGGCGGTCGCCCCAGCGGTGGGCCGGGTGCAGCTCCAGCTCCTCCTCCAGCCGCTGCACGAGCAGCGCCTGCTCCTGCACCTCGCCGGCCAGGTCGTATTGCGGGGTGGCCATGTCGTGGCGACGGGCCATCGAGGCCACCGCCAGGGCCAGGCCACCACTGGCCTGGTTGCCGTGGTGGTGCTCGCCGGCGCGCTGCAGCTGGGGCGGCTCCACCTGGCTCACCTGCAGGCAGCTGAGCTCGGCATGCAGGCTCACCACCGCACTGCAGGGCAGCAGGATCCAGAGGTTGTCGTCGGTGAGGCATAACAGCAGCGGGAACTGGCCCGGGCCCTTCACCTTCGCCACCAGCACCGCCGGCGTGATTCGTCCTTTGAGGGGCGGCGCCTTGAGGCTCAGCAAGGAGCCCTCACTGGCGAACTGCAGGGCCAGGGTGAGCTCATGGGCCACGGTTTCCTCGGCCTGGTGCTGGAGAGTGCGCAGCAGGCGCCGCTCCTCGCGCAGACGGCCCCGCCGCTTTTCGTAGTCCTCGAAGTCGTCCCAGGGCACCTCGCCGCCATCGGCGCCCGCCTCCAGGGAGGCCAGCTGCTGCTGGAGCTGGGCGATCGACTCCTGATCGCCCTTGAGGTCGAGGGTGGCCAGGTAGCGGCCGAAGCTGCGCTCCACCAGCTCGCGGGCCTTGGCCAGGTTGTAGCGCTGCAGCAGGTTGAGCACCATGCCGTAGCTGGGCGTGAACTGGCTCACCAGCGGATCGGCCGGCGCCGTGGCCAACTGACCCGCCTCGCGCACCCCCTCGAAGCGGCTCTGCACCGTCACCACATAGCCCTGGGAATCCAGGCCGCGCCGGCCGGCCCGGCCCGCCATCTGCAGGAACTCACTGCCCATCAACGGCCGGTGGCCCCGCTCGGTGCGCTTGGAGAGGGCGGAGATCACGGTGGTGCGGGCGGGCATGTTGATGCCGGCCGCCAGGGTTTCGGTGGCGAACACCACCTTGATCAGCCCCTGCTGGAACAGCTCCTCGATCAGCTCCTTCCAGGCGGGCAACACGCCGGCGTGGTGGGAGGCGATGCCGCGCAGCAGGGGTTCGTCATGGCCCTCACGCACCGCTTCAGGACTGGCGGCCACGAAGGTCTCCAGCCGGGCGCGGATGCGCTCCTGCTCGTCCGGGGACACCAGGCAGAGCTTGCCCAGGTCGCGCACACCCTTGTCGCAGCCACGGCGACTGAAGATGAAATAAATAGCCGGCAGCATGTCGCGCTCGGCCATCTGGGCCACCACGAAACCCAGGGGCGGGGCCTCGGGCTGGGGCGGCTTGGGCACCTTCGGGCCCTTGCGGCGGTTGCCCTTGGGGGCACGCCACACCTTGGCGTTGGGGTGCAGGTCGGTGCCGGCTTCGTTGAGCAGGGGATGGAGCCACTTGGCACTGCAGAAGCTGAAGGCCAGCGGCACGGGCCGGTGGTCGCTGTGCACCAACCGGGTGGGGCCGTGCACGGCCTCAATCCAGTCGGTGAGCTGGCCGGCATTGGCCACCGTGGCCGAGAGGGCCACCAGCTGAATCGACGATGGGCAGTGGATGATCGACTCCTCCCACACGGTGCCGCGCTGAGAGTCGTTCATGTAGTGGCACTCATCGAGCACCACCGCCTCCACACCTTCGAGAGGGTCGTTGTCGGGGTGGTCGATCTCCGCGTAGAGCATGTTGCGAAAGATCTCGGTGGTCATCACCACCACCTGGGCCTCGCGGTTGAGGCTGAGATCACCGGTGAGCAGGCCCACCCGCTCAGCGCCGAACTGCTCGCGAAAATCACGCAGCTTCTGATTGGAGAGCGCCTTGAGCGGCGTGGTGTAGAACACCTTGCGGCCGTGGGCCAGGGCGCGGTGAATGGCGTACTCGCCCACCAGGGTCTTGCCGCTGCCCGTGGGGGCGCTCACCACCACCGAGTGGCCCTGGTTCAGCGCATCGATCGCCTCGAGCTGGAAGGGGTCGAGGGGGAAGGGGAACAATTCGATACCGCAATCTAAACACGCGGCTTCAGCAAACCCTGTCATCTCAAAAAGCGGGCTCGCCTATGCAACATACCAGTCATAACACACTGACTACAAATTCACGCCAGATCAAAGTCCCAAATATACGCTACAACCAAATGAAGCCAATGAAGAACTTGACTAAGCCGGCGGAGGAAGCACCGAGGAAGGGGCAAGCCTCCATGACAGCTCAGCCGGAGGTAGATTCCAAGCCTTTGTCGCACGGACAAAGCCATCATATGCAGACAACTTTTCAGCGACACAGCCAACCGATTTAACGTTCCAGTCTAAAGTCGATAGCTCGGAAACGTCATGGATAATCGTCATCCCTGCCAGGGAAGAAAATCTCTGACTGTCAGACTTCCTCCTATTTGGAGGGTTCAGTGGCCACACCATCACTACTGGTATGCCCATGGCGATCGCGGGAAGAGCACAATGAAGCAAGGTAGTGACGATAAGCTTAGCCCGTGAGGCGTAGAGTCGGAGCAGATTCTGCGCGAGCAGGAGATTAAAATTAAAATCAGCACAACCAGAATAGTGCGAAATGTACGTATAAGGCCCAATATCGGCTGGCACATAAGCGCAAATACGCGGGTCTCGAGAGACCACAAACACTTCTCCAGCCGGAATCGAAAGGCACACCCGCCTCGGGAAAGCGAGAGAAAGACAGTGACTCAGATAACAACTAACCCCATGGGACTCAAGGAGCTTCATGGTCCAAATATCTCTACATCCAATAGGTGCATATTTACGATAATGCTCAATAGCAGCCTCGCTCAAGAGAGTGGGGCATTGGAATGGGCGGAGGTGAAATCCCACATAAGCTGGATTCAGATCAGGATGGGGGGGCCACTCCTCAGGGTTGGTCTTAAACCAACCATTCATCACGATCGGCAGACGACCTGCAAGCCTGTCAACAGAGCCTAGCGAAGCGATCTGGTTGTCACGATCAATGCGAACAGAAGGAGAGCCCCAAAGACGGCTAAGCAGAACGTTAGCCGCTTGGATCTGGATATGATCTCCAAGGTTCTCAGTGCTCACCGCCAACCCAGCGATACGGGGAGATGGCTGATTAGAGCGAGCCTGTGGCCAATTTGGCCGAGGCAGCTTGGCAGGAGGCAAGTCCCGCAACAAGCATGACAAAAGACAACTGCGTTTGAGCAATCCTGAATCACATCGATGAGTCAACTTGAGGACTGGAGCGGCTTCTTCTTTAATTTGATCCAAAGCTTTGGGATTATCAGCATCTAATCCAAGCCTCTGGGCTCGGTGACAGGGAACGGCACTGATTTTGGGAACGCGGGACCAACTTTGCCTAAACAGAGGGTCTGAGACAGACAATTGAGAAAACAAGTGGTGGAACCAGAAATAATCACTTGTTTGACTATGACATTTCCAGAATGCCTGGACCAGATCATGCCAGCGCCAAATGATCAAATTGCCAGGTTCACTTGACGCAAGAAACCAACTTGAGATCTCCCGATCAGGACCAGGTCGGTGGAATGCAAAAAACCCCTCTCCAAGCAAAGAAGGGAGCCAGGAATCCAGAGGTCGCCGACAAAGGAGAGTAGCGTCAGCCCAGACTCCCCCATACTCATTGAGAAGCGAGATTCTTACTAAGTCAGAAAAAGACGCTGCTGTTATTTCTTTACCTGTGAGGTCAGGTAGATCCAAGAGGAGTCGCACATCAGCCAGTGAAAGCGGCCTGACTTCCCATTCAGGATTGAAGCGTTGCCAGCTTGCCAGACAGGAGGTTACAAGCCCAGGAGCTTGCTCCCACCCCTGAAGCCAAGCAAGCCAGATAATTTTTCTCATAAAAAAAGCGTAGTACTACGCTTTTAGAATATTAAGAAAGAGCAGGCTCATCAATTAAAAGACTAGATTTGCTTCGCTTTGCGCCTCAACTTTCTTGACCACACGATGGCCGACCCAAGCCCAAGAACAGGAAGAGGCCCTGGGACATACTCGACGGTCATTGAATCAATCCAATAATCCATATTACCCAAAGTGAATGACGAACTGACTCTTACAGTGGTTTCACTTTTGGCAAAGATAGGTGCAAACACGGGATTATAGTTTGTTATCCTGAAAACGGCTGCGGATACATCCGAGTTTGCCGTATCAACTGTAAATGTGAATGGAGTTGGAGTCCCAAAACCAGAATTCCAAGTTGAAACTACAGTATTGACGGGCGTTCCGTCAGCAGTGTCGGCTCTAGCTTTTACCGTAAAAGCAGTAATATTAACATCTGTATTAAATTTAAAATCAATCGAATTTATCTGGGGGCTTGGCGTATTACTGGGATTTCCGCAAACAGCATTAGACACGTTTGACCTGCTGCCTCCGAGACAGGTACCACCACTTGGGAGAGAAGTAGTTCCTAATGCAACGGTCCTGGAAACAGTTGTGGGATTGGGACTACCTGGATTAAAAAACGTTAAATTGACACCATTACTGGAAAATTGACTCGTTGTGTTAGCTGCAGAATTCCCAAAAACTCCTGTGGGCGTAGTAGTATCGATAACAATTGCAGCATTCGCTGGCGAACAAGCAAGCCCTATGCCTAGGCAAAGCCCAGAAATCAACCCTGCGACAGCAGGTTCGTTAGCCATGAGTCGAGTCACAATGAGTTTAACATTTCCCGCATCTTAAGTGCGCTTTCCCCACGCGTCAACCCCGGGAGTCGCAAAATAAGCATCCCTAATAGCAGGCGAACCACCGAACAGCTCTTATTATACAAGATCAATAATCTTTTGTGACTTCCAGCATTCCCGCTCCGCAATTTTCGGAATGAGAACGTGGAGAACTTGCATTATGGCCGCCTAATAACACTGCTGCCCACCCAGGGTTACAAGTAAACTAATTTTGGCGGATCTAAATTAGAGCGGCATGATTTCGCTTTCTCGCCAACTGTACTTATTCATATGGAGAATTATGCAGCCCACATGGATACACTAGTCCCACGATCAAGTGCTAGATAGCAACGTGCGAAGAGTTATGAATAGGGTTCGAGAGATCTGTCAGCACATCCAGTTTTCGGAGGGTTTCTGTGCATTCTACGCAGCCTAGTTTTCTGAAAGTCAACCTAGTACTTGATCAGCCGAAAAGGATGCTCTCCTCTTGCTCGGATATTCGCTGTGGCAGTATCGTTCAGATCATCCGATCGACCCTCCGGCATGTCTGGCAGCCCTCAAAGCTTCCCTCGTTGCATGGCAACGAGGAAGCGGATCCACCGGCATTGCATCTCGTCTCGCTTCTCGATTCGCTGGTAGTCGGCATTCTCGTAGACGAAGGTCTTTTCACAGTGCAGGAGATCAGGGGCTTAGGTGAGATCTTGCCCATGGGCAGCCGTGATTTCCACTAAGTGGATGGGACTACCCACGCTATTCACTCTGATGTGGACCTTCATACCGAGATACCAATGCTTTCGCTTGCATCTCTTGTGCGTACCAGAATCCCTCTTCTTATTCTAATTCTTTCGCCTCCGGCTCACTCAGGCTTCGTCCTCGTAGAGGTATCGCTTAGTGCCGGGATCAAGATTCCATCGATGATCGTGCCCTGCTGTATCGCCATGCCGTTGGCTTTATGGTCCGCTTTGTCCACCTGAAAGATCTGCTTGCCAAGATCATGCTCATCCATTAGGTACCGGAACGCGAGAATCGTGATCTCATCAGGGATATGGTCGCTGATCATGTCGATCTCAACGAACGGTGCATTGTCGGCCCTTCAATGAGCACATCATCCTTCGCTGGATCGCTGAGGTCATGCCACTGCTACATAAGTTGGAAACGCAGCATAGTTGCGAGCAGATAGGGCGGCCGACCACCCTTGGAGTTGGTCTTGGGATAGTGGGCCTTGATCAGATTAATCAGCGCTTTCCACGGAACCACCTTCTCCATCTCGCCCAAAAATCGCCCGCGCATGGTGCGCTTCGTGGCCGTGGCTTGCTCGTAATTGACGTAGGCGAAGCCTTGCGCAAAGCACGAACCGAGCGACTTGGTGCCCATGAACCCAGACCATGCCGTCGATTACATGAGTATTTGGCGTAGATGACATTAGATCTCCATGTCCTCTCTGGGCGACTTCGTAGTGATCAAGCCTGTTAAACAGTCCTTGTCATCCCCATGACTACAGCACTGCTAAGATTTGCTGCATGGGCCTTGAAAGCCACCACATTGCATACAATGTTTCCGATAAGCACGAGGCGATAGTAATCGATGACTTTTATTTTAAAGGCCTTTGGTTCATTAATGCATGGTACTTCTCTTGGTCTTGGTGGACCCAGGTCAAAGACCTAATGCCTGCTCAAGCCTGAGGCTTCTTGATCATGTCTCGTGCAGACTGAGACGTGCAATAGGTTCGAGTCTCACATTGGTTTTATCTGCCAAGCTATTCTACTGATCACCAAAAGATTTTCGTCAATGGCAAAAGCAACTGACTTGACGGGGCCTTCTGCATGCTCTGTGGACGAATGCCTGCGAAAAACGCATTTGATTTGTATCGGCGCGGCCAAAACTGGTACGCATACAATCGCTCAGATGTTTGACTCTCGAATTAAGTCGAGCCACGAAGCCTGCGCTGGAGAGATAATCTCTTTAGTGGCATCTCAAGCATCCGCCAAGGATCAGAGGCTTGAGCTTGTAGATTTAATAAAAAAAAGGGATCAGACAGGACGCGCGGAAGTTGATTCATCTCAGCTAAATATATATCTCGTAGACATATTCCTGTCTGAGTATCCAGGAGCCAAGTTTGTGCTCACAATTCGAGATTGCTATACATGGCTTAACTCGTTTATTAATCACTCTCTGCGCTTCCCAAAAACAGCTCCTGTTTGGAAGCGATTTAGGGATTTCCGATTTCGATCAGATCACTTAGTTCACCCTATCCAGGAAGCAGCTTTGAAGGAGAGAGGACTATATACACTTGAAGGCTACCTGTCATATTGGACCTTTCATAATCTGACTGCACTCAATAAAATCCCTCAAGATCGGCTGCTAATAATAAAGACAAATGAGATTTCCAGGCGTGCTCAAGATATCGCTGACTTTGCTGGATTGCCTTTAGATTATATCAGACATGACTGTCTTCATGCTTTCAAAAGTGACCAAGACTTTAAGGTGCTACACGATCTCAGTGAAGACTATCTTAACGATACAATCCAAAGATTCAGTGGTAGTCTGATGACTCAGTTCTTTCCAACGATAAAGTCCCTCGCCGACGCTGGAATATAATCGCAAAGCCTGTTGCAAAGATTGAAAACAGTAACTTCTTCCTAGGACTCAAATAAATGACCATTTCATTCCATGTATGTGGAGCTGGATGATATATGTCTAACTTTTTACTACGCGATCCAGATTGTGTATTCATTCATATTCCTAAAACAGGTGGCTCGAGCATTCGCAATGGCTTGTGGTTATCACGTTATGAAGGACCTGTTTTTGGCCATATCCCCAGTACTTGGGACTCCATGTTTAAGTTTGCTTTTGTACGTCATCCACTTGATCGCTTAGTATCTGCATGGGCTGACTTTTATCAATTGCGTAAGTGCCATCTCTCTTTCGATGAGTTTATGACCATCGTTTTGGATGAGACTATTATTTTTGACGAACGTAGAAAGACATTTAAAGAGAAGATTCGTCATCACACAATCCCACAGACGCATCAATTCAACTGTCTTTTTGTTGCTAACTTTATAGGCCGTTTCGAAAGCTTCGAGCATGATATTCTCAACATTTGCAGCCAACTTTCATTCCCAATGGCGGCTATTCCAAGACTTCGTCAAACCCAGCATTCTATATGGTCGCATCATCTAAACGGCCCAACGCTGAGTAAAGCAATTGCTTTTTATGAGCAAGACTTCTATAAACTAGGATATGCTCTACCATAGGCCAGGAAGCAGTTACTTTTCCATTCAGTTCACAGATTTGACAATGGATAGTTTATCAATATGGCATATGTCGGCATTGCTAATCGCGACAAATACTAATTCACTTCTTTTAAACGCATTGCCAGCGAAAATTAGATAACCAGTTCACTCCATCAGCCATCACCAAGGGAGTCAACAATGGATTTCTCTCATCAGTCATTAGTCGATCAATTACTGCACACTCCTCTGTCTTTGCTGGCAACAACGATCATAGAAGGCGAAGAACCTATACCATCATCTGGCTCAAAGCCAGATATTGAGCTACATATTATTATGCTTAAGGATGAATTTATCGGTCAAAATGAGATCTTACTTTATCATGCACTACTGAATGTTTTTCTCAGACGCGGTATCAATATTTCAGATACAACAATGAGATTTCGTAAGCTGTGGACTGATTACCGATCTTTACTTCTCTCAAAGCTTGACAGTCGGTGGCTGGTGTCCGCATGTGACAGCATTGTCGATCATTTTGATGAGCCAAATGAAAAGATTACCGCAATGTCAGCTTCTTTATTAATTAATACTATTAAGCTATATGAAACAGAACGGCTTGCTCTCGGTCAATCAGGCAATGGCCGAGATCTTGCAAATCCTACATTCCATTGGGAAGGGCGCGTTAATCTCTTTGATGGAATTTCTGCTTTTAGGATAGGAAAAGGCGATATGGTCAAAAACATGCTAACTAGAATCAGCAGCATTGAGCAGCATTCAGAGTTTGCTGCTCCAATAATGAAGGAGCTAATATATAGAGTTAATACCGTTGACACCGTGTTTAAGCGATTAAGATCAGTCCATACAAAGAGGGGGACATTGTGGCATATTTAATCCTTATTTCGTCAATTTACTGCTAGAATGCAAACAATTTGCTATGTATCGTGCGACTGACTTAATTGAGCACTCTGAGCCTTGCGCAACACACTCATTAAATGAGCCACAGTAGAAAATATTTTTGCAAATTCCAAAATCCTTGCTACTGATTTCTACCTCTCCACCAACTCGCCAGCACACTCCCAAGCACCGCATGCACCACAGCCGAGATCGCCCCTGGCAGGGCGGTGAGGGGCGAGGCGGCAAAGCCGGAGCGGGCCAGCACCACGGCCAGGCCTGAGTTCTGCATGCCCACCTCGATGCTGATGGTGCGGCGCACCGGCTGGGGTTGGCCCAGCAGGGCGGGGATCAGCCAGCCCAGGAAGAAGCCGCCGCCATGGAGCAGCAGGGCCGCCAGCAGCAGCAGCGGGCCCTGCTCCAGCAGCGCCTGGCGCTGGCTGCCCACGATGCTGGCCACAATCAGCACGATGGCCAGCACCGCCAGGGGCGGCATCACCGGCCCCAGGCGGCGGGCCACAGCTGGCACCCCGCGCTTGAGGCCCAGCCCGAGGACTACCGGCAGCAGCACCACCTGCAGCACGTCCAGCAGCAGCTTCAAGCCATCCACCGGCACATAGCGGCCGGCAAGCAGTCCGGTGAGCAGCGGGGTGAGCAGCACCGCCGCCAGGGTGCTGAAGGTGGTCATCACCACCGAGAGGGCCACGTCGGCCCGGGCGATCAGCGTCACCACATTGCTGGCCGTGCCCCCCGGGCAGCAGCCCACCAGGATCAGACCCACCGCCAGGGGCGGCGGCAGGCGCAGCAGTGCCGCCACCAGCGCCGCCAGGGCCGGCATCACCAGGAACTGGGCGGCCACGCCCAGCGCCGGCGGGCCCGGACGGCGCAGCACCCGCTGGAAGTCGGCCAGCTCCAGCTCCAGGCCCATGCCCAGCATCACCAGGGCCAGCGCCAGCACGATCAGCGGTCCCTGCAGCCAGGTGAACAGCCACGGACAGGGCAGGGCCAGGGCCACTGCCAGCAGGGTCCAGAGCGGAAACAGCAGCGTGAAACGCTCCAGCACGGCGGCGCGGGTCACACCTGCCAGATCGCCGTGAGATCGAGTTGCAGCCCAGGCAGAAGGGCTCCGCCATCCAACCGGGTGGCCCCTTCCAGCCGCTGGGCTGTCCCCTGGGCTGGCCAGACCTCCACGGCCTGCTCGGCGGGGATCAGCAACCAGCCCAGCTGGGCGCCATTGGCCTGGTAGCTGGCCAGCTTGGCGCGCAGGGCAGTGAGGCCGCGGAGGCCTTGATCACTCGGGCTGGCCAGCTCCACCACCAGGTCCGGACAGAGGGGAGGAAAGCTCCGCTGTTGCTCGGGGCTGAGGGCCCGCCAGCGCTCCAGACGCACCAGGGAGGCATCCGGGCTCAGCACCGAACCATCCGGCAAGCGGAAGCCGGTGGAACTGTCGAACACCTGCCAACCACCGATCCCGCCCACAAACGCTTTCAACTGAAACAGGAGCTCGCCATTGCGCGCCCCCGTGTCACCACCGGTGGGGGTCATCTGAATGATCTGGCCTGTGGCATCGAGTTCCAGCACCGCCTCCCTGTTGGCCTCACACACGGCGGCGAATTGCTCGGCCGTGAGCCGCAGCCCCAGGGGCAGCCGCAGCGGTGCAAGGGCATCGAGGGGTGGTGCGGACGGAGCAGCTGTCATCTCCCCCCCCAGGAGCCAGAACAGCAGTTTATGCCGGCTGTCAGCCTGTGGGCTGAGGGCCATCCCGCCTACCCTCAGCCCCATGGGCGCTGCCGCATCCCACTCCCAGCCCCGCGCCCCGGACGAACCGACCCCCTGGCAGCGGCCCCTGGCCAAGGCGCTGGCGGACCAGCCCGCCAGCGCCCGGCGGCAGCTGCGGGGCCTGGGGCCCGGGTTGCTCGACCTGGCCAGCAACGACTACCTCGGCCTCAGCGGCCACCCCGCCGTGGTGGCCGCCGCCCAGGCCGCCGCGGCCCACGAGGGGGTGGGATCCGGGGCCTCCAGGCTGGTGTGCGGCAGTCGGCCGGTGCACGCCCAGCTGGAGGGGGAGCTGGCGGAGTGGCTGGGGCGGGAGCGCGTGCTGCTGTTCCCCAGCGGCTTCCAGGCCAACCTGGCGGCCGTGGGCGCCCTGGCCGATCGCCACAGCCTGGTGCTGGCCGACCGGCTGATCCACCACTCCCTGCTCACCGGCGTGCGCGCCAGCGGCGCCCGCCTGCAGCGCTTCCGCCACAACAACCTCTCCCAGCTCGAATCCCTGCTCGACGCCGCCCACAGGACAAAGCCCGACCAACGGCTGCTGGTGCTGGTCGAGAGCCTCTATTCCATGGAGGGCACCAGCGCGGACGTGCCAGCCCTGGCCGCCCTCTGCGCCCGCCACGGCGCCGCCCTGCTGCTGGATGAGGCCCATGCCCTGGGTGTGCTGGGACCCGGGGGGCGTGGCCTGGGCCACGGCGTGCCCGGGATCGCCCTGCTCTGCGGCACCTTCGGCAAGGCCTTCGGCAGCGGCGGTGCCTTCCTGGCCGGCGACGGCCTGGTGATGGAGTGGCTGCTGCAGTTCAGTGGGCCGTTCCGCTACACCACGGCCCTGGCCCCGCCCCTGGCGGCCGGCGCCCTGGCAGCTCTCCGGCACCTGCAGGCCCAGGAGCTGGCGGGCCAGCCGGCCGGGCCTGCCCTGCTGGAGCGGGCGCGGCGCTGGCGGCAGGCCCTGGCCTCCGCCGGCTGGCCGCAGCCCCCCGGTGAGGGGCCGATCCTGCCGCTGCTGGTGGGCGACGACCAGCGCGCCCTCGACCTCCAACAGCGCCTGGAGCGCGCCGGACTGCTGGCCGTGGCAATCCGTCCCCCCACCGTGCCCCCCGGCAGCGCCCGCCTGCGACTGGTGCTGCGGGCCGTCCTGCCGCCAGGCACATTGGAGCGGCTGCTGCACGCCCTGGGGACGCCATGACTGTTCAGGTGATCGCCATGCACGGCTGGGCGGGCGACAGCCGCGGCTGGGAGCCGTTCGCCGCCGTGGCCGCCGCCCGGGGCTGGCACTGGACCATGCCCGACCGGGGCTACGGGGCGGTGGAGGCCCGCACGGTGCCGTGGCACCCCCAGGCCAGCCGGCGGGTGGTGATCGGCCACTCCCTCGGCCCCCATCTGCTGCCGCCGGAGCTGCTGGCCCAGGCCGATGCCGTGGTGCTGCTGGCCAGTTTCGGGCAGTTCATCCCCGGCGGCCAGGAGGGGCGCCGCCTGAAGACGGCCCTGGCGGCCATGGCCGAGGCCCTGCAGGGCCCCCAGGCCGAGGGGATGCTGCGCACCTTTCTGGCCGAGGCGGCCGCCCCCGCGCCGGTCAGCGCCCTGCCCTGCACGATCCTCGATGCACCCCTCAGCGCCGGCGGCCGGCAGCGGCTGGCGCAGGATCTGGCCCTGCTGGAGCGCTGCCGGCAGCTTCCCGCTGCCCTGGCCCCGGAGCTGCCCTGCCTGATCGTGGAGGCGGGCGCCGACCGGATCGTGGGCAAGGAGGTGCGCGCGCTGCTGCGCCAGGAACGGCCCGACGCCACCCTGATCCACTACCCCGATGCCGGCCACTGCCTGCTGAACACACCGCTGCTCGCCGATCTCACCGCGTGGATCGACCGCCTCTGACCCCCATCCCGCCGGCGCCCAGTGCCGAGGCCGCCTTCACGGCCCGGGTGCGGGAGCGCTTCGGGCGGCGCGCCCAGTCCTACCGGCAGCACGCCCGCCTGCAGCGAGCCGTGGCCTGGCGGCTGGCCCACCTGCTGGCCCGGTGCGGCGGGGGAGCACTGCCCGGCGGCCCGGCGGCCGACCTGGGGGCCGGCAGTGGCCTGCTGGGGGAAGCCCTGCAGGAGCACGGCCTGGCAGGCCCCCTGCTCCAGCTCGACCTCTGCCCCGAGCTGCTGGCGGCCAGCCCCCTGGCCCGCGGCCACGGCCACTGCCACTGGGACCTCAACGCCGGTCTGCCCTCTGAGCTGCGGGGCGCCGGCCTGCTCTGCTCCAGCTTCGCCCTGCAGTGGCTGGAGCAGCCGGCCGCCCAGCTGGAGCTGTGGTGCGGCCATCTGGCCCCGGGGGGCTGGCTGGCCCTGGCCCTGCCCA
>Ga0315902_10000839_pt1 | contig 51093 bp, 17 predicted proteins | sample LakEriMetagenome_9_FD_203523 | JGI IMG/M metagenome (GOLD analysis project Ga0315902, IMG submission 203523) | Freshwater fungal communities from buoy surface, Lake Erie, Ohio, United States - Buoy 12 MA117 | ecosystem: Environmental > Aquatic > Freshwater > Lake > Lake biofilm | place: USA... | reverse complement strand
AGAAGTTACAGTTTGTTGGTTTCTGTGACAACAAGGCAAAGCCCCTGCACTCGCGGGGGTTTTGTTTTATCACTATATTTGCTAAAGTGAGTTATTTTTAGTATATTAATCTATATAGTATGAAAGAATTTAAGAAACCAGATTTAAGTGCCCCTAGATACAGAGCAAAAGCACACAATCTGATGACTAATGATTTTTTTAAAAACTTTAGGGCTAAGTTTCCAAAGTATGAAAAAGTAAGTGATAAAGAATTAAAAAAGATTATTAAAGTATTTAATGAAACAGTTTATCAAACAGTAATAGAAAGTAGAGAAGGAGTTCAGTTACCTCAAGAAGTTGGATGGCTATTTGTTGGCACATGTGATCAAAGTAAGAAAAAGAATATAGATTACAACAAGTCAAAAAAGTATGGAGTAACTATTACTAATAAGAACTGGGAAACTGACGGTAAACTTTGTAAGATATTTTTTACTAGCTACAATCTTAAACACAAAATAAAGAATAGAGAGTTTTGGGGATTTACAGCTTGTAGAAATTTTAAAAGATCCGTTTCAAAAGCTTATGCTGAGAACTGGAATATATACGTACAAGTAGATCCTAAAAAAAGGATCCAAGTTGTAGAAAGAAGACTAGCCTTTAAAGAAGTTAGAGATAGAAGTCTTATGCTACAACTTAAAACATATAATGAATTTGAAGATCTATGACAACTGTAGGTGAAGCAATATCAAGAGTTAGAAATACTCTAAAGGCAGTTAAGGAAGATGCATTCCTTACTGATAGAACAATATATTCTTTATTGCTTAAATATGCTAAGACTCTAATTAAAAGAGAAGATAATCAATTTAGACTTATGAAGATAAGTTCAATCTTTAAGGTAATGCCTTATGTAGAGCTTATTGATGTAGATAAAGTAGAAGCTGGTTGCATTGGTGTATACTCCGGATGTTACTTTAAAAGATCAAAAGAAAAACTGCCTAGTATATTAGACGGGATGTTTGGTCCTATTATACGTACAGTATCTTCAATAGATGGTACTATTGAACTTTATAGAACAGATCCCGGTACTTGGGTTTCTATGACTAAAACTACAACCTTTAAATACAATAGGAGTATTTATTTCTGGTATTTAAATGGTTACTTGTATATTCCTAATGTGGATTGGGATGCAATAAGAGTAGAAGCAATTTTTGAAGGTACAATAGAAAGTTGTGATACTGATCCATGTGAAGTAAAACAAGAAGAACAGTTTGCATTACCTGAATATTTATTTTCAGAAGTAGAGCAGTTTACATTACAAGAACTAACCATGACTCTCAAAGTCCCAGCTGACTCAGTAGATGATAGTCAAAATATACTTAGATAATGGATTTCAATTATACCTTAAAATATAGGACCTTTAATCAGTTGCTTGAAGATGTATCTATTGACTTCAATACATTTGCTCTTGAGAATATGATTGAACCACAAACTCTAATTAAGTTAGTAAAGAAAATTAACTATGATTTAGGTTTAAGAATCAATCAGCAAAAAGAAGTTATACTAGATGTATGCCATGGTAAAGTAAAACTGCCAGATGATTTCTATACATTTAACTTTGCATTTATCTGCGGTAACTTTACTGAACATGTAGGTTATGACGGTTGGGCCTCTGGTACAAACATTCAAGAAGTACCATATGTAGAAACACCGGCTACTGTAGATATATGTGCTCCAGCAACTGTAAATTGCTCTGTATGTAATGCAAACCCATGCAATCATACTGCAGCATGTCCAGACAATACATGTCCTGCTACATGTGCTCCTAATCCTATTCCTACAGAATATAATCCAAATGCCCCATATGGAGATGTTTGTACAAGACCAAGAGTCTTTATGAACTGTAAAGGAGATAAGTATGAACTTATTCAAGTTATTAATAACACAGGAACAACTAGAGTTTATACAACTTTAATTCCATTACAGATGAAGGCAAGTCAAGAGATTGAGTGTGACTGTCCTAATCTTTATTGGAATGCTGCAAACCAAGGTTGGATTAAAGGTGGATTCTTATTTACTACATTTCAAACTGGAAAAGTATATTTAAACTATCAAGGTCAGATGGAAGATGAGAATGGTGACTTATTAGTTCCTGATCATGACCTCATTAATGAGTACTATGAGTATGCACTTAAGTCTAGAATACTTGAGAACTTATATATGAATGGAGAAGATGTTGCTCAAAGAATGCAACTGATTGAACAAAGACTTAGAGCTGCTAGAAATAATGCTTTAAGTGTAGTTAATACTCCAAACTTTAGAGAGCTTCAAGAAATGTGGCAAGCAAATAGAAAAGCTATGTATGGCAAATACTATTACATGTTTGAAAGTTATTCACCTAATAATGGTTACTACCAAGGTAGAAATAACCCAAGAGTTGTATAATTATGGCTAAGAATCAAAAACAGCAGATGTCTGATGTTAGTTCTAATTCTTTTGTAAAAGGACTAAATAAAGACTCGGATCCATCCTTCATTCAAGAGGGTATGTGGACACATGCTCGTAATGCAACTAACAATACTGCAGAAGGGGATCTTGGTACATTATCAAATGAGGAATCAAATGCATTATGTTCAACAGCCGGACAAACAATGTCTGGCTTTAAATATATTATTGGGCTTGTACATTTGTATAGTGATAAATGGATTGTATATACTGCAGCACATTCTACTGAATATATTAAAGTAAGTAGTAACTCTGAGATAGGATTATTTGAATCTGATAGTTGTAGATATAGACCTATTGTACAAGACCCTTGTCTTAATCTTAATAGATATAATTTAATTAGTGGTGCATCAAAAGAACAGAATGACTGTACATGGCAAGTATATTGGGTTGATGGTTTAAATCCGGATAGATATCTTAATATAGGAGATCCAAGAACATGGCCTGGTTCTGATGCTGTTTGGGGAGGATCTGGTGCAAATGTAAATTATTGGTTATACCCAAATGGCACAAAAGAACTTTGGCCTGGAGTAGCTTGGTTTCAGTTGTGTACTGATTCAAATGGTGTACAACAAACTTCTCCTGGTGTTTGGCCTGCAGGTCACCCAGTTGCTGGATGTATAACATGTGATGATATCAATTCACTAAATTGTGATAGATTAAGAATTGCACAGTTAGTAAATACTCCTTGTTTAAATCTTAAATTAGGTAATGGAGCTGGTATTTTAGATAATGGCTCTTACTTTGCATCTATTGCATATCTTATTGATGGTGTAAAAGTTACAGATTATTTTGCACCAAGTAATATCCAAGCTGTTTATACTCCTAATAATTCTCAAGGATCTTTAGTACTAGAAGTTGAAGCTGATACAGTTAATTTTGATGAATTTGAACTTGTAGTAGTTTCATTTGTAAATGAAGGTATTCAGTCTAGAAGATTTGGAGCTTTTTCAACTCAAACAACTAAGATTACAATTGACCAACTAAAACAAAGCTTAGAAGTAGTTGATGATTTTAATATTGGTTTAATTACTCCAGTATTTGAGAAGTCAGATCAAATGAGTATATTAAATACTTATTTGCTTAGAATAGGTCCAACATCAAAATTTGATTTTAACTATCAACCACTTGCCAATTTAATAAATACTGAATGGACAGCCACAGAGTATCCAGCAGATTATTATTATAAAGGAGGAAGTAATACAAGTTACCTTAGAGATGAGGTTTATACTTTCTTTATCCGTTGGGTATATAATACAGGAGATAAATCATCTTCATATCATATTCCAGGTAGACCAGCTCAAGATTATACATTTGTAGCTCCTACTGGTGGAACTATTACTCAAAATGAATTAGCAACTTATTCTGATATAAACAGTTTTCCGGACGATACAATATTGTATCAAACATATAATACAGCAACTCAGACATCTGCACCAAACACTATTCTACCTGATGGTGGGAAATTAGTACAAGTTGGTCAGATGGGATACTGGCAATCATCTGAAATTTATCCTGATAAGAGACCAGAGATATGGGATAGTTCTTTTCATCCATGGACTCCACCAGTTGCACATATTCCAAACTCTCCATACGATCTCTGTGGAGAACCCATTAGACATCATAAGTTTCCTGATAATGCTGTATCTCCACACTTTGTTGCTGATGCTGTAACAGGTGCATTAAAGATTAGAGTACTTGGTGTTCAGTTTAATAATATCTATTATCCTGTAGACAATGAAGGAAATCCAATCCCAGGAATTGTAGCTTATGAAATCTTAAGAGGATCAAGAGAAGGTAATAGAACTGTAATTGCTAAAGGTATGATAAATAACTTTAGGGATTATAATATTAAAGGTCAGGTTACAGATAGACAAGGCATGTATGCAAACTATCCGTATAATACAATTTATCCTGCACTTAATACACCTAATACTGCAGATTATAATTATGCAGTAAATGACCCTTATATAAAGAAGACTGAACCTACTACAGATACTAAAGTAAATCAAAATATACCTAGTGAGATAGTTTCATTACACTCACCAGAAACAAGTTTTAGAAATCCATTCTTAAATGTTTCAGAGTTAAAGTTATACGGACATTTAAGTGGATTAGCTGATCAACAGTTTATTGAACCTGCAGGACATCCTAAGAATAAACTTTTAAATAATAAAGCTTTGTTCTTAATTATGGTTGGAGCACTTGCAGAAGCTGTCTTAAAATCATTAGGTAGAAAGACTTTTAATTATCCTCAGGGTGGATTTACCAACTATTATGGAGCAGATTGGTTATTAGCAGGTGGCGGTAATGGTGGACCATCTGTTGCTGTGCCCCCATATAATTCTTTTAGTTTAACAGATAACCCTACTGCAGGAAATTTTGCTTTACAAAATTTTATAACACAAGCAAATTTTCCATTTAATACTGCTACAGGAGTATATAATAATAGTGGGCAATTTTTATGGGATGCATTATCTGGAAATGATACTTTAAATGATATATATAGAGATCATAATTTTGATGCTGTAAATAATGGAGGTTCTTGGACACCAGGTTCTTATACACTTGAACCATCTGGAATGTCATTACTTCCACTTTCTAATCCTATTTTTGCAGCTCTTGGTGCAATATCAACATTCTCATTTTTCTTTTCACAAGGTTTAGAAGATATGCAAAGATTAGCTTATGCTATTCTTCCATTAAGACAGTATGCTTTACAGCTGGTCGGTCATGGATTATATAATTCATATACTAAACCTTTAGTATCACAACCTGTAAGATTTAGAGTTGAAGACTCATTATATTTAATAAATGATACTAATCAAGAGATTCCAGATTATCAAAATACATTTGATCCTCCAGGTCTATTAAGTAAGTATACAATTAATAACTTATATAGACCTAAGAGTGTAGTATTAAGAACTGCTCAAGCAGATAATGGAACTACTATTGGACCAAGATTTTTAACAACTGGATCTGGATCTTTACAAAATCAAATAAATGGTGCTCAAGATATTTCTTTAATGACTCTTGGTATTGCAAAACAATACTATGGATATCCAACATTTGATGAAGGGTCTAAAACTGGAAACTTTAGAACTCCAATTGCAAGTCATTATGCTGGCATTAAAGTAAGAATTGAAAATCAATATGGCCAACTTGATTCTGTTAAACAGCAGATTATTTCTCCTTGTGAACAGAAGTTTAAAATATCTGATTTACAAAGTCAAACCTTTGTATTTAATCAAAAGCCTTATACATTAAGAAAGTTCTCTGGTAGTACAGTTAACATGTATAACGGAGATATTTATATCTGTAGGTTTACAGAAAAGAATCCAATGTTCTTTTTCTATAACTGGATGTATGATGTTCCAGATGATTATTCATTTAACTATTTTACTCATCAGATGTTGCCACAGGCAAGATTTTGGATGAACTCATTTAGATATGATATTTCAGAGATAGACATAACAGATATAGGTTCTTTTATTAATACTTATACTGGTACGGGTATTATTCCATCTAGATATTACACTCTTGATAATGAAAACTTTGATAGACAAGATGATGATGCTACACCATATCCGGGATTTTTATCTGTAAATAATTCTTATTTCTACACATCAGTATCTGGTGTAAGAGATTTCTTTGTAGAGTCTGAAGTATTAATTGACTATAGAGAAGTAGGTACATTTGATTTTGAAAAATGCTATCACCCATATAGATATACAGATTTGTATGCATTATTTAAAATGGATCCTATAGTACCTACTCGTGGTAACTATTATATCTATGACCAGTCATTGAGTGCATCAAGATTACCTCAGAAGTTTAATTCTTATGGATTCTTACAGGATAGATATTATAATCCACAAGTTTCTAGTTTATGTTATACTTATTATCCAAATGTCATAACTTACTCTAATCCACAAGTTGATGGATCTGATATTGATGCTTGGAGAATTTATTTACCATTTAATAGAAAAGACTTTAAGAGTCAAATTAGTGGAGTTAAAAGTTTTGCTAAAACTGGTGCCTTTATTACTTTCAAAAATGATAGCCCAGTAATTTTACCTGGTATAGATGAACTTACACTTGATGCATCATTAACTAAAGTTACCTTAGGAGATGGTGGATTATTTGCAAGAGAACCACAAAATATTGTAGTAGCTGATAGACCTTATGAATATGGAGCTTCTCAAAATAGATTATCTGTAATATCTACTCCTGCAGGTTTATTTTATATTTCTCAAGAGCAAGGTAAAATTTTTACATATAATCAAGGGCTTGTAGAAATATCTCAAGCTGGTATGAAATGGTGGTTTGATAAATTTTTACCATACAAACTTCTTGAAGATTTTCCAGAATACCCACACGTAGATAATCCAGTATCTGGTATTGGTTGTCAATCTATTTATGATAATGATAACTCAATCCTGTATTTTAGTAAGAAAGACTATAAACTTAAAGATGTAGATCCATCAGGTAATGTTTTACCTGGAAATGTTACATACTTTAACAATGGTAAAAATGAATATTTTGAATTAACTGTTGTTGACTCATCAGGAAATCCTACAGGCACAGTTATTAAATATCCATTAGGACACCCTGATATCTTTGAAGATGCATCTTGGACAACAAGTTATGATCCTAAGACAAGGTATTGGGTATCATTTCATGATTGGCATCCAGATTTAACTATTCCAACTAGCGGATCTTTTGTGTCTACAAAACTTAATTCATTATATCTACATAATGCAAACTGTAATGACTATTGTAATTTCTATGGAGTGCAATATCCATTTGAGATAGAATTTCCATTTAATACAGGTCAAACAGTTACTACTCTAAGAAGTATTGAATATATACTTGAGTGTTACAGAAGAGATAATAATTACTGTGTAGATCAGTTTAATGTCTTAGACTATAACTTTGATCAAGCTGTAGTATTTAATAATGAACAAGTATCCGGATATCTTAACTTAAATATATTCCCTAAGAATAATGTTGTACTTAGTGAACAGTATCCTAAGCTTAATACATCTAACTTACAGTCATTTGATATCTTATTCTCTAAAGAAGAAAGTAAATATAGATTTAATCAGTTCTGGGATATTACTAAAGACCGCGGAGAGTTCCCTATTAACTCAGACTATCCTCCAACAGGACCAGTAGTGCCAGGTACAACTGTTCTTCAAGGAAACTATGCTCAAGAAAATCTTTGGATTACTCAAGCAAATGGTTATATTAAATCATTAAATCCTGTAAATTTAAATTATGATAAGCCACAATTGCAGAGAAAGAAGTTTAGAAACTATCTTAACTTAATTAAGCTTATTAAAAATGATTCAAGAAATACTAACATGATAGTTAAGATCATTAATACTAAACATCAAATTTCTCCAAGATAATGAATGGTTTAAAAGTAAGAGATTCTAAGATTGAAGGTAAAGGGCTCTTTGCAGATAAAGAATTCAATGAAGGTGATATAATTGGTATTGCACATATTAATGATGTTGCAACATCAATGATTGGAAGATTCCATAATCATTCTGATAATCCTAATGCACATAGTATATCTATTGGAAACAAAAGATACTTAGCTGCTCTTAGACCATTAATGAAAGGTGAAGAAATAACTGTAGACTATAGAAGACAACCGGAGTTAGAGCAACCTGAAGAATTTAGAAAAGGTGGTTTAGTAAAAATGCCTAAACCATCTAAGAAAGGTTTAGCATCTAAAAAGTATACAAAAAGTTTACTAGGAACTAATAGACTCTTTACTAAGAATCCATTGTACGAGAAACCTAAGTCTAAGAAAAATAGAGTTTATGATCCTAATGCTAAGTATTATCAAGATGGAGGATTTGTACAACTTGATAGAGCACCAGGTAATAAATTTAAGAAAGATGCTGGTGGTAGATGGGTCTATGAATCTGGAGCTCCAGTGACAGATACCATGATACTACAAGAGCTTAACTATGGTAAAGGTAAACCAATAGGTTCTCCTGTAGTACAAAGTGCCCCTAAGTATGAAGCTAAGGTGCCAATGTCTAATGCTGAAAGAAAGCAAAAAATAGGTGACTTAAGAATGTCTCCACAAATATCTGATCAACAAGAAGCAGATAGATTATTTGAAGTTCAAAGAGAACAAGATATATACTATCCTGATGTAAGTGATCAATTGATGAGACCTCCAAAAAATATGAATGATCTCAAAGGTACAGAGTGGATAGTAAACAGCAGTCTTGGATTTCCAATGAATAAAGCAAGATTAGCTGCTGATGCAGCTGCTGGACCAAATGATGATCCAGTAGATAACTTTAGACATGCTAATGCAGGAAGATATACAGCTGAAGCTATTGAAGATGCTGTAAGTAATCCTATGAGTCATTTTCAATTTTTAGCTCCAGCTGTTGGTTTTATTGGTTCTAATCTATCTGGAATAGGTCATGAATTATCCACTCTATTTGGTGGGATGGATGATAGAGATTGGGGAACTAAACTAAGAGAGTCTGGAGAAGATATATACAATAATTATGTTGGCTCTAAAGTTGGTGCTAGTAATATGACACCTGAAGAAAAAACTAATTATTTATTATACTTAAGTGAAACCAATCAATTACCTGATGGTATTGAGGGTGGTAAAAATCGGAAAGGGCAAACTAATAACATGTATTTTAAAAAGGGTCCTAATGATCCTGGTAAATATAAAAGCTCTTATCAAAAAGGTGGTCAACCAGATCCAAAAACTAGTTTTTATAGTGTTGAAGGTAGTGACGGAGTTTATAGAAAAGTAGGAAATACTTGGGAAGTGGACTGGAATAGATCTGGAAACTTTCAACCATTATCAAAAGGTGATGTAGCTAAAAGAACAGCTGTATTAAATAGTCAAGCTAAGCCATTATACGATTCAACATATGATGATATATATACAACTAGACAAAGTGCATATACAGAAAAACCAAAAGCTGCACCAGTTAAAAATGTAACACCTCAAGATAAAGCAGTACAAGAAAAGTTTGATAAAGCTTTTGCAGTTACTGGTAAGAGTAACATGGAAGTTGTAGAGGATAAGATACAAAAGGGTATAGATGACTATACAAAATATCATCAAGAACAAACTGGTAAACCACTAACTCAAGAAGAATATAATGATGCTTACAGAGATATCTACAATAGAGCTTATGTAAATGCTGGAGTATATAAACCTACTATGAGTGGGCCTACTATTAATCCATACTCAATGAAACAAGCTGGACCTGCAGAAAAACCTCAAGAGTTTTGGGATAAAGCAGGAGATATAATTTCAAATCCTATGACATCTGCAGGATTTTTAATTAGAGGTCAAGCTATTCCAGATTACATGCAAAGAAATATGGATAGAGGAACATTTGGATACTATGCAAATGGTCAATTTCATACTGAACGAAATCCTTTAGATTTAGCAGTAGCTGACGCAACAGGTTTAAGTTTAGTTAATGATGCTAGAAATGTATATAAAGGAATAGAAAATAGAGATGTAGCTCAAGCCGGTTTAGGAGCATTAGGTTTTATTCCAGGAGTTACTGAATTAAAAAATGCAGGTAAAGCAATTAAGTTTGCAGGACCTATGAAACATACTTATCAAGATGTTCCAGAGGTATTAAATGCATTAAGACAAAGAGGTCAATATTGGGATAATACGGGTGCTGTTGGAAAAGATCTTTTACATCCTGATATGATTAACTATCATGGAACTTATTCTGGTAGACCACTTGTAGAAGTTAGGATGCCAGATGGCTCTTCTGAAATGTTTTATAAATCTTCAGGTTGGGCTAAAAAAGCAGGTGAAGGAGTAGACGGTACTACTGAAGGAATGTGGCAAGTATTTGGAGGACATGCTGATACACCAAAAACATCTAATTGGTTTATTAAAGATGATAATGTAGTTGTACCTGGTTTAAGTTATAAAGATTACTATGGTAGTAATACTTTTAAGTCTATGGCTGAAAATATGGATAATGCATTAATGCAGAAATTAAATTTTAAAACTGTAGATGAACTTGACAATGCATTTAATTTTAAAAATAGATTTGGTGATGTAGATAGTTATACACCTAAACAAACAGGTGGAGAATATCAAGATGGTGGTGAGTCTAAAAGATATAAAACAAGATTTGATAAAGAATATGCTGAACAATTTCCTAAAGAAGACTGGGCACAATATGTTCAAGAAGAGCCAGGGGTTGTTGTAAGACCGCTAACTTCTGAACAACAACAAGCAAGAAATATGGACTTCTTTAGAATGGAAATGGCAAGAAGAAATCCTCATTTATATTTACCAGATGGAACTCTTAGACCACAAGCGGCTCAATCAGCTAACTGGGTATTTGCCGCTCCTATGGTTGCACCAATGGCATTAGAAGCATTAGGTTCAGTTGCTGCTACACAGATTCCAGGAACTGGACTAAGTGTTGGTACTGCAGCTAATACAGCTGCTGGTATTCATGGTGCTACACAAGTACCACAAAGAATTCAAGATTGGCAAGATGTTGCTGAAGGTAAGAAAGATTGGAGAGAAGCTACAGCTGAATCTCTTATGACTGCATTAGAACTTTACGGTGGTTTTTCTGAACTAAAAGGATTTAAAGGTGTTCCAAAAGAATTACCAGGTTCTCCAAATAATACTGCTAATATTCAAAAAGCAGGTATGCTAAATCCTTTTGCAATTGCTGATGCTATTGTACCTAGACTTCCGCATCCTGTAAAAATACCACTTATGGGTGCTACACCAGAAGGATTAGGTCCTTTCACAGGTAGTCCATTAAACTTTATACCCGGTTATGGTAAAACATTAGGTAAACCAGGTAATGCATTTAGAAAGTTTGGTAATACTATGGAGTATGTGCAAGATAGTAAAACTTTAAGTCCTAAAGGAGGTTCACCATTAAGAATTGGTAGAGACCAAATTGTTTCAGAAGGTAACTGGGCAGCTCTTGGTGAACCTTGGGAAAACTATCCGGGAACATTTGCTGCTGAATTTGATTTTGCAGCACCTGGATCTAATCTAGGATATGTTAATCCATCTAGAAGAAATGGTGTACTAATTACAGATAGAGCACAAAACACATTAGTAGATATACCTGTATCAGATCCAGGATTATCATTTCATAGAAGATTACCTTTTTCAAATAGATATGTTCCAATAAACAAAGAAAAATTATTAAACAATCAATTTCAATTAGCTACACAAGGAGGACACTTCCAAAGCCTAGTAGAAAAGTATGGTTATGGTTTAGCTTATGCAGCTATGCTTGGAGCAATGGGTAATGATGAAGCTGTTAAAACATATAATAAATATACTATTGATCCTGTAATCAAAGAAGCTAAAAAACTTTTAAATTATAATAATAAATAATACTCATTATGGAAAAGAAACCTAAAAAAGGGGATGATCCTAAATTAAAAAAAGCAAAGAAGGTAAGATTTGTACCTGGAACATATGATCCAAATGAAACTGCAGGTTATATGTTAGATGTCCCTGAAGTTACTGTTGCTCAAAAAGGAGCTCCATGGGTTAAATACATGCGTGAGTATGAAAAAAAGAATCCTATGGATAAATTTGTAGACCAAAAGAAAAGGGCCTACTTAAGATTACATCCTGGATTAAATAAAAGTGCTGGAGTTACAATGGAAAACTTTCCTGTAGATGTTCTCCAAAATTTTATAGATGAGTATGAGTACAATAAGAATTCATATGTAACTAAAAAATATGGTAAAGAAGTTGGTTTCAATCCATCAAGAAGAGGTGAATGGGTTGATGAAATTAATCCTACATTTAAAGAAAGGTTTGTTGCTGATTCTAAGTATGGATCAAAATTACAACCAAGTACATGGGATAGAGCTTTAGCTGGACTTGCAACATTAGCATCTCCATGGAGTCCAGACTTACAAGCAGAATTAAATGCCGGTATACCAGGGCTTACAAGAAGAGAATCAAGAGAAATTAAAGATGCTAATCTAGCAGGTATACCAATTGGTGGGTTAGAAGCTTTTGCTCCTATAAATACTCTTGGTCAGAACATAGCTAATTATGCAAAGAATAGAGGATTAAGTTATGGCTCAGACTATAAACAACTTCCTGGATTCTTTTCCGGTGAAAATATGGCTAATGTGGATGATACAGATGCTATGGCATTAGATCCTATTCAAATGGCTTTAGCAGTTTCAGGTGCTGCAGAATTACCAATGATGATTGGTAAAGGTGCCTCATTGATAAATCAAGGAATTAAAGCTGCACCAGAATTTATTGATGCAGGTTTAGCATCAGGTCTTAGAGGTATTAATAAAGAATTAGACTTAAGAGCTGGCTCACGTTGGAAAAAAGATGAACCACAAGGAGAGCTTTTCATCTTTTCAACTAAACCTGAAAGAATGAAACAGTTGGGTGAAATAGAAGAACTTAAAAAACTAATGTCATTTGGTTCAGGTAGTCAATCAACTGCAAAAAGAGAAGCTGTCTTACAAAGATTTGCTGAAAGAACTTCATTACCAGATGATATATTTAAAGATGTTACAGGTTATGATATAACTAATTTTGTAGATGAGTCTAATTATTCTAAAGCAATAAGAGAACAAGCAATACGTGAAAGAGCACTAAATACCAAACGCTTACCTGGACAAACTGATGAAGAATATGCACAATCTATAATAGATGGTCCACCAGTTGATCAAGAACGTATGCAAGCATATAATGATCATATTCAAGGTCTTACTGAGCAAATTGCACGTGAGCAAAGTGGACTTGATAGAACTACTCAAAATATTCAAACTCCTCAATCAAGAGAAGATCAAATTAATGCATTTATGCAAATGCAACGTGATAGCTTGTTTCCTGAAGATATGTCTTCTACACAAATAGAAAGACGTTTAGCAAGAAGTCAAAATGAGGATGAGATTATTAATCAAATGCAAGCAGCAAGAGACTACAGTAATCAACTTCCACCTCCTCCTAGGGAAATAATTATACCTGATGATATTCAAAATGCAAGTAATTCATTACAAGCTAGAATAGATGAAATTAGGGCACTAAATCCTAATGCAAGACCTGAAACATTTGTGAGAACAAATTTATATGATGTTGTAAGTGATTCACCTTCAGACTTTGATATTGACTATTATGATATTCCTGATTATGAGCCAGATTTTGAAGCAGCTGGAAGTTATACTGGATCAGGTTATGAACCATATGTAAAACCAAAAAGTATTGTAGAAAGAATTAAGGGTTCTGATACAGCCAAAGAATTAAAGAGATTACCAGACTTATATAAAAAAATGTTTCAAGAAGGTACGGCTAAGAATGCAAATGTAAAAGCTAAAGGTGCTTTATTTGCTAGTGACTATGATAGTCCTAAACAAATGTATTCAGATTTAATAGATAGTATTAATAGAAGCTTTGAGAGGGCTAAAGTAGGGGATATTGTTACAGGTTCAACAAATACTAGTTATAACTCATACATTCCGCAAATGACTTATATATTTAAAAATGCTGGTAAAAAAGGTTTATCTCAACCTATATTTTTGGGTTATGAACCAATGAATGAACTTGGCTTTTTAAACAGAGTGAATGGTGTTTCAAATACTGAGATATTAGAATATCTGAATAATCAACTAAATAAAGTTCAGAAAAAAATTGGTAAGGATATGAATTTCAATTATCATGCTCCCTATATTGATTATAATGATGTAATTATGTTACCACAATATGGACTTAAGAAAACTAAAGACATAAAATTTGACTTTAAAAAGTTAAAGTATGGTGGTGAAATAGGTAAACTTAAAAAGTTTACAGATTAAATTTAATTTAAGTATATTAATGTATAACTGCTAATATGAAAGCTCAAAATACAAATCAAAATGCTGATGAACTTGCTTTAAGAGAAGCTGTTCAAGAAGCATTAGGATCGTATGATTCTAGTGTGGTAGCACAAATGCTTGTTGAACAAGGTTATGATCCATTCTATGCACAACAGTTGGTTGAAGAGGCTGAGGATGAATTAGAATCTGAATCTTCAGAATCTGTTATTCCAGAAGTTGTAGAAGAAGAAACAACAACTGTAGAGGAAACAGATCCAATGGAAGAAGCTAATAAAGCTTATGTAAATAATATTCAACAACAAGCTGCAGATGATGATCTTGAGGATGATGAATATCAAGATGTTGCTGAGCAAGAATATTTTGGTTTTTCAAAGGGCGGTTTAGTTAAAGCTAACTTTGGTATTGATGTACAGAACATGCCTAATGCACAATACAGTCAAGGAGAAGAACAACCATTTATTACTTGGCCAACAATGCAAGGTGACTTAATGAGAAATGGTGGTGTGCCTAATAAAAGATCTTTCTTAAAAAAGATGACAAAACATCTTATGAAAGCTAATATGGGTATGCAACAAAACTCAGATGTACCATCTCCTTATGGTGACATCAATAATCCAATGGGTAATAATGTAAGTAATAAACAAAACTTCCTTTCAGCTGTAAATAATCAAGCACAAACCTTCCAAGCTAAACAACAAGCAGAGCAGATGTACAATAATATGTACGGTATGGCAGAAGGTGGTGATACAATGATGGATGCTGATACTAGTACATTTGGTCCACCACTTGATCAACATGATCCAATGGAACATTTGAATATATATGGTGAATCATTAAGCCGTGAATTTCAAGATCCTACAAGTATGGAAACAAAAGAAATGCAATTTGGTGGAGGTTTCCGTAATAGAAGAATAAGAAGAGCTAACAGAGCTTTGTTTGGTTTACCTATAATGCCTCCAGGAACATCTGTAGATTATCAGTTTGGACCATTAGGTGGATTAAGAAGAGCATCTGCAGAAACTGATTTATCTCAGCTTGCACAAATGTTTAATATGCTTCCAGGTTCTCCTAATGCAAATCCTTTTGTTACGCTTGAAGATATGTTTAAACAAACTGGTTATAAACTTTTAGTTAATCAGGGTAGACTTGTAGACAAAGCTGTTTCAACTATTAATAATCAATCTATCAAAGAAGTTGCTGGAGCTACTGGCAATCAGACAGCAGAACAAACAGCTGTTGAAACACCAACAGTTTCAACTGAAAATATAATTCCAGCAGCTACACCTGCTAAAACTACACCTAAGACTACACCTAAGGCAGCAGTTGCTAAACCATCACCAAAGCCTGCAAGTTCAACTAAAACAAATAATAGTGCTAAGGTGCAATCAACAGGTACTAAATATACCCAAGGATTGCCAACTGTTGGTAAGAGAGGGAAAGAAACACCTAAAAAATCAAATAAGAAAAATAAATTACCGTATAACTATAATCCAAATCCAATAGGTAGAGGTGGAAGTTTTGTTTTTGAAGAAGGAGGTTTTGTAGATTCTCAAAACCCAGATTTATATAAGTTTATTTACGGTGGAGATGACATCTCTATCCCATATATTAATGATACAGATATGTATAGAAATGGAGGGTATATCCCACAAGCACAAGATGGTATGTCATCATTTGATCAGTTTAGATTGCAAAAACTAAATCCTGATGGTTCATTAAGAAACAAACCAACATTGTCTGGTGGTGAAGAACTAATGGGTAATCCTTATAGACAACCACAGCAACAGCCAGTACAGCCTTCAGTTATTCCTAATTCACCTGGAAATGGTTTTCAAGTTGGACAACGTATAGATTTTGGTCAGATGCCTGGTGTAATTCCATGGAATACTGGACAACAACAAATGAATCCACAGCAAATGCAAATGATGCAGCAAATGCTTATGCAACAAATGGGAAGAATGCCGTTTGGTTATGGAGCTCCAAGAGGTCTTGGTTTAGGTAGAGCTGCATTGCAGGGTCTTACGGGTTTATCTAGAGACTTTAATTATTTTACAGGAGATAATCCAGCTAACTGGACTATTCCTGAAGGTTATACTAAACTTAGAAAAGAAACTTCTAAAGATAGAGGAAAGTGGTATTCTCCATTTGATACTAAAAGAATAACTACTTATGAATATTCTAAACCTGGAGAACCAGGTGCTCCAGGAACTCCTGGCTCAACTCCTAGAGGTGGTGCAAATGAATATGATGTAAGAACTAATACTGAAGGATTAAGTGGTAGAGCAGCTAGAGCAATTAGACAAGGAGAAAGAAGAAATGAAAGACAAATGAGAAGAGGAATGGAAGAATTTCCAGATGCTTTTCAAGAAGGCACTCCTAATCCATTTGCTAAATTACCAGCTGGAAGTGTTAATATGACAGCACCCAAGCCTCCTGTAAACCCTGATGTAGTATTAGGAAATCAAGGTAGACCATTTACTAATCCAACTAATTTAAGTTATAACTTAGCCAATCCAACAGGTATGCGAACTACACCTGCATTTGAAGATGGTGGATATATTCCAGATTATTATACCTTTGATGGATATTTACCATTTGCAACAATGGGAATTGTAAGTGATACACCGGATTTTCAAAATCCACAAAACCCTAATTCAGTTAAGTATACTATAGAAGAACAATCTGGTTGGTCATTTGACCCTACAATTTTAGGTGAAAATATTGGTAGAGGTGCAAATATAACATCTACAGGATTAGAAGATTATCAATCAGCAATGAATAGAAGACAAGGTGCTAATAAGTTTAACTATGCTGGTGATATTAATAGAGAACTAGTATATAGAGGTCTTACTAATCAAGAAGGTGTAGATACTAAAGTTGGATTTGAATCTGGTAGAACTTATACTGGTCAGTATGGTGGTGCTAAATATAAATCAGGCGGTCAATATAAAACTGGTGGTATATATTCATTAACACAAGATCAAATTGATCAAATCCGCAAAATGGGTGGAGACGTAGAATTTATTTAATTACTCAGATGAAATACAGAGTTAAAATAAAACAAGCACCTAAGTACAATGTACGGGTGAGAATGCCTGAAGCTAAAACTGGTATGCAGGTAGATGGTTCATTGTATAATGAGCTTGCTTCATTTGGTGGAGCAGATGCAAAAGACATGATACCTAAAACTGAAGTAAGAAAGACAATTACTAAGGTACCAAGAGAAGAAGCTAATCTAGAAGCTGAAGGTGGAGAAACTGTATTAACATTTGATGCAGCTGGTTATCCTTTGTTTTATGAAATTAAAGGTCCACGCCATAGTAATAATGGTGTACCATTAAATCTTCCTGATGACTCATTTATTTTTAGTGATACAAGAGCAATGAGAATAAATGATCAAGAGATCCTTGATATGTTTGGTCTTTCTAAAAAGAAAGGTGGTTATACTCCTGCTGATATTTCTAAAAAATACTTAGAGTTAAATAAGTATAGAGAAATTTTACAGAGTGAAGACTCAGATAAAATTACAAAAGCTTCAGCTGAACGCATGCTTAAAAACATGTTGGTAAAACTAGGAGCTCTTGCTATTGCACAAGAATCTAAAAAAGGATTTCCACAAGGTGTTCCTGCAGTAGCAAAACCATATATGGATGCTTACGGTATCTCAGAAGAAGATATATTACCACAACAAGAAGAACAACTACAAGGACAACCTTCTCCAATGGAAGCTGGTATGGAAGAAGTTCCACCTACACAAGCTGAAGAAGAAGATATGATGATGTCTCCAGAAATGATGGAACAAGCTCCTATGGCTATGTATGGTGCTATTATGGGTGGATACAATATGCCATTTGAATATGCTTATGGTGGTGATTTACCAAGAGCTGATAATGGTACTTCAACAGGTAGAAAGAAAACAAAAGAAGAGTTAGAAGCTGAACTAAGATCTGGTAAAGCTAATGTACAGAAAACAAGAACTCTTCCTGATGGTACTATTGAAATTACTAGAGAAGATGGTAGTAAAGTTTATGCTGAAGGAACAGCTGGAGAAACAATTTATGCTGAAGATCCTGAAAGACAAAAGGTAACTAAAAAAGCAACTAATGCTGCAGCTTATGAAAAAGCTATCTGTGAGAGAATAAAAAAAGGAGGTTATACTGCACAACAGGCAGCAGATGCTGGTTGGATTTCTCAATCTAGAGTTGCTGAGTTTAGTGGTTGTGAAAATCTTAAAAAATCTGAAACAGATATATCTAATTTCTATGAATTAGAAGAAGAACCAGTAGTAGATCAGCAATGTGAATGTGAAGATCCAGTAACAGGTGAAATCATTTATTCTGAGCCAGATGAAAATGGAGAATGTCCTCCTTGTTATGGTTATGAAAAAACTGAATCTCAAGGAGAACAAATCCAAGAAGAACAGTTTCCACAACCAGGTGGATACTTTCCTGAGGATATAATGAACATTCAAGCTGCTAGAAGATTTAAAATACCAAGAAAAGACCCTGCATATATTGGACCAAGAGGAACTCAACTTGAACAATATGGTATTGATTGGAGAGGAGAAGCTAATGCAATAGCTGCTGGAACTGCAGCATCACAAAGAGCACTTGGTCAATTAGCTGGATCAACTCCTGGAGCTGGTATAGCAGGTATGTATGCAGCACAAAAAGCACAAGCTGAAGCTAATAGAGAAGCTATAAATAGAGCAAATCAGTTTAATACACAAGTAAGAAATGCTGAGATAGATAAAAATACTCAGTTACGTCAAGCTTTCTTAGACAAAGAACCTGTATATAAACTTGATTATGATGCCAAGTTAGCGCAGCAAATTCAAAACAAAGCAAGAACTAGCAATGAAAAGCTTGCAGAGGAAATGAAACTACGCAATCAGTATGCTCAAAATGCTATGAATCTTGGATTAATAAACGCAAGTTTTGAAAATAAAGCATATGATCCATTTACTAAAAGAGTAATTACTACTAAAGGTAGAGCTCTTAGACAAGATCCTAATGCTACAAATAATATGGCTCTTGCAAATAGAACAAAAGAACTTATGAATCAAGGCATTGGTGATGCTACAGCATATAAGATTGCATTGCAAGAATCTCAGTTAAGTAAGTTTGGTGGAGCTACTATGTTTAAGGATGGTGGTTATATTTATACAGTATTTCCAGTTATAAACCTTTAGTTCTAAACTTTTTAAGTTTAATAAACTAAAAAAATTTTAATATATTTAAATAATAGAACTAGAATATGGCAACGTACTTACAAGGAGAGCAAGGTATAATTCCATCAATACAGCCATTTACACCGGACTTAAACTTGATTTCTAATGTTTTACAACAGAAGCAATCTCAATTTGATACTAATTATAAATATCTAAATAAGATATATAATACCTATGTCTTTTCTGATTTATCAAGAGAAGACAATATTCAAAGAAGAGATAACTTTGTAAAGCAAATGGATCTTGATCTTAAAAGAATTGCATCATTAGATCTGTCAGAACAAAAAAATATTGATCAAGCTGTAAGAGTATTTGCTCCATTATATGAAGATCCATATCTTATGGATGACATGGCTAGAACTAAGAACTATAAGTCTAGAAGATCTTCTGCTACATCTTTACAAAATTCATTAGATCCAAAATTAAGATCTCAATACTGGGGTGAGGGCGTAAGATATATGGATTATATGATGGAGGATTATAAATCAATGCCTCTTGAACAAACATTATCATCTCCTGATATTACTTATACTCCATATATTAATGTTGCAGAAAAGTTAGGTAAGATTGCTAAAGAAAATAATCTTAATGTAGAAGCAGATACTTTTACAAAAGATGGTATGTACATTGTTACAGATAAGAATGGTGCATTATTAGTAGATCCACTTACCAGATTATTTGCACAAACAATAGCTGGTGACCCTGCTATCCAAGATATCTATAGAGTAAAAGCATTTGTAAAAAGAAAAGATGAAACTTATGCAGGTGCACAGGCAGCTGGAAGTTTAGAAGCTTCTGAACGCCAATATCTTATTGGTAAGTATAATGACTTGAATGCATTTGCACAACAATGGAATGAGCAAAATAATAGAGCTCTAAAAGATAAAAATGCTACTATAAGTCAGATTAATCAGAGTTATCAAAACGGTACTTATACAGATAAAACAGATCAAGCTTTACAGGAACAAGAAGAATCTAAAGCAAGAATACAATCTGAGGTTAATCAATCTTCAGAGATGGTTACAGATTTATCTAATGGGCAATCTTCTACATTATCTACGAGTAAAGGGCCTGAAGATATTACAGCTAATCTTGATTTGTTAAGACACGTAGTTGATAATGGAATGTCTACATTATTAATGCAAAATGATATTGTTGGTGCAGCGCAAGCCTATGCATTTACAGACGTTAAACATAAGATAAATGTAAATCCAGTTGGTCTTGAAAATCTTAGACATGCTCATAGAAATGCTGAGATAGATAGAAGAGCTGCAAAAAATGAGAAGGCTGTAGTTTTAAAAGCTAACTTAGATAGTGGTGTTTGGGTTTCTGATATGTATGGTCGAGTTAGTATTAATCCAGAACTAACTGCAAGACTTAAGAAAGCACCAAAGACAGGAACTTCAACAGGACCTCAAAATCCAGCAGTTCTAAATAAACAATATGAAACTGAATTAGCAAATCAAAAAGCTACTCCAGCTGTAAACATGTTATTTCAATACTTAGAAAATGAAGTAGCAAATGGACATATTGATGAACAACAAGCGGGAGCATTCTTCTCATTTAAAGGGAAAACTCTTAGTGAGGTTAAGGCAATCTATGAAAAAGATCCTGGTACATTTTTTACAACACGTGGATTTAATGTGGAAAAGACAATGAATAGCTTTACACGTTATGTTCAAACAAATAAAAAAGGAGACCCTGTTGCTGATGCAATACTAAATAGTCCAGAATATGCTCAGTTTAATGAGTATGCTAGTTTTGCAGCAAATGCTAGAAAAGTGCGCAATGACAATTTAGATATTGCAAGAAAAATGGTAAGTGATGGTATATATGAAGCTGGTCTAATGAATCAGTATAATACCTTATCTCCTGATGTAATTGTTTCAAAAAATATAACTGCTAAAGAAAGACAGATACTTGATAAAAGATTACCTGAATTATTTTTAAATAATCTTAGTGGTCCAGTAACTAGGCAAGCATTTGAAAGAGCCGTTTATAAAGATCAGGAATTAGCTAAAATTATTTTTAAACTAGAATTAGGTGGTATTAGTACAAAAGAAGGTCCAGTTTTTCTTGACAAAGTGTATGAAAAATATACTGCTAACTGGGAAGAAAAAAGAAATAGTACTAAGTTTAAAACATATTATGTAGGCAATTATGTACCAGGTATTGGAGGTTCACAATTTGCATTACAAGCACAAGAAATGAATGGGCTTACAGTATTTCCAAATGCCTATGGAACTCCTAATAGAACTATTTGGACAGAACTTATGGCTGATGTAAATAACATGACTAAAGATCTTTCAGATCCAAGTAAAGCAAAAATTTCTTTTAGTGGATTAGGAAAAACAACTTCTACAAATGATACGCAAACTGGTTTAGCTGTACTTAGTTATTTAAATAGTAAAATGGCTGGTAAAGAAAAACCAAAAAACTTTGAAGTGTATTCATCTCAATTGGCATTAGAAGATCCTAAGAAAGGTGCTATGCTTATTTATCCTAGTGCTGAAGATTTAAAAGGGCTAGTTGGAACAAAAGATGACCCTGGTATTATTACAGCTGAACAAAGAAATGAAATTCTTAGAAATGGTATTTCTGTTATCAATGATAGAAGTGCATTTGATAACTTCTTAATGAAAGAAGGAAACATTACCCCTATGGAAGCTATAGTAAATGCTGGTGGATATGAATATAAAAATCCAGGTGGTGCAGGTAGTTTTAAAATTACTAGATCGGGTAATGGTTATAATGTTACTGGTATTGTGAATGCAAGAGATGTAAATACTGGAGAAATGACAACACAAACTATTAATCAACCTGCAGCCTTTGGATCATTCGGTAATAACTTAGATTCATATGTACAAGAATTACAACAAAGTCTAATTGCAGTTAATCAGCAAAATAATAATATCTACCGTAAGTTTAATCCAGTTAATAAATAATAATGGCACAACCAATTGATCCATTTAAACAAGGATTGAACTCTGGAGCTCTTGTACAACCTTCCAATGTTCCTGATCCTGCTCAACAACTCCAAAAAAATTCAATAGCACCATCTCCTGCTATTGGCGGTAATGCCCAAGAAATTGCAGCAAACATATTTGCTATTGGTCAAAGTAATCAGGACTTTAACAAATATGCAAAAATATCAGCCTATGACGCTGGTCCATCTGGTGCTAATAGAGATAGATACTTAGCATATGGTAGAGATACATTTGAAAAGATAGGCTTTATTCCAGGTATAAATAATGAAGCTATTTATAATGAAAATACATCTACTTGGGATGATACTTGGAGAATGATGAAACAAGCAGTTCCTTTATACTTAGAAGGTATTGCTGCACCAATTACAAGTTATCTTCAAGCTGGTCGGGGAGACTTTGGTCAAGATATTAGAGCTGCTGCAAGATATGAAAAAGCATCTAATATAGGCTATTCAACTAAAGGTGGTGTAATGCCATTTATTGGTAATACTGCAATGTCATTTGCATATACTGCAGGTATTATGACAGAGGCTGCTGTAGAAGCTTATTTGTTAAAAAAAGTTTCTCCAGGTCTATTTACTCAAGCTGGTAAACTTGCAGAAGGATTAGCAACTCAAAAATCTTTTTTAAAAACTACAACTGACTGGTTAACTGATATTAAAAATGTAGATGCTGCAAAGAGTTTTTACAATTCAGCATTAACTAAAACAGGTAATTTTCTTAATCCAGTTACACATAGTTGGCAGAACTTTAATTCAACAATTCTTAAGAATGCAGATAATCTTTCAAATCTAGCAAGAGCTCAAAGAACATTTGGTGCTTTCTATCTAGATGCAAGAATGTTAAATGCTGCACTTTCAGAAGGAAGATTAGAAGGTGGTTTTGTTGAGAATGAAATGATGAATCAGTTTTATAAAGATCACTATTATAAAACTGGAAAAACACCTGATGAAAAAGAAATGCTTGCCTATAAACAGCAAGCTGAAAAGGCAGGACTAATGGATACTATGCTGAATACAGGATTAGTATTCTATAGTAACAAGATTGCTTTTCCAAATATGATGAAGTTTGGATCATTTAGAATTGCAGATGATCTTGCAGTACCAGGTGGACGTTTGTCAGTAGGTAGACAAGGTGTAGAATTTATTAAAGATAGTTTTGGAAATGCTCTGAAGTCATTATATAATCCTAAACAGTTAGGAAAAGGAGCTTTAAATTATTTTAAGGGAAATCTAATTGAGGGTCTTCAAGAAGTAATGCAAGAAGCTTTAGCTGAATCTACTAAAAAATATTATACTGAAAGTTTTTATCACCCAAACAAAGCAAATTTTGATTTTGCTATGGGTTCATTTAAAGATGGTATTCTATCTCAATTAGATAGTCAAGGTTTAGAAACATTTGGTTCTGGTTTTTTAATGGGATTTGGAAACAAGTTCCTTAATGCTGGTATAGGTAAAATAGCAGATCTTAAAGAAGTTTATGATAGTAAATTATCTTATGGAGATTATATGACAGGTAAAGCTGCAGATGGTCAAGCTATTGCAGATAGAATAAATAACTCATATAATTCAGTAGATAAGTTTTTTGGTAATAGAATATTTGATTATGGTAATCAAGCATTAGCATCTAAAGCTATGAATTCTAAAGATGCTGATTTAAAAGATCAAGTAGATGCAAAAGATGCTGCTTTTATTAGTGGTGTTATTACTTCTCTTAACACAGGTACATTTGATATGTTCATTGATAAATTCAATGATATTAAACAAATGAAACCTCAAGAAGTAGAAGATGCCTTAAATCTTCAACCTGGAGAAGGACAAAAAGCTCTTGATAGAATTGATAAGATTATTGCAAAGGCTGAAACAATTCAGAAAAGATTTAATTATGAAACTTCTAAACATAAAAATCCAGTTAATGTAAATAATTATGCACCTGGAACAAAAGAACGAGAAGATGCAGAACTTTATTATAAAGCATGGGAAGCTGCTAAGTTTAATGTTATATTTTTAAATCAATCTTTTGATGAGAATTTAGAAAGAATAAATGAACTGGGTGAAACTTTTCAGTTCATCACAAATCAAAGTACTGCACAGAATCCAATATATCAGACAGATGTCACTTCTCTATATGATAGAGGAAGTTTATCAGTTGAAATAGATACTCTTACTAATGAGATTAATGCTCTAACGGGCGTTCAAGATCCAAAACTTCAAGCAGACAAAACAGCAAAAGAAAAGAAACTAGCTAGACTTCAAAAATATAAAGAAGTTCAAGACAGATATATTTTCTTTAAACAACAAGTAGAACAGTTACGTAAGTTTGGAAAAGAAATTGCAGAAGCTTCTGAAGAAGAAAAAGCAATTATTGAGTCTAAAGATGCAGATTTACTTGAAGTACTTTCTAAAAATGAAAGAGAATACAAGGAAGCTTTAATTGATTATCTACAAGATCTTACAGGATCAGAGACTGAATACTTTAAACTTCTTAGAAATTTTGAAAATGATGGTAAAGGTGGTATAGATGATCTATTTCAAAAACTTGTAGACATTGATGCATTAGATAATGAAAATAAAATTATGCTCCAATATATTAATATGTTGGGGGATCCTGCTGCATTTAGAGATCAAGTAGATAGAAACTTTCAATGGATGAAAACAATGTATCTTAATAAAAGAGATATCATTGAAAAATCTGTAGATGAAGCTATGAAATCTAAAGAGTATCAAGCTCTTTTAAATACTTTATCTGATAAAGGTATCTTCATTGATCTTGAAGAGTTTGCTAAGTGGACTAAGAATAATGACTACCAACCAGAATCATTTATTGATACTACTAATGAAATGGTAATTCCAAGAGGTAGTGAACTATATGATGAATACTATGCAGACTTCATATTAGCAGCACAAGCCGGAAGAGTTAAGGTAAGTGATGAAGATGAAGAAAAGACATTAAGAAAAAAGATAAATGCATTAGCTAGAGAAAGAGATCAGAAGATTGCGGCAGCTACTGAAAAGTATAACAATGCTTTAAAAGATGCTACTGGATTTACTGAATCTGAATTACTAACTAAGATTGAAGAATACAATCAAGAGTTTGGCAATAAAATTAGAGAGATAGAAGAACAAATTACTAGACTTACTAATCTTAAGAATCTTATTAAAGATGTTGACTCTGTAGTTAAAGTAAATGCCGCTGCTCAAGCATGGACAAATACAATAGAAAGTGGAGTACTTGATAACGTAGAGTTTCAAGGTATTGTATCTACTATTGAAACAGATGAGAAAGTACTTAAAGATGTTGTAAAAAGCATTACACAAGTTAAAAACTCAGTAACTGGTATCAGTGACGATTTAGCTCAACAATTTGGTATTATTAGATATGCAGCAAATATTATGCTGGATAAAAAGATTACTGAATTAAATGAGCAAAAACCACAAGAAGAAAATCCTTATCCAGATCCTAAAGAAACACCTGCATATAAAACTTATGAAAGAGAAGTTGCAGACATTGAAAAGGATTATAAGGAAAGAGAGAAAGATATTAGAGAGGCTAGTAAAAACTTTAAAGAGTTTGATAATGATGCAAAGAAAACTCAGATAACTGCGCTATCAGACTGGTCTGACATTCAAAATGAACAACCTGAATTAGCAGCATTACTTGAAGAAGAGTTTAAAACTTACTTAGAGAAAGTAGCTAACTATGAAGAATATGACGTTCCTGCTATTAGAAAAGAATGGTTAAAAACTCAAGGCAAGTTTATTAGTGACTACATGAACACTAAAGTAGGTTCAAGTAGCAAGCTTGCAGAACTACGTGCTGAAGTTCCAATTCTTAAGACAACAGATCAAAAAATTGATGTGGATGGTGAACTTTTATCACTAGACCAAATGACCTTAAGACAGCTTAAGAACTTTAGAAATATTCTTGAGCAAAAACTTTCACAAGGTAAAGATCTAAAAGCTGCTCAAAAGAATAATCTTAAGGCAGATATTGATGCTGTTCAAGGATACATTGAATTCAGAAGAACTCAAAAACCTTTAGAAAAATATCAAGAACAAACTGAGATCCTAAAAGAAAAACTCTTTGATAGACAAGATGAGATTACAAAAGTACCTGGACAAGGTTATGTAATTGATCAAGGATCAGAGAATGAGTTGTTTCCACAAAGAGCTACTGAACTTGTTAATGATATTGAAAAGGAAATTACTCCTGATAAACCAGATTTCTTAGCTAAGAGTCTCTATGATACAGAGGCACTTGTTGCTATAAATGCTTTTGTAACTCCAGAAGAAGATGTAAAACCTACTACTGAAGCTAGAGTAAATACATTTATTGAAACAGTTAAGCAACTTCAAAAGAGAGGTAAGTTCTTTGAGTTTAAAACTGAAAGAAAATTAGAAAACATTAGAACTGCACTTACTGATTTGCTTAATGCAGAAGAAGGTGAAAGTGTAGTAAGTGTAGGAGATGTGCTGTCTGCACTTGCAGACATTGCATATGATCAAGCTAGTTCTGTTGGTACTACAACAGACTCTATGATCCGTGATTTCTTAGAATTCCAAACACCAAAATTACCAGAGGGTATGACAGAAAATAGTTCTGTTTACAAAGCACTCTTTGGTCCAAGAGGTATTATAACAGAACTAAGAGATTCTGCATTAGATGGTGAGTTTACATTTATTGCAAACTATATTAAAGTCTTTGACAAAGAATTAGGTCCATTAGATGAAAATGGTAAACCAAGGGGTTTAGCTGGTGAGATGGATATCTTGATGGTTAACAATACTACGGGTGAATTAATGATCTTAGATATTAAGACTGGTAAGAAATCTAACTGGGACTTCTTTAATATTGATGATGAGAAAGCTGCTAAAAAATCTATACTAGATACTTTAAAACAACAGAGAGAAGAAGCAGAAGAACCTGCTAAACAAAAAGAACTAGATAAGAAAATTGAAAAAGCAGAAGATGATTACAGTAAAGTTGAAGGTAAGTTCAGTAAAAAATTAAACTACTCTATTCAGCAAACAATCTATAGAAACCTATTCTATAGAATGACTGGTATTCTCCCAACTAGAATTGCTCTTCTTCCTATTGAAGTAGATTATACACTTGATGGTGTTATTAAATCTGCTAAACTTGCTACACAAGTTGTAGATACAGATGCTAAAGGAAATAAGAAAGCAATCATTGACTTACAGCCTGTTGAGCTAGTAGAAAAATATGTACCAATTGGAGAAGTTGTTCCTACAATTATACCGACACAAGGTGCTGCAGGAGAAAAGTTAACTGAAACAGATGTTACTTCTCCTATGATGCAAGATAATCTTAGCAAGACCTTTATGTATAAAGGTAAGCAAGGTAAATTAATCTTTACCGAAGATGGTAAGTATGCATTAGAAACTCCAACTGAGATAATTGAAATCAGTAAACAAGGTAAAACACAAGTTGCTCCAGAGTCTAGTTTGTTTGATCTGGGCCTTACACCCATCTCAATTATAGACAATATCGGAGAACTTATTACTGTAGACAACAAAGTCTATAGAGTAACCAATCTAAATCTTACTACTGATACAGTAACAATTAATGAAGTGGATTATGAAATCCAAAGAACTCCAAAGAAGAAACAAGTAAATGGTGTAGCATATATGAGTAATCAAGCAGCTATTAGAGCTATTGATGAAAAGATTATTGCTCTTTCTGAAGAACTTGCGCAAAGAAGACAAGCGCAACCAGAAGATGAAACCATAAATGACTATGTAAGAACAAATGCAACTAAGACATTTGAGTTAGATCAACTTACCAAAGATAGAACTAGACTAGTTGCAGGTAATAAGAGAAGAGTTGTAACTGGAGGTAATGTAAATGACATCATCTTTGTTATCAATAAAGCTACAGCCTTCCAAAACTTTAAAGGAGATAGTACAGAAACTAGATTAGAAGATCTAGATGAACTCAAAAGTATGTTTGGATCAGATGCAACATTCAATGCTCTTACAAGTTTGTTTGAAGGAGCTCCTGCTGCACTATCTAAAGTATTTGAAGAAGGTTTTGATGCAGTTACTCCTGAAGAAATTACTCGCATAAATGACTGGGCTACAGCTACTTTCATGTTAGCTGAAAGACAAGCATTGGTAAATGAGGATGAAGAGATACAAAATGCTATCTCTTTCTTGAGTAATTTGATAAATAGTATTAAATTAGTAGAGCTAAATAAAGATGGACAAGTCAACCCAAAATCAGAAACTCAAGAGACCCAGCCCGGTACTCCTCAACCTATTGTTCCAAAGCCTGGATCAGAACAGCCAGAGAATGTTCCTGGATCAGAAGCAGGTGAGACAGGAGCAGGACAAGAAATAGAAGTTAAGAAAGCTGACATTGAAAGAAGAAGACAAGAAGAATTAAGACAAAACTTATCTAAAACTAATTTTGCAATTTCTTTATTTCCTGCTTTTGCTCAAAGCAATATGAGCCAAGGAGGTGGAGCATATATAGAAATTAATTTTGGTAAAAATAATGTTTTTAGACCAGACACTTATTTAACGCCTTCAGCTATTAATGGACAATACCCATCTATTACAGATGGTAGAGCACAATTAGATGGAGTAATGTCTGATGGTACTAAAATTTCTTTGCCTTGGAATCAGTTAAAAGATCTATTAAATAGTATTAAAGCAGTAAACACAAAAGGAAAAGTTGTTTATGAGTTTGACGTAGATAAAATCAATGCTAAATATGATGCAGAACTAGCTGCTTTAGGAGAGTCTTCTAATCTTTCTGAGGATGCAATTAAAGACATAAACAAAAAAGTTCTTGGCCCAATTCAGACTCAAAGAAGTGAAACTCTTATAGGATACCCTAAAGTTAAAGCTGAGTTTGATAATGCTAATCAAGATACTATAGATGAAGTATACTTTGACTTTATTAAACAAGCTATTGCTGGTACTCTAAATGTATCTGCTGAAGCAGTTGAAACTCTATATAAAGAAAGAAAAGCTGCTCTTACAACTGAAGACATTGTAAGTGAGAAAGACATTATTAAAGGTGATATTCTTATTAGCCAAATCCCTATCTTTACAGAAGAAGCAAGAGAAATGTTTGCTGTTACTAAAGTCAATGAAAAGACTGGTAAAGTTACCATCAAGAATCTTGACAATAAAAGAACTAAGACATTCACTGCTGAAGAAATACAACAAAACTTTACACGTGGTTCTATGGAGTCTAAACCTATTGCAAAAGAAGAAATCATTATTGCAGAAGAAACTAAGAAGTTAGCTGAAGAAACAGCTGCTGATATTAAAACATTTGTTGAAAATGCTGCTGCAGTAAAAGAAGTAACTGATAGATTCAATAGCTTGGACAATGAAGAAGATGAAGATGATTTATTAGCAGATGCTGCTAGAAACTGTAATATTTAATTATCATGGCTTGTAAACCTAGTATAGACATTTTATACGGACACCTTAATAAAAAACTTAACAGAAGAATTGCTGAGCAGGCCCCATTTAATCTTAAAGATTATATGCGTTCTGTTAATAAAATTATGACAGATGCTAATCCTGAAACTCAGGATGTGGGTATTATTAATGCACAAGCTGTTCCACAACTACTAGGTATCATAATGATGTCTGATAAGACTATTAAAGACTATCTTAAGACACAGAATATTACAGTAGCTGATGTATCTGATTTAGCTGATGAGTTTGCTGATACTAAAACTGGATTAGACAAAGTAAAAGAATACATTGCGGTAGAAATTATTACACCTGAAAGTATTAAAAAAGCTGTCAGAGCTTTAAATAAATCTAACTATGATATTCCTCTTGCTGATCCTAGTGAGTTGTTAATGTTTTCTAAAGCTGATAAAAAACAAAAGCCTACATCAGTTGCAACAAGTACAGGACAATCTGCATTAAGAGTAAATCCAGAAACTGCTACTCCCGAAGAACTAAATCAAATTGACCCAGAGAAACTTGTACATGGTATTGTAATTAAGTCTATTGTTAATGAAGCAAGAAAAAGACAAAGAGATGATGTTACAGTAAAATATCAAGGTATTGATGTTTATTTTAGACCTATTCTATCTGAATTAGTTTATGAAGACTATTTTACTTCTGAAGATAAAGCAGCACATCTAAAACAAAAAGAAAAAGATGGTATTGCTGCATTTTTAACTGACGCTTTTGGTAATATGTTATTCTTTGACACTCAAGGTAATATTACTACACAAGATAAGGGTATACCTGTTTATCAATACTTAAGAAGAGTTACTAAAGTAAATGGTAAACTAGCTGTTAGTAATAATACTAATTGGTTTGTATCCTTAGTTAAACCCGAAGATATTCTTGAACAAAGAATAATGGAAGGAGAAGTTAATGGCATCAAATATACTGAGGCTAGAAAGAAAGAACTCCTTAAAGAAATTACAGAACAACAAGTAAAAGAAGTTAATCAACTTTACAACTTAAGAAGAACTGTAGTACAAAACCCAGATAAAGTATATACTCTTCCTATTATTGGCGGAAGCTTTGGTATTGTAAATGCCAAGTTTGTTCCATTAACAGAAACTGATATTACTGAGGATGAAATTACTGGCTTTACAGTAATTGATGACCCTAACTCTAGTAGAAATGGTTATGGTACATTCACATTATCACGTGAAGATGACAAACTAGTTAGTATGAACAATACAGTTTATACACAAAGAGGTAATGTCAATGAAGAATTAGCTGGTAAAATTGCAGATGTATTAACTACAAAAGCAAAACTTAATGGTAGAGAACTCAGTGCTATTGAAAGAAAAGACTTTGTTAAAGGTTTTCTTTCAAATGCCATGACTCAAAATAAAATCAAAATTGAAATTGATGACACCTCTGGTGTTGAGCAACTTGTTGTTTTAATTAATGGTAAAGTTGTTGATCTTGAGTATGTAAAAAGTAGTAGAGATAAAATTTTTAATCATTTAATGACTGCTATTCAATGGCAAGGTAAGAATGCTAAAAATGTATACTCTGCAAATGTAAATTTTGATACAGATTATTTAGGTAAGCCATTCATTGATTACACAGTAGAAGGTGATACAATAACGTCAACAGTAAAAAATTACTTTGATGTAATTAAACCTTTTATTCTTATTGAATATAGTAAAGATTCATTAGCTGCTGTAACAAGTCTAAATGGTTATCTTAAATATGCAATGCCTGAAGATTTGCTTCCTCTTAAGAAACAAAAGGAAAAAACAGAGAGACCAGATGCAGACATGATCATTGATAATGTAGAGTTTGAAGTAACTGCATTTGATAATCCAAAGAGTGTAACTGAAGTATTGGTAGACACTGCTGATGCTGTAATTAGTTTATCTGAAAACTTTAAATCAAATACTGAAGCATTAGTTAGAAGAATAGCAGGTGATTTATATAGTGGTCTTCCATTCAACAAAAGACTTACTATTGATAAGAAGGCAGTAAAGCAATATATAATTGATAAGCTTAATTCATCAAATGCTAATACAGTATTCTTTACAGGTGATGATGCTTCTCAACTTAAACCTGCAGGCATCACTCAAGCTAAACTTGATAAGTATGCATTAGATTTATTAACTGAAGTACTTGAATCAGAAGATCTTAATAACAAGACTTTTAATATTGTAACTAATGGTCAGACCGGAGTATCTGAAGCAATTGTAAAAGCTGCTACTAAGTTGAATATTCCAACTAGAATTATTACAACATCTGATTGGTCTTTCAGAGAACCTAAAGCTGCTACTAAAACTAGTAAACTTACTTTTAGAGATGTAAAAGGAAAAGATAAGTTTCTAAAACGCTTTGGTGTTACAGTTGAAAAAGAACCAGGTGTTAAAGTTAAACCTGTAAAAGGTACTAACAAAGGTGTTCCAAAAGGAAAAGTAGACCCTGCAGCTAATAAACTATTTGATGATGAAGACTTTGATAGTATCAATGATGTATCATTGTTTAGAAGTAAAAGCTTGAAGGATAACTATCAAGTTACTGATGCGCAAGAAAAAGCAATCATTGACTGGTATAAGTCTACACCAATTTCAAAGTCTTTACCACTTACAGTTATTACTGATTTAGTTAACTCACCTGCATTTGCACAGTTTACTAAAAATGGTATCACTCTATTTAAAGGAGATGGTGGTACAGCATTAGATATTTACCATGAAGCATGGCACGGATTCTCTCAGTTCTTTATGACTAAAGCTCAGAAAGCTAAGTTATACAATGAAGTAGCTGAAGCATCTGACAATCCACAATGGAAACCAGGCACATCTTTATCTAAAACAGAAATCTATTTCCAAATTGAAGAATCATTAGCTGAAGGATTTAGAGATTATAAAGCCGGTAAATACAAACCTAAAACAACAGCTGAGAAAAATCTATTCAGAAGAATTTTAGATTTCTTGATCAACATGTTTAAGGGTACTTCTGCTAGAGATACAGAATTCCATGTTGCTGATTTAGCTACAGTAAGAGAACTATATGATAAACTTTCATTGGATGGTAAGTCTCAGGAGTCAATTGAATTCTTTGATACTTATACTCCAAGTATGAATAATGTTATGTTCTTTAAATTGAATAGATCTAAGACTATTCAACCAGTAGAACAAGAAGATGAAATGTATTCAACCTTTACTATTGATGAATCTTTGTTATTAAAAGATACAATTGATAGTATGATTGCTAATTCATTCAAAGCATTTGCTGCAGGAAATGATACTAGCTCTGGGGCACTTGATACTTTGAAAGATAAAGGTACAAGAGTTAAAATTTATACTGGTATCCAGAATCAATGGATTAAAAGAATTGAACAACTTCAAGAAAGATTAGATAAAGTTGTTGAGTATAATGCAACAGCAGAAAATCCTAATCTATTCTTAGAACAACAAATTACTGGTCAGTTAGACTTATTAACTAGAGCTGTAAATGAATTTGGAGATATTGAAGAAGCTATCAATAACAAAAAATACAATAAGGGTGTTGTAGCTTATCATATGAACAACAGTAGATTCCCAATCTTCAAAGAAGATGAGGTTGAACTGGAAGAAGCAAGTGTTGCAGGTTCTGCAGTTTTCAAAGATAACAGTGGTGAGAATACCAAATCTTCTAGAGATACTTTAAATAAAAATACTGAAATGTTATTAGGTTCAGTATTTAAAACTGAAGTAGATGCTGAAGGAAATAGAAAAATGATTCCTAATGAATTAGGTTATTTCCAATTAGAAAACCCAGAGATTGTATGGAGTAGACTTGCAAGAACACTTGAAAGCTCAATGACTCCTGCAGACATGTATAATAAACTAATTACATACAGTGAGTCATATCCTGAGTTTAATCAGATACTTGATTTACTTCCAGCTACACGTGCAGATATTTCTTATTCAGATGTATTATTAGAAACACAATTCTGGCAAGATCTTAAGAAGCCAAGAATTCAATACACAGAACTTAACTTAAACCCGGTAGAAACTGATGATAATGATTCAGGAACTCCTAAGTTTAAATCTAATGTATTAAATGCAAGTACAGATACATTCAGTGTAATGCGTGAGTGGTCTAACAACTTTATTAATGACACTACAAATAATAATAAGTATATATACTTAGATAAAGGTGGTAGTGGTAGAAACATGCTTAATATTCCTGCTGTAGTTCAAGCATATGAATCAAACGGAGTATTAAATAAAGCTAAAGTTCTTGATTTCCTTGCAACACTTGGAATTACTTTAGATCAAAATAGTGCTGAGATTCAAGCAATCCTTTCTAAAGATTATTTTCTTCAAACCTATGGTATTGATAGGATGTTTAATCTAATTAAAAAGTTAAATAGTTTAAGAAGTTCAAAAGATAAAAATGTTCTTGCTGCAATTGAGGAATTTCAAGCTGATCCAATTAAAATTTTTAGAGAAGGATTTAAAGATGAGGTTCCAGGAATTAAAGCGGCTGAACTAAATTCAAGATTTAAATTGCTTGCAACTTTGCAAAACCAATTCTCAGATGCATTCTCAAATTTTAGTGCATATACGCCTGAAATGAATAGAGTATTTGAGCACTTCTTAGATAGTACAGCAACAAGAAATATCTTAGCTTTAAACAAAGCTGATAACTGGATGCAAATAACTGGTAGATCAGAAGCAGATCCAAACGGAGAGTTTAAACATATGCGTTGGCTTGCTGAAGAAAATAACCCTTACTCAGCTGTATCTGTTATTATCAACTCAATGTTTAATCTAAAGTCACCAGATGCATATGGTAAAAGAATAACTATTGACTCTGCAGAACAGAAAGAAAATAAGATCAATCTTCAAGTAATTTCTGGTACCAAAATCTTTGACCAGCGTAATCAAAGTGAAGGTATCTCAACAAGTTCTGCTGATGTTACTACAAAGTTTCTGCAGGAAATGAATACCATGTTATTGAAAGGTATCCAAGAATTCATGCGCCATGCATCTAAGTCTTTATCACTTGGACTGCAGGCTGCAGAAATTATAACTCCATACCCTAGAAAAAATAAAAATCTTTATGTAGATATTCAAGACTTTAAGCCATCTACATTAGGTAGGGGAGAACAAAGAGCATTTGAAATACTTCTTGGTTATATTTCTGGAGAACATGATAGAATCAACAGATTCAAATCTGATAGAACCAAATATTCTAAATGGACTGGCTATAATAGAGAAATCAAAACTAAAGATGGTAAAACTGTAATGGCCGCTGAAGTCTTTACAGCATTTGATGATGTATTAACAGAAGATACAAAGAAACAATTATACGGCATCCAAGAAAATCTTTTACAGTATTTATCTAAACCAGAAAATGCTAAGCTAAGAGAACAGATATTTACTGATGTAAAGAATTACTTTAATGATCAAACAGATCAGAATCTTGAAAGATTGCAAGATGCACGTTTTGTAGATGATGCTTTATATAATGAAGCTACTGCACCTAACATGTCTCAATTAGATACAGATAGAGTAATAGCTAAAGCATATACTTATAACTCCTGGATCCATAACTTTGAAACAACTATCCTTGGTTATGGAGATTTAGTGCAGTATAACCATGCTAAAGAAGAATTCCATAAACGTAATGCTGGTTGGGGTGGTTCTGGTAATGGTTTCCGTGCAGATAAGAAATTCCAAAATTTTGTTAATGACAAATCAAAATTCAAAAGATACTATATTGAAGCTAACAAAAAGAAAGGTTGGAAACCTAGATATTATGATGGTACTTTACAAACTGCAATTATTCAAGATAATGAAGTAGACTCTAAATATTATGATGAGTATAAGGCAGCTCTTAAAAAAGATATTCTTGAAAGAATTAAAGACAATAAAACAATTAAGAATAAAGAAGCATATGCTGAAGAGATAGCTACTAAAGAAGTTAAAGACTATCTAAAAATGAATGTGGGTGATGGTCAAGGTTATATTAGCTTTGAAACATACCGCTTATTAAAGTATGCTGAAGGTACTTGGGGTAATGAACAAGAAAATCTTTACCGTAAAATTGCAACAGGACAAGAAGTAAGTATAGGTGATGTTATAAAATATTTCCCTTCATATAAATTACAATACTTTGGTGCAGTCCAAACTGAAGGACTTGCTCTTAATTCATTCCATAAGTTTTCATTAACTCCACTTATTCCATCTGTAGTAAAAGGATCTAATCTTGAAACTCTTCAAGATATGATGATGAATCAACAAATGGATTATGTTCTATTTGAATCTGGTGAAAAAGTTGGTCACATTACTTCAGATGGTAAGTCCGATAAATTTATCAATGAAGACGGCACAGTAAATGCTGGATTAAAATTCACACCTAATATTATATTTGCTGAGAATCTTAAGAATGTAACTAATGTAAATGATGAATACAAAGGAACATCAGTATTTTCTACTCAGTTAAGAAAGTTAATTCTTGAAGGACTTTTTGAAAGAGGTGTAATCCAAACAACAGATCCATCTGGAATTACAAATAAAAAAGTAATAGACTACATTAATAGAGTAGAAGAGTACAGTGAACTCTTAAAACTACAGCTACTTAATGAAATTGGCTTTGAACAAGTAGGAGATGAATATATTCCTACAGATAAAGCAAGTACAGAAAAGATTGCTGAGTTAATTAGAGCTAATCTTGATAGAGATGATGTAGTTGGTGACCACTTAATTGAATTTATAGATGTAAATGAATCAGGTAATTTAAAGCATGACTTATCATTACATCCAGAGGCAGGTAAGATTGAAAAATTAATCCTATCTATTATCAATAAAAGACTCATCAAACAGAAAGTAAATGGCGAGCCATTAGTACAAGTATCAAGTGCAATGTATAATGGTGTACTTGGTAATACTCTTCCTAAGTTCAATGAAGCATCTGATGCAGATATTAAGAAATATGTAGGCTCAAACTTCTTACCTACTTATCATCAAAAAGCTGACGGTACAACAGCAGCTATGAAAGTAATGATTGCTTTACAAGGTGACTTTAAAAACCTTCTGAAGCTTAAAGATAAGACTGGCAAAGTAATTGGCAACATCAATAGACTAAATGAACTTATCAAAGATGATGAATGGTTAGACTATAATAATGGTGCCAATAGAAAAGCCATTACTATGGCTGGTGTACGTATTCCTGTACAGGGTCTTAACTCTATGGAATTTATGGAGGTATATCACTTCCTACCAGAAGAAGCAGGAAACTTAATTATTCCACCTGCTGAAATTGTTGCTAAATCAGGAGCTGACTTTGACATTGATAAACTTACTGTATTTATGCCAAATTTAACTGGTTTTGGTAAAGTTATTTCAAGAGAGTTCCAAACAAATGCTGAACTTAGACAAGCATTATTAGAAGCTAAAGCAGCTGGAGAAGATGTTTCTAGATTCTTTGATAGACAATTAAAAGCTGTACAGAATGACTTACTTCAGGATATCAAAAATATTCTTGAGCTACCAGAAAACTTTGCATCTCTTATAAGACCAAACAGTACCTATATTCTAAAAGGAATCTCTGATGATCTTTCACAATATGTAATGAAATATGATCCATTTAGAAGTCTCAATAATATAGATGAAAATGGTAATCTTACTTATACTTTGGATGATAATGGTAAAAAACTTATTAGTCCTACCAGAGTTCTTGAAGTTGGCTATAACTTATATAAACATGAGTCAAACGTAATTGGTAAGAGAACACTTGGACTTGGTGCAATTGAAAACACATTCAATGTAATCTTCAATTCTTTAGGTGCTTCTATGCCTAAGTTTTACATGCATGGTAAGGAAACCAAACCAAGAGAAATGAGATTATTCTTAAGACATAATACTCTTACCAATAAAGATGGTGATGAAGTAATCTCATTATCTGATAGATATGATGTAGAAAAACAACATAAAATTTCTGACTTGTTCTCTCAAGCTATCAACGGATGGGTGGATGTAGAAAAAGATGCATGGATCTTCTTTATCCAAGGTAACTATGAAGTTGCACCTATCCTTCTGTATTTAATACAGGCTGGTGTACCTGTTAAAGAAGCAATCTACTTTGTATCTCAACCACTAGTAAGAGAGTATGTAAATGAACAACGTCTTGCTAAATCTACCTTTAATGAAATTTTAGGTAAAAAGCCAGAAGCACCACAGTTCTTTAGAGCTCAGGCTTCTAGAAATATATTGAATAAATATTTTGACGGTAATATAAAATCTGCACAGAGATACCAAGCAACAACTAATGCTACTACAGGTTTATTTGCTGATAGAGAAGAAAAAGCATTCACTGAAAAAGAAATGCTTGATCTAATTAAAGATGCAAAAACAAATCCACAAGCGTTAAGTACTGATCTATCAAGAACTATGTTCCTACACTTCTTAGAAATTGAGCAACAAATAGATGGTATCAAAGCTCTTAAATTTGCATTTAATCAAGATACAAATCTTAAATCAACTATTGGTGCTGTTGAAGAAGCAGAATATAAAGTTGAGGCTCTTGCTACTAAATCTAGTTTGGATCAAGAGCTTAGATATAAAATGGAGACTGAATCAGTAATTAGTTCATTTAAAGTTGGGCCTTTAACATTAGCTATGACCCGACCTATGTATCCATTAATGTTCCATAAGACAATATCTGATTATATCATTAGAAAGATGAAAGATATTGAGACTGATAATCAAAGAACATTTAATGACAAAGACCGCTTTATTCAAACCTTTAGAAATGATATTGTTTTAATGCTTCTTCAAAATGCATTAAGAAAATATGACTTATCAGATGCTTATAAATCTTATACCTTAAATACTACAATACCAAGAGAGTTAGTAGACAGATTAAACTTTGGAGCATTTGTAAAAGAAAACCAATCTGGTCAGCCGGTATTATATTTAGATCAAAGTAAAGTAAAACAAGAGTATGCAAAGAAACTCTTTACTAAAACTGCAACTGGTGAAGGTAGTTATACAGCATTAAATCTACATCCTGTAGATACAATCAACTTTACAGATGAAGCAGAATATACTAAGTTTGTTGCTGAAAGAGAATACTTAAGACATCTTATTCCTATGTCTGAAGCATCTATGGATGAAGATGTAGAACTTATGAAGTCAATGTATCCTCAAGAATCTGAAGCTAAACAAACAAGAAGGGCTTATGAAAAATTCTTAGCCGAAAGAGCTTTAGAAAATTCATTTAATCCAATACAAATCTTCAAGAATAAAAAGACAGCATATGCATTAAGGCTCAATGAAATTCTTAAAAAGAACCCAAGTCTTATAACTAAGTATGATGTACTCAAAAAATTAAAAACAGATTTTGATTCTAAGAAGACTAGGTTTAACTTGTATGTAAATGAGAGAAGATATAATAACTCTTTATCAAATCTCTACTATAAAAACTTTAAGGATCTTGCTAATCCAAATATTATTAAAGTTGCTGACCCTGAAGAAAATGCTAAGGTAAGTGAGTTCTTTGGTAAGCTACCACTCTATGCATTCTTCCAATCTGGTTTAAATAAAAATAAATTAAGCTTTGTGAGTCTTGTTGACTATAATCCTTTTATTGATGTTATAGAACAAGAATCAAGAGAGTTTATGAAAATGTTAGACAATCCAGAACAAGGAACAGAAATATTAAATACTTTCTATAAAGTCTTTGTACAACAGAATGACTACAACAATAGAGATAAGTACTACTTTAAAAATTACTATATGACTAATGACTTTAAGTCTTTAGTTAAGTCAGGAGACTCAACTACAAGATTTGGAGTAACCGAATCAATTAGTAATCCGCAGATCTATAACTATACCGTTCTTGGTAAATTAGCAAAAACTGCACAACAGAATGCACACTATACAAAGCTTGCTGAATCTAATCCAGACTTTGTATTTATTCATAACATGCTTGCAGATGAAACAAGAAATCCAAATGCGGTATACTCTGGTCAAAATGGTCTAAGACAAAAGGCAAACTTCTCTGTAGGTATTGCAACTTCAGATAGAAGACTTAATGATAACTACTCAGATGTAACACCTGAAAGCTATAATGCTATTAAAAATTCATTTGAAGAGTCAATAGCAAATATAAAAGCATATATGTCAGATGGTAAAGTAGTTGCATTTGCCAGCAAAGGATATGGTGATCCTGCTATTATGCCTGAAGAATTATTTGTATATTTATCTAAGAGACTGTATGAAGAGTTTAGATATGTAAATCCTGGCTCAACTAAATACCAAGAAGTCATGGATGTAATAAACAGAGTTCAAGGTATCAGTGATGCAGAAATTCTTGCAACTTTTGATGATGAAAATAACCCATTCAAATGTAAAATATAATGGTTTGTGATAGCAAAGTAAATAGCATAAATGACTTAAGAGAAAAAGGAATCATTGATGATACTAATATCATCCTGGATATGGATGCCTTTAATATTTATAATAATAATATTACAGCCTTTGCAAAAAATAGATATGGGGTATTTGATCCTGCTGGGTCAAAACTATTTTCAGTTCAGCAAAGAGAAACTAAATTACTTAGAGGTTCTACATACCTCAGAGATAATATCAAAAAAGTAAATTTTGCTGTAGCTAATGATGGTTTATTTAATGCAGTTGAAGAAACTGTAGTAAGAGAAGAAATCCAGGCTGAGTTAAATGAAGAACTAAGAGATGAAAACTATGGTGTAGACTATGGTGATGAACAACCTCCTTTATTCTTCAGAACAGAAAATAAAACAATATTTGAAGTAACAGTAAATCAATCTGACGCAGGTGCTATAACATCTATTGATAAGAATGGTATACCTGTAGGAGACTTCATTGAATCAAATGATGAACTAGCTACAATTGAACCTGTAAGAATTAGTGGAAACTATTCAGATGATGGTCAGAAACTAGAACTCTTTAAAGAACTAGGATCATACTATCTTAATCAAGGTACAATACTCAAAAGTGGACCTATCACAACTACTAACGAGAAAGTTTGGCAAGACCTATTTAGTCAAGGTAATGCATACAAAATTGACAATCAATTCTATTATACCGAAAGAGATCTTGACCCTTATGTAAGAATCATTGATGTTAATGAAACTGGCTTTCAAAAAGCTAGAGCAAAAGAAGTTGCATCTATCTTAGCAGATAAGATGGCAAGATCACTCAAAATCAACTACGCTATCATCACTCCTGAAGAGGCTAAAGATCTTTTAGCAAATAGAGTCATTGGATACAATGGTGAAGCAGCATTCTTCTTTGGTAACACAGCATATTTTGTAGGAGAGAACTTCAATCTAGAAACTCTACTCCACGAATTCTCACACCCATTGCTTGGTGCAATCAGAAGAGAAAATCCAGAGCTATTTGAAAACTTATACCAACAACTTTCATCAACAGATGAAGGTACTGAACTTGTACAAAGAATCAAATCACTCTATCCCGAACTAGAAGACGGCTCAGCTTTATTCAAAGAAGAGGTAATGGCACATGCCTTACAGAAAGCTGCTCTTGATAAAGTAAATCAAAAAGTATCAAGCCAAGGTTTCTTAGGCTTTATCCAAGAGATTTTATATCATTTCAAAAAACTCCTACGATCAATCTTCCCTAATAAGATAGAAGTGTCTAAAATGAATGTGGACACTACGTTAGGGGAGTTAGCTGATATGCTCTTAACCAAAGACTTCAACTACCAGACCCAGCTTGTAACAGAAGAAGATGTAGTCATGTATGGCAAGTTCTCAATTGAGAGAGCTGATGAGTTATCAAAAGATATCTCTGAATCTGCAATACAGCAGTTGATAAATTCAAACTATCAAACACAGCTTGATCTATTAAGAAGAGCTAGAAAGTTTAAGTCTAAATCAAAAGAGTACAAAGCTCTACAAGAAGCCTTATTCCAAAAAGGAACCCGTGAGCTTTTACCTTCTGTAGCTAAAGCACTCCGCCCATATCAAACTTCTACACCAGACCAAAGAAAGAATCTTAGTGAAGAAGAAATTATCATGGATGCAATAACTGCAGAAGAGAGAAGAATTCAGAATGAGAAGAATAGGTCTTTGAGTTTTATTACATCTCTAGAAACTACATTAGAGATAGTAAAGAATATCAAGAACAGTCTTATTGACATGAAGGCTGAAGGTAGATTTGATACAAGATCAAAGATTGCTTTGATGAATATCTACCAACAACAACTTGAGGCATATGATCTAATGGTTGCTGAGATTAATGAGGTATTTGAAAATGAAGGAATCACTACAGGTACTGCACTAACTAACTTAGTAGGTGATATTGCTCAAGAAATTGAACGTGCAGAAAAGAAAATTACTGAGATCTATGAGAAGAGTAATGTTGACTTCTATCTAGATATCACTAAATACATGCAAGAGTTTTTGGAGAATGAACTCAAAGTAAATCTTCAACCACTTAAGCAATACTTATCTGACCAAGAGTTTGATGATTTCTACAAAAGTGCAATTGAAAGAAGACTGACCAATGCTGAGATCAACGATCTTGCAAAGAAAGATGTGCCAGTAGATATTGTAACTAAGTTCTTAGATGATTATAACTTCTTTAAGTTAGATGAAAATAGAGTTAAAGCTTCACTTACTGGTACAGCTCAAGACATTAGATGGGGTAATAGATTCCTAGAATCATATACATCTTCTAATGACCCTGTAGTGGGTGGTTTAGCTATCTTTATTCAGAATCAAAAGACTAAGGCACAACAGAATGCTCTTCAAAAATCTAGAGAGTTTAGAACTAAACTGCCACAGTTACTAGATGCGGTAGGCTTTAGCAAAATCAATGTTACTGCACTTACAAACATGTTAATGTCAAAAGATTCAATTTTTGACTATGACAAAAATGGTAATCCGGTTGAGTTTGAAGTCTACACATACCTTAATGAATTTGGCAATGGTTACAGATATCAGTTAGATAAACTGAGATATGATATTACTGAAGCTGAACAGAGTGGAGATAGAAAACAAATTGCTGCTGCTAAGAAGACACTTAATAATTTTATTAATGACTTCTTCTGGCAGGAGTATTTACCAGAAGTATATAAAGTAGATGAGATCTTTGATCAGTCACCTGTGGGTCAAGAAGCATGGTTAGATATGAGAACTGCTTTAGATGAGTATCTTGCATTTAACAATAGTATTGATAATGAGCTTGAAAGATTTGAAAAGTATTCTATTCTACAAGCTAAGTGGGATGCTTATCAAAGACTCTTTGACTTAAATTACTTTGATGGTACACCAAAAGTAGATGACCCTGATAAGGGAATCTTTGACTTAAGTAAAGCTCTTGTATTAAGAGAATACAGAGATGCTAAAAGAAAATATTATGAGTTTGTTCCAAGAGAAGGATCTCTTGAGACTGCTTATAATGAGTTTGTACTTGAGCAAGAAGCAAACGGTATTAAAAGAACTTCACAACAGTTTGAAGATGCATACAATGATTGGTTAAAACAGAACGTAAAAATAATTTATGCTCCTGAATACTATGAGGCTAAGCAAAATGCACTTCAGACTATTAGAACATTAGAAGAGAAGAAAGGAAAAGAAGATTCTACAGCTCCATTATTCCAAGAAATGATGGAACTACTTTACGGTTATAGAGATGAGCAGGGTCAACCAATCCCAGGGTCTCTTGGTGCTGATAGACTTTTAAAAATAAATGATCTTCAACAAAGGATAAATGATATTAGGGCTTCTCAAGAAAGAAGTGACAATCTAACTCCAGCTCAAAGAGAAGAGTTAAAAGAATATGTATTAGCACTTAAGAACAATCCTAAGAGTTTGACTACAGAACAAATGCAGAGATATGTTGAGCTGACTAATATAAAAAAGTCTGATGGCTTATCTACTCTTGAACAATCTCAGCTGGAGGGGGCGTATGCAGAATTAGCAGAACTAAGTTCTAAAGTTCCTACTGAATATTACATGACCGCACTTAACTTTTATTTGGAGAAACAAAACATTCCACCTGTAGAAGCTAAGGATATTGAAAATTATATAAACACTCCTGAATTCTTAACTTATATTCAAGCTGATGATGAATTCAATAAGTGGTTTGCATCTTCACATGTTACCAAAGTAAAATATAATACCTTTGGTAGAAGATACACTGTATTTGAAAGAAACCCAGCATACTCAGTATCTATCCCATCTGATGACAACCAGATATTAAAGACTGAAATTGTAGATAGAACTACAGGAAAAACAATTACTATTAAAGGTATGCCTAATGCAAGGCATTCTACTTATAGAGTTAAGAGTGAGTACCGCAGTATTCCTATTGGTGCTGATAGAAAAGATTATGTAGGTAAGATTATAAACAACCGTGGAGAATATCTTCCGCGACCTTATAATCCAAGAGATATTAACTCAGCTAAAGATGATAGATTCATCAATAAAGACTACCAAGCTGTTAAAGCACAAGGTGGTGCTTTATTTGAATTACTAGAGTACATGAAAGAGTATCACTTATTCTTTCAAGAAGGTGCTTCTCAGAGTGCTAAGTTATATTATGATATGCCAAGGTATGGTGTAAGTGATGTAGTACAAAAATTCCAAAGTGGAGAATATGTAGACAGAGCAAAACGTCTAGCTGGTTCAACTAAAGAATGGTTAAAATCTACATGGTTTAGAGCTCAGGATGACTTTAACCGTGGACTTGGTAACTATGACCCTGAAAAGAATGTTTATGTAAACACTGATCCATTAAACAGAGAGATTTCATATGTTCCTGTAACAGGTTTATATAAAATTAGTATGGATCAAGTTGACATGGATCTAATGAAAGTTACTGGAGAGTATCTTATGTCAATTGAAAACCAAAAAGTTTTAATTGATAGCTTGCCAAGGGTTCAATCTATTCTTAAACAGCTTGAAGATCCAAGGAATAATATTAAGAGTGGTAAAATAAGTAAACAAACTGGTAAGGCAGCAAGTAAAAAGAATGCTAGAAATAATAGACTAGAACAAGTAAGATCATTAATTGATAGAGAATACTATGGTGTACAGTTATCACAATCTGCAAACCAATACATATTCCTTACTAAGTTAATGAGTAACTTCTCTAGATTAGCTTCTTTCTCATCTCTTGCTTTGAATATTCCATCTGATTTAAAAAACAGATATGGACAGTTAGCACAAAATGTTATTGAAGCTTCAGGAGGTGAATTTGTTAATCTTAAAGATTTAGCAAATGCTAGAGCCTGGGCATTCCAAACAATGATTAAATGGGCTGCAACAGATATCTATGCTAAAGGTGTGCCTTCACTTACTGCTCAAATAATTGAAAACTTTGATGCTGTATTTAAAACAGAAGATCAGTTAGGTCAATCAGTAAGTAGATCCCTATATAGAGATCTAATGAATGGTTCATGGGCAACGGACTTTAGAAAGTCTGCTGAGATGGAGGCTGCTTTACAATTGTTTGGTGGTTTCATGAAACATCAGAAAGTAGAACAAAGAACAACTAATGGTGAAGTAATTTACTTAGATTATCTTGATGCTTGGGAAACTGATGCAAATGGTATCATTAAACTAAAAGAAGGTGTTGATCCTGACTATGGCACTAAAGCTATTGATCACGTATACACTAAAGGTGAAACACTTGAGGATATTGCTAAACTATATAGTACAACAGTAGAAAAACTTAGAGAAAGAAACAACATAGATAGTGCAGCTGATCTTGAAGATGGTACTGAGATTGTAATTACTAAGGGTAATAAGTTCCAAGAAATTAAAAACAGATTCCATGGTCTATCTAGAAAACTCTATGGTGCTTATGATGCATTTAGCCAACCAGAAGGAAATAAGTATATGATCTACCGCATGTTCTTCTTTATGAGAAAGTGGTTTACTCCTATGTTTGTTAATCACTTTGGTATGGATACATCAGCAGGTAATGTTGGTAAAGCACGTTATGATTGGGCTCTGGGTACTACAGAAGTAGGTTACTATATCACAGCATTCAAAACATTAAGCAAGCTCTTTATGACAAAGGGTAAATATTATAACTGGATGACTCCTAAAGAAAAAGCTTCATTTAAAAAGATTGGAACTCAAATGATGACTATCATTGGATTAGCATTAGCTGGAGCTATGATCTTTGGTTATGATGAAGATGATGAAGATAGATGGAATAAAATCTCTGAAAGATCTGGTGGATATATAAATGAAGATACATTCAATACATATGGCTTTATGCAGAATCATATGTTAGCACTTATGATGGGTGTAATGAATGAAACATCAACCTTTATTCCTCTACCAAAAATGTATGGAGTACAGTTCGGTCTTGATGACTATGTTAAATTTGTTACAAGTACAGGTTCTGTATTTAATAGTACAGGTAAAACATATGCTCAAATACTTCAAAACATTGCAGACATGTTAACTGGAGATGCTGGTGCATACTATAAGAGAGATACTGGACCATACTGGTTCCAACAAGAAGGTGAATTAAAATTATGGAGAAACTTATTTAAAGCAGTAGGTTACACAGGTGTTACTGGAGACACTGAAACTTTAATTAAGAACATTGAGAAATCTTCTATAATTAGATAAAAAAAGAAAGGGGAGTTAATACTCCCCTTCTTCTTTATTGATAAATTCTACTGCTTCATTAGCATCTTTGAACTTAATTATCTCAAATTTATTCTCATCAAAATTATATCTAACTACATATAATTTGGTGATTGCATTGTATAAACTACACTTTTTGCATATAATACACATGCCTTTTGCTGATTTAATCTGATACTTTCTCCTATTTGGTTTGTATTTAGATAAAGGTTTTTCTATTTTACACTCAAAGCACTTCAGTGTTTCCATCTGCATCAATTAATGTTTTGATTCTTTTCTTACCTTTTCCTGCAATAGGAATAGGACTACCAGATTCATCAATATGTACAAATGTAATGTTAGTCTTTAGTACTAATGTTTGAGCACCTGTATATACATTATGAGATCTTGCTTCCATATAAAGAGTAACTGAAGTGTTACCAACTTTAACTGGATGACCATAGATTTTTAGAAGTTGGCTTTCCTTTGCCGCCCGTTCAAAATTACATTGGTCTATACTTACAGTAACCATTCTTGGAGTGTCACATAACTGCATTGCATAACCAGCAGCAGCTGCATCAATCCATGCCAGAAGTTTGCCTCCAAACAAGTTACCATGAAACCCAAGATCAGATTTCTTAATTGGATGAGAGTTAAGAAAAGTCATTTTACTTCAATGAATTTAGATAGGTCTGGTTTAAAATATCCAGGACCTTTTAATATTTTACCATCTTCACGGAGGATGGGCTTACCATCATCACCAAGCTTACTCATATTGCTAGCTTGTATTTCATTAAATACATCTTCTATGATATGTTGCATACCATGTTTAAGGATAGTCCCGCATAAGATATATAACTGGTCACCTAGTGCATCTGCAATTTCTACTAATGAATTTTTAAAACATGCTTCTAAGTATTCATCATTCTCTTCTCTCATTAAAGAGTGTCTGAGATTAAACTCATGTTCTGATAAAGGTTGTGGCCATTTGCCATTTTGTTGTCCAAATGCATTATGGAACTGTTCTACTGCTTTTAATTGATCTTTCATGTATCAAAGTTAGAAAAAAAGAAAGGGGATAGCAAACGCCACCCCCTTCTTTTGGTGTAAATAATTAACCCTGCAAACAGGATCTTTAGAAGAATGCTTCACCATCCTCTTCCTCATCTGAGAAATCAAATACAAAGTCATCTTCAGTATCTTCTGTATCAACTACCACAACTGACATCATTGTCTCTTTATTAAGATTAACAACATCAATAACTGGAGCTTCAAACGTGTTACCCACAGGATCAGTATAACTAATTATTTCATCACATACCTTGTCTTCCTGTTCTTCCTTGATTTCTTCTATTTCTTCTACTTCTGCTGTCTCAGCTTCTGCTTCTGCAATTTGAACTAAAAGATTAGTCTGGTTCTCAGGTTGACCATAGTTAGTTAGCAATGGATCTGCAACTTTTTCTTCTTCTTCATGCTCAACTTCTACTTCAACTGGAAGCGGTTTAGAAAAGTTATTTACACTAGAGATAAAGTAGTGAAGAACTCTCTGATCCTCCATCCATGTTTTTGGATGAGAAGATTGTAAAGCAGTAGTCACATAGTTATAGAATGCCCATAGACTACTAGAATCTTCAAACACATGTGTTGGTTTATCCATTTGTGATCTTACAATACTAGCTTGCTCAGTTGTAAGTATCTGATACTCAGCAAACAAGATACCAAGAAGTTGAGCTTGCTTTCTCTTATTCATCTTGATTTCTTTCATTGCATTTTTATCAGCTACTAACTGATCATAATACATGTGTGCATTAGCAATCTGTTCTTTAATTGTAGCTACAGTCTCTTCATCTGCTGTACCAGTATGTTTTCTGGCCCAGCTCCCCATGTCACCACAGACCATGGTGGTGCCTGTGTGGTTCACATATGCACCAACACCACACTTAAATCTTACTTGCTTGTTATAACTATTAGTCCAAGCAAACATCATAGACAACTCAGGATCATTCTGATATTGAAGTCTGTATATACCTTGTGCAATATTACCATCTGCAGTAGCTCTGTACTCTTCAGATACAATTCCAAAACCAGCATTAGCTAGTTCTGTATATGCATAATCAATAACTGACTCATGGCTAATTACTGTATAAGTATCTCCATGATCCGGTAGTGGTACACTAATCAAGTGTGCTTTTCCACATTCTTTAATCTTCTTTGGCATTTTAAAATAAACTTAGTTGGTTTGTACTTGGTTCAAGGTTCTCAATTTCCTTTCTTACTTTCTCTAGGTAATACTTAAGATTGATATCATAATCCTCAAACTCTTTCTTTTCATAATCAATCATAAGGGTCTGCATCCATTTACCGGCTTCTACTTGTATAGCCCGCATGTCCTCATTGTTCTTCTTAACAATCTTACCACCACTATTAGATACATAATATCTGATAGTATGCTGTAGAGGAATATCTTGATACTCTCCCTGGTGTACCTTGTGGAAGTGAAAAGACCAATCTCCTTTAATCTTAACACCACCACAATAATCAAATATATCTGTGTTAGCTTTCATAAAGTCTTCAGGGTCTATTCCATCTACAAAATATGCATGTAAAGCTTTAGGAATAATCAAAAAGCTTTTGTTCTTATGCATGGCCAAATCTTTGTACTCAAATCTGCCCTTGCATTTAGACTTACCATCTTCAGTAACAGCAATGTAATTATTTACATCACCAAGAACAATCTTACTATATGTATCATGTTCTAACTGTAGATTAGTCATCTCTTCCCATCTCTTGCAAATCTCCATATACTTATCTACATGTTGTCTTGGGATCATTGTCTCAAGACCATCTGTATTTTGCATTAGTGGGACTGCATTAGGAATCTCTTCACAGATCATCTCATATAGCATTGATAAACTTAGCTGACCGTTAATAGTAATCCTCATTGTAAATTCAGGATCATATAGGAAGCTGTTTTCATCATTACTTAACCCATAGGTTGAGTTTAGGATAATCTTATATACATAATTCTTAGGATCAGATTTAGGAATCTTTTTCCTTTCCTCAAAGAACCATTCATACAGACTGCAGAATTCATCTTGTGGTAAATGTGCTGGAGCCCACTTATTTCTAATAGCCAGATTGGGATAGAAACTAGTAACGTCAGACGTCATTATTACCATGTCCTCATCAGACTTATAGACCTTACTTCTTCTAGCACCATGAATACCACCAAGACCATAATCAGTCTTGACTCCCTTGTACTGTACAGAATACTTAAAGCCTCCTTTAGTCTGACCTGGATAAATAACTACTTCCTTAAACTTCTTCAAAAGATTCTGAAATGTAGCTGTCTTAAATTCAATATATGGTAGAATAATATCATCTACCTTAATCATACTTCTATGGGTTCTCATTTGTCTGAGGTCCCATCTTTTAATACCAGTCTGTTCACTCAGAAACATCAGGAATAACTCCTTAGAAATTCTTGGCTCAGAAGCACTGAAGAGATTAATACCATATTCTTCTGTCAAGTTTCTACGTAACTCAATCTGGCTCTTACTGAGCTGCATGATCTGTTTAGTAGACTTAACATCATTAATACAATATCTAATGACTTCTGGAATCTGATCCGTAGTAATCTTACTTGTATGGTGAATAGGCATATCCATTATGTTATGCCAGTCCATGGTATACTGAATCCACTTTAAAGAACTTCTCTTAGCATTATTATCCCAGTGATTTAATTTAAAGACATCTACCTGGTTAATCTGAAGTTGGTGTGGAGCAAACTCCAAAAACTCCTGACGGTTCTGTCTTCCAATAATATCCTGAGCTTTACCATAAAGCCATTTAGCAATTGACTCTCCTGTGTTATGAATAACAGTGTCTCTATTTCTGAGAATATACTCAGTAATCTGACTGTCAAATCCAAGACCATTAAAAGATACATGCCATTCTTCTCTTGCAATATTACCCTGCAAGAATTCTACAAGCTCTAAGATATCATTCTGTGATTCATGTACTACAAAGATTTCTCTTCGTTCAGACTTAATGTCTTCAAATACTGCTATGAAACAATTACTAAGAGTTTCATAGTCCATTACCCAATGTGTTCTCATATAATTTGTTCAGTTAAGCTGTCCCCCCGTTACTGCATAAAAAAAGGTAAACTGTAGATTTACCCTTTTTTACTGTTTTCACCTTTAATTAATTCACACTATGAATTGATGAAGCCAAGATAATCAAAATCTTTATTAACCACAACTAAGTTGATTAAATTTTTAATAGATTCTACATCACTAATGTAATATTCTTGGAATACTTCAAGCTTGTGACGTTCTTGTTTCATTCCTTTTGTTCCTGTAATAGGCTGTCCATACTCATCAAGCTTAGGTAACATCTGTAAAGTATTTCTTTTTTGTTTAGAAATAACTACAAATACTTTGCTCTCTGGGTCAA
>Ga0315902_10000833_pt1 | contig 51268 bp, 60 predicted proteins | sample LakEriMetagenome_9_FD_203523 | JGI IMG/M metagenome (GOLD analysis project Ga0315902, IMG submission 203523) | Freshwater fungal communities from buoy surface, Lake Erie, Ohio, United States - Buoy 12 MA117 | ecosystem: Environmental > Aquatic > Freshwater > Lake > Lake biofilm | place: USA... | reverse complement strand
CCGCCAAACTTGGTGGACAGCACCGTCGTGATCGCCGCCGTCAGCGTCGTCTTGCCATGGTCCACGTGACCAATCGTGCCCACGTTGACGTGCGGCTTGGTCCGTTCAAATTTTCCTTTTGCCATTTCTCAATCTCCAAAGAGCAGTGCCCGTGACTGTTTAACGTCTCCGACAGAGGCCTCGCCACGGGCAGCGGGCCAACCAAACAGTGTTGGCGTCGAAGACAAAAAATGCGTCCCCATCCCTCATTCCAGTGGCCGCCGTGGATCTGGCTCTGCCAGTCCACCAGCGGCGCCCCCTTGAGGGGGAAGCGGCGAAGCCGCTTCGGGGGTGGTCCTTATTTCGCTCTGGCCGCCATGATGGTTTCCGCGACGTTACGCGGAGCTTCCGCGTAATGCTTGAATTCCATCGTGTAGGTGGCACGGCCTTGCGACATCGAGCGCAGGGTCGTCGAGTAGCCGAACATCTCGGACAGCGGAACTTCGGCCTTGATCGCCTTGCCGCCACCGACCATGTCGTCCATGCCCTGGACCATGCCGCGACGCGAGGACAGATCGCCCATCACGTTGCCGGCGTAGTCTTCGGGGGTCTCAACTTCGACGGCCATCATGGGCTCGAGGATGACCGGGCTGGCCTTCTTGGCGCCTTCCTTGAAGCCGAAGATGGCGGCCATCTTGAAGGCCAGTTCGTTGGAGTCCACGTCGTGGTACGAGCCGAAGTGCAGCGTGACCTTGACGTCGACCACCGGGTAGCCGGCGAGCACACCCTGGGTGACGGCTTCGGTGATGCCTTTTTCCACCGCGGGGATGAATTCGCGGGGCACCACACCGCCCTTGATCGCGTCGACGAATTCCACGCCCTTGCCCGGCTCGTTCGGCTCGATCTTCAGGACGACGTGACCGTACTGGCCCTTACCGCCCGACTGACGCACGAACTTGCCTTCAGCGTCTTCCACCGTCTTGCGGATGGTTTCGCGGTAGGCCACCTGCGGCTTGCCGACGTTGGCTTCCACGCCGAACTCGCGCTTCATGCGGTCAACGATGATCTCCAGGTGCAGCTCGCCCATGCCGGCGATGATGGTCTGACCGGATTCTTCGTCGGTGCGCACGCGGAACGACGGGTCTTCCTGGGCCAGGCGGTTCAGGGCAATGCCCATTTTTTCCTGGTCGGCCTTGGTCTTGGGCTCGACGGCCTGGGCGATCACGGGCTCGGGGAACACCATGCGCTCGAGGGTGACGACCGCTGCCGGATCGCACAGGGTTTCACCGGTGGTGACGTCTTTGAGGCCCACGCAGGCGGCGATGTCGCCAGCGCGGATCTCGTCGACTTCCTGGCGGTTGTTGGCGTGCATCTGGACGATACGGCCGATACGCTCTTTCTTGCCACGCACCGGGTTGTAGACGCTGTCACCCTTGGCCAGCACGCCGGAGTAAACGCGCACGAAGGTGAGCTGGCCGACGAAGGGGTCGGTCATGAGCTTGAACGCCAGGGCCGAGAACTTCTCGTTGTCGTCGGCCTTGCGGCTGGTTTCGACTTCGGACTCGTCGGTGCCGCGCACCGGGGGGATGTCCACCGGCGAGGGCATGAGTTCGATCACGGCGTCGAGCATGCGCTGCACGCCCTTGTTCTTGAACGCGGTGCCGCACAACATCGGCTGGATTTCGCCGGCGATGGTGCGCAGACGCAGGCCGTGGGTGATTTCTTCCTCGGTGAGGTCGCCCTCGCCCAGGTACTTGTTCATCAGGTCTTCAGACGCCTCGGCTGCGGCCTCGAGCATCTTCTCGCGCCACTCTTTGGCGGTCTCGACCAGGTCGGCGGGGATGTCTTCGTAGTTGAACTTCATGCCCTGGGAGGCTTCGTCCCAGATGATGGCTTTCATCTTGCGCAGATCGACCACGCCCTTGAAGTTTTCTTCGGCACCGATCGGGATCACGATCGGCACGGGGTTGGCCTTCAGGCGCAGCTTCATCTGGTCGACGACCTTGAAGAAGTTGGCACCGGTGCGGTCCATCTTGTTGACGAACGCGAGGCGGGGGACTCGGTATTTATTGGCCTGGCGCCAGACGGTTTCGGACTGGGGCTGCACGCCACCCACGGCGCAATAGACCATGCAGGCGCCGTCCAGAACGCGCATCGAGCGCTCGACTTCAATGGTGAAGTCCACGTGTCCGGGCGTGTCGATGATGTTGATACGGTGCTCGGGGAAAGACATGTCCATGCCTTTCCAGAAACAGGTGGTGGCCGCCGACGTGATCGTGATGCCACGCTCTTGTTCCTGCTCCATCCAGTCCATGGTGGCGGCGCCGTCGTGCACTTCGCCGATCTTGTGGTTCACACCGGTGTAGAACAGGATGCGCTCGGTCGTGGTGGTCTTGCCGGCGTCGATGTGCGCAGAGATACCGATGTTGCGGTAGCGCTCGATAGGCGTTTTGCGGGCCATGAGGGTCTTTCGTTAAAACGGAACCGGCCCGCTCATGGCGGGCCCGGTCCTGAAGGGGAACAGCGGGTTTAGAAGCGGAAGTGGCTGAAGGCCTTGTTGGCCTCGGCCATGCGGTGCACTTCGTCGCGCTTCTTCATGGCACCGCCACGGCCTTCCGTGGCTTCCATGAGTTCGTTGGCCAGGCGCAGGGCCATGGACTTCTCGCCGCGCTTCTTGGCGGCTTCCTTGAGCCAACGCATGGACAGAGCCAGGCGACGCACAGGACGCACTTCAACCGGCACCTGGTAGTTGGCGCCACCCACACGGCGGGATTTGACTTCCACCATGGGCTTGACGTTGTTGATGGCGATCGTGAAGGCTTCCAGCGGGTCTTTGCCCGGGTTCTTCTTCTCGATCTGCTCGAGCGCGCCGTAGACGATGCGCTCGGCAACTGCCTTTTTGCCGCCTTGCATGATGACGTTCATGAACTTGGCGAGCTCGATGTTGCCGAACTTGGGATCCGGCAGGATTTCACGTTTAGGGACTTCGCGACGACGTGGCATTTTTTCACCTCACAAATTTGCTTCAGCTGGCCTTGAGGGCCGAGAGAGTCATCAGACCCTCCGCTTACTCGACCCACACGGACAATTCCGTGCTTGGGGTCACTACGCTTCGAACAACCTGCCAGGGCTGAACGAGCACCGACAAACCGACTAACCGGGAACGATCAGGCCTTCTTGGGCCGCTTCGCACCGTACTTGGAACGCGACTGCTTGCGGTCTTTCACGCCTTGCAGGTCGAGCGAGCCGCGCACGATGTGATAGCGCACACCGGGCAGGTCTTTGACACGACCACCGCGCACGAGCACCACGGAGTGTTCTTGCAGGTTGTGGCCTTCACCGCCGATGTAGGAGATGACTTCGAAGCCGTTGGTCAGGCGCACTTTGGCGACCTTACGAAGCGCCGAGTTCGGCTTCTTCGGCGTCGTGGTGTACACGCGGGTGCACACGCCTCGACGCTGCGGGCTGTTTTGCATCGCGGGGCTCTTGGATTTGGTCTTTTCGACCTCCCGGCCCTGACGCACGAGTTGATTGATGGTTGGCATTAAACGTCCCTAAACGTTTGAAAAAGCGACAAAAAACTCTCCCGCCCCAATAGCGGGAAAGCCTTCTAGTATATCCCGATGTGGTGGGCGGTCCAAGCCCCGCCCGCGAAGGGGTGGGTCAGGAGGCCAAAAGAATTAACCGAGGCGCGCGGGAATCAGCGGATCCAGAGCCGGATCGCGTCCCAGGCCCGCCCCACGAAGCCGGCCTGGGCCACTGGCTCGAGCACCACCAGCGGCTGGTCCATCAAGGGCTGGTCGCCCAGGCTGATCTTGAGGGTGGCGATGGCCTGACCCCGGGCCAGGGGCGCCACCAGGGGCTCCGGGCGGGCGACCTGGGTCTTGATGCGGCTGGCCGAGCCGGTGGGTACGGCCACCAGGATCGGCTCGGGGCGGCCCAGCTTGGCGCGCGCCGAGGTGCCTTTCCAGACCTCGGGCGTGACCACCGCGTGGTTGGCGTCGAACAGCTTGACCACCTCGTAGGCGGTGTAGCCCCAGTTCAGGAGCTTCTGGGATTCACCGGCGCGGGCGTTCTCATTGGCGGCGCCCAGCACGATGGACAGCAGTCGGCGCGTGCCGATGTGGGGGAGGTCGCGCCGGGCGGTGGCCACCAGGCAATAGCCCGCCGCGTCGGTGTGGCCGGTCTTGAGGCCGTCGACCGACGGATCACGCAGCAGCAGCAGGTTGCGGTTGGTGTCGTTGGCGGCGGGCGTGCCGGGGTAGCGGTATTTCTTGATCGCGTAGTAGCCCACGAACTCGGGGAAGTCGTGCATCAGGCGCGTGGCCAGGATGCTCAGGTCGCGGGCGGTAGTGACATGGCCGGGGGCGGTCAGGCCCTCCGGGTTGGCGTAGCGGGTCGACTTCATGCCCAGCGCGCGGGCCTGGTCGTTCATCAGCTGCACGAAGCGCTCGACGCTGCCGCCCACGCCCTCGGCCAGGGCCACGGTGGCATCGTTGCCCGATTGCACGATCATTCCCTTGATCAGGTCCTCGACCGGTACCTGCATCTTGGGATCAATGAACATGCGCGAGCCCGGCATCTTCCAGGCGCGGTCGCTCACGGGCAGGGCCTGCTTGAGGGCCAGCTTGCGCGACTTGATGGCGTCAAAAACCAGATAGGCCGTCATCAGCTTGGTCAGCGACGCGGGCTCGACCGGGGTGTCGACATCTTTGCCCGCCAGCATCTGGTTGGCAGTGATATCCACCAGCATGTAGCTGCGGGCCGCGATCTCCAGGGGCTGCAAGCCCTGGCCTGCGGCCACATCGAGGGCCGCAGGGGCCTGGGCCTGTGCGGCCAGGCAGGACAGGGCCAGGAAGGACGCGGCCAAGGACCGGGCAAGGCGATTCATCGCGGGCTACCCCCAGGAAATCCGGATAGATGACGGAGCACCAGGCTCTTGAGAAGCGGCAATTGTCCGTGAAAGAAATGGCCGCCGCCCGGAATGACGGTGACGGGAAGGGTCTGCGGGCGGGCCCAGTCCATGACGGCCGACAAGGGCACGGTGTCGTCGGCCTCGCCGTGCACGACGAAGGTGCGTTCATGCGACTCGGGAGGCAGTGTGGCAACGTTAAAGCGCGCCGCGGCGGTGCCCACCAGGACCAGCCGCTCGAAGGGGCGCGCAGGCCACAGGGTGGCGGCCACCTGGGCGGTCACAAAAGCGCCGAAGGAAAAACCGGCCAGGGCCAGCGGGCCCTGCGGGGCCGCCTGTGCGATCAAGGCCTGCATGTCCTGCGCCTCGCCGCGACCCTCGTCGTGCACGCCCTGGCTGGCGCCCACGCCGCGAAAGTTAAATCGCACGGCCGTCCAGCCGGCTTGCACGAAGGCGCGCGCCAGGGTCTGGACCACCTTGTTGTCCATGGTGCCGCCAAACAGGGGATGCGGGTGCGCGATGACCGCGGTGCCGACCGGCGCCACGCCCGGCGCGGGCGCATCGCGCAAGGCCTCGATCACACCGGCCGCGCCGGTGAATTGCAAACGCTCGGTCTGGGCGTTCATGCCAGAGACGCAGCTTCAGCGCCCGAGCTCGGGGGGCGTGCGCAGGCGCTCGACGACCTGGCCGTTTTTCAGATGCGACTCGACGATCTCGTCGATGTCGCTGGCATCGACATACGTGTACCAGACGCCCTCGGGATAGACCACGGCGACCGGGCCGGCGGCGCAGCGGTCCAGGCAACCGGACTTGTTCACGCGCACCTTGCCGGGGCCCGCCAGGCCCAGCGCCTTGACCTGCGCCTTGCACCGGTCGAACCCCTGCTGCGCCTGATGCTGCGCGCAACAGGCTTCACCGTTGGCGCGTTCATTCAGGCAGAAAAAAATATGGCGTTGAAAGTAGGGGGAGGAGGCGTCTTGCGGCATCCCGCGATTCTAGGTCGCGCCCTGGATGCGGCCGCCCTCGCGCGGCGCGGCGCGCGACACCCGCAGGAGCGCGTAGACCACCACCGCATACGGCCACAACCATCCGAGCCACTGGGCCAGACCGTTAAAGCGTATGAAGCGCCCCTGCTCCCAGGCCTGCAGGGTGTTCGTGAAATAGGCGCTGGCCGGTGCAGGATTCAACAGACTCAGGTGCACCACCACCGCCAGCATCGCCAGCGAGATGCTGGCCCGACAGGTCAGGGGCGTCGCCAGCAGGGACAGCGCCAGACCGACCGCCAGGCCCAGGCGCACCGGCAGGCTCAACCAGGCCCAGGCATGGGCCGGCCCCCAGGTCATGGCGGTGGACAAGGCCGTGGCGCCGATGCCCAAGGCCACCAGGAACACGGCCAGAGCGACACGCCGTCCCATGGACCGCATGACCGAGAACGCCAGCAGACACGGCACGAGCGCGCCCAGCGCCACGCACACCAGCTCGGCGCCCGGCCCCAGCGGCTGCAGTTCCAGATCGCGCACGGGCAGCCACTCCAGAAAGGGCGTGCCCTCGAGCCACTCGGCCAGCGCCGCCTCCAGGCGCTCGAACACCTGGCCCAGCCCCAGTGGCACGGCGGCCGGGAACAAGAGCGCGAAGGGCCACAGCGCCAGCAGCACCAAGGCCCCGCGCGACTCGGGCACGAACCACCGATCACGAAAGCGCGTCCAGCGCGCGATCGCACCCGCGCGCTCCAGGCCGATCGCTAGCAAGGCGCCGAGCCAGGCCCCGGCCACATTCAGACCGAAGTCGACGTTGGAGGGCACACGCGAGGGCAGAAAGGTCTGCATCGCCTCCATCAGAAAAGCGAGCACCACGCCCACCAGCGTCGCGCCGGCCAGCGCCGTGGTCTTGGCATAGGGCCGCTCGCCGCTGCGTCGCACGCGACGCAACAAGGCCAGCGCCATCAGAAAGCCCAGGGGTGCGTAGCCGGCGATATTGGCCAGCACATCGAACCCCGTCCAATAACGGGGCCAAGGGCTCCAGAGAAAGGCCCAGGGTTCGATGCCCTGGATGCGCCAGCCCTCGAAGGGGTAGAGGCTGGCGTAAACGATCAGGGCGACATAGGCTTGTCCGAGGGGCCAGGCCGAGGTCTTGCGCTCGGACATCGCGCGCCGCTCAGAAAGGCTTGACCACCACGAGCACCACCGCCGCGACCATCATCAGCACGGGCGCTTCGTTGAACCAGCGAAACCAGACATGGCCCCGGTGCTCCTGGCCGGCCTCGAAGCGCCGCAGCATGCGGGCGCACACATGGTGATAGCCCACGGTCAACACCACCACCGCCAGCTTCGCGTGCATCCAGCCGCTGCCGCGACCGATGCCGTAGGCGAGCCACAGCCACAGGCCCAGCCCCAGCGCAGGCACGGCCAGCAAGGTGGTGAATCGCAGGAGCTTGCGCGCCATCAGCAAGAGGCGGTCTCGCTCGGGCGAGGGGCCGGGCGGCACCATCGCGAGGTTGACGAAGATCCGGGGCAGATAGAACAGGCCGGCGAACCAACTGGCCACGAAGACGATGTGAAAGGCTTTGACCCAGAGCATGGCGCACAGTGTAGTGACCGCGGCACATCGGGCAAAAAAAACCCCGGCAACACGGCCGGGGTGGGAAGCCTTTTTGCTGTCACACATTAAGGCGCCCGCTCAGGGAGGAAAAGCGGGGAGCGGCAAGCCGCCCGAGTCAAATTTAGCAAAGGGGTATCGGCCTTTCAAGCTTCCTGGCGGGGATTTACCCCGAGAGCGCGCTTTAAACGAGTGCTTTCAGCCTCTTTTTGTAGGCCTCGCGCGTGACAGGCGGGCCCCCGGCAATGCGGCACAATTTTCGGCATGACGATCCACGCCCCCTACCCCCAAGGCCGTCCCCGCAGGTTGCGACGCGACGATTTCACGCGCAACCTGGTGCGCGAACACCACCTGCGCCCGCATGACCTGATTTATCCGGTCTTCGTGCAGGAAGGCACGAAACGCCGCGATGCCGTAGCTTCGATGCCGGGCGTGGAGCGACTGAGTCTGGACCTGCTGCTGCCGGTGGCCGAGGAGTGCGTGGCCCTGGGCATTCCGGTGATGGCGCTGTTCCCGGTGATTGACCCGTCGCTCAAGACGCCGGACGGTCGTGAGGCCTTCAACGCCAATGGCCTGGTGCCGCGCGTGGTTCGCGAACTCAAGCAGCGCTTTCCGGATCTGGGCGTGATGACCGATGTGGCACTCGACCCGTTCACCAGCCACGGGCAGGACGGCCTGCTCGATGACACCGGCAACATCCTGAACGACGAGACCGTGGCCGTGCTCACGCGCCAGGCGCTGGCGCAAGCCGATGCCGGCGTGGACATCGTGGCCCCCAGCGACATGATGGACGGGCGCATCGGCTCGATCCGCCAGGCCTTGGAAAAAGCCGGCCACATCCACACCCGAATCATGGCCTACAGCGCCAAGTACGCCAGCGCGTTCTACGGACCCTTCCGCGACGCGGTGGGCTCGGCGGGCAACCTGGGCAAGAGCAACAAGAAGGTCTATCAGATGGACCCGGCCAACACCGACGAGGCCCTGCGCGAAGTGGCGATGGACATCGCCGAAGGCGCCGACATGGTGATGGTCAAACCCGGCATGCCGTATCTGGACATCGTGCGCCGCGTGAAAGATGAATTTCGCATGCCCACCTTCGCCTACCAGGTGTCGGGCGAGTACGCGATGCTCAAGGCCGCCGCCCAAAACGGCTGGCTGGACCACGACGCGGCGATGATGGAAAGCCTGCTGGCCTTCAAACGCGCTGGCGCCGACGGCATCCTCACCTACTTCGCGCGCGACGTCGCCCGCATGCTGCGCGCCTGAGCCCTGAGCGCACCCTGTCCGCAGCGGCTGCCATGCAGATCGTCGAATTCACCGAAGGCACGCTGCGTTTCCTGGACGCGGTGCCGGCCCAGGCCCCTGAACGCGGCTTTGTTTGGATCAGTCTCGGGCGCGATCAGTTGCAGGCGCAGCTGACGCAGCTCCAAGAGGCCGCGCAGCGCCTGGGCGGCTCGCCGCTGCTCGATCTGCATGTGAAGGACCTGGATAACGCCCTGCATCCTTCGCACTACGACTTCACCTCGGTCTATGACGTGGTGATTTTTCGGCGGCTGTCGACACCGGCCGAAGTGGATGCGGAGCTGGCCCCCGCACCCTCGCGGGGCAAGGGCGCGCAAGCCCTGGCGGCCTTTCGCCGGATCCGCACGCAGGCCATGAGCTTTGCGGTGTTCGATCGCCTGTTGATCACCGTGCATCCACCGGCCTGCCCGATGATGCGCACGCTGGTCGAGCGCTACGCCCGAGACGCGCTGCAAACCGGTAACGCGCAGGCCACGACGCGCAGCCGACTGCCCACCGGGCCGTCTGATCTGATGCTGCGCATGGTCGACACCATGGTGGACGGCTACCTGGAGTTACGCCGACACCTCACCACCGAGCTGACCACCTGGCAAGAGCGACTTCTGCGACCCAGCGCAGGCACGGCCGACTGGAGCGCGCTGATGCTGGCCCGCACCCAGATCCACAACCTCGAGGACATGTGCGAAGAGCAAGCCGACGCCATGCAGGAGTGGTTGGACACCGCGCGTGATCAGCCGCCGCCGATGCTCTCGCAGGCCGAGCGCGACGCGCTGGTGGCGCGCGCCAACGACGTGATCGAACACATACAGCGCGTGATCAGTCAGGTGCGCCGCATGGAGCAAGGCGCCGAGGCGGCGGTGCAGATTCACTTTTCGGCGCAGAGCCACCGCACCAACGCGGTGATGCGCACGCTCACCGCGATCACCGCCATCTTCCTGCCCCTGAACCTGGTGACGGGCATCTTCGGCATGAACTTCGATGGCATGCCCCTGCTGCATCAGGCGCAGGGCTTTTGGATCACGCTGGCCGCGATGACGGCACTGGCCGCAGGCATGGGCCTGGTGTTCTGGCGCAAACGCTATCTGGCGCGCAGCGGCCGTTAGGCCAGGTGCTTGGCGAAGAAGGCCAGCGTGCGCTCGCGCGCCAGCTGCGCCGCCGTCGCCTCATACGAACCGCGCTGGTCGCAGTTGAAGCCGTGGTCGGCGGCGTAGACATGCACCTCGACGCCGGGGTGGGCCTTCTGGAAGGCCTGCACGCCCTCGAGCGGGATCCAGTGGTCACGCTCGCCGAAATGTGCGAGCACCGGCACGCGCGGGGTGCGCGCGATCTCCGCGGGGGTGGTGATGCCGCCGCCGTAATAGGGTGCGGCCGCCGACAGACCCTGGAGCAGGCAGGCCGCACGCCATGTGAGCAGGCCGCCCCAGCAATAGCCGACGATGCCGACCTTGCCCGCCTGCGCGGCGTGGTCGATGGCGGCCTGGATATCGGGCAGCACGCCGGGTGCGGGCAGCCCCTCGACCTGGCCCTTGAGCGCAATGCCGGCGCTCATGTCGTCCGAGCTATAGCCCAGATTGACATCGGCTTTGACGCGATGGAAGGTGGACGGTGCCACCGCCAGATACCCCTGCGCCGCATAGCCATCGGCCACCGCGCGAATGTGCGAGTTGACGCCGAAGATCTCCTGCAGCACCACGACGGCGCCGCGGGCCGGGCCCGCCGGTCGGGCCACGTAGGTCGGGAAGGCATGGCCGTCAGCGGCCTTCAGCTGAATCCATTCACCCATGGTCTGTCTCCTCTTGTATGTCGGCCAAGCTTACACGCCGGGCGGCGTGGCCCTGGCAGACCCAAGAAGCGACCTATTCGACCAGTCGTGACAGCAGCACGGTGTCGCGCCAGCGCCCGTTGATGCGAAGGAAATCGCGCGCATAGCCCTCGACCACGAAGCCCAGACGCCGCAGCAGGCGCGCGCTGCGCAGGTTTTCAGGCAGGTGCGTGGCCATCACGCGGTGCAGCTTGTGGCGATCAATGACCTCGCGAATGGCGGGCTCGGCCATCGCGTGCATCAGGCCGCGCCCCTCGAGGAAGCGATCGAGCAGGATGCTGAAGGTGCAGCCCTCGAAATCGCCATGCTCGATCGACCAGAAACTGACCAGCCCTCCGATCTCCAGGGTCTCGGGTGGCGCGGACGCGGTCTTGGGAAAGCCCACCAGGTGCACCGCCTGTCCGGCCTGCATCGCGGCTTCGCGGCGCGTGAGTTCCGCCTCCCAGTAGGCCGGGTCCTCGATGTCGGGTGTCTGGCTCATGGCCATGCGCAAGTGAAAGCGGTTACGCGTGTGAAAGCGCGCGTAGGCCGCGGCCATCGAGGGGTGACAGCCATAGACCCACCAGGCCTCGTTGTCCATCCACACGCTGGGTTCGCTCATGCGGGCTCCTGAGCGAGCAGACCGAGCTTGTGCCAGGTGGGCGCAACCTCCTGAAGAAAGCGACTGGCATGGGCCTCGGGTTCTTGCAGGCCCAGTGCGCGCAAGGCCGCAGCGAGTTCGTCCTGCGTGCGTGCGCCCTGCTCCCAGGCCAGCAGGCACAGGCGGTCCGGCGCGGCGACCTCCAGGGCCATGCCGGTGACGGGGCTGGCGAGATAGCGCAGGGTGTCCGCTTCTTGCGAGCGGCGAGCGATCACGTGATTGAGGGCATGCGAGCGCGCGCGTGCGGTGCCGGTACGACGCAGGTCGTCGGCAAAGACGGGAGCCAGCACGTTGCTGGCCACCAGCGTGGCGACGGTCTGTAGCACCGGGTCGGCAGGCCCCTCGCTCAGGCCCGCCTGCGCCATCAGGGCGCCCAGCGACACCGGTTCGGTGCACGGACCCAGCGCCTCCAGCAGCTTGGCGACGATCGTCGCGTCGAGCTTCACGGCGCCATAGGGCGTGGACACCGTGGTCTGCACAGAGGCTGCGGGCCGCAGCAGCACGAGGGCGACGTCCTTCAGGCGCGCCTCGCGCTCGCGAGCGCTGAGGCGGTCGGCGCCGCGCACGAAGACATCACGGCGAAAGCGCCGATTGAGGATGAAGTCGTGGGTGGTCTCGCGCAGCGCGGGATTGAGATCGAGGTCGTCGATGCGGCAAGCGCGTCGTCGCTGCGCCACCAGCCCTGCCAGGTCGCTCTTGTGCACGGAGCAGGCAAAGCCCAGACCGGCGGCCTCCAGGCTGCGCGCGACATCGGCGAAATACGTGAGGTGCCAGGAGCGGTTGAAGTACTCGTGGGCGACGACATGGATGTCGTCACGGCGCATGTCATCGAGCATGGCGCCAGCGCGAGCATCTTGCTCGAAGAAAGCGGCACCGCCGCGGCGCAGGCGCTCGGCGAAGGCGATGGCGCCGCGGATGCGGCTGGAGGTGGCGTCGCCGGGCGCGCCCGCCAGCTCGGTGTGCAGGCGCATCAGGTCACGCAGAGGTTTCTCGGCCGACCAGCCCGGCATGATGTTGTAGCTGATGTAGACCACGCCGCCGATCTTCAAGCGCCGACGCATGAATTCGACCAGGGCATGGCGCGCGGACGAATCGATCCAGGACCAGACACCGTGCAGGGTGATGAAGTCGAACTCGGGCAAGTCTTGGTCGAGAAGCTGCTCGAAGCCGTGAGCCAGCCAGTGGGCGTCGATGCCGGCCTGCTGCGCCAAGCCGCGGGCGAACAAGGCGTGATCGGGGTTGAAGTCGGTGCCCCAGAACTGCCCGCGCGGATTGGCCGCCGCGTTCAGATTGCCGGACACCCCCTGGCCGTAGCCCAGCTCGCAATAGGTGTAGTTGCCGTGGGTGGGGTCGCCGGCGCCATGGGCCAGGCCGTTGAACAGGAGCGCAAAGCGCAGAAAAGAGGGCGCTAGCTCATGGTAGTAGCCGTGGGAGTAGGTGAGGTCGGCCACATAGCCACTTGACCAATTTGAATTCATTTTGATTTTGGTTAATTCAAAAGGGTTCACACCATAGGGGCGGTCCAGGGAAAACGCAAGGACCGAAAACCGGGGGCATCCGGCAACGCCTAGACTCGGCCGCTTGTGTTTTTTTTCTGGCTCCGAGCAGTCCTTCCCCGATGAACGCACCTACGAATTCCCAGCCGACCTCCATTGACCACTGGATCGCCGGACAGCCCACAGCCGGTCGCAGCGGCCGATCTGCGGACGTCTTCAACCCCGCCACCGGCCAGGTCAGTGGCCGGGTCGCCCTGGCCAGCGCCAGCGAAGTGGATGCCGCCGTCGCCAACGCGCAGGCGGCCTTCCCGCAGTGGGCCGATACGCCGCCCCTGCGCCGCGCGCGCGTGATGTTCAAATTTCTGGAGTTGCTCAATCGCCACCGCGACGATCTGGCGCGCATGATCACCGCCGAACACGGCAAGGTGTTCACCGATGCCCAGGGCGAGGTGACGCGCGGCATCGAGATCGTGGAATTCGCCTGCGGCATTCCGCAATTGCTCAAGGGCGGCTACACCGACCAGGTGTCCACCGGCATCGACAACTGGACGATGCGCCAGCCTCTGGGCGTCGTGGCAGGGATCACGCCCTTTAACTTCCCGGTGATGGTGCCGATGTGGATGTTCCCGGTGGCGATCGCCGCGGGCAACACCTTCATCCTCAAGCCCAGCCCGCTGGACCCGAGCCCCTCGCTGATGATGGCGCGCCTGCTCAAGGAAGCCGGTCTGCCCGATGGCGTGTTCAACGTGGTGCAGGGCGACAAGGACGCCGTCGATGCGCTGCTCGAACACCCCGATGTGCGCGCCCTGTCCTTCGTGGGCTCCACGCCCATCGCGCACAAGATCTATGAAACCGGCGCGCACCACGGCAAGCGCGTGCAAGCGCTGGGTGGCGCCAAGAACCACATGGTGGTCATGCCCGATGCCGACCTGGAGCAGGTCGCCGACGCCCTGATCGGATCGGCCTACGGGTCGGCCGGCGAGCGCTGCATGGCGATCTCGGTGGCGGTGCTGGTGGGCGATGTGGCCGATCGTCTGGTGCCGGTGCTGGCACAGCGCACGCGCGACTTGAAAGTGAAAAACGGCACGCAACTCGATGCCGAGATGGGCCCCATCGTCAGCGCGGTGGCCCAGCAACGCATCAAGGGCTATGTCGACAAAGGCGTGGCTGAAGGCGCAACGCTGGTGGTGGACGGCCGCAACTTCGACGGCGCCAAAGCCGGCGCGGGCTGCGAGCAGGGCTTCTGGCTCGGCGGCACGTTGTTCGACCATGTCACGCCCGAGATGACGATCTACAAGGAAGAAATCTTCGGCCCGGTGCTGGCCTGCGTGCGCGTCAAAGATTTCGCTCAGGCCCTGAATCTGATCAACGGCCACGAATTTGGCAACGGCGTGTCCTGCTTCACGCGTGACGGCAACGTGGCGCGCGAGTTTTCACGCCGGGTGCAGGTGGGCATGGTGGGCATCAACGTGCCGATCCCGGTGCCCATGGCCTGGCATGGCTTTGGCGGCTGGAAGAAGAGCCTGTTTGGCGACATGCACGCCTATGGCGAAGAGGGCGTGCGCTTCTACACCAAGCAAAAATCGATCATGCAGCGCTGGCCTGAGAGCATTGCTAAAGGCGCAGAGTTCGTCATGCCGACGTCGAAGTGACCGGCCCCACCTTCGACTACATCATCGTCGGCGCTGGCACCGCCGGCTGCCTGCTGGCCAATCGGCTGTCGGCCGATCCCAGCAAGCGCGTGCTGTTGATCGAAGCGGGCGGCAAGGACGATTACCACTGGATCCACATTCCGGTGGGCTATCTGTATTGCATCGGCAACCCGCGCACCGACTGGCTCTATCAGACCGAGGCCGACGCGGGCCTCAATGGCCGCACGCTGCGCTATCCGCGTGGCAAGACGCTGGGTGGCTGTTCGAGCATCAACGGCATGATCTATATGCGCGGGCAATCGCGTGACTACGATCAATGGGCGCAACTCACCGGCGATGACAGCTGGCGCTGGGACCAGTGCCTGCCCTATTTCAAGCAGCACGAAGACTTCCACAAGGGCGCTGACGACCTGCATGGCGCCGGTGGCGAATGGCGCGTCGAGAAGCAGCGCTTGCGCTGGGAGATCCTCGACGCCTTCGCGCAAGCCGCCCAAGAAGCCGGCCTGCCCGCCTGCGACGACTTCAACCGCGGCAGTAACGAAGGCGTGGGCTACTTCGAGGTCAACCAGAAAAAAGGCTGGCGCTGGAACACCGCCAAGGCGTTTCTGCGACCGACCTGCTACGGCCGACCCAACTTCGAGATGTGGACGCACGCACAGGTGCAGAAGCTGCAGATCGAAACCGGCGCAGACGGCTCACACCGCTGCACCGGCGTGCAGGTGTGGGACGGCCAGCGCTCGGTGACCGCGCAGGCGAGCGGCGAGGTGCTGCTGTGCGCGGGCAGCATCGGCTCGCCGCAGATCCTGCAACTCTCAGGCATCGGCCCCGCCGACCTGCTGCAATCGCACGGCATCGCGGTGCGCCAGCACCTGCCGGGCGTGGGCGCCAACCTGCAGGACCACCTGCAAATCCGCTCGGTGTTCAAGGTGCAAGGCGTGACCACGCTCAACACACTGGCCAATAGCGCCTGGGGCAAGCTGCGCATCGGGCTGGAATACGCCTTCAAGCAAAGCGGGCCCATGAGCATGGCGCCCTCGCAGCTGGGGGCCTTCACCCGCAGCTCGCCCGAGCAGGCCTGGCCCAACCTCGAGTTCCATGTGCAGCCCCTGAGCCTGGACGCCTTTGGCGAGCCGCTGCATCGCTTTGATGCTTTCACGGCCAGCGTGTGCAACCTCAACCCCAGCAGCCGCGGCACCGTGCAAATCCGCAGCGCCGACTTTCGCGACGCGCCGCGCATCGCCCCCAATTACCTGAGCACCGACGCCGACCGCCAGGTGGCGGCCGATTCGCTGCGGGTGGCCCGGCGCATCGCGGCGCAACCTGCGCTGGCCCGCTACCAGCCGCAGGAATGGCGCCCCGGCCCGCAGTACCAGAGTGACGAAGACCTGGCCCGCCTGGCCGGCGACATCGCCACCACCATCTTCCACCCGGTGGGCACCACGAAGATGGGGCGCGACGACGACCCGATGGCGGTGCTGGACGCGCGCCTGCGCGTGCGCGGCGTGCAGGGCCTGCGGGTGGTGGACGCGGGCGCCATGCCCACCATCACCAGCGGCAACACCAATTCGCCCACACTGATGCTGGCGGAAAAGGCCGCCCAATGGATCGCCGCCGAATCGGGCCGCTGAAGGCGCGCCCGCGGCCCGGGTAAGTCCTGATACAGCAGAGCGAACGCCGCCTTTACATTCTCGGCACTCGGCGCCCACCGTCAGGCGGGTGTCACGAGAGGTCCGAGGAGACATCGGAGACAGACCAAGAACAAGACATGCGGGCAGCGCACGATGCCGCCCGACGCAAAGGCGCCCCCAAGGCGCCTTTGCTTTTTTGGGGACAATGCCAGGCTCTATGGAAATGCTGTTGTTGGCGCTGGCGTCCCTGCTGGCCGGGTTTGTGGATTCGATCGTGGGTGGCGGTGGGCTGATCCTGCTGCCCGCGATGTTCGCGATCTTTCCGAACGCGCAGCCGGCCAGCCTGTTCGGCTTGAACAAGAGCGCCTCGGTGTGGGGCACCTCGATCGCCGCGATCCAATACAGCCGGCGCGTCACCCTGAACTGGCACGCCCTGCTGCCTGCCGCCCTGACCGGCCTGGTGGGCAGCTTCGTGGGGGCCTGGGCGGTGACCCTGCTCTCGGCGGACTTCCTGCGCAAGCTGCTGCCCGGGGTGTTGCTGGCGGTGCTGGTCTACACCTTGATGAAAAAAGACCTGGGCCGCCACCATGCGCCGCGCCTGACCCCGTCCGCCGAACGCCTGGCCGCCTGCACGCTGGGCGCGGTGATCGGTTTTTACGACGGCTTCTTTGGCCCCGGCACCGGCAGCTTCTTCGTGTTCCTGTTTGTGCGCTGGCTGGGGTATGACTTCCTGCATGCCTCGGCCTCGGCCAAGATCCTGAACACCGGGACCAACCTGGCCGCCTTGCTGCTGTTCTCCCTCAAGGGCCATGTGTGGTGGCATTACGCGCTGGTGCTGGCCATCGCCAACATCGCGGGCAGCCTGGTGGGCACGCGCCTGGCGCTGCGTCACGGCGCCGGCTTTGTGCGCGGGATCTTCCTGGTGGTGGTCTCGGCCCTGATCCTCAAGACCGGCTACGACGCCTTCCTGCGCTGACGCGCCCCCTCACACGCCGCGCCGATAATCGATCGCATGGACGACATCGTGCGCCAGGCCATGGCCAAGTGGCCGAATGTGCCGGACTGCTTTGGCTGGCTGGGTCTGGACGCGCGCGGCGCCTGGTACATGCGCGATGACCGCGTGCAGGCGCTGGGGGCCTTCGCGGTGGCCAAGGGCTCGCGGCTGCAGCACGAAAAGCTGGTCGACTTCATCCACCGCAACTACGAGCACGACGCACAAGGCCGCTGGTATTTCCAGAATGGCCCGCAACGCGTGTACGTGGAACTGGAGGTGGCGCCCTGGATCTGGCGCCTGCAGGCCGACGGCGCGGTGCTGTCACATACGGGGCGCGCAGCGCAGGTGCGTGCCAGCGTGCTGGACGAAGACGGGCGCCTGTATCTGGACACCGACCTCGGCCTGGGCCTGGTTCACAGCCTGGACATGGACCTGGCCGCGCGGGAGGTGGAAGCGGGCACCTGGGTGCCGCAGGAACTGCAGGCGGCACAGTTACCGGGGCGCTTCGGCTTTGTGCGAAGTCCGGCATCGATGCGCCAGGCGCACCCGGCGCCCGGCGGGGATTAAGCGCTTACTTGGCGGCCGAGGCGGCAGCCGCCGGACGGTCCGGCACGGCGAACTTGGCGCCGGCGCTGTTGGCCAGGTAGACCACGGCGCGTGCGATCTCGATGTCGTCGAAATCACCGCCGCCCTGGGCGCCCATCACGCCTTTGCCCTTGAGCGCGGAATTGACCAGCGACTCCAGGCCGGTCTTGAGGCGGGCGCTCCAGGCACCGGCATCGCCCAGCTTGGGCGCGCCGGCGGCACCGGACACGTGGCAGGCCGCGCACTGGGCCTTGAACACGTCTTCGCCGGCCTTGAGCGGGCGGTTGGCATCACGGATCTCGACGGTGCCGACCTTGCCCAGACGCTGGGTGATGCCGCGCTCCATGTCCTGGGGGCTGACGCCGCCCAGGGCGTGACGCTCGGCCTGGTTGCTGCCGGCAGGCTTGTTGTCGGAGACGACGTAGTAAACCAGGCCGATGATGATGAACACAGGCACCACGAAAGAGAAGAAGGCCGCCCAAAGCAGCTGCTGGGGGGTCTTGATGGGGCCGGTGTGGGCTTCTTCCTGTGTGCTGTCGCTCATGACGTCCTCGGGGGTGCGGGGCTGGGTTGAAACTAGCCTTTGATTATAGGACGGGGCCCAGCCACACTCGGCCATGGGCCATAATCGCGCCATCCCCCGTGCGGCTGTAGCTCAGTGGATAGAGTATTGGCCTCCGAAGCCAAGGGTCGTGGGTTCGATCCCCGCCAGCCGCGCCAGAATGAAAAACGCCACCCTTGGGTGGCGTTTTTTGCTCTCGAAAGATCCACTTACTCGGCGGTCGGGATCTTCTTGAAAACCCTCGTCGCCAAGTCACCAGACAACTGCATGTAGAACGCGCTCAGAGGTGAGGTGCGCAAGGCTTGGTAGCCAAATCGCTCATCCGGTTGCACATCACCCCATCAAGGAACTGACGGATCGGCGCTTGCCTGTGTGGTCCGACATCCATGTGATCTGCGGACTCACACCGCTGCGCAAGCGCGCGCCTCACGATGCGCGCGTCATCCACTTTTCCCTTACGAAGGAGCTTTCATGATGTCCCGCTTCCTGTCCCCTGTTCGTCCTGCTGCGCGTAGCCTGGCCGGACTCGATCCCCTGTCCGATCTGCAACGCGAGATGAGCCGTCTGATGGATGATTTCCTGGGCGCTGGCACCACGCTCGGCCCCTCGCTGGCGATGGCCGTGCCCCGGATCGATATGCGCGAGAACCCACAAGAGATCTGCGTCAGCGCGGAACTGCCCGGCGTCAGACCCGAGTCGGTGGATATCCGCCTGGAGGGCAACCTGCTGACGATCCGCGGCGAGAAGCGCCAGGAGGTGCAGCAGGAGAAAGAAGACTACTTCCTGATGGAGTGCAGCTATGGACGCTTTCAGCGCGCGATCCAGCTGCCCTATATGCCCGACGCCAGCCATGTGCGCGCGGACTTCGACAACGGCGTGCTCACCATCCATGTGCCCAAGGAGGCGCAGCAGGAGCGTAGCCAGCGCATCGCAATTCAGTCGCACGAGGGTGTTGCGCAACCCTCTGCGGTGAAGGGCAAGGAGGCGGTGACGGCGGCGCAGCCGCATTGAGTGGGTTGCTCAATACAGCTCTGACTGCCGCGGGTGCCAGATCACCCGCTGCGGTTCTCGCGTGTGGACTGGCTGGCCAGGATCGTACGGCGGCTCAGGTGGCCGATAGTCGTCAGGAGCCATGATCGATAAGACTTGCATCGCCAAGCAGTTGGCCATACGAAGGGTGATGGGCTTGCGACCGTCGCCCGCCTGGGCGTTCCAAGCTTTCTTTAGCTCTTCCCTTTTAGCGTTGAAGAGATCGGGGTCGACGCACGCTTCGTATTTCGCTAGCTGACGCCCAAAGGCGGCCCGAACCAGAGCAAGAGCGCGCACTTGGTGTACACGCCGGTTACGCGCGCTTGTGAATAATGCGGTGCGCCTCTTGATCCGAATTTGATCGCTGTCGGCATCCGCGCGCAATTCGGAATCTTCACCTTTCGGGCCTTGCGGTAACCCGTTGAGCTGCCGGTAGAGGGCCACTAGGTCAGGGTCGGTTGTTCGGCCCTGTTCGCTCTTGCTTTCATGCGGCGTGGGACGCTGAGTCGGCTGACGAGTGAACAGGCTTTTGATGTGATCCATTTGAGGGTTTCCTCGTGATCGCCCCAGTCCACTCCTGCAGTCATCTGGCGGCGGCACCTGAGTCACCCTCCGTCGATGCCAGTTTCCTATTCATCCTGACAACGCGACCGTACAAACAAAAACGCCCACTCGGAAGTGGGCGTTTTGCTTAGCGCAGACCGGGATGGTCGTTGCTTGAGGTTGGTTGCGCGAGCAAGATTTGAACTTGCGACCTTTGGGTTATGAGCCCAACGAGCTACCAGGCTGCTCCATCGCGCGTCAGATCTGAGAGTATAGCAGCTAGCGACTCGCTTTACGCGTTCGCAGGGGCTGCATCGGCCGCAACTTCCGGACGATCGACGAGTTCGACCAGCGCCATCGGCGCGTTGTCGCCCACGCGGAAGCCCATCTTCAAGATGCGGGTGTAGCCGCCCGGACGCGTTTTGAAACGCGGGCCGAGTTCGTTGAACAGCTTGGTGACGATGTCGCGATTGCGCAGGCGGTCAAAGGCCAGGCGGCGATTGGCCAGCGTGGGCTCTTTGGCCAGCGTGATCATGGGCTCGACCACGCGGCGCAGTTCCTTGGCCTTGGGGACCGTGGTCTTGATGACTTCGTGCTCGAGCAGCGAGTTCATCATGTTGCGCAGCATGGCGAGGCGGTGCTCGCTGGTGCGATTCAGTTTGCGAAGGCCGTGTCCGTGACGCATGGTGTGTTCCTTTCTTTATCCGTAAAAGGCAGCCGTATCAGGTACTGCCAGTTCACCATTGGTTGCAAAAAATCAGCGCTTGTCGAGGCCGGCGGGCGGCCAGCTTTCCAGCTTCATGCCCAGGGTCAGACCGCGCGAAGCGAGGACTTCCTTGATTTCGTTGAGCGACTTGCGACCCAGGTTGGGGGTCTTGAGCAGCTCGTTCTCGGTGCGCTGAATCAGGTCACCGATGTAGTAGATGTTTTCGGCCTTCAGGCAGTTGGCCGAGCGCACGGTGAGCTCGAGCTCGTCGACCGGACGCAGCAGGATCGGGTCGAACTGCTGCGAGCTGCGCTGCACCGGCTGGTCGAAGGCGGCCAGTTCGCTGCCCTCGAGCTGGGCGAAGACGGCCAGCTGTTCGACCAGGATCTTGGCCGAGGCGCGCACGGCGTCTTCGGCAGTGATGGCGCCGTTGGTTTCGATTTCGACGACCAGCTTGTCCAGGTCGGTGCGCTGCTCGACGCGGGCGCTCTCGACGGTGTAGGACACGCGCTTGACGGGCGAGAAGGACGCGTCCAGGACGATGCGGCCAATCGACTTGGTCGGCTCGTCGGCGTAACGGCGCATGGTGCCGGGCACATAGCCGCGACCTTTTTCAACCTTGATCTGCATGTCCAGCTTGCCGCCTTGCGACAGGTGGGCGATGACATGGTCGGGGTTGATGATCTCGACGTCGTGCGGGGTCTGGATGTCGGCGGCCGTGACCGGGCCTTCGCCATCTTTGCGCAGCGACAGGGTGACCTCGTCACGGTTGTGGAGCTTGAACACCACGCCCTTGAGGTTCAACAGGATGGAGACGACGTCTTCCTGGACGCCATCGATCGACGAGTACTCATGAAGCACACCAGCGATGGTGACTTCGGTTGCCGAGTACCCGACCATCGAGGACAGCAGCACGCGACGCAGCGCGTTGCCCAGCGTATGGCCATAGCCACGCTCGAAGGGCTCGAGGGTCACTTTGGCGCGATTGGGCGCCAGCTGCTCCACGTTGATGGACTTGGGTTTCAGCAATTGGGTCTGCATGCAGGACTTCCTCTCAATACCCCCGGCTCGTTACACCGGTAAGGCTGGTGAAGCACCTGGTGACGGCGTCCCACCACCAGGAACGAAAAACAAATGGGCAGGACGCGACGCGCCCGCCCGGCCCCTTTAACGCGAATACAGTTCGACGATCAACGATTCGTTGATGTCGGCGCCGAATTCGTCGCGATCGGGGACTTTCTTGAAGGTGCCTTCGGCCTTGTCGGCGTTGACTTCCACCCAGGCCGGGATGCCGACCTGCTGGGCCAGTTGCAGGGCCTCGACAACGCGGTTCTGCTTCTTGGACTTGTCACGCACGGAGACGATGTCACCGGTCTTGACCAGGTAGGAAGGGATGTTCACCGGCTTGCCGTTGACCGTGATGGCCTTGTGCGAGACTAGCTGGCGCGCTTCGGCGCGGGTCGAGCCAAAGCCCATGCGATACACCACGTTGTCCAGACGGGACTCGAGGATGAACAGCAGGTTGGCGCCCGAGTTGCCTTTGCGGCGCGAGGCTTCGGCGAAGTAGCGGCGGAACTGCTTTTCGAGCACGCCGTACATGCGCTTGACCTTTTGCTTCTCGCGCAGCTGCAGACCGAAGTCGGAGGTGCGCTGGCCCGAGGTGCGGCCATGCTGGCCGGGCTTGGAGTCGAATTTGGCCTTGTCGCTGATCGAGCGGCGTGCGCTCTTGAGGAACAGGTCCGTGCCTTCACGGCGGGAAAGTTTGGCCTTGGGGCCGAGGTAACGTGCCACGTGATGTCCTTCTTGATCTGCCGCAGCCGATTGCTGCAGGAGCCGGCGCCCGAAGGGTGCCGGCGGTGGGCTTGGTTAAAAAACGTTGAAGCGCGTGTCGCAGGCGATCGCCGGAGCGATCAGATGCGACGGCGCTTCTGGGGACGGCAGCCGTTGTGCGGGACGGGCGTCACGTCGGCGATGGACGTGATGCGGATGCCCAGCGCAGCCAGCGCGCGCACCGACGACTCGCGACCCGGGCCGGGGCCCTTGATCTCGACGTCGAGGTTCTTGATGCCTTGCTCAATGGCGGCGCGGCCGGCCACTTCGGACGCGACCTGCGCGGCGAAGGGGGTGGACTTGCGCGAACCCTTGAAGCCCTGGCCACCGGAGGAGGCCCAGGACAGGGCGTTGCCCTGGCGATCGGTGATGGTGATGATCGTGTTGTTGAAGGACGCGTGCACGTGGCAGACGCCATCGGACACGTTCTTACGAACCTTCTTGCGCACACGCTGCGCGGCGTTATTGGCGGGAGCCTTGGCCATGTCTGTTCTCTTTCCCGTTTATTTCTTCAGAGCCTGAGCCGCCTTGCGCGGACCCTTGCGGGTACGGGCATTGGTGCGGGTGCGCTGACCGCGCATGGGCAGGCCGCGACGATGACGGAAGCCGCGGTAGCAGCCGATGTCCATCAGACGCTTGATGTTCATGGTCGTCTCGCGACGCAGGTCGCCTTCGATCGTGAGCAGACCGATCTGGTCGCGGATCTTTTCCAGATCGGCGTCGGTCAGGTCTTTGACCTTCTTGGCGTAGTCAATGCCGCAGGCCTCGCAGATCTTGCGAGCGCGGGTGCGACCGATGCCGAAGATGGCGGTCAGGCCGATTTCGGTGTGCTTGTGCGGCGGGATGTTGATGCCAGCGATACGTGCCATATGCGTCTTTCCTTAACTCTCTAATCAGCCCTGGCGCTGCTTGTGGCGCGGATCGGTACAGATCACGCGGACCACGCCCTTGCGGCGGATGATCTTGCAGTTGCGGCAGATCTTCTTGACGGAAGCCGAAACTCTCATTTGCTTTTCTCCTAAATTCCTTGGCGAAGACTCGGGTCGGACATCAGCTGCCGGCCGAGGTCTTGAAATTGGCTTTTTTCAGCAGGGATTCGTACTGCTGCGACATCAGGTAGTTTTGGACCTGGGCCATGAAGTCCATCGTGACGACCACGATGATCAACAAAGAGGTGCCGCCAAAGTAGAACGGCACGTTGTATTTCAGGATCAAGAACTCGGGCAGCAAGCACACGAGGGTGATGTACAGGGCGCCAGCGAAGGTCAGGCGCAGCAGGATCTTGTCGATGTAGCGGGCGGTCTGGTCACCGGGGCGGATGCCGGGGATGAAGGCGCCGCTTTTCTTCAGGTTGTCTGCGGTTTCACGGCTGTTAAAGACCAGAGCGGTGTAGAAGAAGCAGAAGAAGATGATGGCCGCTGCGTACAGCATGACGTAGATCGGCTGCCCCGGAGCCAGCGTGGCGGCGACATCACGCAGCCAGGTCATGGACTCACCGGTGGAGAACCAGCCGACCACGGTGGCGGGCAGCAAGATGATGGACGAGGCGAAGATGGGCGGGATGACGCCGGCCATGTTCAGCTTCAGGGGCAGGTGCGAAGACTGGCCGCCATAGACCTTGTTGCCCACTTGGCGGCGTGCGTAGTTCACCAGAATCTTGCGCTGGCCGCGCTCGACGAACACCACAAAGTAGGTGACCAGCACCACCAGGGCGACGATCAGCAGCGAGACCAGGATGTTCATGGCACCGGTGCGCACCAGCTCGAGCAAGCCGCCAATCGCGCTGGGCAGGCCCGCGGCAATACTGGCGAAGATCAGGATCGAGATGCCGTTGCCCAGGCCGCGCTCGGTGATCTGCTCACCCAGCCACATGAGGAACATGGTGCCGGCGGTCAGGCTGATCACGGCGGTGAGACGGAAGACCACGCCCGGATCGATCACGAGGCCAGGCGAGCTTTCCAGGGCGATCGCGATGGACAGCGACTGGAAGATGGCCAGGCCCAGGGTGCCGTAGCGGGTGTATTGGGTGATCTTGCGGCGACCGGCTTCGCCGTCTTTCTTGAGCTGCTCGAACGTCGGGACGACGTAGGTGAGCAGCTGCATGATGATGGAGGCCGAGATGTAGGGCATGATGCCCAGCGCAAACACCGCGAAGCGAGACAGCGCGCCACCCGAGAACATGTTGAACAGGTTCAGGATGCCGCCTTCTTGCCCCTTGAACAGCGCCTGCAGCTGGCCCGGATCAATGCCAGGAACAGGAATGTGTGCGCCGATGCGGTAGACGATCAGCGCGAGCAGCAAGAAGACAAGCCGGCGACGCAGGTCGCCGTACTTGCCGGTCTTTGCAATTTGAGCTGCGCTGGTGGCCACGCGGGTTTACCTTCTCGTGAGTCCGAATCAGGCCAGGCTGCCGCCGGCTGCCTCGATGGCGGCCTTGGCGCCGGCGGTCGCACCGATGCCGGTGAGCTTGACCGCGCGCTTGATCTCGCCCGACTTGATGACCTTGATCACCTTGGCGATCTCAGGCACCAGGCCAGCGGCCTTGAGCGTGAGCACGTCGACTTCGGCAGCGCCGAGGGCTTCGAGCTTGGACAGGGAGATCTCGGCGTTGTACTTCAGCAGGTGCGACTTGAAGCCGCGCTTGGGAAGACGACGCTGCAGCGGCATCTGACCGCCTTCGAAACCGACCTTGTGGTAGCCGCCGGAGCGGGACTTCTGGCCTTTGTGGCCGCGACCGGCCGTCTTGCCCAGACCCGAGCCGATGCCGCGACCGACGCGGCGCTTGGCATGCTTGGCGCCCGCTGCGGGCTTGATGTCATTGAGTTGCATGGTGTGCCTCGTGTGCCCGGTCAGAGAACTTTGACCAGGTAGCTGATCTTGTTGATCATGCCGCGCACTTCCGGGGTGTCCTTGAGCTCGCTCACGCTATTGAGCTTGCGCAGGCCCAGGCCACGCACGGTGGCGCGGTGCGATTCCTTCGTGCCGATCGGGCTGCGAACCAGCTGGATCTTGACGGTTTGGGGGTTAGACATGAGGGGACTCCGATCAGGCCGCGAACAGGTCTTCGACCGACTTGCCGCGCTTGGCCGCCACTTCCGAAGGAGTGGTGGAATTGCGCAGCGCGTCGAAGGTGGCGCGAACCATGTTGTAGGGGTTGGTCGACCCGTGGCTCTTGGCCACGATGTCGGTGATGCCCATGACTTCAAAGACGGCGCGCATCGGGCCGCCGGCGATGATGCCGGTACCCTTGGGCGCGGGCATCATCATGATGCGGGCGGCGCCGTGCTGACCATGCACCGCGTGGTGAATGGTGCCGTTCTTGAGGGACACCTTGGTCATGTTGCGGCGGGCCTCTTCCATGGCCTTTTGCACGGCAGCCGGCACTTCCTTGGATTTGCCTTTGCCCATGCCCACGCGGCCGTCGCCGTCGCCCACCACGGTCAGTGCTGCGAAACCGAGGATACGGCCGCCCTTCACCACCTTGGTGACGCGGTTGACCGCGATCATCTTCTCGCGCATGCCGTCTTCCGGCCCGTCGCCTTGCGTCTTTGCGATGATTTTTGCCATCTTGTGTATCCGTGTGCGTTAGAACTGCAGGCCCGCTTCACGGGCGGCATCGGCCAGCGCCTTGACGCGACCGTGATAGGCGAAGCCCGAGCGGTCGAAAGCGACCTTCTCGATGCCGGCGGCTTTGGCTTTCTCGGCGATCATCTTGCCGATGATCTGCGCGGCAGCGGTGTTGCCACCCTTGCCGGAGGCGCCAAGCGATTTGCGCACGTCGGCCTGAGCCGTCGAGGCGCACGCCACGACCTTGGTGCCATCTTCGGAGATGACGCTGGCGTAGATGTGCAGGTTGGTGCGATTGACGGTCAGACGCGCAACGCCTTGCGTGGCAATGCGGATCCGGGTCTGGCGGGCGCGACGCAGGCGCTGCTCTTTTTTGGTCAACATCGTGCGGCCCCTTACTTCTTCTTGGTCTCTTTGATCGTGATCTTTTCGTCCGCGTAGCGGATGCCTTTGCCTTTGTAGGGCTCGGGCGGACGAATTGCACGGATCTCAGCGGCCACTTGGCCCACACGCTGGCGGTCAGCACCCTTGATCACGATCTCGGTCGGACCGGGGGTGGCGACGGTGATGCCTGCGGGCATGTCCTTGTTGACGGGGTGCGAGAAGCCCACCGCCAGGTTCAGCTTGGCGCCAGTGGCTTGGGCCTTGAAGCCCACGCCGACCAGAGAGAGCTTCTTCTCGAAGCCCTTGGTCACACCGACGACCATGTTGTTGACGAGCTGGCGCATGGTGCCGCTCATGGCGTTGGCCTCACGGGAGGCGTCGGCCGGGACGAAGGTCAGCTTGCCGCCTTCGTTGCTGACTTTGACCAATGCGTTCTGGGCGAGCGACAGCTGGCCGCCCGAGCCCTTGACACTGATCTGGTCTTCTTTGATCGATACGTCCACACCTTGGGGGACGGCGACCGGCATTTTTCCTACACGGGACATGGTTCTGTTCCTTCCCTTAGGCGACGTAGCACAGCACTTCGCCGCCCACGCCAGTGGCGCGCGCCTTGCGATCGGTCATCACGCCTTTCGGGGTGGTGACGATGGCCACGCCCAGGCCGTTCATGACCTGGGGGATGGCGTCGCGGCCTTTGTAGACACGCAGGCCAGGGCGGCTGACGCGCTCGATACGCTCGATGACCGGACGGCCCGCGTAGTACTTCAGCGCGATTTCGAGTTCGGACTTGCCGGCTTCGGTCTTGACCTGGAAGCCGTCGATATAACCCTCGTCCTTCAGCACCTGGGCAATGGCCACCTTCACTTTGGAAGCGGGCACGCTCACCGTGGGCTTGGCCACCATCTGCGCGTTGCGGATGCGGGTCAGCAGGTCGGCAATGGGATCACTCATGCTCATGTTGTTATCTCCTGCCTGTCTTTACCAGCTGGCCTTGATCACGCCAGGGATGTCGCCTGCAAAGGCCATCTCGCGGATCTTGCTGCGGGCCAGACCGAACTGGCGGAAAGTGCCGCGCGGACGACCGGTGATCTCGCAGCGGTTGCGCTGGCGAGTCGGGTTGGCGTTGCGGGGCAGTTTTTGCAGAGCCAGGCGAGCGGCGGCGCGCTCTTCCTCGGACTTCTTGACATCGCCGGCGATGGCCTTGAGTTCCGCGTGTTTCTTCGCGTACTTGGCAACCAGTTTGTCTCGCTTGAGCTCGCGCTCGATCAAAGCTACTTTAGCCACGATGTACCTTCAATTCTTGAACGGGAAACGGAAGCCGGCGAGGAGGGCTTTGCACTCTTCGTCGTTCTTGGCCGTGGTGGTGATGCTGATGTTCAGGCCACGCAGCGCATCCACCTTGTCGTACTCGATCTCGGGGAAGATGATCTGTTCTTTGACGCCGATGTTGTAGTTGCCACGGCCGTCAAAAGCGCGCCCGGAGATGCCGCGGAAGTCGCGCACACGGGGCAGGGCCACGGTGACGAAGCGGTCCAGGAATTCGTACATGCGCGTGCCGCGCAGGGTGACCATGGTGCCGATGGCCTGGCCTTCGCGGATCTTGAAACCGGCGATGGCTTTCTTGGCCTTGGTGACCACGGGCTTTTGGCCGGCGATCTTGGTGAGGTCGCCCACGGCGTTGTCCATGACCTTCTTGTCGGCAACCGCCTCGGACACACCCATGTTCAGGGTGATCTTGGTGATGCGGGGCACCTCCATCGGGGACTTGTAGCCGAACTTGGCGGTCAACTCAGGGACCACCTTTTCGCGATAGTGTTGTTGCAGTCGTGCCATGGTCATGCTGCCTTGATTTCTTCGCCGGAGGACTTGAACACGCGCACGCGCTTGTCACCCTCGACCTTGATGCCCACGCGATCGGCTTTGCCGGTGGCGGGGTTGAAGATGGCCACGTTGGACTGGTGGATCGGCATGGTCTTCTCGACGATGCCACCCGTGGTGCCCTTCATGGGGTTGGGCTTGGTGTGCTTCTTCACCAGGTTGACGCCCTCGACGACGATCTTCTCGTCGTCCTTGCGCAGAACCACCTTGCCGCGTTTGCCTTTGTCACGTCCTGCGAGGACGATGACTTCGTCGCCTTTGCGAATCTTGTTCATGGCTGTACCTCTTACAGGACTTCAGGGGCCAGGGACACGATCTTCATGAACTTCTCGGTGCGCAGCTCGCGCGTGACCGGGCCGAAGATGCGGGTGCCAATGGGCTCCAGCTTGTTATTGAGCAGCACGGCGGCATTGCCGTCGAACTTGACGAGGGAGCCATCGCCACGGCGGATGCCCTTGGCGGTGCGGACGACCACTGCGCTATAGACCTCGCCTTTTTTGACGCGGCCGCGCGGAGCAGCTTCCTTGATGCTCACCTTGATGATGTCGCCCACGCTGGCGTAGCGACGCTTGGAGCCACCGAGCACCTTGATGCACAGGACGGATTTCGCGCCTGTGTTGTCGGCGACTTCGAGCCGGGATTCAGTCTGGATCATTTCAAAATATTCCCAACTTGTATCCAGTGCCGCGACTTGGCACGCCACAGGATCAGTCTTGGGCCTGTCGTTGCCCCGGTTACCCGCAGCTTCGATTAGGCAGAAATCAGGTGCGACGCCCGGTTAGATCACTCTCCAGGCCAAACACCCAACGCTCGCCAAAAAATAGGCGAGCCCGCGATTATGCCTGAAAACGCGGGCGCGTCAAGCGCTCAGTTGAAATCGGCGGGCAAATAGCCGGCGGCCAGGGCCAGGAAGTCGGCTTCGGCCGGGTCGGCGCCGGTTTCCTGGCGCAGCAGGGCCGCCACCTCGCCGGCCAGGGCAGCCGCCAGGCGGGCGTCCAGAAACAGCAGGCGCGAGCGCCGGGCCAGCACGTCTTCGACCGTGCGGGCGTATTCCTGGCGGGCGGCAAAGCGCACCATGGCCTCGGTCAAGCCACCGCCCAAGGCGCGGTCCGCGCCCGGCAGCGCCTGAACAAGGGGGGCTTCGGCGCCATATAGATGCAGGCCCGGGGGCTGGCTCAGGTCGACCGGGACGGGCGATGCTGCATCCCCACCGACCAAACGCAAGTCAGTGGTCACTCCCTTCGAAAGCCTTTCCGGGAAAGCCTGCAGGAGGCCGGCCTGCACACATTGCGTGAGCACATCTTCGGCCATCGCACGGTAGGTGGTCCATTTGCCGCCGGTCACCGTCACCAGCCCGGACGGGCTGACCTGCACCGTGTGCTCCCGGCTGATGGCGCGCGTCGCGCCGGGTTCGTCCTGGGCCGGGCGCACCAGGGGACGCAGGCCCACCCACTGGCTGCGCACGTCCTGCCGGGTGGGCACGCGCACCAGATAACGGCCCACCTCCGACAAGATCAGGTCCACCTCCTGCACCTGGGCCTGGGGCTCGCGGGGCAGGTCCTGGCGGGGGGTGTCGGTAGTGCCCAGGATCACCTTGCCCAGCCAAGGCACGGCAAACAGCACACGGCCATCGGCCGTGCGGGGCACGATCAGGGCCTGATGCCCGGGCAAGAAATCGGCATCGACCACCAGGTGCACGCCCTGACTGGGGGCGACCAGCGGCTGCACGGCGCGGCCGGTGGCCTGGCCATCGAGCTGGCGCAGGGCGTCGACCCAGACACCGGTGGCATTGACCACGCAGCCCGCTTCCAGGCGGAACGCGCGGCCGGTTTCGCGGTCGGCGCAATGCAGGCCGGCCACGCGACCCGCTTCATGAACCAGGCCGGTGACCGCGCAGTGATTGACGACCAAGGCGCCTTCGCGCGCCGCGGTGCGCGCCAGGGCCAGGGCCAGGCGGGCGTCGTCGAACTGGCCGTCCCAATAGCGCACGCCGCCCTTGAGGCCTTGGGTGCGCAGGGTGGGCAAGGCCTGTAGGGCCTGGCCAGACCCTAGAAATTCGGTTCGGCCCAGGCCTGCGGCGCCAGCGAGGGCGTCGTAGGCCTTCAGACCCACGCCATAAAAAGGCAACTCCCACCAGCGATAGGCAGGCATGACAAATGCCAGGGGCTGGGCCAGGTGGGGGGCGTTGCGAAGCAGGGTCGTGCGTTCGTGCAGGGCCTCGCGCACCAAAGAGAGATTGCCTTGCGCCAGATAGCGCACACCCCCGTGGACCAACTTGGTGGCGCGCGAGGAGGTGCCGCCGGCGAAATCATGCGACTCCAGCAGCACCACCGACAGACCGCGGGCGGCTGCATCCAGGGCGACGCCCAGACCGGTGGCACCGCCGCCGATGACGGCGATGTCGTAGCGACGGGGCTGCGCCAATTGCTCGAGTAACTGCGCACGCTGCATCCTGCAATTGTGACCCAGGGGCCCGAGGTTCCATCGGGCGGCGATAGACTCGCGCGATGACTGACAGCGCCCATCTCTCCCCGCAAGAACCCCTGGCCTTCATTGGCGGGGGCAATATGGCCAGCGCCATCATCGGCGGCTTGATTCAACAGGGCCTGCCGGCTTCGCGCATCGAGGTGGTGGAGCCCTTCGAGGAAGCGCGCACGCGCCTGCAGCAATCGTTCGGTGTGCAAGCCATGGCGACGCCCGGGCCGCAGCTTCAACGCGCGTCACTGGTGGTGTGGGCCGTGAAGCCCCAGATGTTCAAGGAGGCGGCCCTGCAAGTGCGCCCGCACCTGGCGCAGCCACTGCATCTGAGCGTGGCCGCGGGGATCCGCTCGGACAGCATCGCCGGATGGATGCAAAGCGAACGGGTGGTGCGCTCCATGCCCAACACCCCGGCGCTGGTGGGTCTGGGCATGACGGCCTTGTACGCGCGAGCCGGCGCCGGGGCTGCAGACCGCACACGTATCGAGCAGATCATCGCCACCACGGGCGAGTTCCTGTGGGTGGGCGAAGAGCCGCATCTGGATGCGGTGACCGCCTTGTCCGGGTCCGGGCCGGCGTATGTGTTCTTGTTTCTCGAGGCCATGATCGAGGCGGGCGCGCAAATGGGCCTGACGCGCGAGCAGGCCAAGCGTCTGGGGATTGCCACCTTTGCCGGGGCTTCGGAGTTGGCGCGCCGCTCTGACGAATCGCCCGCGGTGCTTCGCGAGCGTGTGACGTCCAAGGGGGGCACCACCTTTGCGGCCCTGAGCGCGATGCAACACGATCAAGTGCCGCAGGCCTTTATCCGGGCCATGCAGGCGGCCTACCGGCGCGCGGGCGAGCTGGGCGACGAGTTCGGCAAGGCCTGAGGCGCGCGAATCAGCGATTCAGCGCAGGGCGTAGCCGCCAGCGACGCCCAGAAATACGGTGAACCCCAGCCAGTGGTTCAAGGCGAAGGCGCGAAAGCATCCGTCGCGGGTGCGACCACGAATCAGGGTGAAGTGCCACAACGCCTGCAGGCCCGCAAGGACCAGGGCCAGCAGCCACGGTGTGCGCGCGAGCTGCGGCCCCAGCAGCCAGGCCCATGAGCCCAGGAAGATGGCGTAGCAGGCCATGACCACCGCCACGTCGGCGCGACCCAGCGTGATCGCCGAGGTCTTCATGCCAATGCGCAAGTCGTCGTCGCGATCGACCATGGCGTATTCGGTGTCATAGGCCAGAACCCAAAACAGATTGCCCGCGAGCAAGGCCCAGGCGAGCAGCGGCACCTCCCCCTGCACCGCGGCAAAGGCCATGGGAATGCCGAAGCTGAAGGCCACGCCCAGCACCGCCTGCGGCATGGACACCACGCGCTTGGTATAGGGATAGGCCACGGCGATGGCCAGGGCGGCGAAGGACCAGGCGATGGTGGCGGCGTTGGTGGTGAGGACCAGACCGAAGGCGGCTAGCGCCAGCACCGCGCCCACGACCAGCGCCTCGCGCGGCGAGATGCGGCCCGAGGTGACCGGGCGCTGCGCGGTGCGCTTGACGTGGCGGTCGAAGTCGCGGTCGGCGACGTCGTTGATGCAGCAGCCGGCGCTTCGCATCAGGATGGTGCCGAGCACGAATACCGCCAACAAGTGCCAGCCCGGAAAACCACCGGCAGCCACCCACAGGCCACTGAGCGAGGGCCACAGACACAAGAGCCAGCCGGCCGGCCGGTCCCAGCGAATCAGGTCCAGGTACAGACGCAGGCGCTCGCGCGCGCTGGGCTGCGGCGGGGGGAGCGGCGTGTCGGCCTGGACCTCGGATGTCATGGGTGCAGGATCAATCTTCGAGCAGGGAGCGCAGCATCCAGGCGGTCTGCTCGTGCTGGGTCATGCGCTGCGTGAGCAAATCGGCAGTCGGCTCGTCGCTGCACTGAGCGGCCATGGGGAACAACTCGCGGGCGGTGCGGGCCACTGCCTCATGGCCAGCCATCAGGATACGAACCATCTCCATGGCCGAAGGCGGCTGGCGCGGCGCGTCGGGCAAGCAGGTGAGTTCGCCCAATCGGGCGTAACCACCGGGCGCGTCCTGGCCCAGCGCGCGTATGCGCTCGGCGATGGGATCGACCGCGTTCCACAGCTCGGTGTATTGCGCCATGAACATGGCGTGCAGCGAGGTGAAGTGCGGACCCTTGACGTTCCAATGGAAGTTGTGGGTGGTCAGATACAGGGTGAAGGTGTCGGCCAGCAGGCGCGACAGGCCCTGCGCGATCGCGGCGCGGTCGTCTTCGCTGATGCCGATCTGGACGTCCGGGAGGGTGGCAGTGGGGCTCATGGCAACTCCTTGCATCGTGGGGGGGATGCAGGAAACTTTACGTGCGCACCCGCGCGCAGGGCAAGCACAGCATGAGGATCGGTGTCATTGTCTGACACGCATCACGACAAGCGATTGACGCCGGGCAGCGCGCAGGCATAGACGGCGTTGCGCAGCGCGGCGATGGCCTCGTAGCGCGTGAAGCTGCGCCGCCAGGCCAAGACGACGCGTCGGTACGGCACATCGCCGGGCGCGAAGGGGATGTACTTCACATACGTGCGAGCGCCCTTGCGGGGCTTGCCTTGCGAGGCTTCCATCGCGTCTTCGCTGACCGACAGGCGCGGCACCAGCGTGACGCCCATGCCGGCGGCGACCATGTGCTTGATGGTCTCGAGCGAGGAGCCCTCGAAGCTTTTGCGGATGCCCTCGGCGTCGCTGGAAAAGCGTGCGAACTCGGGGCAGACCTCGAGCACGTGGTCGCGAAAGCAGTGGCCGGCTCCGAGCAGCAGCATGGTCTCGCTTTTGAGTTCCTGCGAGGTGATGGTGGCCTTCGCAGCGAGGGGGTGGGCGCTGGGCACGGCGGCCAGGAAGGGCTCGTCGTACAAAGGGGCCAAGGCCAGACCGGTGTCGGGGAAGGGCTCGGCGAGAATGGCGCAGTCGATCTCGCCGGTGCGCAGCATCTCGAGCAGGCGCACAGTGAAGTTCTCTTGCAGCATCAGCGGCATCTGCGGCGTGCGCTCGATGGCCTCGCGCACCAGATCGGGCAGCAGGTAGGGGCCGATGGTGTAGATCACGCCTAGCTTGAGGGCGCCGGACAAGGGGTCCTTGCCACGCTTGGCGATCTCCTTGATCGAGGCCGCCTGCTCCAGCACGCTTTGCGCCTGGCGCACGATCTCTTCGCCCAGGGGGGTGATGGAGACTTCGTTGGCGCTGCGCTCAAAGAGCTTGACCTCGAGTTCGTCTTCGAGCTTCTTGATGGCGACCGAGAGCGTGGGCTGCGAGACGAAGCAGGCCTCCGCCGCCTTGCCGAAATGCCGCTCGCGCGCGACGGCGACGATGTATTTGAGTTCGGTGAGGGTCATGTGCGCGGGGAGGGGTTCAGGCCTTGAGGTAGTCGGATTTTCCTCCGAGCCAGCGAGCGACGTGACGCTCAGCCAGATCGGGGTGGCGATCGAGTATCGCCGGGGCCAGGGCGCGGATCTTTTCCAGCAAGGGGCGGTCGGTCTCGAGGTCGGCAAAGCGCAGGAGCGGCGCGCCCGACTGGCGTGCCCCCAGGAATTCGCCAGGGCCGCGGATTTCCAGATCGCGCCGGGCGATCTCGAAGCCATCGTTGGTCTCGGCCATGGCCTTGAGTCGCTCGCGGGCGGTCTCGCCCAGGCGGCCGTTTTCGCCGGCGGCATACAGCAGCACGCAGGCCGAGGCGGCGGCGCCGCGCCCGACCCGCCCACGCAGCTGGTGCAGCTGCGACAGGCCAAAGCGTTCGGCATGCTCGATCACCATGAGCGAGGCGTTGGGCACGTCCACGCCCACCTCGATCACGGTGGTGGCCACCAGCACGCCCATTTCGCCTGATTCGAACAGCGACATCACCGCCTTTTTCTCGGCCACCGGCATGCGCGAATGCAACAGGCCCACCAGGATGCCGGGCAGGGCTTCACTCAAGGCCTGGTGGGTGGCGGTTGCGTTGGTCAGGTCCAGCGCCTCGCTCTCCTCGATCAAGGGGCAGACCCAGTAGGCCTGGCGACCGCTTTCGATCTGTACGCGTATGCGCTCGATGACTTGGTCGCGGCGTGTGTCGGCAATGACCTTGGTGACCACCGGGGTGCGGCCCGGGGGCAGTTCGTCGAGGGTGGAAACGTCGAGGTCGGCGTAGTAGCTCATGGCGAGCGTGCGCGGAATCGGGGTGGCCGACATCATCAGCAGGTGGGGCTCGAGGCCCGCATCCTGCGTTTTCTCGCGCAGGGCCAGGCGCTGGGCGACGCCGAAGCGATGCTGTTCGTCGATGATGGCCAGCGCCAGGCGCTGAAATTGCACCTGCTCCTGAATCACTGCGTGGGTGCCGACCACCAGGGCTGCCTGGCCGCTGGCGATCAGGGCCAGCATCTCGGTGCGCTCTTTCTTCTTCTGGCTGCCGGTGAGCCAGGCCACGCGCAGACCGCGCGGGGCCAGCAGCGGCTCGAGCCACCCGATCAACTTGCGGAAATGCTGCTCGGCGAGGATTTCGGTGGGGGCCATGAGGGCGCACTGCGCGCCCGCGTCGATGGCCACGGCGGCGGCCAGGGCCGCCACCACCGTCTTGCCCGAACCCACATCGCCTTGCAGCAGGCGGTGCATGGGGACGGGGCGTGTGAGGTCGCGGGCGATTTCTTCGCCCACACGATGCTGGGCGCGCGTCAGACCGAAAGGCAAGGCGGCGAGCAGTTGTTCGTGCAAGCCGCCGACTGCGGCCTTCAGGGCCGGCGCGCTCAGGTGATCGCGTTCGCGTTTGCTTTGCAGCTGCGACAGTTGCTGCGCGAGGAGCTCCTCGGCTTTCAGGCGTTGCCAAGCCGGATGGCTGCGGTCTTCCAGGGTGGCCAGGGGCGTGCGCGGGCCGGGGTGGTGCAAAAACTCCAAGGCCTCGCGCAGGCCCCAGGCGGGGTCCAGACCCAGACGCGCCGCGAGCCCCGGCGGGAAGGTATCCGACAGATCCGCGCGTGATAGGCCCGAGAGCACCGCCTTGCGCAGATACGTCTGAGGCAAGGTGGCCACGGTGGGATAGACCGGCGTGAGCGCCTCGGGCAGCGGGCCCTGGGCGGGGCGGCACACCGGATGCACCATCTGCCAGCCAAACAAGCCGCCGCGTAATTCGCCGCGGGCGCGGATGCGGGTGCCCACCGCCAGGGCCTTTTGCTGCGCGGGATAGAAGCTGAAAAAACGCAGCTGGCAGGTGTCGGTGCCGTCGTCGAGCGTGACGACCAGCTGGCGGCGCGGGCGGTAGGCGATCTCGCTGCCGGTGACAGTGCCCTCGATTTGCACGGTGTCGCCCTCGCGCGCCTCGCGCAGGCGGGTCAGGCGGGTCTCGTCTTCGTAGCGCAGGGGCAGGTGCAGGGCCAGGTCGATGTCGCGCGCCAGACCCAGCTTGCGCAGGGCCTTCTGAGGGGCGGACAGGGGCTTGCTGCCTTGCATGGGACAATTCTGCCTCGTCCCCAACCTCCTACTTGGCACGGGCCCAGTCCAGCCCTCAAGCATGCGCACCTACACCGTCGGCGACTTCGATTTCGCCCTGCCCCCCGAGCTGATCGCCCAGCACCCCACCGCCGAACGCAGCGCCTCGCGTCTGCTCGATGGTCGTGGCGGCCAACCCGTCAATCGCATCTTTCGTGAATTGCCCAGCCTGCTGCGTGCGGGCGACCTGCTTGTGTTCAACGACACGCAGGTGATCAAGGCGCGCCTGTTTGGCGAAAAGCCCACCGGCGGCAAGCTCGAACTGCTGGTCGAGCGCGTGCTGACCGACCATGAGGTGGTGGCCCACATGAAGGTGAGCAAGAAGCCGCCCGTGGGCACGGTGCTGCGCATGGACGGCGGCTTCGAGGCCACGCTGCTCGGGCGCTGGCCCGAGGTGGACGGTCCGCTGTTTCGTCTGCGCTTTTCGGGCGAGCCGCATGCCTTGATGTCCGCCCACGGCCATGTGCCTTTGCCTCCCTACATCGAGCATGCAGACACGGCGGACGACGAGCGCCGCTACCAAACGGTGTTTGCCAAGCATCCTGGCGCGGTGGCAGCCCCGACGGCGGCCCTGCACTTTGACGAGGCGGTGCTGGCCGATTTGCAGGCGCGCGGCGTCGAGCGTGCCAGCGTGACCCTGCATGTGGGCGCCGGCACCTTCCAGCCGGTCAAGACCGAGAACATCGCCGAGCACCAGATGCACAGCGAGTGGTATGACGTGCCCTTGGCCACGCAAGAGGCCATCGCCTCAGCGCGCGCGCGTGGCAGCCGCATTCTGGCGGTGGGCACGACCACGGTGCGCACACTGGAATCCTGGGCCACCAGTGGTCAAACTACGGGCGATACCAGCATCTTCATCACGCCGGGTTTTGGCTTTCGCGTGGTCGATTTGATGATTACCAACTTTCACCTGCCACGCTCCACGCTGATGATGCTGGTGAGTGCGTTTGCGGGATACGAGCAGGTGATGAACCTTTACCGCCACGCGATCGAAGAACGCTACCGCTTCTTCAGCTACGGCGACGCCATGCTTCTGGAAAAAGCACCCCCCCGAAGCGACCTGCGGCCGCCTCCCCCCCAGGGGGGCGTCACCAGCGGCCCAGCAAAGCCGGTTCCGCGGTGACCCTGGCACACCCCCTCTCGATCTCATCTCGCACCATGCTCGAATTCCAAGTCCTCAAGACCGAAGGTCACGCGCGCCGCGGCACGCTGACCCTGAACCACGGCGTGGTGCAGACCCCCATCTTCATGCCGGTAGGCACCTATGGCACGGTCAAGGGCGTAACGCCGCGCTCGCTACAAGAGATGGGTGCGCAAATCATTCTGGGCAACACCTTCCATCTGTGGATGCGACCGGGTCTGGACGTGATGCAGCAATTTGGCGGGCTGCACCGCTTCGAGCAATGGAATAAACCGATCCTCACTGACTCCGGCGGCTTTCAGGTCTGGAGCCTGGGCGAGATGCGCAAGATCAGCGAAGAGGGTGTGAAGTTCGCGTCGCCCGTGAACGGCGACAAGCTGTTTCTCACGCCCGAGATCTCGATGCAGATTCAGACCACCTTGAACAGCGACATCGTGATGCAGTTCGACGAGTGCACGCCCTATGAGGTCAAGGGCCAGCTCACGACGCACGCGCAGGCGCGGCACTCGATGGAGTTGAGCCGGCGCTGGGCGCTGCGATGCAAGACCGAATTCGCGCGGCTGGAGAATCCCAATGCACTCTTTGGCATCGTGCAAGGCGGCATGTTCGAGGACCTGCGCCAGGAGTCGCTCGATGCGCTGGTGGAGATGGACTTTCCCGGCTACGCAGTGGGCGGCGTGAGCGTGGGCGAGCCCAAGGAGGACATGCTGCGGGTGATGGCCCACACACCGCACCGACTGCCCGCCAACAAGCCGCGCTACCTCATGGGCGTGGGCACGCCCGAGGATCTGGTCGAAGGCGTCACGCAGGGCGTGGACATGTTCGACTGCGTGATGCCCACGCGCAATGCGCGCAACGGCCACCTGTTCACCCGATTTGGTGATCTCAAACTGCGCAACGCCCGCCACCGCAGCGACGAGCGGCCGGTCGACGAGACCTGCACCTGCTACACCTGCCGGGGCACGACGGCCGCCGATGGCACGGTGTCGGGTGGCTTCTCGCGCGCCTATCTGCACCATCTGGAGCGCTGTGGCGAGATGCTCGCGCCCATGCTGGCGAGCATCCACAACCTGCACTACTACTTGAATCTGATGCGCGAGGTGCGCGAGTCGCTGGAGGCGGGCACGTTCGCGGCCTTCGTGCGCCAGTTTCGTGCGGACCGGGCGCGAGGGATCTAGGGCGCGCCCTCGGGCAACCCCATCGGAAAGGGCCAGTCCGATCCGAACAGCACATGATCGGGTCCGAAGATATCCTGCGCCAGACGCAGGGCCGAGGGGTGGTGTGCGATGCAGTCGGCGTACATACGACGCGCCGCCTGTAGCGGCCGCTCCACCGAGAGGTCTATCCCCGGTCGGCGCGTTTCGAAGCCACGCTCCAGGCGACCCACGAGGCCGGTGAAGGCTCCGCCCGCATGCGCCAGGCACAGCCGCATGCGCGGGTAACGCTGGGGCACGCCGGCCATCACCAAGTGCGCGGCGGCGATACCGGTCTCCAGCGGATTGCCCACGAGGTTCTCGAGGTAGAAGGACGCCAGCCGCCCGTCTGCGCAGGCGCCCGGGTGCAGGAAGACGAAGGCGTCCTGAGCGTTCAGTACTTGCCACAGGGGATCGAAAGCCGGATCGGACAAGACGATGTGCGTCGCCCCGCCTGCGGCCAGGGCGACGCCAGCGGCGCCATCCTTCGCGTAGTGCTGCTGCAGCTGCACGGCCAGCGTGGGATGCTCCAGAGGCAGGTGCAGCAAGGCCTGCAGGCGGTCCGCATGCTGCGCCGCGATCTGCAGCAGACCTTCGTTGAGGTAGCGACACCAGTCGTTCGCCGCGGCGGCGTCCAGGTGCTGCCGATAAAGCGGCGGCGGCACCGAGACCAAGGCGCGTTCGACCTGGTGTTGGTCCATCCAAGCGAGAAGCCGCTCGGGAAAGTACAGGTCGGCGATGCCCAGCGCGTGGCCATCCAGGGTGAGCCGTGGTGGCTGCGCCTGCCACTGCACCCCAGGCAAGGCCGCCAGCCGCTCGGTCTGCACCGGCACCAGGTGGGCGTGCACGTCGAGCGCGATACGGTCCATGGGTGTGCGTCCTTTAGCGCGGTTCGACGTTGGCGTTCATCTCGCCGCCCCAGAACTCGGGCGACCACTTTGGACCCCAGATATAGGGCAGGTTGTTCCAGTCGCGCGACTCCCAAGCCTCGCTGATCTTGTCCATGTCGCTGTAGTACTCGACCCAGGTGCCCCAGGGATCGCGCACGTACAGGAACAGGTTGGAGGCTAAGGCGTGGCGGCCCACGCCGAATTGATCGCCGTAGCCGGCCTCGCGCATGTGCCAGCCGCCAAAGCCGATCTGGTCGATGGAGTCGACGTAGAAGCTCGAATGCTGAAAGCCGCGGTGGGTGCTGTTGATCAGACCGAAGCAGTGGTGGTCACGCACACCTTGGCCGCCGGCCATGAAGGAGACCTTGCCCACCGCGCGGTCGCTGGTGCGCAGTCCGAGTGCCTGCGACAGCCAGGCTTCGGCCTTAGCGAAGTCGGGCGTGAACAGCAGCATGTGGCCCAGCTTCTTAGGCTGGGGCTGGCGAGGCAGCTCGTTCCAGAGATGACGATCGATGCGGCCCAATTGCGGGTCGGCGGGCGCGACCTTGACCTCGTCGGCGGAGGTACGCGGCGTGAGGTTGAACCAGGTGCCCCAGGGGTCCTGGAACCACAGGCCTGGGCGCAACGAGGCAAAGACCGGCGTGCTGGCGGGGCAGCCCATGGCCTTCAGACGTTCGTCGAACTTTGGGAGGTCGGCTGCCTCCACAAAAAAGGACAGGTGGTGCAGGCGCTTGGGCGTACCCGGCGCGCCTTGGACCACCAGCACGCTGGGCGTGGCCACCCCTGCACAGCCCAGGGCCAGCGCCTGGCCGTGGGCCTGAGGCTGGAGGCCAAAGGCGCCGTAGAAGGCACGTGCGACCTCGACATCTGGCACCTCGAAGCCGTAACCAGCCAGCGAATGCACTCGGGCAGTCGACATCAGAAGTCTCCTTCGCGGTAGATGGACAGGTCAGTGGCGACCAGCCGGTTATCCAATTCGCCCAGGCCGGCGCCACGCACGATTACGCGGTCGCCCTCGTTCAGGAACACGGGCGGCGTGCGGGCGTTGCCGATGCCACTGGGGGTGCCCGTGAGCAGGACATCGCCGGCCTCCAGCGTCATGCCGAAGGACAGCTCGGTAATCAACTCGGGGATGGGGAAGGCCATGTCGTCAATGCTGGCACGCTGCATCAGCTTGCCATTGAGCTCGCACTCGAACATCAGGCCCTTCAAGGTAAGGTCGTCGCGGTGCACGATCCAGGGACCCAGAGGCATGGTGCCGTCGATGCTCTTGCCCTTGAGCCACTGGCCACCGTGTCGACGCTGCAGGTCACGCTGGGAGATGTCGTTTGCCAGGCAGAACCCCCAGATGTGGTCCATGGCCTTGTCCTGCGGGATGCAGCGCCCGCGACGACCGATGACGGCGACGATCTCGGCCTCATAGTCCCACTTGGCGGAGACGCGCGCGTCGTAGGCGATCGGACCCACAGGGTCAGTGGCTACGCCCGGACCCTTGGTGAAGAAGGTAGGCGCGTCGGGCTTGGGCACATCTTGGCCTTCGCGCTTGCCTTCGCTCTCGTAGAAATGGTCCCAGTAGTTCCAGCCGGTGCACAGCACGTCGCGGCGAAATCGCCGCAGGGGCGCGAGCACCTGCACCTCAGACAGGGCCAGCGTCGCGCCGGGCTTGGCGCAGTGGGCTCGTAGCTGCGGTACGAAGGCCTGTCCGCGCGAGACGATATCCAGCACGTCTCCCCATTCGGGCGGCAGCAGCATCACCCGCCCGTCATCCAGCAGGCTGGCGGCGCGCTCGGCGCCAGCCGTACGCACGGTTCCAAGTCGTAGGGCCATGCTCACTCCTCGATCACGGCGATGGCACTGATCTCAATCAGGTAGTCGGCCTTCACCATCTTGGCCACTTCCACCATGGTCGAGGCGGGCGCGGGGGCCGGGAAATACTCTCGGCGCACCTTGTGGATGATTTCGAAGTGCTCGATGTTTCGCACGTAGACGTCGACACGACAGATGTCGGTGAGCTTGCCACCCGCATCGACCATCGCGGCCTTCAGGTTCTCGCAGACCTGGCGGGTCTGGGCCTCCACGTCGCCGATGCCGGCGATCGTGCCATCGGGTTTGCGTGCGGTCATACCCGAGATGAATACCATGCGACCTTTGGGCACGATGCTGATGGCGCCGGAGAAATGACCATTGGGCGTGGCCAGGGTGGCGGGGGAATGCTGCTTCTTGGTGCTCATGGTGTCTTTCGATCCCAGGTTGAAAAAGTAGAGGGTCAGGCCGCGAGCTGTGACACGCCCAGCTGGCCGGCCAGGGTGTCAAACTGCGCGAGGAGCTCGGGCGAGAGCTTGAGCCCCGCCGCGTTTTGTGCGCGGCGCTCGCGTTCCAGATCGCCCGGAGCGTAGACGGTGGCGATGTCCGGGGCACGCTGGCTACCGCGGATTCGGTCAGCGAAATCGGCAGCGCGCGGCGCGAGCGCGGGGCCGGCATCGATGGCCATGAACCAGTGCGCGCAGTCGTAGGGGCGGTCCGCCGACCCGTACAGGGGCTGCACCTGCGCGCCGATCCCCCCGCCGGAGATTCCGCCGCACAGCAGGTCGGCCATCACCGCGAGACCGAAGCCCTTGGGGCCAGCTGCGGGCAGCAGCATGCCGGCGATGGCTTCGCTGGCCGAGGTGGTGGGACGGCCCCCAGCATCGGTGGCCCAACCCTCTGGAATAGGCTGGCCCTGGCGCTCGGCGTTGCGGATCTTGCCCATGGCCGAATTGCTGGTGGCCATGTCGACCACCACGGGTCGGCCCGCCTGCGCCGGAAAAGCGAAGGACAGGGGGTTGTTGCCCACCACGCGCTCGGCGCCGCCGGGTGCGGGCATCAAGGGGCGGGTGTTGCTCATGGCAGCGCCCACTAAGCCGGCGACCGCAATTCGGCCACTCCAGTAAGCGCCCGTACCGAAATGGAAAGCGCGGCGCACCGCGACCACCGCGGTGCCGTGCTGGCGCGCGCGCGCGATGGCAAGGTCGACCGCGTGAGCGGACGAGACTTGACCGAGGCCATGGTCGGCGTCCAGCACCACGAGGGCCGGCCGGTCCTCGGCGACGGTGATCTTGGGCGTTGGGTTCACGCTACCGGCACGCAAGCGCTCGGCGTACATCGGTAGCAGCATGCAGCCGTGGGAGGCCACGCCTTGCAGGTCGGCTTCGACCAGCGAGTGGGCGGTCAGACGCGCGTCGGCGGCGGGCACGCGGCAGGCCTGCAAGACTTCGGCAGCCCAGTCGACCAGACGTTCGGGGGAAATGGCGGAGGGTTTACTCATAGCTTTGTTCAGGACGCGGGGATCAGGCGGCGCTCGACGACGTTGCCGGAGATCGAAGACGCGCCGTCCGAGATCAGGTGCATCAGCGTGGGGACCACCGCTTCGGGCGGCGACACGCCCAGGGAGCGTTCGTAGCCTGCGAGCTCCTCGGGCGTGGCCGATTGCAGGAACACCGGCGTAGCGACGAGGCCCGGCGAGAGCGCGTTGATACGCACGCCATAAGGGCGCAGCTCATGGGCTGCGGACTTGACCAGACCGACGATGCCGGCCTTGGTCGCGGCATAGGCTGCGGCGCCTGGCCAGCCATTGGTCGCCAGGCCCGAGGTGAAGGCCACGATGGCGCCCTTGCGCTGGTCCTTCATCACCGGCATGAGTGCACGCACCAGGTAGAACACGCCCGAGAGGTTCACGTCCAGGTGTCGCTGCCAAGTCTCGTCCGAGGTCTGCTCGATCGGCGAGCGCTTCTGGATCGCGGAGGTGAGTACGGCCGCATCAATGCGGCCGTCGGTCTGCACGATGCGCGCCACCAGCCGAGCGCAAGCCTGCGAGTCAGCGATGTCCAGCACCTCGGTGCGCAGCGTGGCGCTGGCGGGCAACGAGGCCAGGCACGCGGCGTCGACGTCGGCCGCCCAGACGCGAGCCCCAGCGGCCAAACAGGCCCGAGCCGTCTCGCGGCCGATGCCCGAGGCAGCGCCCACCACCAGCACGGTACAGCCCTGAAAGTCGTAATGAACGTGCATCGTCAGACGGCCTGTGGCGGTTGGCGACCCGTGATGGCGGCATACATCGCCACCGCGTCAGCGCCTTCCATCGGCACGATGGCGGCGATGTGTTCGTCAGGGCGCACGAGCACCAGCGTGTTCGCGGGCACACCCAGTCGCTTCATGAAGGCGTCACCCGGGTCCAGTACCGCGCGATCGCGCAGGCCGCTGTCATGCGGCGCGTCCCAGCGGGAGACCACGCGGTGCACCAGTGCGGGCGAGTCGGTAGACGGCAATTGGGGGCGGCGGCGCGCGTCGCCGAAATACAGGGCGACAAAGCGGTCCTGGCACAGATCGTGGGCCCGGCACGCGCGCCCGTCGCTGCCATGCAGGGGGTGATCTGGCAGGCGGTCGCCCACTTCCACCGCGGGACGTGTGCTGCGCTTGAACAGCGATCCGCGGCCCTGCCCCTCCAGGTCCAGTTTTACACCGAGCAAGCCACGGGTGTAGGCGTTCGCCCAGTTGTTCTCGGACATCGCGATCGCACTCTCGGCACGACGCGCCATGTAAAGGCGAGCAGCCTCAGCGACCTGACCCGAGCCGTTGATCGCCATCGGGCGCTGCTCGCGCTCGTAGCCGTCGATCAGGGTGTCGTCGGCCCAGCCTCGCAGCACCCAGTTCAGGCGCCAGGGCAGGTTGGACACGTCCAGCGCGCCGGTGGTGATGCCCAGCCCCCACATCGGGGTGATCAGGTGCGCGGCGTCGCCCATGAGGAGCACACGCCCTTTGCGCCAGCGGCTGGCGACGCGATGGTGCACGCTATAGACGACCTTGTTGATCACCTCCACCTTGTCCACGTGGCCAATGAAGGACAGCGACTTCTCCAGGAGCTCGTCATCGCTGGGCGCGTCCTGGCCTGGCTTGAGGGGATAAAGAAAACGCCAGCACTGGGGGTGGCGCACCAGGATCATCCACTGCTCCGGATCGGAGAAATAGGCGAGGTAGGGATAGTCGCGCGGGTTGCCGACGTCCAGGTCGAGCTTCAGATCGACCAGGGCGTATTTCTCGTCGAGCGAGTAGCCCTCGGCCTCGATGCCCAGCGCGCTGCGCACACTGCTGCGACCGCCGTCACAGGCCAGCATCCAGCAGCATTCGGTTTCGAGCGGGCCTTGCGGGGTCTCGAGCTTGAGCGTCACATGGTCGCCGCGGTCTTCGAAACCCACCAGCTTGTGGCCTAGGTTCAAAGTGGCCTCACGGCGCTCGCCGAGGGACTGGGCCAGCACCGGCTCAAGGTCATGCTGGGGCAAGTTGATCACGAAGGGAAAACGCGTCTCGTCTCCCAGGGCATGCAACTGCACCGGAAATTGCGACTTCTGCGTGCGGCGGTCGACCTCGCCAATCTCGTCGATGCGCAGTGACGCCGCCAGCACCTTATCGATGGCGCCGTAGCGGCGCAGCACCTCCAGCGTGCGCGTGAGGATCGTACCGGCCTTGATGTCCAGGGACAGGCGGCCGTCTTCCTCGAAGACCTGCACCGGAATACCGTAGTGCGACAGGCCCAGGGCCGTCATCAGGCCGATCGGTCCGGAACCGATGATGGCGACCGGCCGGCCGCTCGCCCCGGGCAATTGAGGAAATGCAGTGTTCAACGTTCGGGGCCCTGCGCAAGAAAAGGGACGTAGCCGCGTGGCACCTCAGGTGGCGTCGCGCGGGTCGGTGTACCAGTCCGGCACCTGGGGGTAGTGGGGGCCGTCGTAGATCTCGAGCACCACGGTCTCTTCATGGGCCAGCGTGGGGCCGTGGACCTTGCCTTTGGGATTGCAGTAGAACGAGCCCGCCTGCAGTGTGATGCCGGTCGAGGTGTACTCGTACTTGCCGCTGAGGCAAAACATGAACTGGTTGGAGGCGTGGCTGTGGGGCTTGGGAATACTGGCGCCTTGGGCAAACTTGATCAAGGCGATGCTCGCACCGGAGGATTCGTCGCGCCACAGCATCTTCTCGGAAATACCCTTGAGCGATTTCTCCCGCCACGGCACGGTGCCTGTGGCGATCAGGATCTCGGCAAGCTCCGGTGCGCCATCGGGCAGCGTGATCGAGGGGGCAATGGACATGGTGTATCTCCTGTAGGTGGGGAACGGGAAACTGCGGGGGGGCGGCGTTCGTTTGGGGGCGGAACCGCAAGCTCAATCGGACATCAATGGGATGGTGGCGGCGGGGGCAGCCAGGCCGACAGGGCCCACTCCAGCAGCACCACCAGGAAGTACACCAGCATGCCGAGCACGGACAGAGCCAGGAGCGCGGCGAAGGCCAGTGCGGTGTTGATCTGCGAGGTGGCGCTCAGGAGCAGGAAGCCCAGTCCCTCGCCAGCGCCCACGAATTCGCCGATCACGACGCCAATCAGGGCCAGCGTGACAGCCACCTTGGCACCCGTGATGACAAAGGGCAGCGCCGCCGGGAAGCGGACCATGCGAAACACCTGCCAGCGCGAGGCACGCAGGCTGCGAGCGAGCTCCAGTAACTCCTTGGGTGTGGACTGCAGGCCCGCCGCGGTGTCGACCACGACCGGGAAAAAGGCGACCAGCCAGGCCAGGGCCAGCTTGGAGGACAGTCCCGTGCCGAGCCACACCAGCAGGATGGGAGCCAAAGCCACCTTGGGCACCGACTGCAGGCCGACCAGGAGAGGATAGAAGGTCAGGTTGACCCAGCGGAAGGTGCTGACCGCCACCGCCAGAGGAATGCCCACGAGCAATGCCAGGGCGAATCCGTACAGCGTGGCCTTGAGCGTCACCCAGCCCTCGGTAAGGAGCGCGTGCCAGTGCTTCACGAGCGCCTGGGCCACCTGCACCGGGGTCGGCAGTACGGACTGGGGAATCGCCCACACCACGCACAGGATCTGCCAGAGCCCCAGCAGGCCCAGCACGCCGGCCACTGGCCAGGCGATGCGGCTCCAGGATTTCCCGTCGAGGCGATTCATGCGCCGGCCCCGTGAATCACGCCCAGCGCCTCGCCGGCCGACCGCTCGGCGACCTGGAAAGCGGGCTCGAAGCGCATGCTGCGCACGCGCTGGCGGCCCAGGTCGGGGTGGATCTGCGCCACCACGCGCGCAGGGCGCCGGCTGAAGACCACCACGTTGTCTGCAAGGTAAACCGCCTCGGAAATCGAGTGGGTGACAAACAGGACAGCGGCCCCGGTCTCGTTGCGCACGTTTAGCAGCAGGTCGTTCATGTCCAGGCGGGTGAGTTCGTCCAGAGCGCCGAATGGTTCGTCCATCAATAGGAGCTTGGGTTCATGGATCAAGGCGCGACACAGTGAGACGCGCTGCTGCATACCGCCGGACAACTGGTGCGGCCGGGCCTGCTCGAAGTCCTGCAGACCGACCAGTTGCAGTAGGTGGCGGGCGCGAGCCTTCGCCTGCCGGTCATTGCGTCGCAACACGTCCATGGGAAAGAGCACGTTATCGATCACGTTGCGCCAGGGCATCAGCCCTGGCGCCTGAAATACGAAACCGTAATCGCCGTAAGGGCCGGTCACGTCAGCGCCGCCGATGGTGATTTCCCCTGAAGTGCGGTCGATCAGGCCGGCGACCATCCGCAGCAGCGTGGTCTTGCCGCAGCCGCTGGGCCCGAGCAGGGCGACCAGTTCGCCACGGTCAAAGGTGAAAGTGGCGTCATCAAGCGCGACGAGGTCTTCGCGTGCGGACGGCCCGAGCTCGGCGGCGGGGAATACCTTCCGCGCGCTCTTGATAACCCCAAAAGACAATTCATACCTCCGGCGGATTGGCCGATCAACTTCACCCACGCCCACAGGCGACGGCAGCACGGTTGACCTTTTGAAACCACATGATATATTACAAAGTATGGCCTGTCCAGCTTCCATCCCGGCCAAGCGGCGTTACGCAGTGAAGAAGCCTGCGGCAACAGCGACGTCCGCAGGCGACCCCACCTCGCAGAAAGAGCCTCCGCTGTCGCAGCAGGCCTATGAGCGGATCAAAGGCAGCATCTTGTCGTTCGAGTTGCGCCCAGGGCTGTTCATCAACGAGACCAACTTGTGTGCGCTCACCGGCCTGGGCCGCATGCCCGTACACCAAGCAATCCACCGGTTGCAGGCTGAAGGCCTGATTGAAGTGATCCCGCGCAAGGGGTTGGTCATACGCGCCGACTCCATGAAGGACATCGTTACGCTGATCGAGGCCCGCCTGGCCATCGAGCCGAACATCGTGGCGCTCGCCGCGCAGCGGATCCAGCCGGACCAGGTATCGCAACTGCGTCGTCTGCTCAAACAGTCGGCCGCTCTGGTGGACCAGAGCCAGCGCAAGGCCTTCAGCGTGATCGACCGCCTGTTCCACGGCGTCGTCGCCCAAGCGGCGGGCAACCGCATTCTGGCTGACACGCTGCGCCCACTTCACGAGCGCTCCGACCTGATGTGGCATCTGCGGATCATGCCGGCCGATGGCCTGAAAGTGACGCAAAAAGAGCACGAGGCCGTCCTCAAGGCAATCGTGGAGCGAGATCCACAAGCCGCGTGGAAGGCGATGCACGCGCACCTGACCTCGCTACAGGCCCGGATCCTGAGAGCCTCTAACTACTAGCCGCCCCTTGTCCAACCCCCAAAGAAGGAAGTCACCATGAAGTCATTGTTACGCTGGATCACCAGCCTTCTGGCCACTGCCGCCACGGCCAGCGCCCTGGCGCAGGCGCCAGCTGCACCCGCCGCACCAGCCGCCGCCGGGGAGGAGGACATCAAGTTCGCGCTGGACTTCATCCCGCTAGGACGGCATGCCCCCTGGTACGTCGCCTTGGCCAAAGGCTACTTCAAAGAGGAAAAACTCAACGTCACCATCCTGCCCTCCAAGGGCACGGCCGATGCCATCCGCTTCGTCGACTCGGGCCTAGCCGAGATCGGATTCATCGATATCCCCAGCCTGGTCGCAGCGGGTAGCGCCGGCGCCAACCTACGCATCGTCGCCGGCGTCTACCAGCGCGCGCCGTATTGCGTGTTCTCGCTGAACCCGGGCGCCAACGTCACCAGCCCCAAGGGCATGGTGGGTCTGGAGGTCGGCTCGAGCAGCGCCTCCTTCATGCCGCGCATCTTCAGCGCCTTCATGAAGATGAACAACCTGGACCCCGGAACGCTCAAGGTCGTCAACATCGACGCCGCCGCCCGCGTACCGATGCTCGTGAGCAACAAGGTGCAGGCGATCGATCAGTTCCTCATGGGAGAACCTTCCATCCGCCGCGCCGCACAGGGCGGCGCCGCCCCGCAATGCCTGCTGCTCGCAGACCACGGCTTAGACATCTACGCCAACAGCATCGGCGTTCGCGAGGACTTCCTCAAGAAGAAGCCTGCTGCCGTGAGAGGCTTCATCCGCGCCGCCATGCGGGGCTGGAAGGACGCTCTGGCCAATCCCGAAGAAGCCGCCCGTCTGCAAACCCAGTACCTGAAGGCACTGGATCCGGCCATCATCGTCGAGGAACTGAAGATCATGCGACGCATCGCAATCACGCCAGACGTTGAGGCCCGCGGCTTTGGCACGATGAACCGCGACAAGCTGGTACGCACCGTGAACTTCATCAACCAGAACATCACCGTACCGGGCACGCCGCTGAGCGCAGACAATATCTTTGTCGACGGCATGCTGCCGGCGACACCGATCAAGCCCTAACTCCCGCAACGCTCCTTCACGCCGGCCGGCTCCGCAAGGAGTCGGCCGTTCGCGTTTTAGCGGATCACGCCATCGACGTAATACCAGCGCCCGCCCTCCCGAACGAAGCGGCTGGTTTCATGCAGCCGATACGCTGCGCTACCTCCATGTGGGCGGCTGCGAGCGACGAATTCCACTTCAGCCTCGTCGGGGCCCGTCTCGCGATGGGCACGCACTTGCAGGCCCAGCCAGCGCACGCCGACCTCCAGTTCCAGCGAGGCCGGACGCGTCGAGGGATGCCAAGAGGCCCGCAGGTATTCAGGGTCGCCACGCACGAAGGCGCTGTAACGTGATCGCATCAAGGACTCAGCATCCGGGGCGGGCGAGTGCCGCCAACGGCCACAACAATCCGTGAAAGACATCGGCGCAGCGCGCGCGCCGGCACCGTGCAGGCGCCCGCAGGGACAGGGATCGGCGTCACGCGGGTGCGACATCCGCGTTCACCACCACAGCGCCACGAGGAACACGCCGATCATCATGAAGGCGAGCACCACCTTGGCCAGCAGGCCCACCATGAGCCCCAGCCAGGTGGCGATGCCCACACGCACCGCGGCTTGGGAATCGCGCCGGGCCAACCACTCACCGATGGCAGCGCCCACCAGGGGCAGGAACAACACGCCCACCAGCCCCATGAAGAGACCGACCACCGTGCCGATTGCGGCGCCCAGCACCGCCTGCCGACTGGCCCCGGCACGGCGCGCACCGATCAGGCCGGCGACGTAATCGAGGACCCAGGCCGCAAGGGCCATGAGCGTGATCACCGACAAGGCCCACCCACCCACGCGGGAGAAGTCGTCGATCCAGGCGCCCAGCACGATGCCCGCAAGCACGAAAGCCGTGCCGGGCAAGGCGGGCAGCAAGGTGCCAGCCAGACCGAGCACGATCAATGCGGCACTGAGAATCCACCAGAGGGTGTCGGACATGAGCAAGAGGCCAAGGGCATGCGAGAGTGCGTGGCACACGATTGTGCCGAGGTCGCCATGCCCCGACCTCCGGCGGTGTCAGCGCGGGTCAGGGGCCGGCGCTGTCAGACGGGTCACGGCACCGGCTAGCCCCGCACGGGACAGCCACGCGAAGACCGAATCGACCGTGACGGTCTCGATGCGGTTGGTGAAGCGCTGCTCATTGGGATGGTCGTCGAAGGCGACGTTCGCACGGTTCATGCGGGCACCAAGCCGGGTGATCGGCCCGAGGTTCATCACCGAAGGCTCGTAGCCCTTGAGGCGCAACCAGGCCTGGGCCATCTCGCGGCGCGTGACGTTTGGATCGATGGCCAATGCCAAGGTCTCGATGGCCCATTGGTTGGACTGCTGATAGCGAAGGCCCCAGACGTAACTCACCATGTTGTAAGGACGGTGTTGAAGCGAGACCGCGCGGCGGTCATTTTTCAGCACCGGGAGCAACTGCGCCTGGACTGCGGGGGTGGGCACAACCCAGGCTGCCTCGTAGCGCCAGAGGTCGTCGAGGAAGAATTCGGCCAGGCCTTCGCGGTAGATGTCGGCTTCAGCCGTGCCGCATTGATTGAGTTTGTGCACGACCCGCCAAATGCCTGGCTCGGCGCGATAAGCAAAGCCCAAGTGCGAGTACCGCAGCTTGTAGGCACTCAGATCCTGGCCGGCCCGCGCCAGGACCACGACCTCGGTGCCCGCGCGCCGGTAATCGGCCTCTAACGCTTCTTGGGTCGCCTGGGCCAGGGCCAGGCCCTGCATCAGGACCCGCGCATCAGGTTGACGTTGCTCGCAGGAGGTGCCGGCCCAGGCGCCCGCGGCCAGAAAGATCGCAACCAGGAAGAAAGACAAGCGACGCATGATGGCCCTTCTAGTAAGAGATTTTTTCGTGGTGAAGCAGTGCCTTGCCTATCTCGTTGGGAATGAAGGCCAAGGCCTCGCCCGCAGCGACAAGCATCAGGCCGGTGCTGATGGCGCTGACCGTGACGACGGTGCCCACTGCCAGCGCGCTGGCGCCAGCGGCGCGCGATGCAACCCTGACGCTGACGCGAGCGCCATCGGAAACCCGCTCGAGCACATAGACCACGCCATTGGCGGAGGCCTCGACGGCCTGGACGGTGAAGGCCGCGCCGGCGCTGAGCGTCGCGACGGAGACCCCCACGGCGCTAGCGGCGGTGGTGGCCACCAGAGATGCCAAAGGCAGCGCCGAGGCGGCGACGGACAGAGCGCTCTGGGCGGATACCCCCGTGTGAACGGTCAGGCTCATGGCCAGGGCAGCCGTGATGATCGGAATGGGATTCATGGGTTTTCTCGCAACAAAGGGG